>JGI12210J13797_10072413_pt1 | contig 11240 bp, 7 predicted proteins | sample ElkSlonscriptome_3_FD_13797 | JGI IMG/M metagenome (IMG submission 13797) | reverse complement strand
CAGACCCACAGCATGTGCATCTTCCATCAAATCCAGCCACGCTTTGGAACGGGTCTTTTTCGGACTGATGCGCTTGCGGATATCATCGTTCAGGATTTCCGCACCGCCACCCGGCAGAGACTGCAGGCCGGCATCTTTCAGGCGCTGGAGACACTCTTTGATCGAGATGTGTTCCATGGCCGCCATAAATTCAATTTCCGTCGGCGAGAGCGAATGAATCCAGATATCGACATTATCGCGAATGCCGCTCAGACAGGCTTCGTAATAGTCCAGCTTCAGTTCCGGGTGCAGTCCGCCCTGAATCAGAATCTGTGTGGCACCGGCCGCAGCCGCTTCTTTCACCTGCTCCACAATCTGTTCCGGCGATTTTACATACGCATCGTCTTTTTCCTGCTTGGTGTAAAACGCGCAGAATTTGCAATCCACCACACAGACATTGGTCGTGTTCAGGTTTTTATCAAAAACATAGGTGGCCAGATCGCCCGGCACCGCATCCTGACGACGCTTGTTCGCCACACGGCCCAGTTCCTGGAAAGGGGCTTCATCATAAATAATCGCCGCTTCTTCCGCATTAATGCGCCCGCCCGCTTCAATCTTATCCAGGATCGGTTTCCAACGATTGGAAGTTTCAACGGCCCCTGCGGTTTCAACCGGTTGGTCCGCCCGTTCACCGGTATGTTTCATCGTGCCTTCTTCCGACACCAGCTCGTCATACACACTATTCGTCAAAATCGGCGTGTGATCATGATTCAGCAGAAAATCTTCCATCTCTTTTGCGGTAAAGAATTTTTGGCTCTGCGGTGCGCCGCCCTCTTTAGCAATACGCTCTTCGAGGCTGGTGCCACCGATATCATCCACGCCGCTATGCGTAAGAACACCAAGGAGCTTGCGGTCCATGTAGTTCACCAGCATGCGGACATGCGGGAAATTATCGCAGTAGATGCGGGACAGCGCCGCCACGCGGACCTGACGGTCGCCGCTCACGGTATGCTTCACGCCCAGCGCTTTTCCGTTGGCCTGGAACGGCAACGGAATGACCGCCTGAAAACCGCCGGTTTTATCCTGCAGGTTCCGAAGTCTGGAAAGATGATCGACCAGATGTTCATCTTTTTCGATATGACCAAACAGCATCGTCGCATTGGTCGGGATCCCCAGCTCGTGCGCAGTTTCGTGCACTTCGAGCCAGTGCTGAGCCAGAATCTTGGTCGTCGCAATTTTCTTGCGCACATCCGCATGGAAAATTTCCGCCCCTCCACCGGAAATGGAGCCGAAGCCGCAGGCTTTCAGACGCTCAAGACATTCACGAACCGAAATTCCCGCATTTCCGGCAATCCAGTGAATCTCAACCGCGGTCATCCCCTGCAGCAGCACGCCGGGCAGCATTTCCCGGGCAAGGGAGAAAAGGTCTTCATAATATTTCATGTCCAGTTCCGGAATCATGCCGCCCACAATATGCAGGTCGGTCAGGTTCCAGTTCTGGGCGCGTTCCAAATTCTTGCGTGCATCGTCGAGCGACGTGATGTAGGCGTCTTTGGCCCCTTCCGGGCGCCAGAACGAGCAGAGATTACATTCAACCACGCAGAGATTGGTCGGGTTGAGGTTGTGGCTGTGCACATAAAAAGTTTTGCTGCCGTGACGCTCGCGGCGGATCTGGTCCGCGCGGTACATCAGCTCCGCCGTTGACATGTTCTGCAGCATATCCAGCGCTTCTGCATCGCTGATTCGCGGTTGTACGTAAATACTCATCGAAATCTGGCCTCGTCGGTTAATTGGGACTAATTTGGTATAGAATGCCGTTTTAGCCAATCCAAAAACAGTTCCAATCTTTGGAACAAAGGAGGCATCATCCATTTTCTCGCTTTTCAGTCAATATTTTGAAATGCTGTTTGTCTGTACGGATTAAGGAGGCACACCATGAACATCGAAATGATGCGTGAATTCTTCGGCTGGATAACCCTGATCAATCTGGGCCTGTTTACCTTTACCGCCATCATGAGCGCCGGTTGTCGCGGCCTCATCTACAAAGTACACGGTAACATGTTCGGCCTAAGCGAGGAAACCACCAATAAAGCGCTCTACTATTTCCTGGCCTTCTACAAAATCGTCTTCATCACCTTCAATCTGATTCCCTGGATTGCCCTGACGATCATGACCTGATGGATTAATCATAAATAAAAAGCAACTGATCCAATAATGGTACTATTCGTTGCTTTCCATTCATTCGTTGCTTTCATACATTCCCCCGCATGCAAACAACACTCATTACCAACGCACGCATGGTCAACGATGGCGAAATTCGCGAAGGCGACGTTCTCATTAAAAATGGCCGCATCGAAAACATCGCTCCGTCCCTCCCCGGCGAGGCCGATCAGATTATTGATGCCCAAGGCAAAGCCCTCCTTCCCGGCATGATCGACTGCCACGTCCATTTCCGCGAACCCGGCCTAGAAGTCAAAGCCGACATGCATTCCGAAAGCGGTGCGGCCGTCGCCGGCGGCGTCACCTCCATCATGGAAATGCCGAACACCAAACCCGCTGCCATTTCCAACGCGGTGCTCGAAGATAAATTTGCGTTGGCCTCCACCAAGTGTATCGCCAACTATTCCTTCCACCTCGGCGCTTCCAACACTAATATTGAAGAACTGCTCGCCATGGATCCCAAGAAAGTCTGCGGCGTCAAACTCTTCATGGGCGCCTCCACTGGCGGACTACTGGTTGACCGCACCGAGCAGCTCGAAAATATCTTCGGCAAAATTGAAGTGCCGATTTCCCTGCACTGCGAAGACACCAATACAATCCGCGAGAATGAAAAGGCCGCGCGTGAAAAATTTGGGGAAGCCATTCCCTTTTCCGAACATTGGAAAATCCGCTCCGAAGAAGCGTGCTATGTCTCCACCAAACTCGCCTACGAGCTCGCCACCAAATACGGTTCGCAGATCCACGTGTTGCATCTGACCACGGCCAAAGAACTCGAGTTTTTTAAAGCCGGGGCCGTGGAAAATAAAAAAATTACCGGCGAAGCCTGCCCGCATATGCTCTGGTTCTCATCCGACGATTACGAAGAAAAGGGCGCGTTCATTAAATGCAACCCGTCGATCAAAACACCGGCCGACCGTGCGGCTATTCGTCAGGCTGTAATTGATGGCGTCATTGACACCATCGGAACCGACCATGCGCCGCATCTCTTTGAAGAAAAACTGAACAACTACGGCTCCGCTCCATCCGGCCTCCCGCTCATCCAGAGCGCCATGACCTCCGCCGTCGAACTCTTTCCGCTCGAAATGGTCGCCGAAAAAACCGCGCATAACCCCGCCAAAATTTTCCAATGCCTAGAACGCGGCTTTATCCGCGAAGGCTACTGGGCCGACCTCGTGCTGATCGACACCGAAAAACCGCACACCGTTTCCAAAAACAACATTAAATATAAATGCGGTTGGTCCCCCTTCGAAGGCGTCACCTTCAAATCCTCCATCGATACCACCTTCGTTAACGGCAAAATCGCCTTTTCCAACGATGAAATCAACACTTCAGTCCGAGGCAAACGTCTGCTGTTTGATCGATAAGTATTGCGCAGTTCAAAGCATCCTTGACCGTTTGCTCTCTTTAAAATATCTTCGAATATTATTTAAAGGGGGCTTCCATGGGGGTGATCTATGCATTGATCGGGACGTACTGTATTATATGGTTTGTATTGCTATGGAAACTGATCGGTAAGACAACGATATATCCCATTCTATTTAACAGCACGATGACAAAGCTGTTTTGGATACTGACCTTTTTCCTGTTTAATCCGCTGCTGACCGGTTTATTCGTCTTGTTCGGACTGCTTTTAAAACCTTCCGAACATCCCAAATTTATCAAACCGGTTCGAGTCATCTGCCTTGGTCTGGCGAGTATCATCATAATCTTCTGCGAATGGCCATTCGGCACCGTCCGGGATGAAGTTCTTAAGCTGGCATCCTCCGAACAGAAAAGCTCTTTGTCTTCTCATCTACGTATCGATGTGGCCGCATCATCCGATGCCAAAGTCAACACCAGCGCTAGTTATTATGGCGAAGGCTATTTTTTCACCGACCGAAAACAGATCGCGATCATCAATGAAAGCACACACCCCATCCTGTCGGAAGTCGGGCGAAAACTCGCCAATCACTTGAAAACGCTTCCAGGCGTTGAGCTCGTCACTTATATTCCTTCGCACTCTACCAAACACCATTTTTCTAACTTTCCGGGACTGCTGATTGAACTGCATGAGAACAGCATCTCCGGCGCGGCGCCCTCATTCGGATCAATTCATACTATTTCCGTTCAAATTTCCGTAAGCACTCCCCGCAGTGCTATTTCCCGGTGGAGCTCGCTCCCAATGGCCCATTTCACAAGCAACGTTTCTTTGGAAACCGGCATTGCAAAATTCGGCATCTTTTCTCCTTCAATGAAGTACCACAGCGAAGCAAATAATCTGCTCAATAAAATCAGCCTCATCGCCACCCAGAGCCGTGATCCCTGGCCCAATTTCGCCCCCCTTCCCGAATTACCTGACTATCTCTATGGAGAGGCAATGACTTTTCCCGAACTCCCGATTCAACCCGACAATATCACCCTGCAGATTTCCGGGTCGGATCTACTGGCGCACAACACCGCACTGATTCGCTTCAGACCGGATGGAACTCCAAAAAAAACGTTTGAAAAAATCCAAACCGTAATGGAGCAACGAGGGTGGCGCGTTAACAAAAAAACCGACGACGCACTAAAAATGACCCGTGAGTCTGAGCAGTTATATGTGAACTGCAGAGACTCCGGCTTTTTCAACACATTCCATCCGCCAATGGTGGCGCGCTATATCAATCCATTCAAGGCTGCAGAAATTGATACAGCCTTAAAACGCTTTATGAAGGATGAACAAATCGATGCACCTACACTCCTGATTTTCAGTCCAATATTCCGTAAAGAAGCGAATGCGGAGCTCTTCGCCCAATTTTCGAAACGGCTAAGTGAGCAAATTCCATTCAATCTCTACGAAGCTATTGAACTTGGCTTTATCGCCGAAAAATCGGGGCAACCGGAACGAGCAAAAAAAATGCTTAACTTCGCATGCGCTTATAACCAGATGCAGAATGCGCCCCAGGCGCAGTGGGCGATGGATGACCTAGCGGATTCGCTGGGTAACCGTTCTCTTTCGAAAAAAGTTCCAGATCCGGAGTTCCTAGAAAAAAGCTCTATTCTTCCCTGGCCCACGGATTCCTTCTTCGAAATCCAAAGTGATGTCCCGCTACAGTTTTATTCGAAAACGGAAACCGAAGGTGTACACGAGTATATTACCTTCAAAGTCATTGACTCCCTATGGCCGATCCAACCGAAAGGATTGCATATCAATGAACTTCCTTCCTCCCGAACGATGTACATATTTGGGAGAAGTGAGCGTGGCTTTTCGAGCTTTCACCAAACTGGAGGCCGAATACGGGAAGGGCGCTGGAGCGCAAAACAAAATAATCTTTGCGGTCTGATCGGCAATGAGCCCATATCGATAGCCATTGAAGAATCAGAAAACGGAGAATACCGCTGGTCCATTAAGGTAGAAGGCACCCACTTTTACGAGGAGCGACTATGATGATTTTCATGCAAATTCTTGGTTTTTTGTGCCCGGTGCTATGGTTGATTCTACTCATCCATTGGTGGAGACAAAAAAACTTTTATTCCCTTTTTTCAACCCATCGCCGCAACAAAATATTCTGGGGGCTGACCTTTGTTTTTTTCAGCCCGCTGCTGAATATATTATATTTCTTTTTTGCATCAAAGCACAGGCTGTCCCTGCTCCCCACCATGGATCTAAAAAAACGACGATACGTCACACTGATCCTCATCGGACTGACAATTCTCTTACTTGAGGTTCCCCTTCCCCCGTTCGACCAGGTCAGCATAATGACCAAAGAGACCGATCGGACCTCACCAGCACCTCTATCGTTAAAAATGACCGCGAGCGCTTTTAATTCAAGCATGAGTGCCTCCTCCATGAAGAGCTCCGGGTCCACCGCGCGTCTTGATATTCGCCATATTGCCATCATGAACAGCAGCGCCCATCCAATCATGATTAAAACAGCCAGGCGGCTTCAAAAAACCCTTCTGAATTTACCCATGGTGGAACAGGTTGCTTACTATCCAGCCGGTCATGAACCCGAAGAAGGAAAACTTCTTCCGGAATTATTCATCCAGCTTGAAATGCCGGAACGTCGCATCATTTTTCTACCCGGCGGCCGGCTCAGCACCCTTACTGGCTCCTGTATCATTTCTGAACGCCGGGAAAATATTGCGCCGGACTTTCCGGGGTCACAGGATCTGCCGCGGGTTAAACTTTCTAATGATATCTGTATCGATTTAAAAGGCCGGGTCATGGGATTCGAATCTCCTGCGGCTCGTTACGATGATGAAGCGGCTCAAATGACTCAGGCATTTTTAAATAATCTACTTCCCTATCTCATCTCTATTGCAACCGAAAGCGGGTTGATGCCGAAACTTCCAAACTATTTGTATGGCAGCTTCAAACCTGCTCCGCCCATGCCTTTCGAGCAGAGAGATTCCATTCTCCGCAAAACCTCAGGTTACGGCCTCATGTCCCACAACATAACGACCTGGCTCTACGAGGAACCCCTCCCAACGGAAACAGCTCTCAGCAATCTTCTGCATCGGCTGGAAATCGATGGATGGAAAAAGCACTCCAATTATGACCAATGGCTTTCGATGAAACGCGGAACGGAACATGTGTGCTTCGCCCGAAAAAAAGTCATCAGAAATGCCCAGTTCCATTTTTCGAATGATGCGAAAGCAAAACAACAGGTGCAACAACCCATGGTCGCGTATTATCGCCATATGTTTTCAAAAGAAGAGAGAATACAGATCATCCAGCACATCATGGATGATCCTTTTTATGCCGAAAACTACTTTCTGATGTTCGGCCACATGATTAAGCGAAGCGGCTCAAAACAGTTAAACAAGCGCTATGAACAGCTGATTGCTGCCTACACGCCGAATACGGCCGATGAATGCCTGGAAATTTCCGATCATTGGAAACGCAAAGGAAATACTGACCGGGCCATAGAACTGCTGAAAAAAGCACAGTCCTTTGCCTGGATAACTCCTCAGGCGGATGATCTCAGGCGGAATATCAAAAGGCGCGCAAAAAAACTGGGGTTTGAAGATGAATTTAAACAAGCACCTACAGAAGCAGAACTGCAATCGGTGGGCATACTACCCGTTGAGGCCATCGGCTCCAACCTTGTCAAACAGGTGCTCCTCGGTCAGCCAGCCGGCTTCTATGCGTATGTAGAGAACTCCTACCCAGATGAAAGGGAACTCCAAACCCTCATTTTTACGATGATCCCTGATTCAGAAAACCCGGGAGAAATTAAATTGCAAAGCATGCGTAAAAGAGCTCACAGTTCTTCGTGGAGCTCCACGGGAAGACAATCACGAAACAATGGCTGGGAGCACGCCGACCATTTGAGTAAAGTCTGGATCGAGACTGAGGCACACGAACTGGAGAACGGAAGTTTTGAATTTCAATTCTCTAACCGGGCGTTTTAGACAACCGTCAGCTTGACCGCACCCCGGATATCGGCATGATGTCCGCCCGATGAATAAACCCTATACCCAGTATAAGGACTACATGAAAGAGCGGTACGGTGAGCCGCTCTTTCGCGTTCCTATCGACTTTAATTTCGGCTGCCCCAACCGCGAGGCCGACGGTTCGGGGGGCTGCACGTTCTGTAATGTGCGTGGGTCGGCGGCGGTGCAGACGATCGGAAAAGGGACCGTTCAGGAACAGATGCAGGAAGCCATCCGTTTTGCGCGTGATCGCTACGGCGCAAAAAAATATATGGCCTACATTCAGGCCTTCTCTGCAACCTTCGGAAAAAGCCAACAACCGCTGTATTTGGATCTGCTCGATTCCTTCGATTTTACGGCCGTCAGTATCGGCACCCGCCCGGACTGCCTCACCCCGCAGGCCTACGATTTTCTGGTTGAGCTGAATAAACACATCGAAGTCTGGGTCGAGCTCGGGGTGCAGACCGTTCACGACCGCACCCTCGAACGCGTGAACCGCGGCCACGACTGGGCCTCCAGCGAAATCGCCATTAAGAAACTTCATGATCTCGGCATTAAAGTCGCTGTTCATGCCATCCTCGGACTGCCCGGCGAAACTGCGCAAGATTTTCAGCAGACCGCGGACACCTTTGCCGGTTTACCCATTGATGCGGTGAAGGTTCATAATCTCCACATTGAAAAAGGGACGACGCTGGCGCTCGAACATGCCCTCACCCCCCTGCCGGTTTTGATGGAACACGATTTTGCCGAACACCTGATGGATTTTATCCGTCGCCTGCCTCCACACATTCCAATCATGCGTCTAAAGACCGACACGCTGGACGAAGAGCTCATTGCCCCGAAGTGGCACATGGCCAAGGGTCAGTTTAAGGATTACGTTATTCAGCAGATGACCTGCCGGGAATGGAGACAAGGGGATTTGATTAACGTAGACGATGCTTCCAGCTTCGTTTTGCACCATGCGGCGATAACGAACCAAGATGCTCCGTCTACGTTAAAAACAGTAACCACTAAAGACGGTTCAACGACATTCTGGAATGAAGAATACAAAGAGCACTATCACACACCGGAAGGCGCTCGGTTAGAGGCGAACGAAAAATATCTGGTTCCCGGAAAACTGAAGGAACGTATAAAGGCGGGAGACGTTCACCTACTGGATGTCTGTTTTGGGCTAGGTTACAACAGCCTATCTGCTCTCGAACTGGCTGGAGACTTGTTGAGCGAGCAACAAGGGTCCTCGTCGTCCGCGGACACTGAGGACAGTGTCCCTCCACTTAAAATCACCGCCCTGGAAATGGATCGGCGTGTCGTCGGCGCGGCCGCACAGAATATCCAAACCTTGGAAACGGATTCCAGTAATTGGAAAAAAATCCTGTCCGATCTCTATTCCACTCAATCGGCAATCATCAATCGACAATCGGCCATCCAAATGCACTGGGGCGATGCGCGGAATACGATCACTAAACTTGAACCCGCGTCTTTTGACCTCGTTTTTCTCGATGCCTTTTCCACGCAGCGAAATTCCGAGCTTTGGACGATCGATTTCTTTAAAAAACTCAAACGGGTCATGAAACCGGATGCAGTAATCCTGACCTACTGCGCCGCCATTCCGGTTCGAGCGGGAATGCTGGAAGCCGGCTTCTGGGTCGGCGAAACGGATCCCGTTGGCCGGGCTCGAGGCGGAACCCTCGCGGCTATGCGCGAAGTGGACATCGAAATCCCCCTCCCCGAGCATGAAATACGGATGATTCAGGAAACCTCCCGTGGCCTGCCCTATCGCGATCCGCACGGCGTCTGGACCAATAAAGAAATCCTGCGTGACCGGCAGGAACGCATCATTAAAAGCAAACAAGAAGGGACTTCCAATCCCTAAGCATCTGTGGTTAATTCCGCCTCCTTATGAAAAACGAAACGCATCTCACGGAAGACCTGCGCGTAACTGAATTACAGAAACTCGTAACGCCGGCAAAACTGAAAGAAGAGCTCCCTCTCGGGGCTGAGCTCACGGAAAAAGTGCTGTCCGATCGCAAAACGGTGCGCGATATTATTAATCGCGAAGACGACCGTCTGCTGATTGTGATCGGCCCCTGCTCCATCCATGATCCTAAAGCGGCCTTGGACTATGCCAAACGCCTCGCCGCACTTTCTGAACAGGTTAAAGACAAATATTTTATTGTGATGCGCGTCTATTTTGAAAAACCCCGCACCACCATCGGCTGGAAGGGTTTCATTAATGATCCGCATCTCGACGGCTCCACCGATGTTGAATTCGGACTGCGTGCCGCACGTCAACTGCTGTTGGACATTGCCCATCTCGGTTTACCGATTGCAACTGAATTTCTTGATCCGATCGTGCCGCAGTATACCGCTGACCTCGTCAGCTGGTCCGCCATTGGCGCACGTACGACCGAATCCCAGACGCACCGCGAAATGTCCAGCGGACTCTCCATGCCGGTCGGCTTTAAAAATGCCACAGACGGCAATATTGAAATCGCGATCAATGCGATTGAATCGGCCAGCAACCCGCACAGTTTTCTGGGCATCGACCAGAATGGCCATACCGCGGTGGTTAAAACCTCAGGCAACCCGAATACGCATCTGGTCCTGCGCGGCGGTAAAGGACCGAACTTCCAATACCCGGAAGTCACCTACGCGGCCTGCAAGCTGGAAGAGGCCGGGCTGGCCCCTTCGCTGATGGTCGACTGTTCGCATGCGAATGCCAACAAGGTGGCCCGCAATCAGGTTAAGGTTTGGGATAGTATCCAGGAGCAACGCTCTAAAGATAACTGTCCGATTACCGGGGTGATGATTGAAAGTTTCATCAAAGAAGGAAATCAGAAGATTTCCGACAACCTGGAATACGGTCTTTCCATCACCGACCAGTGCATCGATTGGGAAACCACAGAAAAGATGCTCTCAGCGTAGCACGGTCCGGCCGTGTATAAACGGCGCAGAGCACCGTTCTACATTCCAGCCAGCTCCCCCACCGTCAGCTCGTTCCAGCCAGGCTGGCTCAGCAGGTATTCCAGCAGCTTTGCAGAGGCAACCGCATCGTACAGGGCATCGTGCGCTTCTTTACCTTTGCATAAGGAATCGATCTCCGGCTTCAGATCAAGCAGAACGATCAGGTCATCCAGTGCATAGGAAGCACACCCCGGCCAGGCCTTTCGCGCAATCTTAAGTGTATCGATCCAGAGGCTAAACGAATGCATCGGGGCCATGGAACGGGTACACTTTTTCTCCGTTCCCACATTGTGGGCGCAGAGCGGAAAGTCGGTTAAGCGCGATTGAATCGACGGCCATAATTCCTGCGGGGCCGGCGCTGCTGCCAGCTCATCGCGCAGTTGGGCATGACGCCCCGGGGCGTGGGGATTAAACGGTCGATTGGGATCAACCTTCAACCAGCTCTCAAACATCGAATCCGGATCAACCTTACCCGCGCTGAGGGATACCATACCGATCTGCCACGGCTCGGTCGGAAAGCCCCGAACGGACCCGGTGGTTTCATAGTCCAGCACCGTGATACTGGCATTAAAAATGGCCATGGTTGAATCCATGGCCATACTAAACCACAAAGCCACTAAGCACTCAAAGCTTAGTGTACGTTGTGTCTTCGTGGTTAATTCTTATCCCTCGAGGGCGAG
>JGI12210J13797_11282421_pt1 | contig 11241 bp, 11 predicted proteins | sample ElkSlonscriptome_3_FD_13797 | JGI IMG/M metagenome (IMG submission 13797) | reverse complement strand
CACGGCGCGACCCTGCTCCCGACCGACAGCGAGCATAACGCGATATTCCAATGCCTCGCGGGCAACAGCCTCGACGATGTCGCACGCATCACCCTCACCGCGAGCGGTGGGCCCTTGCGCACCTGGAGCAAGGAAGAACTTGCCAAGGCCACTCCGGCGCAGGCCGTCGCGCATCCGAACTGGTCCATGGGCGCCAAGATCAGCGTCGATTCGGCAACGATGATGAACAAGGGGCTCGAATTCATCGAGGCCCATCATCTCTTCCCGGTCGGCCTCGACCGCCTGCGCATCGTCGTCCACCCGCAGAGCGTCATCCATTCCATGGTCGAATATCGCGACCGCTCGACGCTCGCCCAACTCGGACCGTCCGACATGCGCGTTCCGATCGCCTCGTGCCTTGCATGGCCTCAGAGGATGGAAACGCCGCTGGAACCGCTTGACCTTGCCGCGATCGGCGAACTCACCTTCTTTCCCCCCGACGAGGCGCGCTTTCCCGCGACGCGGCTTGCCCGCGAAGCGATAGAAGGCGGCGCGGGAGCGCCCGCCGTCCTCAACGCAGCGAACGAGGTGGCCGTGGCGGCATTTCTCGCCGGTCAGATCGGGTTCAGCCGGATTACGGCAGTGGTCGAGGACACGATGAGCCGCCACCGCGCGGCCGCCCCCGGCAATCTCGACGACGTGCTGGCCCTCGATGGCGAGGCGCGCGTTCATGCCGGGGAAATTCTGGAGAACTTCGCCCTTGTTTGAATCGCCTCCTTTCTGGATGTACCTCATTGGCTTCGTGCTGCTGCTCGGGCCTCTGGTGACCGTGCACGAGCTCGGCCACTATCTCGTCGGCCGCCTGTTCGGCGTTCATGCCGAAGCGTTCTCGGTCGGTTTCGGCAAGGAAATCGCAGGTCTGACCGATCGCCGGGGGACGCGCTGGCGGCTGTCGGTGCTGCCGCTGGGCGGTTATGTCCAGTTCAAGGGCGACATGAACCCGGCAAGCGTGCCCGATACAGGCGCGACCTCTGTCATTGGCGAAGACGAATCAAGCGGCAGCTTCCAGCATGCCGCGCTGTGGAAGCGCGCGCTGATCGTAGCGGCGGGGCCGGTAACCAATCTGGTCGTCACCATCGCCATCTTTGCCTCGCTTTTCGCAATCTTCGGCAAGCCGGTGATCGAAGGGGTCGAGGATTCGCGCGAAGTCGCAGTCTTCACCGAAGATTCCGTCGCGCGCGAAGCCGGAATGGAAATCGGCGATACGATCGTTGCGGTCGATGGCGAGCCGATGGCCGATTTCGACGACATCAGGGCGGCGGTGGCGATCCATCCGGGCGAGCGGATGACGTTCGCGGTGGAGCGCGACGGCGAGAGGATTTCTATCCCCCTCACGACCGCGCGCGAGGACCGCACCGACCAGTTCGGCAATGAGAGCAGCATCGGCTTCATCGGCGTCGGGCCCGGCGGGGGGCGCTACACCTTCGAGCCGGTGGGCGCGGTGCAGTCGATCCCGATGGCTTTCGAGCATACCTGGGACGTGCTCGGCATGATGGTGACCGGCATCAAGCAGGTCCTGACCGGCGAACGCTCGATCAAGGAGCTGGGCGGGCCGGTCAAAATCGCCAAGTATTCGGGCGAGCAGATGAGCCTTGGCCTTGTCGCCTTCATCCAGTTCGCCGCGCTGATCTCGCTTAATTTGGCATTCATCAACTTCTTGCCAATCCCCGCGCTCGATGGCGGGCACCTTGCCTTCTATGCCGCCGAAGCGATCCGCCGAAAGCCCGTCGGGCCGCAGGCGACCGAATGGGCGTACCGCACGGGCATCTTCCTCGTGCTGGCCTTCATGGCAGTCGTGACGGTCAACGACGTCGTCTCGCTGCCGGTGTTCGGTCCGCTGTTCGGCAGCTGACGCATGGGAAAGGTGTCGACACGACCGAGAGGCCTTTCCCTCTCGGCTTGATTGCGCGCGTCGCTTGGGGCAGAGGCGGTGCGCTTGAATTCGACCGGGTGGGGCGACCCGGACTGTTTCCGACGCACCGGCATTTTTGGCGCGTGCGACAAAGACGGGTTAGACGGGACTACAAAGCTTGACGGATCGATCCACCCACACGGGCATGCAGCCTGTTGCAAAGCGCGCTGTCGCTGCCGAATTCGCCCAACCGGGCGCGCTCGGGGCCACTGGTCGCCTGCTGATTGCGCTGACCTGCGGCTCGATGCTCGCCGGTGTCCCGTATGAGGCGCATGCGCAGGACGAGGCGGCGCCGCAGCCGGCTCCAGCACCTGCGACAACCCGGCCGCAGGAAGCCGAGCCAGCGCCCGTGCCCAGTGCCAACATCATCCGCACGATCAGCGTTGCCGGGGCCGAGCGGCTCGAGCCAACCACGATCCTGTCCTATATCCGCCTGCGCGTTGGTCAGGAATATACCTCGGTCGCCGCCGACCAGGCGCTCAAGGACCTCGGGGCGACCGAACTGTTCTCGAATTTCTCGATCCGCAATGACGGCGGCAACGTCGTCATCACGGTCGAGGAGAACCCGGTCATCAACCGCATCGTTCTCGAAGGAAACGATCGGCTCGACGCGGAAAAGATCCTGCCCGAGATCAAGCTCGCCCCGCGCCAGATATTCACTCGCTCCAAGGTCCGCGCTGACGTTGCGCGCATCATCGAGCTGTACAAGCGCCAGGGCCGCTTTGCCGCCACGGTCGAGCCGAAGATGGTGCAGCTGCCGCAGAACCGCGTCGATGTCGTGTTCGAGATCAGCGAGGGGCCGAAATCCAAGGTCCGTCAGATCAACATCATCGGCAACGAGCAGTTCAAGGACAATGCACTGCGTGGCCAGATGGTCACCAAGCAGTCGCGCTGGTTCCGCTTCTTCAGCTCGAACACCAGCTATGACCCCGACCGGCTCGCCTTCGACCAGCAGAAGCTGCGCCAGTTCTACCTCACCGAAGGCTATGCCGATTTCCGCGTCGTTTCCGCCGTCGCCGAGCTGACGCCTGACCAGGAAGATTTCATCATCACCTACGTCGTCGAGGAGGGTGAACGCTACAAGTTCGGCGACGTCGATGTGGAAAGCCAGCTGCGCGATTTCGACAGCGACGCGATGAGCCAGCGCCTGCCGATGCAGGAAGGCGACTGGTACGACGCCAAGTCGGTCGAGGACACCGTCGAGCAATTGACGGAACTGGCCGGCCGCTTCGGCTATGCCTTCGCCGACGTCCAGCCGCGCTTCCAGCGCGACAAGGACGACCTGGAGATGAATGTCACCTTCATTCTGCGCGAGGCGCCGCGCGTCTATGTCGAACGGGTCGACGTCAACGGCAACACGCTCACCCAGGACAAGGTGATTCGCCGCGAATTCCGGCTTTCGGAGGGCGATGCGTTCAACTCGCTCGGCGTGCAGCGGACCACCGCGCGCATCAACTCGCTGGCCTTTTTCCAGGAGAATTTCGAGGTCAACCAGGTCGAGGGCAGCGCTCCCGACCGGATCGTCCTCGAAGCCAATGTCGAGGAGCAGCCGACCGGCGAATTGCAGTTCTCCGCCGGATTTTCCTCGATCGAACAATTCATTCTCGCCGCCTCTATCCGCCAGCGCAATTTCCGCGGGCGCGGGCAGACGATCGGGCTTTCGGTCAATTATTCGCAATTCTCGCGCTCGGCTCAGGTGAGCTTTCAGGAACCCTACCTCTTCGACCGCAACATCTCCGCCGGGGTCGACATCTACCGGCGCGATTTCAACAGCTTCAACTTCCGCGGGCAGGACCGCAACACCACGTTCGAACAGGCGACCACCGGCTTCTCCGCCAGGCTCGGCGTGCCGCTGACGGAATACATGTCGCTGGTCGCAAGCTACACTCTCAACTACGACGAGGTCAGTCTCGACGAGGACCTGTTCTTCTCCGATCTCGACGGCGACGGGGTGCGCGAATGCGATCCGCTTCTGGCAGGGCGCTTCCTGTGCGATGCGCTCGGCGAGCGGCTCAGTTCGATCGTCGGCGTCTCCCTCAACTACAATTCGCTCAATTCCCGTATCCGGCCCTCGCGCGGGCGGCTCATCACGCTGACGTCCGAATTCGCCGGGCTTGGCGGGGACGTGAGATATGTCCGTTTCCGTGGACGAGCGCAGCAATTCTGGAATGTCGCAAACAGCGGCTTCATCTTCTCGCTGCTGGCCGAAGGCGGCACGATCGTTCCGCTGCAGGATCGCGGCGGTCCGAATGTCGACGACGTGCTTCTGACCGACCGTTTCTTCCTTGGCGAACCGCAGATCCGCGGCTTCGACATTCGCGGCGTCGGCCCGCGCATCCTGACCCAGCCCTACATCACCGACGAAAATGGCGACCGCGTGCCGATCACCGAACGCCGACAGATCCGCGACGACGCGCTTGGCGGGCGCAATTACTACCTCGCCCGCGCCGAAGTGGAGATCCCGCTTGGCACCGGTGCACGCGAGCTTGGCCTCAGGCCGTCGGTCTGGGTCGATGTCGGCGCGCTGTGGGGCATCGATCCGCCGGTACTGCAGGACAATCCCAACGGCATCCAGTCGGTCGACGGTGACGGCAATCCGATCTTCATCGATCCCAACGGCAACCTCACTCTTGCGCCGACCCAGCCGAACGGCACCCCGAACGACCCCGCCATCCGGCCCAACTCCGCGATCCGCGAGGTCTTCCTCGGGAATTCCCCCAGCCCGCGCATAACGGCCGGGATCGGGGTCAACTGGAACTCGCCATTCGGGCCGTTCCGTATCGATTTCGCCCAGACGATCCGCCAGGTCGAGGGCGACGATGACAAGACTTTCACGTTCAACGTAGGAACCCAGTTCTGATGAAACCGATTGTTACCCTTCTCGCCTCCGCCGGCATCGCACTCGGCGCGCTTGCCGCAACTCCTGCTGTCGCCCAGGTCCAGGGAAAGATCGCGACAGCCGATCGCACCCGTTCGCTGATCGGGACCACTGCGCTGCAGAACGCTTTCCAGCAGATCGACACGACCTATTCGGCCCAGATCGAGCAGATCCGGACCAAGCAGCAGCAGCGCCAGACCCTGCTCCAGCAGTTCGACGCCAACGGCGACAACGAGATCGACGATACCGAATATCAGGCGGTCCAGTCTTCGCCGCAGTTCAGCACGCTGCAGGCGCTCGACCAGGAGCTGAACGGCCTGTCGAACCAGATCGAGCTCGCGCGCGTTTTCGCGGTTGAACAGATCGCCCAGCAATATGCGCCGGCCTTGCGCGAGGTCGTGGAGCAACAGCAGATCCAGCTCGTGCTCAATCCCGGCGCGCTTGCTCTGCCCTCGCAGGAGGCCGACATCACCCAGGCGATCGCGACCGCGCTCAATGCCAAGGTCTCCTCGGTCGGAGTGGTCCCTCCGCAGGGCTACCAGCCGACCCGCGCAGGCGTGCAGCTTACACAGGATATCGAGCAGACGCTCCAGGTCATCTCGCTCCTGCGTCAGCAACAGCAACAGCAACAGCAACAGGGCCAGCAGCCGGCGAACCCGCAGACCCCGCAGGGCCGCTGAGGCCGCTTTAGCGCGGGCATTCAGGCGACAGGCGAAAGGCAGGCCATGAGCGAGACCAGTGAAGAGACGGGCGGTGCTTCGGCGCCGATCACGGATTACGACATCCACCGCATCCTCAAGGCCCTGCCGCATCGCTATCCGCTGCTGCTGGTCGATCGGGTGAAGACGCTCCATCTCGGCGAGCGGATTCACGCGGTGAAGGCGGTGAGCATGAACGAGGAGTTCTTCCAGGGCCATTTCCCCGGAGCTCCGATCATGCCCGGCGTTCTCCAGATCGAGGCGCTGGCGCAAGCGGCGGCGATACTCGGGATCGAGACGCTCGGACTGGCCGGGACGGGCAAGCTCGTCATCTTCATGGGAATCGACGGGGCGAAGTTCCGCAGCCCGGTCACGCCCGGCTGCCTGCTCGATCTCGAGGTGGAGTTTCTCCAGCAGCGGCGCACGATCTACAAGTTCAAGGGCCGTGCGAGCGTCGAGGGCAAGACCAGTTGCGAGACCGAGTTCACCGCGATGATTGCGGATAGGCCGGAGTGATAGCGCAGCCGCATCCGCGGCTGCGTCCCCGGTGCTCTACGGTCCGCAAGCGCCCCCGGGCGCGCGCCATTGCGGTCGCTGTCCGCCCGTGATCGATGGGCGGATTGGGAGATATCCGGTTGCATTTTGGGGCGGGAGCGTTATTGGGCGCGCTTTCCCCGCAACAGCGTTCCCGGTCGGAACCGGGGCAGTGCTAGCAAGGACACACGACATGAAGGCCGAAGGGCATCCCGACTATCACATGATCACGGTCAAGATGACCGATGGCACCGAATTCCAGACTCGCTCGACCTGGGGCGGTGAGGGCGACGTGCTCGCGCTCGAAATCGACCCCAACACCCACCCGGCTTGGACCGGTGGTCGTCAGCAGGTCCAGGAAGGCGGCCGCGTCGCTGCCTTCAACAAGCGTTTCGGCGGTCTTTCGCTGAAGAAATAAGCGAATCGGCGAATGGGCGGCCTCTTCCGGCTGCCATGAAGGGGCGGCTCCGCGAGGAGCCGCCCTTTTCGCATCCGTCAGTTCAAGCGGCGCACTTTATACAGCGTGTCGCGATCGGCCTCGCTTCCAACCGCTTGCGGTCGATCTCGGTCCCGCAATTCGAGCAGGTGCCGTAGGTCCCGTTCTCGATCCGGATCAGGGCGAGCCGGATCTGCCCGATCTCGGCGCGCAGGATCTCGTCGACCCCTTCGAGAGCCTCGTCGTCGGCGAGGTCGATCGCCTGTTCTTCCCAATCGTCATCGAGCGGGTGTCTCAGGTCGTCCTCGATCACTTCGGCCCTTTCGAGCAATTCGTCGAGCCGCGAGCGCAGTTGCTCGGCAATGTCGGCATATTGGCTCATTTTAACCCCACTCCTTCTCCCGATACCATTTCGTTATGACGTATTTGACACCCTTGCGCACCTTCATTCCGTGATGGAGCGTGTTGGGGTTCACACGCCCATCGGGCCGTGCGTTGTTCCAGCACAAAAGCTTGCCGGGCTCGGGATGGAAGGTCTTCCCGATCGCCTTGAACCGGGTCGCGCCGCCTGCCTCCACGGCGTTGAGGTAGATCATGAAAGTCCACGTGCGCTGACCCGCGACCGAACAGAACCTGTCGTAATCGGGTCCGCCGGGAGTGAAATAGTCGGTGTGCGCCTTGAATTCCTGGCCCACCGCATAGCGTTGGCCCTGGCACGGCTCGCCGAATTTGGGATCGATCCCGGTGAGGGCGAGAAACAGCGCCTCGAGCTCCATCACGGCAGTGTCTTCCGGATTCAGGTCGCAGGTCTCACTTGTGCGGAAATAGTCGTCGCCATTGTCGTCGGCGATGGTCGATGGGCGGCGGTCCTTGTCGATGAGCCCGATCAGCGCATTTCGCAGGGCGGGCGAGAGAAAGCCGCTATGTTGGAACAGTTCGGCCTTGGGAGTGGGCACACGCTGCACGCGCGGATTGGCACCGAGGCGCGCGGCAACCGATGCGGAACTGGTAGAATCGGCGATCGTCTCCATATCGCCTGAAAGGATAGGTCGCGGAGATGCCGAAACAAGGGCGTAATAATATTGCGTCAAACTGTCGTGAAGGCAGATTTCGCTTCCCATGCCCGCCCCTTTGTGCAACAGGCACGCGCCCGCTCGACACGCTCTTGACCGGGCGCGTCTGCGGATTAAAGCGCCCGCCTTGCGCGGACTTGACGGCGACCGGATCGGCGACGTTGGGGCGGGGCATGTGGCGATCGTAGCTCAGTTGGTTAGAGCGCCGGTTTGTGGTACCGGAGGTCGCGGGTTCAAACCCCGTCGATCGCCCCATCATCCTCCCAGCCATTCTTTCGAAACGGCTCTGCCTGCATCTTTCCTTCCGCGCGCAAGCTGAAGGCAATTGCGTATGACCGCGTTCTGGACCCAGCCCGATTTCGACGCCCACGAGATGGTGCATTTCGTTCATGACCGGGAATCGGGTCTGACTGCGATCATAGCCGTCCATTCCTCGCATCTCGGCCCTGGCGCTGGCGGCACGCGGTTCTGGCATTATGCCGACCCCGAAGCCGCGGTGCGCGATGCGCTGCGCCTGTCGCGCGGGATGAGTTACAAGAACGCCATGGCCGGCCTGCCGCTGGGCGGGGGCAAGGCGGTCATTCTCGCCGACGGGAACAGGACAAAAACCCCGGAAATGCTCGCTGCATTCGGCGCGGCGATCGAGGGGCTTGGCGGGCAATACGTCACGGCAGAGGATGTCGGCATTTCCGAGGCCGACATGGTCGTGGTTTCCGAGAAGACCCAGCACGTCACTGGCCTGCCTGTTCGCGGAGACGGGCTTGCGGGCGGCGATCCAGGCCCCTTCACCGCGATCGGTATCGCCAAGGGGATCGAGGCGGCGGTTCGCCACAAGCTCGGCACGGAAAGCATGGAGGGCGTGCATGTCGCGCTCCAGGGCACGGGCAGCGTCGGCGGCGGGGTCGCCCGGCTGCTGGCAAAGCAGGGCGCTCGGCTGACGCTCGCCGATATTGACGCTGTCGGCGCCCGGGCGCTGGCCGATGAACTGGGCGCCGAAACCGTCGCGGCGGACGAAATCATGACCACCCCCTGCGATGTGTTCAGCCCCAACGCGCTCGGCGCGATTCTGGACGAGGAGAGCATTGCGAAGCTCGATACGCAGATCGTCGCGGGCGGCGCGAACAACCAGCTCGCGCGCGCCGAGCATGGCCGCGCGCTGTTCGAGCGGGGCATTCTCTATGCGCCCGATTACGTCATCAACGCGGGCGGGATCATGTCGGTCGGCACCGAATATCTCGCCCGGCGCGATGGCCGTGTGGGCAAGATCGAGGAAGTCCATGCGCTGCTCGACCAGATTCCCGGCCGGCTCGAAGCGATCTGGCGCGCAAGCGGGGACACTGGCCAATCGCCCGACGTCGTCGCCGACCGGATGGCGCAGGACCTGATCGGGCGCAGCTGAGCAAGCTCTGCATCGAGGCTGCCTTCGCCCACAACTTGTGCTATTGGCGCCTTTGCTGCAGGGGGGCTTGCACCTTTTGCAGCCTTGCAGGGGGGCGGGGCGTCACTACAAACATGCGAGGGATCAACTGACCGCATGCATATCTACGCCAACCCCAAACGCTTCCTCGGCATAGCCAAGTGGCTGATGCCGCTCCTGTTCTGGAGCGGGCTCGTCCTTTCGGCCGGGGCGATCGCGTGGGGTCTGTTCATGGTCCCGCCCGACCGGCTGATGGGCGACAGCGTGCGCATACTCTTCATCCATGTCCCGGCTGCCTGGCTCGGCATGGGCGGCTGGGCAGGGATCGCCATTTCGAGCGCGATGCTTCTCATCTGGAAGCATCCTTTGGCGGGGATCGCCGCGCGCGCCATCGCGGTGCCGGGCATGGTGTTCACCGCGATCTGCCTTGCCACCGGCTCCGTCTGGGGCCGCCCGACCTGGGGCACGTGGTGGGTCTGGGACGGGAGGCTGACGAGCATGCTGGTGCTCCTGTTCCTCTATGCGGGCTACATCGCTCTCGTGCAGGCGACGAGCCGTGAAGGCGGATCGGCGAAAATCGCGGCGATCTTCGGCCTTGTTGGCGCGGTCAACATTCCGATCATCAACCGCTCGGTCGTGTGGTGGAATTCGCTTCACCAGCCGCCGAGCATCACGATGGGCACCAGCGCGATCGATCCTGTCTTCCTGACTCCGCTGCTCGTCGCGGTCGCCGGCTTCTCGCTGCTGTTCGGCGGGATCGTGCTCATGCGGATGCGCGCGATCATCGCCGAAGCGCAGGTCGAGGCGCGCCTGAAGCGCCGTGCGCTCGACGAAGATGCACCGCGAGGTGGCGGCGCTGGCGCGGGCGCGGGTGAGCCCGCAATGGGAGGCGCATGATGCGCGAGGCGCTAGAGCACTGGGATTTCGTGATCGCGGCCTATGCGATCGGGCTCGGCGGGCTTGCCATGCTGACGGGCTGGAGCTGGCGCACCATGCGCCGGGCCGAGACGCGCCGCGAGGAGATCAGAAGACGATGAACGCGACCACGGGCCTCAAGGCGAAGCATCAGCGCATGGTGCTGGTCGTGATCGCGCTGGTCGCAATCATCGGCGCGGGGCTGCTTGCTGTGTGGGGACTGCGCAATCAGGCGAATTATTTCTACCTTCCCGAACAGATGTCCGAAGCGCCCCCGGCGGTCGGCCAGGCAGTGCGGCTCGGCGGGATGGTGCAGCCCGGCTCGATCCAGACGATGCAGGACGGTGTGACCGTGCGCTTCGTTGTCACGGGCAACGAGGCGAGCAAAATTGCCGTGCGCTATTCGGGCATTCTGCCCGACCTGTTCGTCGAAGGTTCAGGCGTGGTCGCCGAAGGGAGCCTGCAAACGGACGGGAGCTTCCTCGCCACCAATCTGCTTGCGAAGCATGACGAGAATTACGTGCCGCGCGAACTCGAAGGGCTCGAGGCGCACCAGAAGGCCGAGACTGTCGCCGAGACGACAATCGGCATAGAACCGAAACCCTGAGGAACGCGGGACGCGATGATCGCTGAAATCGGCCTTGCCGCCCTGTGGCTCGCCGCCGCGCTCGCCGTCCTGCAGATGGTGTCGGGCGCTCTCGCGCTGCGCGCGGGGGATGGCGAGGCTGTCCCGATTGCGGTTTATACCCGTCCCGCCGCAATGTTGCAGGCGCTGCTCGCCGTGCTGGCCTTCGGGCTGCTCCTCTATGCATTCGCGGTCACCGATCTTTCGATCAAGCTGGTGGCGACGAATTCGCATTCGGCCAAGCCCTTCCTCTACAAGCTGACGGGCACCTGGGGGAATCACGAGGGTTCGATGCTGCTCTGGGTCGCGGTGCTGGCGCTGTCGGGCGGGCTGCTCGCATGGGCCGAGCGGCGCCTGCCCGAGCGGACCATGTCGGCGACGCTGTCGGTGCAGGGCTTTGTCGCGCTCGGTTTCTATGCCTTTCTGCTGCTCTCCTCGAACCCGTTCGAGCGCCTGCCCGTGCCAGCCCTTGAAGGGTCCGGGCTCAATCCTCTGCTACAGGATATCGGCCTCGCGGTGCATCCGCCGACGCTCTATATCGGCTATGTCGGTCTTTCGGTCGCCTTCAGTCTTGCCATGGGTGCGCTCGTCACACGGGCGGTGACCCCGGAATTTGCGCGCGTTATGCGGCCCTGGGTGCTGGGCGCATGGGTGTTTCTGACCTTCGGGATCACGGCGGGTTCCTACTGGGCCTATTACGAGCTGGGCTGGGGC
>JGI12210J13797_10461543_pt1 | contig 11246 bp, 10 predicted proteins | sample ElkSlonscriptome_3_FD_13797 | JGI IMG/M metagenome (IMG submission 13797) | reverse complement strand
CCGCCGGGTGAACCAAGCGTCCCTTGCGGATGTTGACTCCCTTGGCAAAGCCCACATCGGTCTTCATCACCTCTAGCCCTTGGTTAGCCAGCGTCAAAACGAAGGGAAACGTGCTGTTGTTTAATGCTTGAGTTGCCGTCCAGGGAACAGCCCCCGGCATGTTCGCGACGCCATAATGCAGCACCCCCGCCTCGACGTAGGTCGGGTCGGTGTGGGTGGTGGGCCGCATGGTTTCGATGCATCCCCCTTGATCCACGGCAACATCGACGATCACTGAGCCCGGCTGCATTTGGTCTACGCTCTCCCGCGAGACGAGTCGGGGAGGGCGGCGGCCCGGAACGAGCACCGCCCCAATGAGTAAGTCTGCCTTGGGCACCAGCGCCTCGATCTGCGGGGCACTGCTGTACAGCAGCTCCACCCGAGAGCCGAACAGCAGCTCCAGCTCGTTGAGCCGACCGACATTGATGTCTACAATCTGAACCTGCGCCCCCAGGCCCACGGCAATTTTGGCCGCTTCGGTACCGACAACGCCGCCGCCCAGCACCAAAACACGGCCAGGGCGGACCCCAGGCACGCCCCCCAGTAGCACGCCCCGTCCCCCCTGCTGCCGCTCTAGGAAGTGAGCCCCAAACTGTACGGAAAGTCGGCCTGCAATGATGCTCATGGGGGCCAAGAGGGGCAAGGTCCGGCCTCGCTCAATGGTCTCATAGGCGATCGCCGTCACCCCAGAAGCCATCAGAGCCTCCGTCAGGCTGCGGCTGGCAGCGAGGTGGAGGTAGGTAAACAGCATCTGATGGGCCTGCAGGTAGCCATACTCCTCCGGCAGCGGCTCCTTAACTTTGACAATCAGCTCCTGGTTCCAGGCTTGCTCCGTCTCGACAATAGTGGCCCCTGCTGACCCATAGTCCTGATCGGGAAACCCAGCTCCAGCTCCAGCCCCCCGCTCTACAGCTACAGTATGGCCTTGGCCTACTAAAACGCTGACGCTGCTGGGGCTCAGCCCTACCCGAAATTCTTGATCCTTTGTCTCTTTCGGGACCCCAATATCCATAAATACTCCAGTATTTCTATTTACTGTCCTAACATGTTGATGGCCCGAAAGCTCGAATCGCACAAAAGCTTGAATCTTAAGACAGCACCGGGCTCAACCCGTCTTAACCCATACAGGCGGGATTATGGCATGTAATAATATTAAGCAATGTTAAGCGACTGACGTCCCATGACTTCAAATTCCCCCTCACAAGTGACTGAGCCCTCTGCCCAGCCCAACCTCTACGAGCCAAAGTTTGGCTTCAACGATTATGCGGAACGGCTCAACGGGCGGGCCGCTATGATTGGCTTTGTGGCGACTTTGGCCATTGAATATATTTCGGGCCAGAGCCTGCTGTCTTGGCTTGGCCTGTTTTAACCCATGGTGCGCAGGCCACCCGGCCTGCAGGCACAGCATATAAATCCATTAATCCATGACGCGAAGGCCGATCATCCCATCAGACTGGCCAGTCGTGACTCACCGACGTGGCGACTGATAAAGCGCGCCTTTGAGCCAAAGGGCGTGGGCTGCTGCCAATCCGCCAGCCCACATCCCCTGCTTGAGAACCAGCTTGCCGACAAGACCCCAACCCATGCTGTGGCCGCTGGAGAGCAGGGGAAACGCCAGTAAGATCAGGCCTTGATACAGCACAACGCTCCCGATAAACGCTACTGCCCCCCAGCGACAGTAGCCGCCCCAAGTTTGCTGCATCAACACCGGGCGACGGCTAGACAACAAGACGGCGAGGAATGCGCCAAGCCCCATGATCAGCCCCCAGGCGATCGCCGTCTGCTCCAGCGGGTATCTCCACAGAGTAAACCCCAACCCCTGGTTCACCAGCCAAATTGCCATCACCATTCCAATGGCGCGGGGGCGCGGTAGGGTAAGTCCCGCCACCGTCGCGAAGGCGGCCAATGGCGCATGGGCAGACGTCAAGCTGCTGGCAACGCCAACCGCTAGCAGAATCATGGCCCAAAGACGGCTATATGCGATCGCCTGCCACCCTTTTACAAACAGCGGCGTGTTTATCGATACGTCTCGATGTGTTGTCATAGCAGCAATCCTCCTTGACATACTTTAAACAGTTGCCGCTCGGATCGCATTTGTCACAAGGCTCATTTCAACGCAGCAGTTGAGCCTGAAAAAGAAGGCGATCGGAAAAATCAGTTTCTTCCTGTATTTTGGCGATCGCCGTCAATAGCTTATTCGGACAGGCTTTCAGCATACCCGACCTAAAAGGTCGGGTATGTTTGACGGCATTTTTTATGGCGTGATACAGTTCATGCATAAGATAAAAAAAGAGCTAACACCGCAGAGCGCAGTACTCATGACCCAGTCCCTCAACCGCATCACCGACAACCACCTCGCCGCCAGCGCCACCTTCACTGAGCTGAAGTGCAAGGAATGTGGAGCAACCTACGAGGCCAAGGCCCTTCACGTTTGCGAGGAGTGCTTTGGTCCTCTAGAGGTGAATTACGACTACGACGCCATCCGCCGCATCACAAGTCGTGACGTGATTGAAGCTGGTCCCAACTCTATTTGGCGCTACCGTCCTTTTCTACCCGTTGAGACCACAACACCCATTGATGTCGGGACCGGCATGACGCCCCTACTCAAAACCAACCGACTTGCCCGTCGCCTGGGTCTAAAGAATCTCTACATCAAAAACGATGCGGTCAATATGCCCACCCTGAGCTTTAAGGACCGGGTCGTTTCTGTCGCCCTGACCCGCGCCCGAGAGCTGGGCTTCTCCACCGTCTCTTGTGCCAGCACGGGCAACCTCGCAAACTCCACCGCCGCGATCGCCGCCCATGCAGGGTTAGACTGCTGCGTTTTCATCCCCTCTGACTTAGAATCGGGCAAGGTTCTTGGTACCTTGATCTACGGTCCTACTCTGATGGCTGTTGAAGGCAACTACGACCAAGTAAACCGACTTTGCTCTGAGGTGGCCAACACCCACGGCTGGGGCTTTGTCAACATCAACCTGCGCCCCTACTACTCAGAAGGCTCAAAAACTCTGGGCTTTGAAGTGGCTGAACAGCTCGGCTGGCAGCTGCCCGACCACATTGTTGCGCCATTGGCCTCCGGTTCGCTCTACGGCAAAATCTACAAAGGCTTCCAAGAGTTTGTCAAAGTGGGGCTGGTAGACGACAAGCCCGTGCGCTTCAGCGGCGCACAGGCCGAAGGCTGCTCCCCCATTTACCAAGCGTTCAAGGAGGGTCGCGACTTCATCACCCCTGTCAAGCCCAACACCATCGCCAAGTCTATTGCCATCGGCAACCCTGCTGACGGCGTGTACGCCCTTGAACTTGCCCGCAAAACCAACGGCAATATCGAAGCCGTCACCGATGCGGAAATCATCGACGGGATGAAGCTGCTGGCAGAAACCGAAGGCATCTTCACAGAAACAGCGGGCGGCACTACGATCGCTGTGCTGAAGAAGCTGGTGGAAGCCGGTAAGATTGACCCGGATGAAACCACGGTGGCCTACATCACGGGTAACGGCCTCAAGACCCAAGAAGCGGTTCAAGACCACATCGGTGAGCCATTCACAATCGAGCCCAAGCTGGAAAGCTTCGAGCGGGCGTTTGAGCGGGCTCAGACCTTGGGACGCCTAGAGTGGCAGCAAACCATCGTCTAGGTTATCTGAGTTATCTGGGGCGATCGCACCAATTGCAATAACTTGTAGGGATGTGGCTATGTCATGTCCCTACAAGAATTTTTGTTTTACTACTTACCCTTCACTACTTACTCTTCACTACTTACCCTTCACTTTTGAAATCCATGACTGTTAAAGTTCTCATTCCCACCCCGCTGCAAAAATTCACCAAAAATCAGGCCACGGTTGATTGTGACGGTGGCAATATCTCATCATTACTAGAATCATTGGAGCAACAATGCCCCGGCATCAAGTCGCGGCTGTGCGATGACGAGGGTAAGCTACGTCGCTTCGTCAACTTCTACGTCAACAGTGAAGATATCCGGTTTCTTGACGGCCAAAGCACGGCGCTCAGCGATGGGGATGAGGTGAGCATTGTCCCGGCTGTGGCAGGAGGATAAAGCAGAAACAGCATCAAAACAGCGTCAGTACGTCAGTAGGCAAAAAAAAATCCCGGCAGCAACCGGGATCTAGAGAGACGAGCTGTGCAACACTCACCTCTATTGTGGCTCTAAGGTCTCAAAAAACACATAAACGTGCGGTGAATGTACTGAATTATCAGTAAAGATTCGGGTAAGCTCTTGGCAAGCCTGCCAAGACTTGTGGTCCAAGAACCAGTCGCTGCAATGGCGCTACGTGCTCTCTAGATTTGCCGTACGCACTGATATCCGGACCGATTCGCTGCCCCGCCTCACCTGTAGCTGCAGCCTCTGGCCAACTTGGGCTGCATCTACGAAGATTTGCAGATCGGCCGCAGAGGTTACCTCTTGGCCGTTGACGGACATAATCACATCACCTCGACGCAGCCCTGAAGACGCAGCTGGGGTGCCGGGCTGGATGCCGGTGACCAGAACCCCATTAACCTCAGGGAGCATCACAGTGGAGTTGGGGTCGCTGTTGTTGTCCTGGGCAATACGGGGGGTAAGTGTAGCAATTTGGACGCCGATGTAGGGATGGTCAACCTGTTCACCCCGAGCCAGCTGAGGCGTGATTTCTTTGACTTTGTTGATTGGAATGGCAAAGCCAATGCCGTTAGCGTTGGCCCGGATGGCGGTGTTCACACCAATCACGGCTCCGCGATCGTTGAGCAGCGGCCCGCCAGAATTGCCTGGGTTGATGGCCGCGTCAGTCTGGATAAACTCTAGCCGCTTGTCCGGAATGCCCACGGCGCTGCTAGAGCGATTGAGGGTGCTCACGATACCCAAGGTTACGGTGTTGTCGAGGCCAAGGGGATTGCCCACGGCGATCGCCCAGTCGCCGACGTTGACTTGATCGGAGTCGCCCAGGGTCGCCGCAGGCAAATCAGAATTACCGACGACGCGCACTACAGCCAAATCGGTCACTTCATCAGAGCCCAGAACCTCTCCATCGAAGGTTCGACCATCTTTGAGTCGAACGCTCACCCGATCGGCGCGGTCCACAACATGGGCATTGGTCAAAATCAGCCCGTCGCTATCGATAATAAACCCTGACCCCTGCCCTCGAAGTCGCTGCTCAAACGATGGGTTGGGTGCCATCTGATCGCCAAAGAAAGGGCGAAAGAAGGGATCTTCGAACAGCGGATTGTTGAAGCGGCGCGTCACCGTTCGCTCTGTGTCAATTCGTACGACCGCTGAGCCAACCGCTTCAACAGCGCTGGCAACAAAGTTCTGGCTTCGGGGAGCGGCGGCGGGCGCTTGCGCTAAGAGCGGCATCGGGGCAGACCAAGCGGGTGCCGCTGCTGACAGCATCAGCAGAGCGCCTAGGACTACCGTGATGAATCGGGCTAAGCGTTTATTCTGCATTGCTCTAAGGGTATCGTTGTATCACTTGAAGGGCGGGTTAGCCAAAAGGCTCATGACACCCGCACAATGCCCTAATTCTAGCGGCTCAACGCCTAAATCTCGCCCAGGGCAGTGTCCGGCTTTCCGCACTGTCCCATTGCGACACCGCACAGGCCCCATGCAATATCGCGCGCAATATTGCAACAGCAAAAAATTTCCAAAAAAAGAGCCTGGTCTTACATTAAGCCCCCAGAAAGACCAGGCCGATGGCTTCAAGTAGCTTGTCCGGAAGTAGGCTGAAGCAATATTGCCCCCTCAATTGCCCAACCGTCCAGATTCACTCTTTAGCAGTTAAATTAATTGTGTCGTTTCGCATCAGATTATGCTTCAGAAGAATCACCTAATTTGGCAACCTAAACTTCTGAAATCTGAATGACGGCGATTTGACTATGTCCGTAAGTTTACGGTCCTACCGTTGCTCTTACCATTGCAAATACACCGTTGCGGGTTAGGACGCCTCTATTGTTCCCACAGTCGGCAGATGCTCCCACAATCGGCAGAATAGTACTGCAACCATTGAACTATTGGTGAACTATTGGTGAACTATTGGGGCAGACCGTTATCACGAGGCGACTTCCCCTGCTGGCGTACTTTCATTTGGCCCCGTCGGGAGTGATTAGTCCCAGGGCTACCATGAGCCACCACGGGCTCCGATAAGCCACTACCATTGAGAGGAACTACAGCCGCGCAGCGCCACAGCTAAAACTAGAGTTAGACCTATGCCAACACTCGCCGGGATTCTCGCAGGATTGATCGTCACGCTATCGGGCTTCATCTACGATATGCCCGCCGCACCGGCAGCGCCGCTGGGGGCATTACCCGGATTACAAAAGGTTTTCGCAGGCACGCCAGGCTCAGTGGGATTGGAGCAGGGCGCATTGTCACCTTGTCCGGCATCGCCCAACTGCGTGGTCAGCCAAACCTCCGATTCAGAGCACGCCATTGCCCCCATCTCCTACCAAGCGAGCCGGGAGGACGCCTACGACGCTCTGGTCAAGATTCTGTCTGTGGTGCCTCGGACCACCATCGTCGAACAGACGAACGATTATATCTGGGCCGAATCCAGCAGTCGTCTACTGGGATTCGTCGATGACGTCGAGTTCTATTTCCCCAGCGACGAAAACGTCATTCACATGCGATCGGCTTCTCGTTTGGGCGAATCCGACTTGGGCGTCAACCGGCGACGGCTAGAGCAAATCCGTCTAGCTGCTCAAGATTTGGGTCTTTAGACTGAACTACGTCCCGCCAGTGGACTTGCTATCTTAAAGGTTGAGTGCTCAATCCCCATCGCTGAACTCGTCACCGCCAACCATGACTCAATCTCCATCCTCTCCCCGTATCGTCATTTTAGGCGGGGGGTTCGCCGGTCTCTACACCGCCTTAAAGCTAGACGAACTGGCCTGGGACACCACACCCACAATTATTCTTGCCGATCAGCGCGATCGCTTCGTGTTTGCCCCGCTGCTGTATGAGCTGGTGACGGGTGAGCTGGAGACCTGGGAAGTAGCTCCTCTATATGCTGACCTGTTGGCCAGCACCAGCGTTCAGTTCCAGCAGCGCATGGTTTCTGGGGTCGATGTTGACAACCGCATGGTCTATTTCGATGGAGCAGACCCCCAGCCCTATGACTATCTGGTCCTAGGTTTGGGTGGTGAAACCCCGCTGGACATTGTGCCGGGGGCGGCGGAACATGCCATCCCATTTCGCACCGTTGACGATGCCTATCGGCTCAAGCAGCTGCTGCACCGACTAGAAGAGTCCGACCGCGATCGCATTCGGGTTGCCGTCGTGGGCGGAGGCTACAGCGGCGTTGAGCTAGCCTGCAAGCTATCAGATCGGCTGGGGGAGCGGGGGCGAATCCGCATCATTGAAATGGCGGACCAGATCTTAGGGACATCCACTGACTTCAATCGCGATGCCGCCAACAAAGCGCTGGAGGACTGCGGCGTCTGGATTGACCTAGAGACGAAGGTAGCCCAGGTGGAGGGGGAGAGCATCTCCCTGGAGTACCGCGAGCAGGTGGACACCATCCCTGTGGATGTCGTGCTGTGGACCGTGGGCACAAAGGTGCCTGACGTAGTCACCCACCTGCCCCTTGAGAAAACCGACCGGCAGCAGCTGCTCACCACGCCCACCCTGCAGGTCGCTAATCACACCGAAATTTTTGCCTTGGGCGACAGCGCTGAAATTTATGACGCCTCCGGCGATCGCGTCCCGGTGACCGCCCAGGCCGCCCTCCAAGAAGCACAGTTCACCGCCTGGAATATTTGGGCCGCAGCCACAAATCGCCCCCTGCTGCCCTTCCGCTACCAGCATCTGGGGGAAATGATGTCTCTCGGCATGGACAACGCCACCCTGACGGGGCTTGGCGTAACCCTCGATGGCCCCATGGCCCATGTCGCCAGACGGTTGGCCTATCTATACCGAATGCCGACCCTTGATCACCAAGTCAAGGTCGGTCTAAACTGGGTCACCCGCCCCATTCGGGATCTATTAGCGCTGCAGCGACCCGCGCCCTAACATGGTGACTCTCCCTAACGCTCGACCCGCCCCCCAGACCATATTTCTTGACGGCGTTGGCACGCTTTTCGACGTCAAAGGCAGCGTTGGCGAGGTCTACAGCGCGATCGCCAGCTCGTTCGGTGTTGACGCTAACCCCAGCGACCTACAGGACGCCTTTTTTCAAAGCTTTGGCGCTGCCCCGCCTATGGCGTTTCCCAACACGGACCGAGCCATTATTCCAGAAAAGGAGTTCATCTGGTGGAAGCAGGTGGCCCAAGAGACCTTTAGCCGCTTAGAGCTGCTGGACCAGTTTGCTCAGTTTGACGACTTCTTTGACGATCTCTACCGCCACTTCGCCACAGCAGAACCCTGGGTCGTTTATCCTGATGTGCCAGTTGCCCTGGAAGCCTGGCAGCGGCAGGGTATAGAGCTGGGGGTGATCTCTAACTTTGACTCTCGCCTATATCATGTTTTGCCGGCCCTGGGGCTCGATCGCTTCTTCGACTCCATCACAATTTCCACCGATGTGGGGGCCGCAAAACCAAGCGCCGAAATCTTCGCTGCTGCCCTGCAAAAACACCGCTGTCCGGCAGAGCGGGCGTGGCACATTGGCGACAGCCGCGCTCAAGATTACGAGGGGGCGGTCAACGCTGGCCTATATGCTGTTTTAATCACCCGATAAGCGCAAAAAGGGGCAGCGCGACCTTTTGACTGCAGGCTGCGAGCAAAATTTTGGACTGAAGATAGATTGACGAATGGGTAATCCCTGACCATCGTATTAATGTGGTTAATGTGGCCAATTGCCAACAGCGATCGCGCTTCTGCAAATCGATCCAACGGCATTACTGAAGGAGTCCCCATGAGTCGCCCCGTCATTGACCGGCAGCTACAGCGGTATCGGCAAAAGCTAGATGCCCTACTCAAAGACCTGCGCGGGCTGGCGATCGCCTTAGAAAATAAAGACCTGCAGGGAACGGTTGAAGGGCTGCAGCAGACCGTCAGCGAGCCGTTTTTGTTTGTGGTGGTGGGGGAGGTTAAGGCGGGGAAGAGTAGCTTTGTCAATGCGCTGCTGGGGGCCGAGGTGTGCGGTACAGATGTGGAGCCCTGCACCGACACCGTGCAGCAGCTCACCTACGCCAAACCTCCTTTTGAAAAGGACATCAGCCCCCACCTGAGAAAGATTGGCCGCCCCATCGACATTTTGCAGGACATCTCCATCGTCGATACGCCAGGCACCAACACCATCGTCCAGCAGCACCAGACCATCACCGAGAACTACATCCCCAACAGCGACCTGGTGTTCTTTGTCTTTTTTGCCAAGAACCCCTATCAGCAGAGCACCTGGACCCTACTGGACTACGTCAGCGCCGAGTGGCGCAAAAAGGTGGTGTTTATCCTGCAGCAGGCTGATTTGGTTAAACCTACGGATCTGCTGCGCAACCTGGAGCGGGTGAAGGACTTGGCCCGCCAGAAGCAAATTACCGACCCGGTAGTGTTCGCCACCTCCGCTGAGGAAGAGCAGGAGGGCAACACTGAGGAGAGCGGCTTTAACACCGTGCGCGACTATATCCACCGTATGGTGACCAGCGGCGAGAGCTACCGTCTCAAGCTCAGCTCCACCAGCAGCACCACCAACCGCATCGTGGAGCGGCTGGCGGAAGATGTCGCCCTACTAGAAGAGCAGCTGGCCCGCGATGAGCAGGCAGTGGCGGCTATCCAAAGCAAGATTGAATCAGCCAAAGCGCGGTCAATGTATGAGGTAGAAAGCCTAGCCGACCGGCTGCTGGCCCGCTACGACCGCATCGCCGCCCGCATCAAGCAGGATTTCCGCGACAGCTTCTCCATTTTGATGATCACGAAGCGCTCTTTCCTCGGGATTTTTAACAAAGACGCTTCGATTCAGGCCTGGATTGATGAATTCAAGACCTACTGTCAGCAGCAGCTTGCCTCATCTCTGGAGGAGACCTCTAATGAGGGGGCAAAGCACTTCATGGACGGCATTTATCAGCTTCTAGATGGACTTGCCAAGGAGCTGGACGAACTGCAGACCCGCCAAAGCCCAGTGAATGAGCGCATCACGATTAAGGTGCTAGAGCGGCGGCAGGAGGTGATTGAAGATGTGCGCCGTAAGCTAGACGAGCTGCTGACGGATGAGCGGATGATCAACACGCTGATTTCAGACGCGGATGATATTGCGGTAGAAATTATCGGCGGCGCGTTTGCCACGGTGGCGGGCGTCATTTTGCATGCGATCGAGTTTGCCATTGGCGAGGTGATTTTGAACGCCATTGGCATCGCCTTTGCGGGCGTGGGGGTGCTGGTGCTGGGGGTGGGTCTGCTGTGGCAGCGCAATCAGGTGATTCGTAAGTTTGAGCGGGCTCTGGATAACGAGCGCAGCAAGTTCAAAGACGATGTTTACGACCGCCTGACGGAGAAGCTGAATGTGGTCTACGAGGAGATTGAGCGGCTGTTTGTGCCGTTCTTCGATACGGTGGAGCGGGAGAAGGCGGCGGTGGGGCCGGTTAAGGCGCAGTATCAGGCGGTCGCGGCTTCGGCCCAGGAGCTGTCGAAGGTGACGAAGTAGGGCGCGGAGCTTGCGCAGCGGTTTACCGTAGCCAGGATATCAGGATGACGATGGCAACCCCCAGGGCAAACCAGAACAGCGGGCGGGGGAGTTTGAGGGTTTTCTGGAGGGAGATAAGGGGGCGAAGTAGGAGGAAGACGGCAAAGGCGAGGTAGGCAAACGGAATAAACAGCCGTGCCATCATTGTTTCATTGGCAATCAGTTCTTCGGCCCAGCCATCTCCCATCTGCTGCACCATCTTCTTCGTCCAGGTAGGAAAGGGCGCGGCGGCGAGGGGTAATTGCATATCGTGCCAGATGCGATAGGCCTGGTGGCGATGATGCATAGCAAGCTTGATGCGACCGCGCTGGCCATAGATGCTTGCCAATGACCAGTGCGAGTTAGCCGAACCTCGTACGTCGCCAATCTCCTGCGAGATTTTGAGGGACTGTTGCTGGAAGTCAATCGCCTGCTGGTATTGGCCTAGGGAAGAGTAGGCACTGCCTAAATTGCCTAAAGAGTTTGCTTCGCCACTGCGATCGCCAATCTCTTTCCGAATTTTGAGGGACTGCTGCTGGAAGTCAATCGCCTGCTGGTATTGACCTAGGGAACCGTAGGCATTGCCCAAATTGCCTAAAGCGGCTGCTTCGCCCCCGCGATCGCCAATCT
>JGI12210J13797_10109978_pt1 | contig 11247 bp, 7 predicted proteins | sample ElkSlonscriptome_3_FD_13797 | JGI IMG/M metagenome (IMG submission 13797) | reverse complement strand
CGGCTGGTAGCCGCCGGGCAGCGCCACCGAGCCCACCACGGGGGAGTAGGGCAGGCCGCTGACGAGGCGGAAGCGCGCCCCGATCCGAACGCGCTTGGGCAGGGCGTGGCTGAGCAGCACCACCAGGTTGTGGCGCTGGTCGTAGTCGGAGGCGCGGCGGGTGTAGGGGAAGCCGGGCGGGGTCTGCCGCAGCACGAGCTGGGCGTAGGTCAGCGTGTAGCCGACCCAGCCGTATAGCCGCTCGCCGAGGCGCGTGCGCACCAGGGCCTCGAGCCCCGCGGCCTGGCTGTCGCTGTCGAAGGGGTTGCGCGCGCCGTCGTCGAGCGGCGGCACGTTGTTGTGTTGGTTGCGCACGAAGCCGGTCAGCTCGGCCGAGCCCACGTCGGTGATCTGGTAGCGCAGCGACGCGCTGGCGTGCAGGGCCTCGCGCACGTTGAGCTGGCTCTGCTGCGGGGCGAACGACACCGCGGGGTCGAGGTTGCCGAAGGCCGAGGGCAGGAACAGGCTGGCGCCCTGGATCCCGGTGCTCTGGTCGACGAGATCCACCTCGTTGCGATCGGCGATGCTGCGCACCTGGGAGTAGCGGCCCAGGCCGAGGTCGAGCTGCCAGCGATCGGCGAGGTCGACCCGGGCGACGGCGCGGGGATCGGCCGCGTACGCGAGGCGATCGCCCACCGAGAACGCGCTGAAGCGGGCGCCGGGGCGCAGGGTCAGCCGGCCCAGGGCCAGCTCGGCGGTGGCGTACAGGCCCAGCGCGCTCTGCAGGCCCTGGTCGCGGTCCTCGCGGAACGGCGCGTCGCCGGGCACCCCCAGCTCGGCCTGCTGGTCGAGGGCGAAGTAGCCGTCGAGCTCGAAGTCGGTGCCCACGGTCATGAAGGCCCGGGGCCCCAGGCGGCGGACGAGCTCGGCGCGGGCCGAGCCCACCAGGTCGCGACGGCGGCGGCGAAAGGTGTCGGCGGCGGCGACCAGGCGATCGCTCTGGAAGCGAAAGGAGGGGGTCAGCCGCACGGTCCAGTCCGTGCGTTGCTTGCGGAACACCAGGTCGAGGCGGTGGAAGTCGGAGCGCAGCCGAAAGGAGGACACGCTGGCGGCCAGCGGCGAGCTGCGGGCCCGCAGCACGTCGCCCGAGCCGAACGCCCGCACGCTCACCCACGCGCCGCCGGGGAGCGGGTGGTCGAACAGGGCCTGGTAGTCGTAGTAGCGCGGCAGCAGCAGGCTGGCCGGCTCGTCGGTCACCCGCTCGGTGACGGCGGCGCCGGTGGCCAGCACCCCGTCTACGTAGGCCCGCTGGGCGCCCACGATGAACGAGCCCTGGCCCAGGGGGCCCTCCATCATGGCGCTGGCGGCCGACAGATCCAGCTCGCCGAAGCCGTGCACGCCGTCGCGGCGGCCCTGGCGGGGCTCGATGACCACGATCCCGCCGGTGGCGTTGCCGTAGGCCGCGTCGAAGTTGCTCGGCACGTAGTGGAGCTGGTCGAGCACGTCGGCCGGGAACACGGAGGCCAGCGACAGGAAGTGGAAGGCCCGCGGCATGGCGTGCCCGCCCATGAACACCTGGGACTGCGAGGGCGCGGCGCCGCGGATCACCAGCAGGCCCAGCCCGCCGGGCGGGCGGGCGACGCCGGGCAGGTTCTGCAGGGCGCGCAGCGGGTCGCCCTGGCTGCCGGGCAGGGTGGCGATCTCCTGCTTGGTGAGCACGTGCTCGGTCACCTGGCCTCTCGCGATCGGCTGGGCGTTGACGGTGGTGCGGAACGGGGAGCCCTCGACGGGCGGCACGAACAGGCGCAGCGCGGGGGCTGGCCCGGGGGCGAGGTCGACGATCTGCTCGTGGCGCTCGTAGCCGGCCACGATCACGATCACGTGCACGCGCCCGGCCGGCAGCCCCTCGAACGAGACGTGGCCCTGCGCGTCGCTGCGCTGGGTGCGGGCCCACGCGGGCTCGCTGGGCTCGGGCGGCAGCGCGCCGCGGGGCGGCCAGGGGCCGGGCTCGGCGTGGGGCGGGGCCGGCTGCACGAGCACGGTGGCGTTGGGCAGGGGCACGCGATCGCCGGCCACGCGCACGCTCACGGGCAGGGAGGCGCAGGCCTCGGCCTCGCAGCGCGGGGTCGGGGGCTCGGCGCGGGCGAGGGGGGGCGCGGCGAGCAGGCCGAGCGCCGCGGCCAGCCCCAGCGCCGGTGCGCGGACGCGCCGGCGGCCTCGCGCGTGCCGCTGCGGAGCCCTCATCTCCCCGATGATCGTCGGGTCGGGCGACGCGGCGCAAATCGGCCGGTTCACGACCCGCTCAGCCGGCCCACTCGAGGTCGACGAAGCCCCAGCCCTCGCCGCCCCGGTCGTCGCGGACGACCACGTAGGCCCGCACGACGCCGGTGGTGTCGCCGGCGCTCACGCGGGTGGACAGCCGCTGGAGACCGTCGTCGTCCCAGTCGACCTCGGCGTCGAACCACCACTGCGCGCCCAGATCGTCCTGGAGCATCAGCTCTTGCTCGCCCGACGTGATGGTGTAGGGCTCGAGGTCGTCGTCGGTGGTGAGCACGGTGAGCACGACCGCCTCGCTGCGGTCCACGGGCACGCGCGCGCCCGCGTCGACCTCGACCGAGCGGCGGCCCTGGTCGACCCGCAGCCGCTCGACGGCCGGGTTGTGGTTGCGGGGCCGCGACAGCAGGGTCTCGGCGTCGGGATCGATGCCAGGATCGATCCCGAGGGACTCCAGGGCCCGGGCCAGGTCGCCCAGGGGCCCGAGGTTCACGCTCCGCTCCATGAGCAAGCAGCCGTCGAGGCGCGTGCGGGCGTCGAGGCGCGCGATGCAGGCGGCCAGCCCCGGCCCCTGGGGGGCGCTGGCCAGCCAGCCCACGGTCAGCCCTTCGATCAGGCTGAACAGCGTGGTCTCGTCGGGGAGATCGGCGGAGAAATCGGCCAGCGTGAGCGTGGCCTGCCCGCCCTCGCCGAAGGTGCAGGGCTCGGGGGGCTGCACGGCCTCGCCGGTGCAGCGCGGCCGCTCGGCCACGGGGGCCCGCAGCAGGCAGTTGCCCAGGCCCGAGCACAGCACCCACGTGGCCTCGAGCTCGTCGGGATCGAGCAGGCCGTCTTCGTCGACGACGACCGGCTGCAGCGCGAGGGCGTCCAGCGGCAGCGCGTCGCGGGCGGTGCGGGGCGAGGGGACCAGCGGCGCGCCGTAGGGGCCGGTGGCGGTCACCCGCACGTCGAGGGCCAGCTCGCGCGGCCCGGCGATCAACCACCCGGGTGTCAGCGGTGGGGTGCACGCCGCCAGCAGCAGCGGGACCCAAGCGACGCGGCGAGGCGGAGCCACGCGTCGATCTTGGGCCTAGCTGGCCCACGGGGCAAGCGGGCTTCGAAACGAAGAGCGGCGAGCACCCGGAGGTGCTCGCCGCCCGTGGCCAGCGGCCGGAGCGACTACAGGTTGCAGTCGAAGCCGTCGACCGTGCACTCCTCGCTGGACGCGCAGGAGCACACGCCGTCGGTGCAGGTACCGAGGGCGCCGCCGAGGGCCTCGAACTCGCAGGGCTCACCCTCCTCGACGCCGCCGCAGGGCTCGGGCGGGGGGGTCGTGCAGTAGTCATCGCCCGCGTCGGTCGAGCCGATGCACTCGGTCGGGGCCACGCACTCGTCGCCCATGGGGCACGGCTGGACACAGAGACTCGTGCCGTCCACCTCGGCGCAGGTGCCGATCATGAGATCGTCGCACATGGCGGGATCGCAGGCCGGCGGCGTGCCGATGAACTCGCAGAAGCCGTCGCACTCCCAGTCGGCCGCGTTGCCGAACTCGCCGGCGCAGTCCTCGGGGGTCTCGCAGGTCTGCGCACAGAAGCCACCGTCGCCAGCGGTATCGCTGCCGCTGCCCGTGTCGGGGTCGGGATCGGTGTCGGTAGCGGTGTCGGTGGCGGTCGCGGTGGGGTCGGGGTCGGTGTCGGTGGCGGGGTCGGTGTCGGTGGCGGTGGCGGTGGCGGTGGCCGTGGCCGTCGTCGCGTTCGTCTCGCTGGTCTCGGTGTCGTCACCCGCGGGGCAGCCGGCGAGGGGCATCACGAAACCAAGGGCGAGGGCAAAGCTGGAAATCTTTCGCATGATCGAAACTCCTGAGGGTAAGAGAGCGGGTCGAGTGGTTGGTTGGAGCAGGTGCCTGAAATCGAAATGAAGGGGTGGCACCTCGGCTCGACCCGGGGTGGGCTTGTAGCATCGAATCGCAGGACTTGTGACGGGAGACTTCGCGCTCGGTTGCACGTTCGTTCCCGTGCATGCGCGATCATTCGGACAGCTACGTTCGAGTTGTGGCGTTTCCATGTGAGCTAGTACAACGTCGTCCCGCCCGGTGAGCGCCTCCGAGCGACGTTCGGCGGTCATGGGGGCGGGGTACCCTGAGGTTCATCACAATGCCGACGGTCGTTCGAAGAGCACGAAGATGGCTGGGGTTCCACCTCGCACGGATCCCCGAGGGCGTGGTCACGCGCACGACCGCGCTGCGGCCCGTGGAGATCGACGGGCAGCGCTTGGATGCGCGCACCCAGCATGCGGTGGCGCTGGTGCAGCGCTCCGGTCCGCCGCTGCACCTGCTTGCCGTGGCCGAGGCGCGGCGGGAGTACATGGAGTTTCCTCGCATCTTCGCCGGTCCGCCCCTGGAGCTGCCGCGCGTGAACGACCGGCTGATCCCCGGGGAGGACGGGCCGATGCGCGTGCGGATCTACGAGCCGCCCGGGCCGGGACGGGCCCGGCCCGGCCTGATCTACCTGCACGGCGGGGGCGGGGTGATCGGCACGATCGAGACCCACGACGTGGCCTGCCGCCGGCTGTGTCGCTCGCTGTCGATGGTGGTGATCTCGGTGGACTATCGCCTCGCCCCCGAGCACCCGTTCCCGGCCGGGCTTTACGACGCCACCGCGGCGTTTCGCTGGGCGATGGCGCACGCCGAGTCGCTCGAGGTGGATCCGCGGCGGCTGGCGATCGGGGGCGACAGCTTGGGGGGCAACCTCGCGGCGGGGGTCTGCCAGCGCCTCGCGGCGGCCGGCGAGGCGCGGCCTCGGGCGCAGCTGCTCATCTATCCGGCGACCGACGTGGCCCACGCGGCTCGCTCGCACCAGCTGTTCGCGGAGGGCTTCTTGCTGTCCGAGGCGATGATCGACTGGTTCATGGGCCACTACCTCGGCGGGGCCGATCCCCACGATCCACGGGTCTCTCCGCTGCTGAGCGAGACGCTGTCGGGGCTGCCGCCGGCCGTGGTAGTGACGGCCGGCTTCGATCCGCTGCGCGACGAGGGCCGGGCCTACGCCGACGCGCTGCGCGAGGCCGGGGTGCCGGTCTCGTATCGCTGTCACCCGGGCCTGGTGCATGGATTCGCCCAGATGACGGGCGTGGTGGGCCTCGCTCGCCGGGCGCTGGACGACGCGGCGGCCCGTCTTTGGGCGTTCATGGGCGAGGCCTGATAGCATCCCGGCCATGCGGTTCCTCTCGTGTTCCATGCTCGTGTTCTTGCTGGTCGCTCCGGCCTGTGACTCGGACAAGAAGCCCCAGACAGACCCAGAAGCCGACAAGAAGGCCAATGAGGAGGCCGAGGAGGCCAAGCGGATCGAGCAGCGTCGCCTGGAGCGCGAGGCCAAGGCCGAGGCCGAGAAGAAGGAGGCCGAGGAGAAGGTCGCCACGATCGAGGCGCTGTGCGTAGTGCCCGAGGGCGCCAAGCTGCCCAAGAAGATCGACGAGGCCTGCACCGCGGCCGCCGACGCCCAGATCGAGTTCCTGAAGAAGCAGTACGCCGACGAGCCCGACAAGCTCGCCGGGGTGGAGAAGAACGCGGCGATGCAGAAGGCCAACATGCTCAAGATGTGCTCGAGCGTGGAGGTAGCGGTGGGGCTGCAGAACGCCTTCGAGAACGCCCCGATGGGCTACGGCGGGTCGATGAACGACATCATGGCCACCTGCATCCGCAAGCTGGGCAGCCCGGCCGCGGGCGGCGGGGCGGCGGTGCCCCCCAAGCCGGGCTGAGCGGCCCGGCCGGCGGTCGTCGACGTGGTGCTACGCTTGCGCCCGGCGTGGGTGAGCTCGGCAGCATCTTCGAGGAGACCGCCGCGGCGGGCGACGGCCCCCGGGGGCCCGACGTGCGCGTGTGGGCCCCGGTGAGCGCCTCGATGATCGAGCGGGGCGACGAGGTGCTCATCACCGTTCCCGACCAGGTGCCCTTCGAAGACGGCGAGGTGCCCCGGCGCCGGGGGCCCGGCGATCCGCCCGGCGAGGTGAGCCTGCACCTGTCGCCCCAGCTGAAGCCCGGGGTCACCCTGCGGCTGCGGGGCCAGGGCGGCGAGCACCCCAGCTCGGGCCGGCCGGGCGATCTGCTGGTCACCCTCGAGCTGGCCCCCGAGCCCGAGCCCGAGCCCATGCGGCGCGGGGGGTGGGTGCTGGCGCTGGTGCTGGTGCTGGTGGCCGCGGCCCTGGTGGCGTGGCTGGCCTCGGCGCGCGGCTGAGCGTCCTCGGGCTTCAGCGGGCCAGCGACGCGGTCAAGAGGTTCTCGCCGGTCACGGCCGAGGCGGTGAGGAAGCCCGACAGCAGGGCGCCGCCCACCCCACAGGTGCAGATGTCCTGGCCGGTGAGGAACAGGCCGCGCAGCGGGGTGCGGGGCCGCAAGAACCGGTGTTCGAAGCGCTCGGGATCGTGCGACAGCCCGTAGATCTCGCCGTGCTGGTACCCGGTGAAGTGCCGGGTGGACAGCGGGGTGGACAGCTCGGCGTGGTCGACCGCGTCGCGCACCTGGGGCTCGAAGCGGTACAGCTGCTCGAGCAGGCGCGACGCGAGGCGATCGTCTCGGCGATGCGGGCCGAGCCGCCCACCGGGTAGCTGCCCCCCGCGAAGTAGTGCTTCACCACCGACGCGTGCATGCCGAAGCTGCTGCGGCGCGGGGGCAGGCCGTAGTCGCCGTACTGCCCGGTGAGCACCCCGATGAGCCGGGGGTCGTCGGTGATCGATCGCAGATGGTGTCGTAGCGCTCGTCCGGAGCGGCTTGCTTGTAGGAGCGACCGAGACGGGGCACCAGCGGGTTATACGCCAGCGCCGGTCGGCGAGGCCGGTGCGCGCGGATGAGCGGCCGGTCGGCGGCTGGTGGGGGGATCGGGGGCCGGTTATCATCCCGCCGGCTCTGACATGAGTAGTCGCGATCCGCAGCATCCCGCGGGCCCTCCGGGCGTGCCGCCCCCCGGCACCCCGTCCCGCCCGGCCTCCGCGGGGCCTCCGGTCGCCCATCCGCCCGCGGGCGGCGGCATGCACCCGGGCGCGGTGCCGGGCGGCTCGGCGGGCGGCGGGTATCCGGGCGCGGGTCAGCCGGGCGGTGCGCTGCCGCCGGGCGGATCGCCGGCCGATCCGCCCATGTCCGACCAGGGCCACCCCGTCGTCTCGCCGCCGCCCTCGTCGGGCCGCTTCGGCACCTTCGGGGGCGTGTTCACGCCGGTGGTGCTGACCATCCTCGGCGTCATCATGTTCATGAGGACCGGCTACGTGGTCGGGACCTCGGGGCTGTGGCTGGCGCTGCTCATCCTGGTGATCTCCAAGCTCATCACCACGCTCACCACGCTCAGCCTCTCGGCCATCGCCACCAACATCGACGTGCGGGTGGGCGGGGTCTACTTCATGATCTCGCGGGTGCTGGGCCCCGACTTCGGGGGCAGCATCGGGCTCACGCTGTTCGTGGCGCAGGCGGTGAGCGTGGCCTTCTATACGATCGGCTTCACCGACGCGATCTTCGCGGTGATCAGCCGGTTCTCCGAGGCCACCGCGGCCGGTCTCACCGAGGCGATGGTCCCCCAGCTCATCTCGTCGGTGGTGATCGGCGGGCTGTTCGTGCTCACCTTCAAGGGCGCCGACGTGGCGCTCAAGGCTCAGTACGTGGTGCTGGCCGTGCTGCTGCTGTCGGTGATCTCGTTCATCGTGGGCGGCGCGATGGAGTTCGACGCGGCCACCTTCGAGGCCAACCAGAGCGCGTCGCTCACCTCCGACGTGGGGTTCTGGACCGCGTTCGCGATCTTCTTTCCCGCCGCCACGGGGATCACCGCGGGCGCGAACATGTCGGGGGACCTCAAGGACCCGGCGAAGTCGATCCCTTGGGGCACCCTGCTGGCCATCGTGTTCACCGCGATCGTCTACGTGGTGCAGATCGTGCTGGTGTCGGGCGCGACGCCGCAGGCGGAGCTGGAGGCCACGCCGTTCCAGGCGCTGCAAGACATGAGCCTGTGGGGTCCGCTCATCGTGCTGGGCGTGTTCGCGGCCACCCTCAGCTCGGCGCTGGGCTCGTTCCTGGGGGCGCCGCGGATCCTGCAGGCGATGGGGCAGGACCGGCTGATGAAGCCGCTGGAGTACTTCGGCAAGGGCTCGGGCCCGGCCAACGAGCCCCGCCGGGCCACCGTGCTCACGTTCCTCATCGCGGTGGCGGTGATCTGGATGGGCAGCCTCAACGCGGTGGCCGAGGTCATCTCGATGTTCTTCCTCATCGCCTACGGGATGATCAACACCTCGGCCTTCGTCGAGTCCAAGAGCGCCAACCCCAGCTTCCGCCCCCGCTTTCGCGCGTTCCACTGGAGCCTGGCCGGGGCGGGGGCCATCGGCTGCCTGGTGGCGATGGTCAAGATCAACGAGACCTACGCGCTGGTCGCCTTCGGCATCACGGGGCTGCTGTACTTCTACCTGCGCAACCGTGACATCAAGACCACCTGGGGCGACGCCAAGCAGGGCTACATCTTCCAGCGCACCCGCGACAACCTGATCTACCTGCGCGACGCCAAGTCCCACCCCAAGAACTGGCGCCCGATCCTCGCGGCGGTGGGCCCCGAGCCGATCAACGAGCCGCGCCTGGTGCAGATGGGGGCGTGGCTGGAGTGCCGGCGGGGTCTGTACACCGTCGCGCACATCCACGAGACTCCCGAGCCCCACCTCACCGATCGCCTGCGCGTGCGCGCGGTTCGGCGCGACGAGCTGAGCCGCCACCTCACCGCGATGGACATCGTGGGCTTCTCCGAGGTGGTCGCGGTCGAGGAGTACAAGGAGGGGCTGACCACCTTCTTGCAGACCTACGCGATGGAGGGCGTGCGGCCCAACACCGTGCTGGTGTCGATCCCGCCCCAGGGCGACGCGGAGGGGCGGCAGCGGCTGCTGGACACCGAGGAGATCCTGCGGGCCTTCGACGTGAACCTGGTGCTGCTCAAGCCCTCGGACATGGCGCTGGAGAAGCCGGTGCGGGTGATCGACCTGTGGTGGCGAGGCGATCGCAACGGCAGCCTGATGGCGCTGCTGGCCTACCTCATCACGCTCGATCGCACCTGGCGGACGGCGCGGCTGCGGATCTTCCGGGCGGTGACCGACCCGGGGGCGGAGGCGACGGCCCGCAAGCACCTGCGCGAGCTGATGGTCAACGCCCGGATCGACGCCGAGATCCACGTGTTCGTGGCCAACACCCACCCGCACGAGTTCATCCCCGAGCACTCGGGGACCACCGCCGACATCGTGATGCTGGGGCTGTCGACGGTCGACATGGACCAGTTCGGGGGGTACCTCGCGGCGATGGAGCCCATGCTCCAGCGGCTGCCCACCACGCTGCTGGTGCGCAGCAACGGGGAGGCGGATCTGTTCGCGTGAGCCGGCGCCGCGCTGCCTGCGGCGCGCCGAGCGGGCCCCAGATGCGCGCGGAGCATGTGGGCTCACTCGAGATGACATAGACTCACGATCGAGCCTGCCCATGCTTCGCGTTGCGCCCACGGATCGGTTCTTGGAGGAGACGAAGCGGCTGTCGAACCGGGCGGAGCACGGGCCGGTCGCGGTGCGGTGTCGCGATGATGGGACGAGGAGCATGCTCGTGGCCGGGCTCACCGAGCCAGGCTCCGACTGGGTCGTGGTGCGCTCACGGAGCAGCCTCGACCAGGTCGAGCGCGCGATCCTCGATGTGGCCACGGCGCTCGGAGACGAGGTCCTCGGCATCGTCGACGAGCAGCTCCGGGCCGAGCCCGACGTGCCCAAGGCGGCGCTCGAGACCCTGTCCAGCCGCATCGACGGTCGTCGTGTACTCGTGGACGGCATCGACGAGCTCCGGTCCCGGGGTCCGGATCCCGAGCTGGGCCAGACGCTCGCGGCGCGGCGGAGCGCGGTCGCCGAGTGGCTGGAGCGCCACGGCCGTGTGTTCCTATCCTCGCGCCTCACGCTCACCACGAAGGACATCGCGGTCCCCTTCGACCTCGAGGATGTCGTCACGCTGCACGACGGAGCGCCGCAGGCGGGGCCGTGGGACGCGGAGGCGGAGGATCGCGGGCTCTGGCTGGCGTCGTACCTGCTCGGCGCTCGGGAGGGCTCGGTGGAGCTGCCGTCGAGCGACGATCTACGCAGCCAGATCGACGGGCTGCTGCCTCGCTCCACCCGAGGGCTGCTTCGTGCCCTCGCGCTGCACGCGAGGCCCTTGCCTCGCTCGGCCGCGGAGCAGCTGGCCGACGCACGCGCCATCGCATCGGGCATTCGCTTGGGCCTCGTCCACGAGACGCCGGCCGGGTTCGTCGCCGATGGCGGGTGGACGGCATGGGCGTGGCACGGGCTCGAGCGACCCATTCGGCAGCGCGTGCACCTCGAGCTGGCCCAATGGTTCGCACGCTCGAGTCACGATCAGCTCCATCGCGGCGGGCTCCACGTGCTGGAGGCTCATCGCCACTTCCTCGCGGCGGGTGAGGTCGAGCAGGCCCAGGGCTTCGTTCGCTACGGCGTGGCGCTGATGATCGACCAGGCCCGTCGGCTGTCTCGCTCGGGTCGATATGGGCCGGCGGGTCGTCTATACGAGACGGTCCTGGTGGGGGCCCATCGCGAGGGCTGGCCGATCGGCTCGAAGCTCCGGGGCTACGCGACGCACTACCTCCACTTCAACCGCGCTCGCGATGAGCGTGAGTCCTTCGAGGCCACGGAAGCAGGCTATCGGGCGGCGCTCGAGGACTGGCCGGGCAACGCCCTGTTCTGGTCGCGGCTGGTGCGTACGCAGTGCTACGTCGGGCGCCGCGCGGCGGCCCTGTCCACGCTCGAGCGAGCTGAACACGAGGTCTCACCGTATCCCCTCAAGGAGACGGTCCTCGTGGCCCGCACCGTCCGAGGGCTGCTGCGGCGGGCGAAGGCCGAGGAGAAGAACGAGCGGCTCGTCGACGCGCTGGTCGTCTGGGGCGACTATCGGCCCGACAGCGAGACGGCGGAGGAGGTCGCGCACGATCTTCGGCGCCAGCTCGACTCGGGCTGGAT
>JGI12210J13797_10024282_pt1 | contig 11247 bp, 10 predicted proteins | sample ElkSlonscriptome_3_FD_13797 | JGI IMG/M metagenome (IMG submission 13797) | reverse complement strand
AATGAAGTTGGTGCTGCCGTAGTGATGGTTGGCGGTGGTGGGATCGCTGTCGAGGCGAGCGGCGACGATGGTGCCGTCGAAGGGGGCGTGGACCGGGGCGTGCTTGGCGAGCGGGATGTGGACTCCGCCGTGCCAGTTGTTGTTGGCGCCGAGGGGGAAGTAGCCGCCACCCGCGCTGAGTTCGATGGCTTCATGGAGTTCATTAGCGAAGAGTCGGTCGGTCTTCCTACCCCCAAGAGCATGGACACTAGTCATGCCCCAAGGTCCCAGCGCCTCGAGGAACTGAAGGGGATCAAGACGACCTTTGCCCGCAGGAGCGACACCTGCTTTGCGCTCGACGCGAATAGGATACGCAGTATCAGCAACCTCGAAGTGAAGATGAGCCTCCTTATCTGAAAAACGCGCATTGGGATCAGAATTCGTAAAACAAGTCGTACCTACAGCAGCAATGATCTGCTTCTCGACAACATTCTCACCCTCTTCCACAAAGACATCATCACAGTGAGCATAGAGCAACCAAAATGATCGACCCGCAGAATCAGCCATCCCAACGACGACGACCTTCCCGTAGCTTCCAAACCCCGATTGATACGCGCGGCTAATGCGGAGGACCGTTCCCGCGGTGACCGACTGAATAGGAGTTCCTCGCGCACCGAAGATATCGATCCCTTGATGCATATGAAACGAAGCACCGCTATTCGACCAACGGCGCGGATACATAAAACTCACGGTGTCGCACTTACCCAAGACCCCGCGCCGAAGATTAGGACATCTGAAGAAGGGGTGCCGCTGCCCCTTGGGGTGAGCCGACTGAAGATTATTACACTTATGCTCACCCGACCCGAGCAACCCCGTAGTGGGATCTACATCGACGCATGCAAGGGGAAGAGGAAGTCTTGCCCCTTCTACAGGATTACGAAAAATCGCCATCATGAAGTCCTACGCTTGGCTGGGAACGTGCACAGCGAAAGCAGGTATCGTCTCGCCCTGCTCCACTTCCCTGCACACCGTGCTCAGACCACCGTGTGCTCCCCGCCGGCAGCCTGGTCCGCAGCAGGCTTCCTCCCCGTCGACCCGGACCCCGACCCCGACGGGGAACTCCACCCGCAGCATGCCCGGCACGCGTCCTCGGGCGCGCTCTCCTAGGAACGATGAAAGAGCCTTGAGGTAACCGAGTAGCGGAATCGACATCGATACCTTCGAGACGAAAGGACGAGCTTGCTCGTCGACGAGATCGCGACAACCGCTCACCGGCCCTCTCCCTCGGTGACGGAGCGTCCACAACGAAATCCAACACCAACTACCTGCTTGGGTCGCCCCCAGCACATCACCCCCCTGAACCCCTCGATTTCATACTTCCAGCTCGCCCCCATACAAGAGAACTGGATGAGATCGCGGCCACGATTCCCGACGTCGACGGGATCCACGTACTCGGACACATTGCCGTGGAGATCGCATATACCCTGAGCGCTGTTGCCCTTGGGGTGACTACAAACAGGGGCCGTCGCCTCGACCTCGCATCCGTCGAGCGAGAGGGCACCATGATCGCACGTAGGAGACTCGTTACCCCACGGCCATGCCTGCGCCGATCTCCCCCCCTTGAACGCATACTCCCACTCGACGGACGTCGGCAACCGCCTGCCAACCCAGCGACAGTAATCCTCTGCCTCCCAGCGCGCCACGCAGTTCATCGGATGATCTCCATGCCCCTCGCGAAGTACGGGCTCGACGGGGCCCGTGTCCAGGTTGCAGAGATGTCGCAACCCTTGAGGGACGCCATCGGTCGACATCCACTTGGCCAGATCACGAACACACCCCCCCTCCTTTCGGCACTCGAACCACTGCGCCGCCGTGACCTCGGTCCGATCGATCTCGAAGTCCTCGACCTTCACCGGAACCTGCGGATGCATCAGGTCCCCCCACTCATCGGTCCACTCCTCCACCTGCGACTCCGTGGGCCCGAGCACGAAATCCCCGCCGTGGATCCGCACCACGTCCGAGCCCGGCGCCAGCATGATCTCCCGCGTGATCGTCTCCCCCGCCGCCCGCGAGAGGTCGATCTCCTCGTGATAGGCCCCCCTCCCCTCCGCCTCCACCCGCAGCTCCCCCGCGCACGCCGGCACCCGCAACATCGGAGACACCGGCACCTCGACATCATCGAGGAACACGCGGGGCCGAATCTCCGCCCCGTCGTGCGCCTCCACCCGCAGCTTCAGCGTCGCAAACCCCAACCCCGGCGCATCGTCGATCGTCGTCGTCTTCCCCGCAACCAGCGTCTCGACCCGCTCCACCTCCGCGCAGGCCGTCCGCAGCACCACCGCGTGCTCTCCCGCCGGCAGCCGGATCCGCACCGGGCTCGACCCGCGATCCTCCCCATCCACCCGAACGCCGACCCCCACGGGCAGCTCGATCCGCAGCGTGCCGGGCCTCACCTCCTCCGGCTCGGCCTCCCTCGGACGCGGAGCGGGCGTGCATCCCAGCAGCCCGAGGGCCACGATCCACGACCAGGCGGCACGACGGCCGAGCGAGCGACGGGAAGACATCGACATGATCCAGACCTGCACCGGCAGCGCGCGATCCATACCCAGGCTCGCTCGCTCCCGATCCAAGTGTCGGATCACTTTCGTGCAGATGCCAGTGACGACCCGCAGAATGGTTCGACCACCCGAGCCGCCACCGCGCTGCGCCGACTCACGCCGACAAGCAGTACGGTCGAGGCGGCGGCACGATCACGATCCGATGGTGCCTCGCCGTCGCCAGCTCGAAGCACCGCTCGGACCCCACCTGCCACACCACGTCCCCCGGGCCGGGCCGGGCCTGCAGCGGCCGACGCCGGCGCTTCCCGAGCACCGCGTGCTCGTGCAACCGGATCGAGCACGAACCCCGCACGAGCCCCGAGGTCCGCCATCGCCCGTCCCCGTCGAGGCGCCCCTGGATCTCCTTCCCGTCCGCAGCGACCAGCTCCAGCTCCAGCGCGGCCGTCGACTCCCCCTGCGCGTCGACCAGCTCGACCGAGATCCACGTGGTCTCGGCCTCCTGGCTCAGCTCGCCCTCTTGCGGCAACAAGTCCATCGGTCGCTCGACGCTGGGGTCGGGCAGCGGATGAACCCTCGGCACCCCGCGCTGCTGGAGCACCAGCCGCCCGCACACCACCAGCTCGGCGAACTGCTCATGGAGCACGCTCGACGCGCTGCTGCGACCGATCTCCTCTTCGACCAGCTCGGCCATGATCCGCCGGTTGCCGTCGTCGCGGCACAGGGCCCGAGCGAGATCCACCACCGTGCGCTCGAAGTGGACCCACTGCGTCAGCGGGCGCGCGCCCCCGACATCGGCCGCCCGCCAGACCTCATACGTGTCGTGGGAATCGCGAAGCGTATACATGCCGTTCCGTCGTGCGCATCACCCGGTCTTCCTCCTCGACGGGCCGGGGCCTTCCTGCGCCCCGGCCCGCCACCGCCCGGTCGGCGGCCGAGGGGGGCGCTACCAGCCGACCTGCATCGATGCGGTGCGCTCCGCGGGGGCGGAGCTGGGTACGTGGGCGGCCGAGGCCGCGAGCGCTCGAGTCTCGTCTCCGGCGAACTTGCCCTCGCCGAAGCCGTCTTGGAACAGCACCTTCCACAGGCTGGCCCGGTTCTCGATGCCGGCCTTCTCGAGCACCCGGCCCACGTGGCGCTTGGCGGTGCGCTCGGACTTGCCCAGCCGCTTGGCGATGTCGAGATCGCGGTGGCCCAGCAGCACCATCCACGCCACCTCGCGCTCCAGGCTCGACATGCCGCACAGGTAGCGGAGGCGATCGGCGGCCTGGTCGGGGTCGATGAGCAGCCGCGGCGGTGCCTCGGGGTGGGTCGGCGTCGGAGACTCGGCCACCCGCCACGCCAGCGTCTCGTAGATCGCCGAGCGCACGCGGGCGATGACCTGCAGCGCGCCGTCGGGCGAGGGCACGTAGCGGTAGGCACCCAGGTGGCGGTAGCGGCGGGCCAGCTCGGCGGAGACGCGATCGTCGAACACCAGCACGCTGCAGCGGCGATGCTCGGGGTCGAGGCGCTCGAGCAGCTCGGTCCCCTCGAGATCGGGCAGCCGGTGGTGCATCACCAGCGCCTCGAAGGGCAGCGCCGTGCGCCGCATCAGCCGCAGCGCGGCCGAGGCCCGGCTCACCGTGCACGCGTCGATGCCCTCGCGGGCGAGCTGCTCCACGTGGCTGCGCATGCGGGCGGGATCGGAGTCGGCCAGCAGCACCAGCCGGCGCCCGGGCGGCTGCCGGCGGGGCTCCCCCCGCTCCAGCTGGGTCGCGGGCCGGTGGGTGCCGAACACCGATCGCAGCGCCTCGTGCTCGATGGCCGACCGCACCCGATCGAGCGCGGCCCAGGAGCCGCCCAGCTCCATCCGCACCGGCCGAGCCCGGTACGAGACCAGCGTGACGTCTTCGTTCACGACCTGATCGATGGCGTCGAGCAGAGCCGCGAGGCGATCGCCCGGCAGCTCGTCGATCTCGAGAGAGAGGCACAGCGTGCCGGGTTCGGTGTGCAAGGGGGGGGTGGGTGCATCCATCGAATGAGACCGTCCTGTCGTCGTAACGAAGCCGTGATCCACGTCCGTGGTCACGCGCCCGTCCGTCCACTTCGTCGAGGCCGGGGCATCACCCCACGCCCCGGATTCCGGAGATGACGAGGGCTGTTCCATCGCAGACCCTCGTCAACTACTAGTGGTCTCTAGGGGAAGACTCGTCGCTTCCCTTACGAATCTTTTAAGTGACTTTAGTCACTTGATTGACCTGATGGTCGCTCTCCGGCGGCGCTCCGGACCGGTCCGGCTCCTGCTCCACGCCCGAGCGCCGGGACTTCGCGGCCTCGAGCCGGCGCTTCGAGGCGTAAAGCCGGCGCCCTCGCTCGGTGATCCGACCCACCGGCACCAGGCCCTCGTCGCGGGGCACCACCGGGCTGGGGCCGGCCGGGGCGGGCGGGCCCGCGAAGCGAGCCTCCCACGCGGCCAGCGTGCGCTCGCCCGACTCGCCCGACTCGCTCGGATCGGATCGGTCGCCGAGGATCGCCTCGACCACCCCGCGCGGGTCGACGAACACCGGCGCGAGCTCGGCCGGATCGTAGCCGTCGCCGCGGTCGAACAGCCCCCCGCAGATCGATCGAAAGCTGCACACCCCGCAGCCCTCCGCGTAGCGGTGCCCCCACGCGGTCTGCCGCACGGTCTGCTTGTCGTCGAGGAAGTGCACGATGCGCTCCTCGCCCTTGACGATCTTGCGGGTCTCGGTGGAGGCCCACGCGAAGTCGGCCATGTAGCACAGCGGCACCTTCTCCACGCGGAACGTCCGACCCGAGCGATGCAGCAGCCGCATGGCCCGGTGCAGCGACAGCTCGAAGTCGGCCAGCCGCGGCGTGAACTGCCCCTGGTTGACCTCTGCGCGCCCCATGGACGGGTCGAGGTTGTTCCACACGAAGTGCCGCACATGAGGATGATGGCGCAGGAAGTAGCGGATGTTGTGATCGAGGTGCGAGGCGTTCAGCCGGTTGATCACGCAGTTCACGTTGAGCTCGAGGCCGGCGTCGTGGGCCGCCTCGAGCGCGCCGAGAGCCCGCTCGAGCGTGCCCTCGGCCCCGCGCAGCCGGGCCTCCACCTCCGGGCGCACCGAGTAGATCGACACGTGCACCAGCGACACGCCGGCCTCGTGCAGCGCCCGAGCGAACGCCGGATCGGCCAGCCGGTGGCCGTTGGTGATCACCCGAACATGCAGCCCCCGCCCGGACGCATAGGCGGCGATGTCGGGCAGCTCGGGGTGCAGCGTGGGCTCGCCTCCGGTCAGGATCACGCCGAAGTAGCCGCGCGCCACGAAGTCGTCGACCAGCACCCGCATGGAGGCGAAGTCGTGGGTGTAGGGCGTGGTCGGGTTGGAGCAGAACCCGCAGAAGTGATTGCAGTGGCGAACGACCTGGATGTACCCGATGTTCGCCACGCCCTAAGATAGCGCGTCCTACTCGGTCATGGGCAGGCTCGGGCGCCGGCCCGGGCGAGACGGCGCCTGGTCGCGGGCCGCGGCGATCTCCCCGTCGCCGAAGCGCTCGAGGTAGTCCGCCCGCATGCCGGGGCAGCGATCCTCCCAGCGGCAGCCCGCGCACGCGGGCACGTGCAGCTGCCCGGTCAGCCGGCTGTCCCGCAGCTCGAACGTGGCCTCGGGGGTCACCACGCGCACCCGAGCCGCCCCGGGGTCGTGGGCGTGGGCGTGGTCGGGCCCCAGCAGGCAGCGCGGCACGTGCAGCGAGCGAACCTCCATGGCGTGGGCCCGGGCGAACGCGAACCCACGGGCCATCACCGGCACCAGCGCGTCCATGCGGGGCAGCGACTCGGGGTGGGCCGCGTTGGCGTCGGTCAGCGACACGGTCCAGAGATCGGCGCGCCGCACCCCGCGGTCGAGCAGCCACGCCAGCGCCTGCGGCAGGTCGCGGTAGGTGTCCTCCTTGAGGATGACCTCCGCCCGCACCAGCGCCCCCGTGCCCACCGCCGCCTCCAGGCCCCGCACCATCAGCGGGTAGCTGCCCGCGCGGCGGACCAGCGCGTCGTAGCGATCGGCGCGGTGGGTATGGATCGACACGTGGAAGCGCGTGACCCCGGCCCTCGACAGCGCCGCCGCGTTGCCGGGCGAGGCCAGCATCAGCCCGTTGGTCTGCAGCTTCACGTCGGCGTAGCCCAGCGCCCGAGCCAGCCGCACCAGCCCCACCACGTCGCGGCGGATGGTGGGCTCGCCCCCCGTCAGCGAGACCGCGTCGTAGCCGTCGGCTCGACCGCGCCGCAGCTGGGCCACCACCTGGTCGCGGCCCAGGGCCCGAGCCCGCATCGCCGGCGTGATCGTGCAGTAGTCACACGCCAGGTTGCAGTCGTAGCCGAGGACGACGTCGAGCAGCCCCGGCACACCCGGCTCACAGCCCCTGGGTGATGCGCCAGGCCCCGCCTTCGAGCAGCAGCTCGAACTGGGCGTGGTCTTGCTTGCGGGTGTGTCGACCCTCCACCCGCACCTCGCCCGACTCGGCGTCGCCGATGTCCCGGAGCTGGAAGCTGGCGTCGATCCACACCTTCACCACCGCCCGGTCCTGCACCACGTTCACCTCGAGGTAGTCGATGGTGAAGCGGATGGCCTCGAGCTGGGCGAGCCGCTCGCGGAGGATCGGCCCCAGCTCGCTGTACTCGATGTCGTCGGTGGGATCGTCGGTGCCCGCCCCGTCGTAGTAGGTGGGGTGGGCGGTCGACAGCACGCCCGCCGCGTCACGCCGCACGAACGAGGTCCGGTAGCGCTCGATGACCCGCAGGATGTCGCGATTGTCCTCGGTATCGGGAATCTCCGTCCCGGGTATGGTGGGCGCGTCCTTGCAGGCCGCGAGCGGACCCGCGAACGCCAACATCAGCACACAAAGGAACAACGATCGAAGTCGGTAGAGCATGGCGGTCGGGCGACCCCACCCGTTGCAAGGGCCGCGACGACCCGAACCGTAGGGGAAACGGCAGTAATTTTCATGGGGTTGGCTCATCGAGGGCACCGGGCCCGGTTGACAAGATGACACACGGGCCCCGAGCTGCCTGTCAGGGCGTCTCGACGACATTGCGCTGTTCCCGCGAAAGAAGGGAGCGCCGGTTTCGCACCCGGCGTGGGCGTGGCTATGATCGCGACCGTGTCAGTCGAAGCGCGTCTCCATCCTCGGTTCACGGTGGACGCCCGCGCCGATCTCATCGGGGAGGAGGTGGTGCTGTCGCGCCCCCTGGCCGACATCAGCCTGGGCGGCTGTCGCTTCGGCGAGCCCGCGTGGGAAGCCGCCGGCACGGCCGTGCAGATCGTGCTGACCTTCCCCTCGCTGCACGCCAACCTCCCGCTGTCGGGGCGCGTGGTCCGGGCCACCGACCACGACATGGGGCTGCGCTTCGAGAACCTCAGCGACGAACAGAAATGGGCGCTGCGCAAGCACATCCGTGACGTGCAGCGTGACGAGTCGTGACCGGCGAGCGCCTCAACGCCGAGCAACGACGCCGCGTGGAGCGGGCCCGGCCGCTGGTCGACCAGCTGGCGCGCATGATGGTGCATCGGCTGCCCCGCACCCACGAAGACGATCTGCGCTCGGCCGGCTACGAGGCGCTGGTGCGCTGCGGGCTGCGCTACGACCCCGATCAGGGCACGCCGTTCCGCGCGTACTCCTACTACCGGATCCGAGGGGCGATGATCGACGTGGCCCGGCGAGCCACGCCCGCGGTGCGACGACGCTCGCGGGCGATGCGAGCGCTGGAGGCCACGCAGTCCCTGCTCGAGCAGGCGCACGGCCGCGAGCAGGGCGAGGGGCCCGATCCCCGCACGCTGCAGCAGCGGGTCGACACCGCGGCCGACCTCATCGCCCAGGCCACCGCGGCGGTGGTGCTGTCCCGGATCGGCGGCCCCGACCCCGACGCGGTGGCCGACTCGACCACCCCGGTCGACGACGCGATCGACGACGTGCGGATCCGCGAGCACGTCAAGCAGCTGCTGGCGCGCTGCTCCGAAGAGGAGCGCGCCATGATCCATGCGCTGTACGACGAGGGGCTGTCGATGAGCGAGCTGGGCGAGCGGATGGGTCGCAACAAGTCGACCGTGTCGCGCCGGCATGCCGCGCTGCTGCACCGGCTCAGCCGCGAGCTGAGCGCTCGGCTCGAGTGACCGCGACATGGGGTCGTTCGAAGGGCCATGGTCCCGCCCCCGGCTCGGCCGCGGCCTGATCGCCGCCGATTATTTTGCCGCGGCGGCCGGGGCTGGTGTGGTTGGGCGGATGGCCGGGAGACTCCAGCTCGGGGTCCGCTGCGCGGTGCTCCTGGCCGCGGTGGCGGGCTCGGGATGCGCCGAGGATCCCCCTCCCCCGCGCCCCCTGCCGACGCGGGCGGCTCCCGACAAGGCCGCGCTGTTCGGTGACCCCAGCTTGGTGCCCACCCGCGACGGAGAGCGGGCGCGCCGGGAGCTGGGGCAGGCCCAGGAGATCGCCGCGGCGCTCGGGGTGCTGCCCGCGGTCGACGATGCCCGCGTCGACGTGGAGCTGGGCTCGGCCTCGACGGAGCCGACGCGGGTGCTGGTGGTGGTGCGGGGGCAGGCCCGCGCCCCACGGGACGCGCTCACCGAGCAGGCCCGCACCATCGCCCGGCAGGTGGTGGGAGCGGAGGCCTCGGTGGAGGTGCTGGTGGAGCTGCTGCCCGCCTCGCCGACGCCCGAGCCGCCGCCGCTGCGCTGGCCGCTGGCCTTGGCCCTGCTGGGGCTGGGGTTCTCTGGCGGCGTGCTGATCGACCGCGCCGCTCGGGCGCGACGCCTGGGCGCTCGCCTCTCGCCACGACGCGGGCGCGCGTAGCCGCCCCGCGAGCTGGCCCGGGGCCTCGACCGACTTGGATCGCCGGGGTCTGCGTGCCAAGCTCGCCCCGATGGCCTTCCGCTCCGTCTCGCTTCGCCTCTCTGCGCGGGTGGCCGTGCTGGGCCTGGTGGCCCTGTGCCCTCGCTTCGCGCTCGCCGATCCGGCCGAGGACGCCTGCGCGGGCAAGGCCGCGGGCGAGGCCTGCGGGGTGATGAAGCTGGTGAAGCCCGAGGATGGCGGCGAGCTTCGGCGCACGACCGTGCCGGGCGCGTGCCGGGACGACGAGTGCTGCGACCTCGACTACTCCAAGGGCAGCCCGCCGCAGTCGGTGTGTCACCCCTGTGTGGTGTGCAAGGAAGGCCCCGCCCACGCGGCTGGGGCCGCCGGCACGCCCGCGGCGGACTCCGCTGCCGCCGAGGGCGAGCCCCCGCGCGCAGGCGATGGACCTCCCGCCCCCTCCCCCACCGAGAAGCGTGGCTGCACGATCGGCTCGACCGACGCGACCCCGGCCGGCCCCTGGCTGCTGGCCGTGGGGTGGGTGGCGCGACGTCGTCGGCGGCGCGTCCAGTAGCGCGCACCGAGGCCGAACCCGCGCGTCAGCCCGCGAGCCAAATATCACCGCCCGTCATCGGCACGCGGCCGGTCATGCACATCGTGCGGGCTCGGCCACACCAATGACATCGCCGGGGGTTCGGCCGCGGCACCCGGGCGTTATTCACTCCCTCCATGGTTCGCGTGCATCGCCGCGGATGGCATCCTCCGCGCATGCGCTCGTTCTCCGTTGCCCCGCTTCCACCTCACTGGATCGCCATTGGTCTGGGGAGCGCCCTGCTCACGCTGAGCGGGTGTCCATCCGTCGACCTCCCTGATCTGACCTCCTCCACCACCGACTCCACGGGCCCCGATCCCACCACCTCCAGCGGCCCGGTCGACCCCACCCCCGGGAGCACCACGACCACGCCCGCCGACTCCAGCACGACCACGCCCGCCGACTCCGGCACGACCACGCCCACCGCGACGTCCGAGTCGTCCGACTCGTCCGACTCGGGGTCCACCGGCAGCTCCTCCAGCAGTTCCTCCAGCAGCTCCTCCGACAGCTCCTCCGACTCCGGATCCAGCAGTAGTTCCAGCGACGGTGGCACCACCGATTCCGGCACCACCGGCACGGGCAGCTCCAGCGACGGCATGGAGAGCTCCAGCGACGGCGTGGCCTTCATCGTGCCGGTCTTCGACCTCGGGCCCGCCATCGAGTGCGATCTCTGGGTGCAAGACTGCCCGGCGGGCACCAAGTGCATGCCCTGGGACGACACCGGCGGCCTCGACACGTGGAACGCCACCACGTGCGCCCCGGTCGACGCGGTCACGGTCGGGACCGGAGGCGTCTGCCAGGTCGTGGGCTCGGGGACGTCGGGCATCGACAACTGCGAGGTCGGCTCGCTGTGCTGGGACATCGACGCCGCGACGCTCGAGGGCACGTGCGTGGAGATGTGCACCAACACGCCGGTCGCCCCCATCTGCGGCCCCCCGGACACGAGCTGCGCCATCGCCAACAATGGCCTGCTGATCCTGTGCCTGCCCGGCTGCGATCCCCTCCTGCAGAACTGCGACCCGGGCGAGGCCTGCTACCCCATCATGGACTCGTTCACCTGTGCGCCCGATGCCTCGGGCGTAGACGGCGTCGACGGCGATACCTGCGCGTTCATCAACGTCTGCGATCCGGGCTTGGCGTGCATCAACAGCGGGGCGCTCGACGGGTGCGGGGCGGCCGTGGGGTGCTGCTCGCCGTTCTGCGATGTCACCCTGGGTGACACCTGCCCGGGCATCGAGGAGTGCGTGCCCTGGTTCGATATGGGGATGGCGCCTCCAGGCTTCGACGACGTGGGCGTCTGCG
>JGI12210J13797_10219525_pt1 | contig 11249 bp, 6 predicted proteins | sample ElkSlonscriptome_3_FD_13797 | JGI IMG/M metagenome (IMG submission 13797) | reverse complement strand
GTCGACCGGACGTTCATCGAGTACGCCCAGCGCATGGTCGAGTTCCAATGCGCCGTGCTCGGGATCATCCGCGACGACGAGCACCTCATCAACCCCGATCCCGAGCTCGTCCTCCGCGAGACCGACGAGGCGTTCGTCGTCGCCAACGCACCCCCGGTCATCTGACCATCCGAACACCGTCAGGGTGTAGTGAGATGAGTCGATCTGTAGCGACCTGTAGCGCGTAGCTGCGCTCGTCGTCCACGCCGCACAGCCGACCCCCGATCTCGTGGGGCCGGTCGACGTGGGTCCCGTCGTGTCTCGCCAACGGGGCCCGGCCTCGCCCTCGTGGCCGCCCATGCGGCGCGCCGCGGCGGCGTTCACCGCGACGCCACGGCCACGGCGTCGGAAAGTTGCTGGCCAGCAAGCCAATCTCTTCGATAGTATCTTCTGTGACCAGAACTTTGTCCTGATGCTGGACGGCGACGTCGTTCGGCCGTTCAGGCGCAGGGAGACCAAGATGCTTGGAACCACGCTGATGAACCCCCGAACCTGGGCCCTCCTCGGGACCGCCCTCCTCCTTGGAGCCGCGGCGGCCAACTGCACGGGGAGCCTCGGAAGCACCATCGGCGACGATGCGCCGTGCGATGGACCCCTGGCTGATCTCTGCGGGCAGACCTGCACCATCACCGACGACTGCCCCGCCGGACTCTTCTGCAACGGCAGCGCGTGCTTCGCCGAGTGCACGCCCGACGGCGGGCAGTGCGGAAACGGCGAGATTTGCAGCAGCAACGGTCGCTGCACTTCTCGCGGGGGAGGCGGCGCCGGAGGGGCCCCGGGGCTCACCATCGCCGCCACCGGCACCGGCGGCGACACCACCACGGGAGGCCAGGGAGGCTCCTGTGGCGCGGTCGAAGTGAACTTCGAGCCCCAGACGCCCACCGTGGTGCTGCTCATCGATCAGTCCGGCAGCATGACGAGCGGCTTCAACAACCAAGGGAGCCGCTGGGACGTCGTCTACGACGCGCTCATGGACCCGACGAACGGCGTCGTGAAGCAGCTCGAGGGCCAGGTCCGCTTCGGGCTCGCGCTCTACACCTACAGCAGCGGCCCCACCTGTCCCCAGCTGGTCGAGGTCACCCCGCCGGCCCTCGACAACCACGGGACCATCGACACCACCTACAGCCCGGAGACACCGGCGGCCAACACGCCCACCGGCGACAGCATCACCGCCATCACGCCTGCGCTCGCCAACTTCGCCGAGCCCGGACCCAAGCTGATCATCCTCGCGACCGACGGCGAGCCCGATCGCTGCGAAGATCCCGATGGCCACGACCAGACCTCGCGGGACGAGGCCACCGACGCGGCGGCTGCGGCTCACGCGCAGGGCATCGAGACCGTCATCATCGCGGTCGGCAACCAGGTGAGCCAGCAGCACCAGCAGGACATGGCCAACGCGGGGTCGGGCCGTGTGGTTCCGGCCCCGGCGAACTGCGATCCGATCAACAATCCGTCCCAGTGTGCGCCGACCTACGAGCCGACCAGCAAGCAGGCCCTCATCGACGCGTTCAACGACATCATCAACGGTCAGCGCAGCTGTGTCTTCAGCCTCGACGGCGAGGTCATCCCCGGCAAGGAGTGCGATGGCACGGTGATCGTCAATGGGGCCGTGCTCGGCTGCAACGACGCCGACGGCTGGCAGCTCAACTCATCGACCGAGATCGAGTTCCTCGGCACCGCCTGCGACGCCATCCTCAACGATCCCAACGTGATGGTTTCGGTCGAGTTCCCCTGCGATTCGGTCATCGTGCCCCAGTGACGCCGAGGGCGACGTCGCGTCACCACCGCAGAGCCGCGCTTCCCGCGCAGCGTCGCGGGCGCGTATGATGGCGCCCGGCTGATGAAACTGGCACCAGGCGCCTCGGTTACGGCCGACCTGACCCTCGTGCGGCCCCTCTCCTCTGGGGCCATGGGCAGCGTATGGGTCGCCCAGACGCGGCAGGGCCCCGAGGTGGCCATCAAGTTCGTCTTGGCCAAGATGGCCCGCGACCGCGCCACCCGTATGCGCTTTCTGCGCGAGGCCGAGGCGGCATCGCAGATCGACCACCCCAACGTGGTCCGCCTCCTCGACCACGGCGGCGCCCACGACGGCACGCCATTCATTACCATGGAGCTGCTCGAGGGGGAGGGGCTCGGCGAGAAGCTCGAGCGCGAGCGCCGCATCGCCGTCTTCGACGCGGCGGCCATCCTCCGGCAGACCGGCAACGCCCTCGACGCTGCCCATGCGCGCGGCATCATTCACCGCGACATCAAGCCGGACAATCTCTTCCTCGTCGGGGGCGCGGTCTCCAAGCTCAAGGTGCTCGACTTCGGCATGGCGAAGCAGATTCGCCACACCACCCCCGCCAAGGCGGGCGGCGAGGTTACCGCGACCGGCGTAGCGGTGGGGACCCCGGACTACATGAGCCCCGAGCAGGTCCTCGGGGCGAAGGACGTGGATCTGAGGTCCGACCTGTGGGCCCTCGGGGTGGTGATCTACCGCTGCCTCACGGGAAGGCTCCCATTTTCGGGAACCAATCCCCACGCGCTCTTCTTCAACATCTGCAAAGGCAAGTACCCCGCGCTCGAGGCGCAGGGCGTGAGCCCGGCCCTCGACCCATGGTTTCAGCAGGCGCTGGCCCCGAGCAAAAAGCAGCGCTTCGGCTCGGCGCGGGAGATGGTGCTCCGGTTCGAGTCGATCCTGCGGGCGCAAAGTGACGCCCTGACCGAGGACGAGTCGACGCATCTCATCGACATGGGTCACCTCGTCGAGACCGCGTCGGGCTTCGCGGAGACCCACGACGGGATCGATTCGGCCTCCACCCAGAGCATGGCCGCGCATCAGCCGGAGCCCGCCACCCTCGACGACGATGCGTCGACCGACGACGACGACGACTACGCCACGCTCGCCATCGATCCGGAGGCGGCCCGACGCGCCCTGCAGGAGGCGGGTTTCGACCCCGCCGCGAGCGCGGCGCTGCCCCTGGTGCGCCCGACCGAGCGCGACCGCCTCGAGAGCCTGGCCGAGCACCACGCCCACCGCGCCGAGCGAGCTCCGCGGTCCCCCCTGCCGTCCCACCCGGACGGCAGGTCCGGAGCCCATCCCCGTCCGGCGCTGCCCTCGGGGACCGGTTTCCCGCCGCGGGCTTCGCAACCCTCGGCGCCCCCTGTCCGTGCGCCGTTGCCGTCCGCGCCTCCGGCTCGTGCCGCGCTGCCATCCGCGTCGAGCGTCAGCCCCGGCGAGGCGCCATCTTCGCGGCAGAGCCCCCTTCCGTCCCTCTCATCGGCGCACCGGGGGCCCAGCCCCAAGACCGTAGATCGCGGCCTGTGGAAGGTCCTGCTCGCCGCGGGCGTGCTCGCCTCGGGCATCGGTGCCGTCTTCGTTCTCCGCGGCGAAGACCCGCCGGCGACCGCGTCTCCTGCGCCTCCCGAGCCGCCCCCTGCTTCCGCCTCCGCCCCCCATCTGCCGGCCTCGCCCGGCGATCGAGGGGCGGTGGCCGAGGAGACCGAAGCCCCCGATCCCCCCGAGCCCCCCGATCCTCCCGATCCGCAGCCAGCGGACGCCGCGCCCGCGCCGGTACGCCCCAAGCCCCGCCTGCGTCCCGCTCCACTCCCCGCTCCGCCGCCCCCTCGTCCGCCGCCCCCTCGTCCTCCGCCCCCGCGATCTCTGCCGCCCGCGCCGCCACCGCCCGAGCCCGCCGCGCCGCCTCCCGAGCCTGCGCCCCCGGATCCTCCCGTTCCCGCCCCCGAGCCGCCGGCCCCGGTGGCCGAGCCGAGTCCACCATCTACGACGCCGGAACCAGCCCCCGAGCCCGCACCACCGTCCGAGGCCCCCGTGGTCGATCAGCCGGATTTCTAGCCCGAAGGCGGTTTGACGACGTTGGGGTGAGGAATCGGTGCTCCGACGGTCACGGACTTGCCTTCGCGGCCGGGACATCGCATGACCATTCGGCGAGCCCCGTGACGCGGTGAACGTGAACATCGTTCACGAGTCACCATCGGCTGCGAAAAACAATTCGCGGCGCACGCGGGTTCGCATCGGTGGCGACGAGAAGCTGCGCGCGTGAACGGTGTTCATGAACATTGTTCACATGCGTGACGAATTCCGCTACATCCCGACCCGGGCGGAGCCTTTCTCATTCGAGGAAGGCGAGGGTGCTAGAGCGTGAGCCATGAGTGATCCTTCACAGGACAAATCCGAGGTCGACGCCATGGTCGCGGGGCGCAAAGACGCGCACCTCGATCTCTGCCTAGAAGAAGACGTCGGCTCGGGCGCATTGGCCTCCGGACTCGGAGGCTACCTCCTCGAGTACGACGCCCTGCCGGAGGTGGATCTCGACCAGGTCGACCTGAGCACCACGGTCTGTGGCAAGAAGCTGCGTGCGCCCATCGTCATCGGGGCCATGACGGGAGGCACGAAGCGCGCGGGCGAGATCAACGCCCGACTCGCCCGGGCCGCCGCTCGGTGCGGGGTGGGCATGGCGCTCGGCTCGCAGCGGGCGATGATCGTCGACCCCACGCTGCGTGACACCTTCGCGGCCCGCGACGCGGCCCCCGACCTGCCGCTCCTCTTCGCGAACGTGGGGCTCGTCCAGCTCAACTACGGGGTCACTCACGACCAGGTTCGAGAGCTGGTCCGCTCGGTCGAGGCCGACGTGCTGAACCTACATCTCAACGCCCTCCAAGAAGCCATCCAGCCCGAGGGCGACATTCGCTTCGCGGGGTTGACCGAGAAGGTCCCGGCGCTCATCGAGGCCCTCGACGTCCCGGTCTTTGCCAAGGAGGTGGGAGCGGGGGTAGGGCCGAAGGCTGCGGCCAAGCTCGCCGAGCTTCCGCTCTCCGGCATCGAGGTCTCGGGCGTGGGCGGTACCTCCTGGGCCAAGGTGGAGAGCTTCCGCGCTCCGGGCGAGAGCCCGCAGCGCGTGGTGGGCCGCCGCCTCGCGGGCTTCGGCATCCCCACCGGCCCCTCGGTGCGGTTCTGTCGCCGGGCCTTCGGCTCGGAGCGGGTGGTGGTGGCCTCGGGCGGGATCCGGACCGGGATGGACATCGCCGTGGCGATCGCCCTCGGGGCCGACGTCGGGGCGCTGGCCCGGCCCCTCCTCGAGGCGGCCGACGAGAGCGAGGACCGCGCGGTCGCGGTGCTCGAGACGCTCATCTACGAGCTCAGGGTGATCTGTTTCTGTACGGGCAGCGTAGACCTCGCAGCCCTACGTCGCGTGATGGTGCGCCCCCCCGGTCGGGGTTGGGTGCGCCATGCAGAAGACGAGTTCGGAGTAGGACGATGACGAGCAGCTCGGAGCTGTCGGGCTTTTACAAGCTGTCGGTTGCGTCGCGGCGCGCCCGCCTCGCCGAGGTGGTCGGCGTCGGAGCCTCGGACCTCGAGACCGCATTCTCGGGTGATGGGGGCCTGTCGGATGAGCAGGCCAACCGCATGGTCGAGAACGTGCTGGGCGTGATGGGCTTGCCCCTCGGCCTGTGCTGCAACCTCGTGGTCGACGGCGAGGACCGCCTCGTGCCCATGAGCGTCGAGGAGCCGAGTGTGGTGGCTGCGGCCAGCTTCGCGAGCAAGCTGCTGCGCGCGGGCGGCGGGATCACCACCGAGGTCACGCCGCCCCACATGGTCGGACAGATCCAGATCCTCGACGTGCCCGACGCCAACGCCGCGACCGAGGCGATCCTCGGCCACAAGGCACAGCTCATCGAGCTGGCCAACGGCGGCCACCCCAACCTCGTCAAGGCAGGCGGGGGGGCGGTCGATGTCGAGGTGCACCAGCTCGAGGGTGAGAGCGACGTGGGCGACGACCCCTGCGGTCCCATGACCGTGGTTCACCTCGTGGTCGACGTGCGCGACGCGATGGGGGCCAACGCCATCAACTCCATGTGCGAGCGCCTCGCGCCCCAGATCGCCGAGCTGAGCGGCGGACGGGTAGGCCTGCGTATCCTCTCCAACCTGAGCGACCGGCGACGCGTCATCGTGCGGGGCAAGGTCCCCTTCAGCGCGCTCGCGGGGCGCGGCCACGAGAGCCCGGCGCAGCTCGCTCGCGGCATCGTCGAGGCGAGCGTCTTCGCCGAGCGCGACCCCTACCGCGCCGCCACCCACAACAAGGGGATCATGAACGGGGTCGACTCGGTCCTCATCGCCTTCGGCCAGGACTGGCGTGCGGTGGAGGCCGGCGCCCACGCCTACGCCGCTCGCGACGGCCGCTACACCGCCCTCGCGAAGTGGCGGATCGACGGCGACCACCTCGTGGGTGTGCTCGAGCTTCCGCTCGCCGTGGGCACCGTCGGCGGCGTGGCCAACGTGCATCCCAGCGTCAAGATGGCGCGCGCGGTGGCCGGCGTGAAGGACGCGGCCGACCTGGGCAAGCTCGTGGCCTCGGTGGGATTGGCCCAGAATCTCAGCGCTCTGCGCGCGCTGGCCGCCGAGGGCATTCAGCGGGGCCACATGCGGCTCCACGCCCGAAACTTCGCGGTCGAGGCCGGCGCCACCGGCGACGTGGTCGACGAGGTGGCTCGCACCATTGCCGATCGCGGAACCGTGAGCCTCGACGCAGCCAAGGAGGCGCTCGGCGAGATCGCTCAGCGCAAGCGCGAGGCGAGCACCATCCCGCCCATCTACCGAGACGGAGACGGCGACCTCCTGTCTCGTTTCGCCGATCTCCGCGAGGCCTACTGGCCGCGCATGGACGGGCTCATCGACGAGGTGGTCGCGGGCGCGACGCCCGACGGCTCCACCCTCATCGGCATGTGCAAATACCACATGGAGACCGGCGGCAAGCGGCTCCGCGCCCTGCTTCCGCTCTTGGTCGCCGAGGCCTTCGAGGTCGACATCGAGCGGCTGGTTCCCTTCGGCGCCGCCTGCGAGATGCTGCACAACGCAACCCTCGTGCACGACGATCTGCAGGACGGTGACCTCGTGCGGCGAGGTCGCATGACGGTCTGGAACCGCTTCGGCCAGCCACAGGCGATCAACCTCGGCGACGCGATGTTCTACTTCGCGGTGCTGCTCTGTCAGCGCCTCGAGGCGCCCGCCGCCCAGCGCGAGCAGCTCAGCCGCAGGTTGCTGCTCGACACCCTTCACGTGGTCGACGGCCAGGAGCGCGAGTTTGCGATGAAGGACGGCGCTCCGCCCCTCGAGGACTACTTCCGGATGGTCGAGGGCAAGACCTCCGGCCTCTTCGCGCTGCCCATGGCGGGCGCCGCGCAGTTCTGCGGGGCGGCCGACCAGCAAGTCGCCGACTTGTCGGAGGCGTCGCGGCACATGGGCGTGCTCTTCCAGATCCAGGACGACGTGCTCGACCTCTACGGCGACAAGGGCCGCGAGACGGTGGGCAGCGATGTGGCTGAGGGCAAGCGAAGCGTGCTCGCGGTTCACGCCCTCAACCACCTCGACGACAAGGGGCGAATGCGGCTGCTCGACATCCTCGACGAGGATCGCGAGCAGACCAAGCAGGTCGAGATCGACGAGGCCATCGAGATGATGACCAAGATCGGCTCGAAGGACTTCGCCCTCGACGAGATCCGCCGCCGCCGCGAGCGCGCCCTCAGCCTGCCCGCTGTGGCCGACAACCCCAGCCTGCACCACCTGGTCGCAGGCATGAGTGACCTCTTCATCAAGCCCATCGCGGGGTTGATGGGCGGCTGATGCCGCCATTCGTCTTTCCTGAAGGAGACTGCTTGTGACCACCCTCAGCCCCGTCGCCGCCCGCAAGAAGAGCACGGCCAAAAAGCGCGGACCCGCTACCTCCGCCGATTGGTCTTATTGCGACGAGGCGCTGCCGCGCGTCTCCCGTACCTTCGCGCTGTCCATCTCGGCCCTACCCGAGGGCCTGCGCCGGGCCATTGGCGTGTCTTATCTGCTGTGTCGCATCGTCGACACCATCGAGGACGACCCGGTGGTGGTGGGCCAAGCGCGCGAGCGGCTCTACGCCGAGTTCGACGCCCTGATGCTCGACGACCGCCGCAGTGCCGACGGGTTCGAACGCATGGTGGAGGACTACGACCTCGCCTCGGGAAGCGCCTACCAAGACCTTTGCCTCGCCAGTGGCGACGTCTTCCGCGCATTTGCCAGCATCCCTCTCGAGCAGCGCGGCGCCATCCGTCCCCACGTGCTCGAGATGTCGCGCGGCATGCGCGAGTACACCCAACGCGCAGACGTCGAGGGAAAGCTCCGCCTCCGCGACCTCGATGAGCTGGAGCGCTACTGCTATTTCGTGGCCGGCACCGTGGGCAAGCTGCTCACCGCGCTCTTCGAGCTTCACGCCCCCGAGATCACCGAGGCCGATCGCGTGGCCCTTCGTGGCCGTGCCGTGAGCTTCGGCCTCGCCCTCCAGATGGTGAACATCATCAAGGACGTGGCCGAGGACCTTCCCCGGGGAGACTGCTTCCTACCCACGGATCTGGCCGAAAGCGAAGGCATCGAGCTCGGTCAGATCCTCGATCCCGAGCATCGTGAGGCCGGTCTCCGCATCATCGGAGCGGTGTGCAGCCGTGCCCGTGAGCACCTCCGCCGCGCCCAGGAGTACACCCTCCTGTGGCCCACCGAGGGCGGCGGCGTCGACGTGCGCCTGTTCTGCACCGTTCCCCTCACTCTGGCCCTCGCGACCATTCGCGAGGTCGAGCAGGGCGACGACACGCTGCGTCCCGGGCGCACGCCCAAGGTCACCCGAGCCGTGGTCGGCGACGTCTTCGCCAACGCCTCAGACGCGGCCAGCGACGACGACGCCCTGCGGGTGCTCTTCGATCGCTACGGCGAGGACCACGCCGTGCTCGCGGTTGACGCCGCCATCGGCATGACGGGTGAGGACGCCGCGGCTGCTCCCCCCGTGAGCGGCCGCAGCCCCATCACCCCGCGCTCGAATGAAGACGACGACGGACGCCTCATGAAGAAGTACCGCGGCAAGGCCTTGGTCACCGGCGCCGCCGGGCACTTGGGCGCCAACATGGTGCACGCGCTCCTCGGAGACGGCATCGAGGTTCGGGTGCTCCTGCGCCACGGCTCCAACAACGAGGCCATGGATGGCCTCCCGGTGGAGAAGGTCTACGGCGATCTGCGCGACCCCGAGGCCTGCCGCCGCGCGGTCGAGGGCTGCCAGACGGTCTTCCACTGCGCCTCCAAGGTCTCCACCGTGCAGGGCAATCAGGCCCACAAGGAAGACGTCTACGGAAGCAACGTCACCGGCACACGCAATCTGCTCGCGGCCATCCGGGACAGCGACGTGGAGCGGACGGTCGTCACGGGAAGCCTCGGCGCCACCGGGTACCACCGCGACGACACCACCCGCGCCGCGAGCGAAGAGGTTCCCTTCTTCCCCTTCGCCATCCACACGCCCTACGCCCGCAGCAAGCACGAGATGGAGCACGAGGTGCTCAAGGCCGTGGTCGACGGCCTCGATGTCGTGATGTGCACCTCGACCGCCATCCTCGGACCCCATGACCACAAGCCCTCGCGCATGGGGCGTACCCTCGTCGACTACGCGCACGGAAAGCTGCGCGCCTACATCCCCGGCGGCATCGACTTCGTCAGCGCACGGGACCTCGCGCGGGGCCACGTACTCGCTCTCGAGAAGGGTCGCGCCGGCCACAAGTACACCATTTCCACCCAGTTCCTCTCGCTCGACGACATCATGGAGATCTGGGAAGAGATCACCGGCGTCCCGCGCCCCAAGATGCGCCTCCCGGCCAAGGTCATGCTGGGCATTGGTCACGTGACGAGCTTCGTGCTCACCAACTTTTTCCCCAAGGCGCCCCAGCGCTTCACGCCCGACGCCGTACGCATTCTGATGCTGTCGCGTCGCGCCGACATCACCAAGGCGCGGGAAGAGCTTGGCTACGAGCCCGGAAGCATTCGCCAGGCGATGCAAGACGCCTACGACGACTTCGCCCGCCGCGGACTCGTACCGCCGCGGCTGGCCGTGATCGACGAGCCCGAGGCCACCGTGTCCCAGAAGAAGACCCGCGCCACCGCCGCGGCCTGAGTGAGGACGTCATGGATTTCACCGAGAGCAAGAAGCCTGGACCGCCCGATTTCGAGCATGCCCGGAACAAGCGCCAGAAGGTGCGTGCCGCCGGCATGGACCCCAACCATTGGTACGCCGTCGAGCACGTCGGTGCGCTGAAGCCGGGCGAGGTCACCGAGGTGACCTTCTGGCGCAAGAGCGTCGCCCTCTACCGCGACGAGTGGGGCACGCTCCACGCGGTCGAGAACCGATGCGCGCACCGGCAGCTCAAGCTGTCGCTCGGTATGGTCGAGAAGGACCGCCTCGTCTGCCCCTACCACGGCTGGAAGTACGACGGCGGCGGGCGGCTGGTGGCGGTCGAGCACGAGCTCTTCGGCAAGAAGCTCCCCAAGTGCAAGGTCGAGAGCTACGCGGTGCGCGAGCGCTACGGCCTCATCTGGCTCTTCTTCGGCGACCCGGCCATCGCCTTCGACGTCGCCATGCCCGAGATCCCGGAGCTCGAGCAGGACAAGCCTTGGGCCTGCATCCCGCTCGACTTCACCATCGAGGCTCACCACTCGATGATCATCGACAACGTGAGCGACTTCACCCACGCGTTCCTCCACCGGAAGTACAAGCCCTTCTGGGACGCCAAGCTGGTGGAGATGAAGGAGGAGAGCAATCGGGTCCTCGTCTCCTACGACACCATCATCGGCGGGGGCGGAGCGACCAAGTACTTCGTCGACCGCAACAACGTCGACACCAACTCGATCAAGCTCGGATACGAGTACCCCTATCAGTGGTCCAACACCGACGGGCAGATCAAGCATTGGCTCAGCGTGCTGCCCATCGACGAGCGCACCACCAAGGCCTTCTTCATCTTCTACTTCAAGTCCTTCAAGGTGCCCTTCTTGCCACTCCGCTTCCCGCATCGGCTGATGAAGACGGTGCTCCGCGCGGCCAACGAGGTTCAGATCAAGCCCGTGATGGCCGAGGACATCATGGCCTGCGAGGCGGAGCAGCGGGGCTACGACGAGCACTACGACGCGCCCATTGCGGAGATCAATCCGGCCGTGCACGCCTTTCAGGCCCTGACCATCCGTAAGTGGGAAGCCTACCTCGAGCGCCAAGAGGCCAAGAGGCGGATCAAGATCCGCCGCCGGGCCACTGACGCAGCGGAGTAATCCGACCAAAGGCCGAGTGGGGCGAGCAAGAGTCTCGAGGAAAGGGAGTCGATGAGTCAGAGCTACGACGTCGCGATCGTGGGTGGGGGGCCGGTTGGCTGCGTCACCG
>JGI12210J13797_12223851_pt1 | contig 11250 bp, 10 predicted proteins | sample ElkSlonscriptome_3_FD_13797 | JGI IMG/M metagenome (IMG submission 13797) | reverse complement strand
CGGGAACGGGTTCGATGAGTGCATCGGTTTCGGGAACGGATTCGATGGGTACGTCGGTAATTCCATCAGTTGGGGTACTCGACAACAATATAAGTTCGGATGGGTCTGAATCTCCGGTTGCTGAATCTCCGGTTGCTGAATCTCCGGTCACTACTGGATCAGGCAGACCAGTCAGGTCATCTTCGGGAACGGGTTCGATGGGTACGTCGGTAATTCCATCAGTTGGTGTACTCGACAACAATATAAGTTCGGGATTCATGGCAGCTTTATCTAAAATCGTATGATCGGAATTTTGTGAATACGGGCGATCGCCAATGGCAAAGCCATAGCGTCAAAAACGGTTAGTGCTGCACCATGTAGAAATCGTGAGCATCAATGGCTGAGGCTCACAACTTAGATAAGAGCATTGACGATAACTTCACAAGCTAGTTTCTGAGTTCAGACGATAGAGTGAAAAAATTTACTTAGCATTGGCTTAGTAAAGGTTACGGAGCAACAGGGAAAAGAGTTAGCCTGTGTTCTTTATGATCTTTTTCGAGGTATCGTTAGTGACCAGTTTTCCCAGAGTTTGGGCAATGTAACTTCGCCAAAGCACAGCAAAAAATCGCCACCAAAAATTTGCTACAGAGACAGAAGTCAGTAAGCACTTGGGGCAAAGGACGACGTCATGTGACAATCGCACAAACCAAAGCTAAGTCAAAAACGACATAGTTCTGTTTATTGCTAGGACGTTTACGTTTGGGGGGATGCAAACACCTGGAACAAATTAACGTTTGGATACAACAGTTGGATACAACAGTTATCCATGAAGACAAAGCGAAACTAGAAAGCGCATTCGAGAACGAGTCAACACAGAGTTTGGAATGACTTCTGTATGTACTCATTGGCGAAGTTGGCGACTTTCTAAGTCTAACTGATCCTCAGAACGTAAAAATAAATACACCTCTAGCTGATCTTATACCTTTAAATTGCGGTCAAGTTGGACAATAGATAGAAAGATTTTAGATTCTTAGGTTTAGATTTTGAATATTGCGCAAATAAGATATTACACCCAAAAAAAATGGCGATAGCGTATTTTTAAACAGGTTTCTATAGCCGTAGCTAGCTTGTTCAGGGTATGACTATACTTTGTGCGATCGCTCAGTCACAAACTTTTCCCAAAAAGCAAAAAATCAGTCTACTCCTTACTAATCCTGGGACAGGGGTTAGTAAGGAGTAGACTGATTTGAATTCGTTGGTCATCGGGTGATGAACAGTTTGCTGACGCTCACCCCTACTGAGAAACGTTATTTGCTTCATTCAGAGCTTCTGCGGCGAAAGTCACTTCTCGGACAGAACCTGAATCTCCCATGACTTCGGAGTCTTGACCGTTTTTAGCAACCATGACGCCACCGGCATTGCCTGCGCGAATAACGATCTCCTGTTCTCCTGTCCAAGATCGCTCTGAGCCTTCTGGAAGAACTTCCTCAAGCTCTTGTTGTCCATCAACGACAACTCGCACCCACGACTTTTGAGTCAGGCGAATCTCAACACGCAGCGGAACATCCGATTCAGCTTGAGTTTGAAGAGTTTCATCAACTTCAGGGGATGCCTCAGCATCCGGTGTTTCTGATGACTCACCGGCCTCGGTAGCTGTATCGGTGGTAGACGCGCCAGTATCTGCTGCACCTCCAGCTGCATCCGTCTGTTCTGTGGTGTTAGGTTGATCGCTTGCTGGAGCAAAGCGAGTCAAGTATTGATGCAATCCGCCAACTGCCACCATGATCAGTAGCGTGTAGGCAAGCCAAAGGTGTGTCGGGCGCAAATGGGTTGATGACTGCCACGCTGGAGTAATAGGTTGGCTACTCAGCTCCACCGGAAAGCTACTGGCAACCTCAGATCCATCTAAATTTAAGGCTTCGGCATATCGCTTGATGAAGCCTCGGATATAGATCGGTTCCGGAAGCTGGCTAAAGTCAGCCGTCTCTATAGCTCGCAATAGCCGAGCCTGAATCATGGTTTGTGTGGCAATTTGCTCGAGCGAGAGAAGCTGATCTTCTCTCACCCGGTGTAAATATTCGCCTATTTGCGCCAGAGTTTCGATTTGATTTTGAGTTGGCTGAGTAGCGGATTGACCCATGACCCATAACCTTTCGTCATTAGAGATAACTTAGCAGTACTTATTGTCGCGCAGTTTTACTCAAAAAACGCAATATCTGTCACAAACACCGAATCTCTTTTTCTGTTAAGGGACGGTATTGCCCCGCAGCTAGTGATCCGAGCTGGATAGTGGCGATCGCTGTTCGATGAAGGCTCAGCACAGGATGACCGAGTTGTTCTGCCACCCGACGAATCTGGCGGTTGCGCCCTTCTTTTAGCACAATCTTGAGCAAAGTCTGATCGCGACGGGAGCAAACGAGTGTCACCTGCGCCATCCGTGTTTGCCTTCCTGATAATAGAACACCCTGTCGCCACTGAGCGAGTACATCGGCTGTAGGATTACCTTCGACCCAAACTTCATACGTTTTTGGTTGAGAATGACGAGGATGGGTTAGGCGGAAGGTGATATCTCCATCGTTTGTCAATAGAAGGGCTCCGGTTGAGGCCAAATCGAGGCGGCCGACGGGATGAACTCCTTGACGGCGCACGGACTCCGGAAGAATGTCTAAGACCGTTTTGCGACCTTGAGGATCGTCGCAGGTCGAGACAATACCAAAGGGCTTGTTCATCAAAAAATAAACAGTCTGAGGGCGATCGCGACGACTCAGGCGTTTGCCGTCTACTTCCACACAATCTACCTCTGGATCGGCTTTTTGTCCTATCTGGGCGATCGCACCATTGACCCGCACCCGCTGGTCTAAGATTAGTTGCTCGGCTCCGCGACGAGAAGCCACTCCCCATTTTGAGAGAACCTTTTGAAGGCGATCGCTCATGAATTGATAGACGTTTCGATGATGACCTTGAGACAGTCTAAGGGAATATGATCCTATTGAGTAGGGTATCGCGGCAAACGGATTTGCAGCCAAGCCCCATGAGTATCAGGATGATTTTTAGCGGTGATAGAGCCTTGATGAGCCTCGACAATTTGATAAACGATAGACAAGCCCAAACCGCTCCCTTGGCCGTTCCCTTGTCTTGAACTTACCTGATCTGTTTCGGCAGAGTTGCCCTCGGTCGATGACAAAGAATTCGAAGCGGCAACGGGCAACGAATCCGTTGGATACTGTCGGGCTCTCGAAAAGTCCGAGCGATAAAATCGCTCAAAAACATGAGGCAAGTCTTGATCACCAAAACCAGAACCTGTGTCAATTACATCTAAATATACAAACTCTTGAGAAATCGACCCAGGAGAGATAGGCTCTGAAGAATCGCTTTTTGGTTCTGGCTTGGGGTTGTTCGCTGAACCATCAACACAATTGGGTGAGTCATACTTGTCGCCGCCGATTGAACTCCCAGGGGAAGACAGCGTTAGGTAACGAGGCGAGGCGATCGCTTCCGCTTCTGTGTGAATTTGAACAAGAATCACTCCCCAAGGAGGGCTGAATTTGATGCTGTTGTCAAGCAGATTGATCAAAACACGATAAAACCGAGCTTCATCGAGTTGAAGGCACAACTGTTCTGGCCCGATATAATTTAGGTTAAGATTTTTCTTGCGAGCAATCGGCTCTAAATTGCTCCAAGCTGTTTGAACGAGACTCACCAAATCCACTTCATCAACAGTGAGCTGAAAAGTTGCCTGTTCCAAATGACTCAAGTCCAACAGATCTTGAACAAGATTGCTCAGGCGAGTGGTCTGGTTAATTAACCGATCAGCCCATCCTCTCAGAGAATGGTCGATTCTGGACTGAAGCGTCTCTGCAATCAGCCGAATAGAAGTCAACGGCGTTTTCAGCTCGTGAGCCACGTCAGAAGCCCAGCGATCGCGCTGCTGCATGAGTTGTATAGCTTCCTGACGGTTTTCGATGAAAATGCCAACCTGATGATTAGGCATCGGAAACCCGTGACCTCGAAGCGCATAAGAACGTTGCCTCGATAGCCTGCTCGGGTCTGGGTTGTAAGGATAAAAGACCCAGTCGCTCTGGCATGGAACTTGAGAAGTTCGAGTGTTCTCAATCAAATGATCTAACTCATAAGAGCGAACCCACTCCAAGAGCAGCCGGGGTTCCTCATCAGATTCCAAAGAAGGCGAGATGCAGAGCAAACGCTGAGCCTCAGCGTTACATACAAGCATTTGATTTTCATCATCAACCTGCAAAAATCCGATGGGCGCAAAGCTGATGATGCTTCTAAACGTATCGAGCTGAACCTCTAGTTCTTGCCGGACGCGTTGCTGGTAAGCAATTGACAGAGACAACTGGGAGGCTATGGAAAATGACGTTTTCTCAACGTCGGGTCTGAGGTTCTTTAGCAGCCTCTTCATTTTGCGGTTGGAGTGCGATCGCTGCCCAAAAAGCAGGATCAGTCCTGCCAACAAACCTAAGACAAATCCCAAAATTCCCACAATACAACTTCACTCCGCCTTGGGTCTGACACACAAAGCTCAAATTGGCCTGAGAAAAAATGTGTTCCTTCTACTCTAGCCAAATCGATAGCCAAATCCACGAACGGTAATCAAATAGTCAGGATGACTGGGATCGCGCTCCAACTTTTCTCTTAGCCATCGAATATGAACATCGACCGTTTTACTGTCTCCCATAAAGTCAGGCCCCCAGATTCTCTCGATCAGTCGTTCGCGCGACCACACCCGACGAGGATGACCCATAAACAGTTCCAACATGCGAAACTCTTTCGGGGAGAGATTGATTTCGCTACCTCGCACCACGACCCTACATTCTTGAGGGTAAAGCACAATATCTTTGAACGTTAGTGCAGTCTCTTGCGATTGAGAATTGCCGTGGTTGGAGCGTCTGAGCAATGCTCGACAGCGCGCAATCAGCTCTCGCATGCCGAACGGCTTAGTGAGGTAGTCATCTGCGCCCACTTCCAAGCCAACAACGCGATCTGTTTCGCTCCCTTTTGCGCTCAAAATCAAGATAGGAACGTTGTTGCCTTCATGCCGAATCAAGCGGCATAGGTCTAGTCCATTGACATGAGGAAGCATCAAGTCAAGAACGATCAGATCAATAGGAGACCCTAGCTGTGCAGTGGATTGGTGAGTTCGACAAGCAATTTCTAGTGCTTTGCTTCCGTCTTCAGCTGTGATGACATCGTATCCTTCATCCGAAAGTGAAAGCGCGATCGTTTCTCGGATCGTTTCTTCATCTTCTACGACTAAAACTCGCCCCAAAGCTGTATTTGAAGATGGTTTGGTACTTTCGAGAGTCAGCATACAGAGCAACCAATATTGTCCATCAGGATCTTATCAGACCCAACCTCTTCTCAGCCACGGCAGAAAGGAGTATCGATAAAACGCTTGCCAAAATGATGTAGATAGGTGGAACTGCTCCATGTATAGCAATGCGCAGATAGGTTAGGACAGATATTGATGGAGAAGCCGCGCACCGCGCGGCTTCTCCATCAACTATTGGTTTTATATCAGCGCGTAGCACTATATCTTTAGAGTTGATTGCTACGAACTATCGCATACTTGAATACTTTCGAATTCAACTGTTTTGAAAATAAACACAACACTGCCCAAAGAAACGAGAGGCTTTGAACAACTCCTTAATTCTTTGGGCATGCTGCCACAACTATAGTCAGACTATTGAGGAAAGAAACACTTTCATGACACGCGGGCGAGTGCTCACAAAAGTGTCCCAACCCTCCTGGATGTCGCGATACAACTAGCTCAGTGCGTTGATTGCATAGTCAATGTAAGAATTAGCTTCAACAGCAGGGTCTCCGGATAGACCGTGATTAGATTTGATGTGCTTTAGAGCTTCTACGTACCAGCTTGGAGATAACTCAAATGTTTTGTTGATCTCAGCGAGTCCGGCAACCAAGTAGTCATCCATGGGGCCTGTGCTGCCTGTTACGAGACAGTAGGTCACCATCCGCAGATAGTAGCCGATGTCGCGAGAGCACTTCGACTTACCTGTTTCGGTGGATGCGTAGTTAGGCCCTTCCATTTGAGTAGTGTAGGGAAACTTGTTGTAAACGGCTTGAGCTGCGCCGTTGATGAGGCTATCAGCATTGGAAGTCAATGCTTTTGCTGCCTCTAGTCCAGCAGCAGCCTGCTGCATCCGACCAAATGCCATCTGTATTTCTGAGCTGCTCAGAAAACGACCTTGAGAATCTGCTGTAGACACAGCTTCAGTCAGAGGAGTTTTCATAGAATCAAGGAATCTCCCGATGTTTTGAGAATATGTTGTGGAGTAAAGATTTTGAATGAATATTAGTGACTACAAAGCTAACGTCTTAAGTCTCAATGACTTTTTGACAAAAGCCTTGCAGTCACGCATTCTTCGCCAGAGCTATGCGACCGATGAAGCTGCTCGATCGAAGTAGGTAGACAGCTCAGAAATCAAAGAGCTACAGTCGCCAGAAGTGACGCCATTGCTGTCGTTGGCGATCGCCACAGCAGTATCCTTCATTTTGCCAACACCAACAGCGACTGACTGTCCAGGAGTGCCTAGCGCTAAGTAAGTCTCGCGCAAACCATTCAAGCAGCGATCTTCGAGAACACTTGCGTCACCTGCAAACATGGCATAAGTCACGTAGCGCAGGATAATTTCCATGTCACGGAGACAAGCAGCCATGCGACGGTTGGTGTAAGCATTTCCACCTGGCGCAATCAACTGAGGCTGTTCTGCGAACAGTTCACGAGCTGCATCTGCAACGATAGAAGATGCATTGCTGGTGATTCGGTTGACAATATCCATCCGCTTATTGCCATCCTGAACCATTGCCATTAGGCCGTCCAGCTGCTCGGTACTGAGGTAGTCACCCCTGGTGTCTGCCTGAGAGACAACCCTAGCAAACGCATCAAACATAGATTAATCTCCTACTTGGTCTGAGTGCCCTACTTTGTGCAACGTTATTGATGCAAGGAACAAGACACTTCAATCTTGTGACTTGAACAATTCTTAATGCTGCCCATTGATTAATGTATTAGCCAAATTGAGTAGGCACAACCAATTTTCTAAGTTTCTTCGCAAAAGTTAATATCCACTGCACTTCTGAAAAGCGCTTCAGGGTAAGGTTTAGCCGTTTCTACTAACACAAAAAACTTTAAAGTTGCTCGCGTGGTTCGTCAAAATGAGACGATTCGTTACAAATTATGAGAGACGAAACGGAGTGGAAGTGCAAGCTTTGTGTTGCATCTGATATTGAATTTGATGGTGTTGAACTGGTATTCAGCAATCCAAGCCTCATGGTTCGCGAGAGAGTTCAGCAGGATTGCAAATAAGCGAAGTTTCGCACAGAGTGTGAGGCCGAAGAGCGATCGCACTCACACTCCACAGAATTGATATTTAAGCAACATTGGTCTATGGGCAACAGAGAGAATGCTGCATAAAAGATTTCATAAGCTTCTTGAGCCTACTCACTTTTACTTTGCAAAATTAAAGGCGACACCCGGATTCGAACCGGGGGATGAAGGTTTTGCAGACCCTTGCCTTACCACTTGGCTATGTCGCCGCATCCCTGACTATCGTATCAAACTTTCTCAACCATGCGACATCAGCCTGTCAGGAAGGAGGAGGGAAGCATTGATCCTGGCGAATCTCGCAAAAAGGCTAGCTGATTCCGTTGCTTTCTCGGCCATAAGCTTGCCAAGAGAGATCAACTAAGCCACCCATGATAGCTGAAGCAACGACTGCGCTGCCTTTCCGCCCTTCAATTTGAATATGGGGAACAAGAGAATTTTTAAGGCGATCCTCAATGGCGTCGATGCCGAGAAATCCAGCTGGAGTCCCAACAATCAACGCCGGTCGAATTTCCTCTGCGTCAATCAGATCAACCAACGCCGTCAGAGCTGTTTGCGCTTGACCGACCACAAAAATGGCTTCGGGATATCGTCGTGCGAGGGTTTCCATACCCCAGGCTGCGCGAGTTCTCTCTCGTTGAGGACGAGTGATAGCGTCCATACTGCAATAGACAGGATTCGCAAACGTTCCCTGAATGATCGGTGCAATGCCCACTTGTACCATAGGGACATCGACCACAATGGTACTGCGGGCTGCAAGAGCTGCTGCTCCCGACTGGAGAGCCTGATCTGAGAACCGAATTAGGTTTAAATAGTCGAAGTCAGCCGTTGCGTAGATAACACGACGAACGATTTCGTACTCTGAAGGTGAGAAGGTATGGTCACCAATCTCTCGGTCGATAATTCTGAGACTTTGAGCGTCGGAGATATGCCATTCCATGGCGACTTCAAGCAATAACGTAATTTGAGCGTTGCTCAGAACAGGGAAAGTTCCTCTGCAAAGAGATGGATGAAAAGATACCTCTCAGACTAAACCATTTCAGTCATCCCATATCGAGTTTTGTGAGAATTGAGAGAAGTCTTTGATGATAGACAAGGAAACGAGGGGGGTAGGAGTGAGAAAAGTTTTGGCTTTTTTGAAATGACGCTAAGTTCTGAGCGTGTGCGATCGCGCCTATCGGATTATCTCGAAAATCTAAACGAGACGCCGGGAAAAATCATCAATGGCAGTCTTGCTGTACTCGTGCTGCTGTCAGCTGTGATTTTTGTCGCAGAAACCTATCCGCTGCCGGAGTCGATTCGGTCAGCGTTGCAAAGTATTAATACAGGGATTTTGATTGTTTTCTCTGTAGAATACCTGCTCCGTCTGTGGAGTGCAGAGCAGAAGTGGCGCTATGTTGTGAGTCCCTATTCCATTATCGATTTAGTGGCGATCGTACCGTTTTTTGTAGGGTCGGTTCATACTAGCTTCGTTCTGGTCTTGCGTTGGGTACGCATTCTAAAACTGCTGCGTTTCATCAAAGGTCGCACGATTATTGGGTATGTGAGCAGCGAAGACGGCGTTATTTTGACGCGAATTCTATTTTCCTTGTTTGCTATCGTTTTTATTTATTCTGGGTTGATTTACCAGGTCGAACATCCTAGCAACGGTGAAAAATTTCGTACGTTTCTAGATGCTCTCTACTTTGCTGTAGCTACGATGACGACTGTGGGTTTTGGCGATATTACTCCCGAATCTGAAACAGGGCGACTCCTCACAATTTTGATGATCTGGACAGGTATCATTGTGATTCCTTGGCAGGTGGGAGATTTGGTTAAGCACTTAGTCAAGGGTGCAAAGCAGGTCAAAACGCCCTGCTTATCCTGTGGAACTGAATTTCACGATGGAGACGCTAAGTTTTGTCGGGTATGCGGTCTTTCTTTCGAAAAGGACGATGAGGAAGGCGAAGCGGCGATTGATTCAGACCCACCCGTTGATGAAACGCTAAATCCTGATGTTCCCTTAAATAATCCCTAAGGGGGACTCGAAACTGTCGGTAGATGCGCCGAAACAATTTGAACTCCTCCAACTCTCCCTTAGAAAAGAGGACTTAAAAGTTTCTTCCCCGCTTCTCGAAGGGGACAAAGATAGATTTGTGGGAACTTTGACAACTCCTCCCACACCCTCTAATGCTCTGTCCGAAACTCGCAGCTATAAAGTTGGCAGGCAATTTTATTTCAATTGCTCAGCGCGACTGAAAAATATTTTGAACCATTGTTTTGTCGGTACGGCTAGCCGCGTTGTCAAGTTCGCTCACTTCACCGTCGCTGAGCCGCCATCCTAGGGCTCCGATATTTTGCTCTGCCTGGTTCAGCGTTTTTGCTCCGGGAATGGGAATTGTTTCTTTGCACATACACCAGTTGATGGCAACTTGAGCCGGAGTTTTCTGTCGCTCTTTGGCGATCGCCATAAGACAGCTCAGCAACCCCTGTACACCCGGCAGAATTTGCCGGAATGCTAGCCCTCTCAGTCCCGATGGTAGATAATTTGTACTGTATTTTCCAGTTAGGATACCGAGAGCGAGAGGACTGTAGGCAATAAGCTGAATCCCCAATTCGTCGCAGACTTCCTTGACACCCAGTTCGGTTACGGGAGCCGTCGATAGCAGTGAATATTGCACTTGCAAGGTGGCGATCGCCAGTCCTCGTTCAGCAAATCGTTTGTGAATGCGTCGCAGTCGCTTTGGCCCAAAATTGGAGACGCCAATGCCACGAATGTGCTCCTGCTCATAGAGATCCATCAGACCATCCAGCAGGGGCAACTCTTGCCAGGGAAAATAGTTGGCAGTTGACCAGTGTAGCTGAGCTAGGTCGATAGGGCGCTGTAGCCGCTCAGCAGAGGCATCGCAAGCTTTGACCATAGAACTGCGGGTCAGTCGCCATGGATAGGGGGCAAGCTTGGTTGCTAGACAAATATGCTCCGCATTTGTCCCGGTGTACTTCTGGGAGAATTGCCCCAACAGCTTTTCGCTTTGCCCACTCAGCCGTCCTGTGCCGTAAGAGTCCCCAGTGTCGAATAGAGTAACTCCTTGTTGAACACAACGGTTAAAGACTTGCCGAAGCTCAGCATCCATGGTGGCATCGTATCCCCAAAGGAGACGATTGCCCCAAGCCCAGGTGCCGCATCCCATTGGAGACAATTGCAGATTACGACTGTTGGAGAGTGGAGTAAACGTTGAGGTTGTTGTCGATGAGTCGAGAGAATCAGTCATTGACAATGGATGTGGCAAAGCACACAGGTGGGCGATCGCTAAAAGCCTATCAGGTTCTTTGGCGCAGACAAAGTGTGGCGCAGGCTCAACAGCAAAAAGCACACGTCTAAATCAACGTGTACTCTTTCACAAAAAACTGGGTGATGCACTTACGCTAAAGTATCCGCGTGAAGTGCCAAAACCCATTAGCCAAATCGACCTGAAACATATTCTTGAGTCGATTCTTCAGCAGGATTCTGGAAAATTTTGGCGGTGTTGTCATATTCGACTAGGTATCCCACCTTGCCACCCGCGTCTGTAGCCTCAGCGTTGAAGAAAGCCGTCATGTCAGATACTCGTGATGCTTGCTGCATGTTGTGAGTGACGATGACGATGGTGTATTTTTCCTTCAAATCTTGCATCAGTTCCTCAATCCGCAAGGTCGAAATGGGGTCGAGAGCTGAGCAAGGCTCGTCCATCAAAATCACTTCAGGTTCGATGGCGATCGCCCGCGCAATACACAGACGCTGCTGCTGACCACCCGAAAGAGACAGACCACTTTCCTTCAGCTTGTCTTTTACCTCTTCCCAGAGAGCCGCGTCTCGCAACGATTTCTCAATGAGTTCATCCATGTCCCCCTGATAGCCATTGATACGAGCGCCAAAGGCAATGTTG
>JGI12210J13797_10211097_pt1 | contig 11250 bp, 5 predicted proteins | sample ElkSlonscriptome_3_FD_13797 | JGI IMG/M metagenome (IMG submission 13797) | reverse complement strand
AAGCTCGAGAACTTGGTGCTCGCCGTGGGGCCCAACCGGGAACCCATTCGCGTGGCCGACGTCGGGACCGTCGAGCTCGGGCTTCGCCGGGCCGAGGATTTCGCCATCGGCGACGACCGCGAGGCCATCGCCGTCCTGCCGAGGCGTGAAGCAGGCTCCAACGTCTTGGAGGTGACCGAGCAGCTCAAGGCCGTGGTGGCCGATCTCGACACCCGCTACTTCGCTCCCGAGGGCCTGAGCATGGAGGTCGTCGACGATCAGAGTGGCTACATCTACGCCGCCCTCGACCGCGTGCGCCTCAACCTGGGCATTGGTGCGCTCTTGGCGACCCTCACCCTGCTCGTCTTCTTGCGAAGCTTCGTCGCCTCGGGGATCGTCGCGCTCGCGATCCCGCTCTGCATCCTCGCCACCGCCTTCGGGATGTCGCTCTTCGGGCGAAGCGTGAACGTGGTCAGCCTCGCCGGCGTCACCTTCGCGGTGGGCATGGTGGTCGACAACTCGATCGTGGCCCTCGAGAACATCGACACCTGGCGCCAGCGCGTCAGCGACGTGAAGACCGCGGCGTTGTCCGCGATCCGCGAGGTCTGGGGCGCGTTGCTCGCGTCGACCGCGACCACCGCAGCGGTGTTCATTCCCATCCTCACGTGGGAGGGCGAAGTGGGAGAGTTGCTGCGCGACATCGCGCTCGCCATCGCCTTCGCCGTCATGGCGTCGCTTCTCGTGTCGGTGCTCGTCATCCCCAGCTTCGCCGCCTTCGGACTTCGGACGAAGGACGAAGAAGCCACCCCCGGACGGCCCGCGCAGGTGGCCATGGCGGTTCGGGAGAGGGTCGCGCGGACGGCGGGCTGGGTGGCGGCCAAGACCACCCGGGCCGGGCTGACGGTGGGGGTGGCGGTGACGGCGGCGGTGGTGGTTGCGGTCACGCTCTTGCCGAGCATGGAGTACCTGCCCACGGGCAATCGCAACCTCGTCTTCGGCATCGTGCTGCCGCCCCCGGGCTACTCCATCGAGGAGCTGCGCGAGACCGGCTACCAGAATCAGGCGGTCATGATGGAGCACACCGGCCGGGAGGTCGACGGCGTGCCGGCGGTGTACCGGAGCTTCTTCGTCGGCGACGGGAGCCGTCTGCTCATCGGCGGCGTGGCCGTCGACGAGACCCGGGTGAAGGAGCTTCGGGACTTCATGCGACAGCTTCACGGTCGCATCCCCGGATCCATCGGCTTCGCCTCTCAGGCGGCGCTCTTCTCCCGCGGGATCGGCGAGGGGCGCGCCGTCGAGGTAGAGCTCCGCGGTGCCGATCTCGAGCAGCTCATCGGCACCGGCCGCAAGCTCTTCGGGCAGCTGAAAGAGGTGGTCCCGGGCGCGCAGGTTCGGCCCATCCCGTTGCTCGACTACGGCGCCCCCGAGCTGCACATCCTGCCCCACCGCGAGCAGGCGGCGACCATGGGCTTCTCCGCTCGCGACGTCGCCCTCGTGGCGGACACCTACGTCGACGGCGCCATCCTCGGCGAGTTCGGGCGCGAGGGGGAGCGCAAGATCGACATCGTCCTCATCAGTGACGGGGAGGAGCGGGCCGCCGCGATCGTCGACGACGAGACCCTCGCCCAAGCCCCGGTCGCGACCCCGTCCGGGGACGTGGTGCCGTTCGACATTCTCGCCGGCGTGACGACCGAGCTCGGCCCTACCGTCATCCAGCGTATCGAGCGCTCGCGGGCGGTGGTGCTCCAAGTCACCCCACCCGACGACATGCCCTTCGAGCAAGCGATCGACGACGTTCGCAGTCATCTTGGCGACCTCGAGACACAAGGGGAGATCCCCGCAGGCGTGAAGGTGGAGCTCGGGGGCTCGGCGGGAAAATTGGTGGTCGCCCAGAAGCAATTCACGGGGATCCTAGGGGTCGCGCTCGTCATTCTGTTCCTGCTGTTGGCTGGTCTCTTCGAAGACTTTTTGGCCCCGATCGTCGTCCTGGTCGCCATCCCCCTCGCCGCCGCCGGCGGGGTGCTCGCGCTCTGGCTCGTCAACCGCTTCCTCGCGCCTCAGCCCTTCGATCTGATGAGCGCCCTCGGCTTTCTCATCCTCATCGGTGTGGTCGTGAACAACGCCATCCTCCTCGTCGACGGCGCGCTGCTGAGGCTGCGGGAGGGAGACGATCTCGAGACCGCGACCACCGAGGCGGTGAGAGCGCGGGTACGCCCCATCTTCATGAGCACCCTCACCTCCCTGGCCGGGCTCGCCCCAATGGTCGTGGCGAGCGGGAGTGGCTCCGAGCTCTACCGCGGGGTGGGCACCATCGTCCTCGGCGGCCTCGCGAGCTCGACGCTGCTCTCGCTGATGGTGGTGCCGGCGCTCTTCGTGCTGGTTTGGCGCCTCCGGCGACCTGTGATGGCCGCGGCCAGCTGAGTGCGCGACGGTCGTCTACCGAGCTTCCTGCCCGAACTCGTTTGGTGAGCTTCACCTCCCGCGACCACGGCGGGCCACCCCAAGCGCAACCGAAGCTGTACCCTAGGCCGGCGACGTCTCGACGCGCGAAGCTGCTATACGATGTCGCCATGGCTCACCCTCGGTCTGCGTACGCCTTCGCACTCCTGCTGGCGGCGGCCTGCGCGCCGGTGGCATTGTTGGTGGAGGCACCAGAAAAAGAGCTCCGCGACCCCGAGAACAGGCCAGAAGCGGAGGCGGTGGGGGCGCGCGTCCTGCTTCTCGGCGTGGATGGGTTGCGCGCCGACATCTTCGAGGAAGAGCTCGAGGCGGGAAACCTTCCAGGATTCGCAGAGCTTCTCGGCGGCGTCGACGACCAGGGCGAGCTGGCCCACGCCTACGTGCACCACAAGGCGATCGCTCCCTATCCCTCCGTCACTGCAGTCGGGTGGAGCACCGTCGTCACCGGGAAGCCTCCCGCGGAGCATGGCGTCACCGGCAACGAGATGCTCCTCCGCCCCTCGGGCCGCTTCGTCGCCCCGGTGCCCATGTCCGTCGACGACCGCAGCGACGTACTCGCGACTTACAACGAGCAGCTCTTCGCCAAGCTGCTGAAGACACCAACGGTTTGGACGCGTCTTCACGAGCGAGGTCTGACGAGCTGGGTCGCGACCAATCACGTGCACGTGGGCGCCGACCGGCTCCTGTTGCCAGGCCGCGAGGATCTCGTTCAGGGGGTAGCGCAGACCATGATGGGCCACATGGGGCTCACCGATGGCGACGAGGCGGCCTACAGCGAGCTCGACGACGGGACCTTCTCCACCGTCCTCGATGCCCTCGAGGCCGACGAGGAGCCGCCCGATGTACTGATGGTCTACGCGTCGGGCACCGACCTGCTCGCCCATCATGAAAATGCGCCTGGGCTCGACGCGCAACGCCGCTACCTACGCGAGCAGCTGAATCGGCGCGCTGGGCAGCTCGCCGCCTATCTTCGCCATCACGGCAACTGGTACGTGATCCTCACCGCCGACCACGGCCACACCGACGTTCTGCCCGACGATGCCCATGCTCTCGCCGTAGGGGGGGAGGACGCCCCCGGCCATCGCGTTCTGCGAGAAGCGGGTTTCAAGCCCCATGCCCCCAGCCTGGGGACGCTCGAAGGGTCCGACGACGCCGTCTTCGCTCATCAATCGGGGGCGGCCTTCGTCTATCTCGCCGACCGGTCCAAGTGTGATGAAGACCGTTGCTCGTGGTCCTTCCCGCCGCGCTACGAAGAAGAGGTGCTCGTGGCCGCCGACGCTTTTCACGAAGCGCGTTCGGAGGGAGGACCGATGGAGCAGAGCTTGGCCATGGTCCTGGTGCGGCAGCCCGTGCCTTTCGAAGAGGAGGATCATGCGTTCGAGGTCTACCTCGGGGCCGGCAAGACGATGGATGTCGGCACCTACCTCGCCAACCATCCCGAGCATTCGGGCCCGGCCATGGCCGAGCGCCTCCATCGGCTTGCGGTAGGTCGCTACGGTGAGCGCGCGGGAGACGTCATGCTCATCGCCCGAACCGACCCGGACCACGTCGAGAAGCGGTACTACTTCGGACAGCAATACGAAGCGACGCACGGCTCGGCGCTGCCCACCGACAGCATGGTGCCCTTCGTCCTGTCCCACCCGGAGCTGACCCGGGCTCAGCTCGGAAGCTTGGTGAAGAACATGGCCGGCGAAGTGCTCTATCTCGACGAGGTGGCGCCGATCATCGAAAAGCTCGCCACTTCTCCGCGCCTGGCTGTCGACGCTCGATGACCGGGCCGACAGCAACGCTCGGTCGCCGGCTAGCGGCCTTGCTGCCCCCGCGCCGCGGGCTCCGAGCTTCGAGGCTAGAACGTGATGCCGAGGCTGAGCGACCCGAGGAGGCGGATGCGGCCTGCCTTGTCGTTGTAGGTCGTGAACACGCCTTCGCCTTCGTCGATCTGGTTGAGGGGGCAGTTCGGATCGCCCGCCAATCGGTCTTGGTCGGTGCACGGCAAGACTTCGAGGCGCTCGGTGCCGGTCACGGCCACGCCGATGCCGATGCCACCGCTGATGGTGAAGCCGCCATCGGAGCCGAAGACGGTGCTGTTGCCGATCATGGCGCCGAGGATGAAGTTCTGCAGCGTGCGGCGGCAGGTGCCGGTCTGCGAGTCCGCGTCGCAGAAAGCGGGATTCGGGCGGCCGAAATAGACCTCGTTGTCGAGGTCTCCGCGGTAGAGGGTAGCCTCGAATCGCTCGAACTGCGCGTTGGCCTTCAGCCAGAAGCCCTCGAGGGGGCGGCCCTGGATGTACCAAGCGAACCGTGCGGCCAGGTCGAAGCCCTTCTCGTCGATGCCGTCCGAGGGAGAGTCGAAGATCCAGGACGGGGCGAACTCCACGCTGAGCGGCAGGTCGCCCAGCGCGATCTCGCCCTCGATCGTGACGCGGCGAAAGAGTAGGTCGAAGGGGTCGTAGCGTACCGACCAGAAGAGCGTGTCGGCCGGCGGCGGCTCCGGCGGCCGTTGCGGTGGCGGCGCATAGCCGCCCTGGTTCGGCGCGTAGCCGGGCTGGCCGTAGGGACCGTAGCCGGGCGGCGGCGGAGGCCCGTACTCCCGGGTGGGCTGGCCGTAGCCGGGCTGGCCGTAACCTGGCTGACCGTAGCCGGGCTGGGGCTGACCGTAGCCGGGCTGGCCGGAGCCCGGTGCCGGAGGCTGGGGCGGCGGTGCCGGCATGATCGGAGGCGGTGGCGGCGCCGGGGACGGTGGAGGAGGAGGCGGCGGGTCCTCGTCCGACGGCGGAGCTGCGCCAGGGGGGGCCGGGGGCGTCTCACCCGGTCCAGTCTCCGGCGGTGCGCTGGGGCCCGGCTCTGGCGGGACCGCAGGGGGCGCCTCCGCGGGCGGTGCCTGCTGCTGCGGAGCGGGCTGGGCCCACGCGACGGTGGTCGTCAAGGTGAGGGCCGCACCCGCGATCGTGCCCGTTGAGCGAAGCATGCGCACGACGAGAGGGTAGCCGCTGGCCTCGGCTTCGCCAACGCGGGGTGTGCGCGCCGTTCCTGCTTCGCTCTTTTCTCGGCCGGCCGCGTCAGCGCTTCGAGGTCTTGTAGTTCTCGAAGGCCTCCATCATCGCCAGGTACTCCCACTTGCCGAGCACGCTGCCGCCCTGACCGGTGGGGTGGAACATGTCGGGGTTGCCGAGCCCCTGCTTGATCCACGACCACATCGAGCCGCCGCCTCCCATGGCGCGGAACTGGTCCCAGAAGGCCCACCCTCGCTTCTCGGCCAGCTCCTTCTGCTCCTTCGCGATGAAGTAGACCATGGGCCGGCTGTGGCCCTGTGAAGCCTTGGCGCTCGCCATGTCGGGTGGACCGACGAGCATGTACGAGGCGTCGGGCAGTGCCGCCTCGACCTGCTTCATCACCGCCTCGAGCGTCGCCCGGTACTTCTCCATGGGGTACATGTTGCCGTCGGTCACCTCGTTGGAGCCGAAGGCGAGGCACACGAGGCTCGCGTCGGTTTTGGCGAGCACCTTCTTGAAGTGCTCGTCGTTCTGCTTGTCGAGGAAGCGCGCTCGCGCCCCGGTGACGCCCATCGCCGAGAGGGTCACGCCCGCCGTGTCGCGGAGCATGCGAATGCCGTACACGCGGCTCGGTCGGTCATCGACGCTGACGAGTTTGAGGGTGTGAGGCCCGTCGGGGACCTCGACCATCTTCCAGGCGACCTCCTTCTCGTCGGCCTCGGTGGCGAGCTGTCCCTTCTTCTCGCCGTCGACGACGATGTCGAAGGTGCCACCGCCCGGCTGGGCGAGGTACTCGATCTCGAACTTGCTGACCTTCTTGCCCCAGGGCGTGTTGAGGGTGGCGGTGCCGAACTCGGTCCAGACCCCCTCGTTGCGCGAGGTGAAGGATGCGCATCCCAACCCGTAGAGCCCGTCCTCGGCGTAGGGGCCTACGCAGGTGCTCACGCGCCACGCCGGCGCGGCTTGCCGGGCGACGTCGATGTGAAACCAGCCGGGCCAGGCATTGGCGATGATCGCATAGCCATGACCGGCGTCGCCGAAGCGGGTCTGCATCAGGCGGCGGAGCTTTCCGCTCACGAAGTCGGAGGCGACGATGGAGTCGCCGAAGTACAGGATGTGGGCCTGGGCTCCCTCGTCCTTGCGCTCGACGGCCATGAGATCGTCGAAGAACGCGTTCAGGGCCTCCGGGTTGGCGATGGACCGCGGCGGCTCGTCCTCCGTGACGGCGGCGGGGACCTCGCCCTTCGGACTGCCCTTGGCGATGGGCCCGCGGTCGTCGGCCGCGGCGGCCTCGAGCTCCTTGGCGCGGGACTGCTGGTCGTAGGTGGCGCCGGGGAGCTCGGCCTCACCCACCGAGCTCTCGGGGAGGGGGCCGCCGGCGGCCTCCGGAGCGGCCTCGGCCATCTGCTCCTCTACGGGCTCGGAGAGCACCCGTAGCCACTTCAGCTGGGGCAGCAGGTAGGGGACGACCACGAGCGCGAGGAGGGTGCCGGCCATCACCACGATCTTGCGGGGGATGGGGACCGAGCCGAAGGTGGGAGCTTCCTTACCTTTATCGCCTTTGGCTTCGAGGTAGCGACCCTCGGCTTCCTGGTCGGCGTCGAGCGTCGACTTGAGCTCGCCGAAGACGTCGTGGGGTTGCTCGTTCTCCTCCTCGAGCTGGAGCGCGGGCTCGGGGTAGGTCGGCGACTCGTCCTCGTTTTCGCTGCGCGAACGGAGGGCGTAGACGACGCGGTAGACGAACAGCGCGATCGCCGCGAAGAGCAAGACGAGGTGACCCTTGGCCATGACCCACGCAACATAGCGTCCGGCGCGGCGCGTCAACCAGTCTCTCGCGGGGACCCATGGATCATGGGTTCCCCACTTCGCCCTCGAGAGGATCCAGATCTGTGTAGGTGTTGGTAGTACATTCAATTGAGATCCTAGCTAGTTGGAACTTTCCAGCCGCAGTTCGGAGACGGCATGCGACGTGCAGTTACACGGCGTGCACCCACCAGGCTCTTCCCATGACCCGACGCTCCGCCCCTCCGCCCCGCCCCCGCCCCGCCAAGCCCGCGCCGCCGCGACGTTCGGCCCCGCCGCCTCCGCGCCGTGCTTCCAAGACAGCCCGCCCGGCACCGCCGGTGCGCAGCCCCAAGGCCGCGGCTCCGAAGGCCGCAGCTCCGAAGGCCGCAGCTCCGAAGGCCGCAGCTCCGAAGGCCGCAGCTCCGAAGGCCGCAGCTCCGAAGGCCGCAGCTCCGAAGGCCGCAGCTCCGAAGGCCGCAGCTCCGAAGGCCGCAGCTCCGAAGGCACACCCTTCCAGTGCTCCGGTGCCTCGGGCGGCGGCGCCCAAGGCGCGGAGGCATCCGGCGCAGAAGGCCGACAATTCCACGACGCAGGCCTCGCCAGTGGCTGCATCCGGCCTGCCGCCGAAGAGCTGTCGAGAGCTGGAAGAGGCAGCGACCGTCAGCACCCTGCACGATGAGGTGGCCGGCACGGCGGACCAGGAAATGCGTAAGCACCGGGCCGCAGAGGCCCGCGACCGCGTGGAGCAGGCCAAGCAGGTCAAGCCCCGCCGTGCGCCGCGGCTCGAACTCCACCCGGGGGACACCGTCGCCCAGCGCTACGTCGTGAAGCGGGTGCTCGGCCGCAGCCGCGGTCTCCTGCTCGAGGCGAACCACGCGCATTTCCAACAGCGCCTAGCCCTTCGCATCATCTCCACCGCCTACGCGACCGACGCCAAGGCGGTCCAGCGCTTCCATCGCGAGACCCGCATCCTGTCGCAGCTCGAGTCCGAGCACGTCGCGCGCATCGCCGACGCCGGCACGCTCGAGGACGGTTCCATCTTCCTCGCCCGCGAGTACCTCGAGGGCGAGAGCTTCGAAGCCATCGGCAAGCGCGGCCTCTCCGTCGCCGAAGCCGTCGATCTCTTCCTCCAGGTTTGCGAGGCGGTGCAGGAAGCCCATGCCCGCGGGGTGGTGCTTCGCGATCTACAGCCGAGCCACGTCTTCGTGACCCGCAAGCGCAACGGCGAGCCCGTCGCCAAGATCACCGACTTCGGCACCTGCAAGGTGATGCGTGACCCGGCCGCTGCGGCCGAGGGCAGCTGCACCCGCCTCATGGGTCTGTCGCCCTCCGCGTCGCCCGAGCTCATTCGCCAGCAGTCCGACATCGACCAGCGCGCGGATGTCTGGTCGCTCGGCTGCATGCTCTACGCGCTCCTCACGGGCCACGCCGCCTTCAGTGGGGACGGCACGGCGCTCATGCTCTCCATCGCGCAGGACGAGCCGCTGCCGCCCTCCAGTCTCCGCCGCGACGTCGACATTCCTCAGGGGGTCGACCGCGCCGTCTTCGGGGCCCTCAGCAAGCGTCGGGGCGACCGCCCGGCCCGCGTCTTCGACCTCGCTCTCGCGCTGGGTCCCTACGCTTCGGCGCGTGGCCAGGTGCACCTGGAGCAGATCGCCCGCCTCGCCGGCGAGGCCCTCGAGCCCTACCGCGCACCGGAAGACAGCCTCGACGACTCGATGACGATGGTGCGCAACCTGCGCCACAGCGAGCCCGGGCCTGCCCCGTCGAGCAGCATCCCCTCGGCCGTCAAGGCGGGGCCGATGCCGGTGCCCGTTCCTCCCAGCTCGTCGCCGAGCGTGCCTCCCATGCGGGCGGCGGCCTCCTCCGCGCCCGTCCTGCCGGCGCAGCGCCCGAGCCTCCCCCCGATGGCGCCGCTGCCTTCGTACCCCCAGGTCTCGCGCCCGCGCCGCCGCGGCAAGCTGGCCCTCGCGCTGGTGCCTCTGGCCGCGGCCGCCGTGGCCATCTTCGCCACCGTGGCGCTCACCCCGGGCGAGACCCTGCGTGCCCAGGCCGCGGTGCCGCGCTTCTCGCTGCCCATGACCCCCGGCGCCGACGAGGAGCCCACGATCGCGGCCGAGAGCGCCGACGATCTGCAGGACGCGCCTCCCGCCGAGGAGAAGCCGGAAACCGAGCCGGCCCCCGCAGCCGAGACCACGCCCGCCGTGGCCGCCCCCCCGACGCCGTCCCATTCGCGCTTCCTCGATGCGCGTCAGGCCAAGCGCGCGAAGCGCTCCCGCCGCGCCGAGCCGAAGAAGGCCGACGTGAGCTCTGCGCCCAAGGCGGCCCCGGGCGAGAAGGGCACCCTGGTCGCGATGGCCATCGGAGCCAGCTGCGCCTTCACCGTCGACGGTGCCGGCCTCGGCACGCGCTCCAGCGTCCGCAAGAAGGTCTCCGCCGGAGCCCACACCGTGAGCTGCACCAAGGTCGGCGGCACCACCCGCACCCGGACCGTCAACGTCACCCCGGGCAAGGCCGCGGTCGCCGTCTTCAAGTTCTGAGCGCAGCCCGACGCGGCGCGAGGGGCCCCTTCCGCTTCGCGGCCTTTGCTATCGAACGCGTGGTCACCTATCTAAACTGGTGTTGCGGTTTTCATCGACCACCGCTCTCCTTGGGAGCGTCCTCGCGCTCGCTTGCACCTCCTCGGAGCCTGCCACTTCGGCGCCGGGCGCCGGCGGGGCTGCGGGCGGCCAAGCGGACGGCGGTGGCGGTGGCGCTGGCGGCCAAGCGGACGGCGGTGGCGGTGGTGCTGGCGGTGGGGAGCTCCCTCCCGAGCCGGGCGTCGCAAGGCTCGACCTGCAGGTGAGCCATGACGGTTTCACGATGCACTTCACGGAGTGCTCGTTTGCGCTCGACACCGCCATCCAGCTCAAGCGGGCGTCCGATGCCATGAACGGCAAGCGCTACGCCGAGATCGAATGCATCAAGCTCATGGAGGATGCGCTCGGCGAGCACATGAGGGTTGGCCTCCGGTTCCACGACGACGTCGTCGGGCAGACGATCCCTGCCGGCGACATGTCGCCCAACTGTGCGGCGACCGGATGCGAAGGGCCGGGACGGATCCTCGTCGCCTTTCACGATCCTCACGGCGGAAGCGTGGAGGAAGCGACGAGCGATACGGGGACCAACCCGACCGGGAGCTTCACCCTGGATGCCTTCGACCCCGATTCCGGATATGTCGCAGGCAGCCTTTCGGCATCGTTCGGTGACGGCTCGGGGACCTCATTCTCGGTCGCAGGCACGTTCGAGGCGACGCTCCGCGACTGCCACACGACCACGCCCTGCACGGGCGACCTCTGAAGGTGCCACATCTCCAGCCCGGCGCCCGGCGATGACGGTCGTCTCCGGGGTGCTCGAGATGAGCGCCTCCCTCTGAGTCCTCCGCCTGTCCGGGGACTTCACATCGCGGCGGTGATGGTGCTAACAGCCGGCTAGCCCCGGAAAGGGCGCATCGCCGTGCTCTTCAACACCGTCACCTACGCCTACTTCTTCGCCACGGTCTTCTTCGTCAGCTGGCTGCTGGCCCCGTGGCGCAAGGTGCGGCTCGCGTTCTTGCTCGCGAGCTCCTACGTCTTCTACGCCGGGTGGACCTTCGTCGGCTGGGACGTCCTCTTCCCGGACCCCACGCAGCCGATCGTCGCCCAGCTTCAGCAGCGCATCGACGAGCCAGCGTTCTGGCGGGAGATGTTCCAGAGCATCAAGTACGTGCCGCTGCTCTTCGTGGCGACGAGCATCGATTACTACCTCGGCGTCTGGCTCGACCGCATCGAGGATCAGGGCCGCCGCAAGCTGATGCTCATCGGCACCGTGGTGCTCAACGTCGGCATCCTCATCTTCTTCAAGTACTGGAACTGGGGCGCCGAATCGTTCCTGTTCGCGCTTCGGAATCTCTTCAGCACCGAAGTTCCCGACCTGACGATGCGGGTCGAGCTGCCCATCGGCATCTCCTTCTTCTGCTTCATGTCGCTGAGCTACGTCATCGACGTCTACCGGC
>JGI12210J13797_10100419_pt1 | contig 11250 bp, 10 predicted proteins | sample ElkSlonscriptome_3_FD_13797 | JGI IMG/M metagenome (IMG submission 13797) | reverse complement strand
CCTACTTCGAGCGTCGGGCAACGCCGGCATGGTCGACGGGGGCGTTGTTCTTTTGCAAGTCATCACGGTTCCAGGGGACTAGCTGAACGCCATGAGCATCGACGCGTTCCTGGCCGGGCGACCCCACGCGGTGGTGGGAGCGTCACGCGATCGCAACAAGTTCGGGAACAAGGTGCTGCGCGCGTACCTCCAGCGGGGGATGCCGGTCGTGGCCGTGAACCCGACGGTGGAGGGAGAGATCGAGGGGGCTCCAGTGGTCGCGAGCCTGGCCGCGCTGCCCGAGCCCCCGCACGGGATCTCGATCATCACCCCCCCGGCCGTCACCGAGCAGGTGATCGCGGATGCGATCGCGGCCGGCATTCGGCACGTGTGGATGCAGCCCGGGGCCGAGAGCCCGCGGGCGATCGCGGCCGCCGAGGAGGCCGGCCTGTCGGTGATCGCGGGGGGCCCGTGCATCCTGGTCGAGCTGCGCCACCGCGACACTCGATGAGGCCAGGCGGGCTCAGAGCTCGAGCCACCGCTCGTTCACGCTCACGACGAACGGTGCCTCGAAGCAGCGCGTTTTCGAGCTGAAATTCATTTCGATCCGTAGGGTCCGAGCCCTCGTACCTCGAGGTGGACGGTCTTCCTGCGAACCGGGCATGACCTCACCACCGCGTCTCTTTTGGCCAAGGAATCGCAACCACAATGACTACACGACACTCCAGCTCCCTTCCCCTCTCTCGCGGTCAGATGATCCGCCCTCTAGCCCTGAGCTCCACCATCGTGCTGGCGCTGTCCGGTTGCCCGGATGACGGAGGAGATGACGAAGGTGCCGCCGACAGTACGACGACGAGTACGTCCTCCTCCGACTCGAGCTCGAGCTCCGGGGATACGGGCGATACCACGGCTGACGACGGCCCCGTCGATACCACCGAGGCCGACTCGAGCAGTGGAGGAGAGGCGCCCGTGCTGGCCGAGCTGCCGGTAGGCTGGGAAGACTGGGCGATCATCGGCATGACCGATCGCACCGACGGGGACGAGAACAGCACGATCCGCCTGGTCGTCGGCAACGACATCGCGGTCGATGCGGCACGCTCGGGCGATACCTCGCCGTGGCCCGAGGGAAGCATCCTGGTCGACGTAATCTGGTCCGATGGCGGCAACGATTTCTCCGCCGATATGGTGGCGCCAGGCAACTTCGGCGCGCTCGCGGTGATGGAGAAGGACTCCGGCCGCTTCGAGACGACCGGGGGATGGGGCTACGCCCTGTTCAGAGGGGAGGACCTAGAGGCGGCCGAGGCCGACGTGATCGCCAACCCCAACGACAGCGTCGACGAGTCGACCTGCTACGGGTGTCACAACTCCCGCGTACCCGACCAAGACTTCGTGTTCACCCAGCCGCTGCCCCTACCGAGCGCAGCGGACATCGGGGCGGCCGAGTCACACACGAACGGAATGACCCTGCCCGAGGCCCTGCTCGGGTGGAGGTTCGTCAGCGTCCACCACCGGCTCGGGAATACGCAGATGCGGGTCGTGCTCGGCAATCAAACCGCCGTAGATGCCGCCCGAGCCGGTGACACCAACCCGTGGCCCGAGGGGTCGGTCCTCGCGGATCTCGTGTTCGCCGCTTCCGAGGACGGCCTCGAGGACTGGCCCGCCATGATCGCGCCCCAGACGCTGGCGGCCATCGCAGTCATGGAGCGCGACGCCGCTACGTTCCCCGAGACCGGCGAGTGGGGCTATGCGCTGTGGGCCAACGGAGATGCTGGCCTGGCGCTGGGTGGCTTCGACGGCGTTGCCGATGACGACACGACGTGCTTTGGCTGTCACGCCACCTTCGTCGGGCCCACGAACGACTTCGTGTTCACCCGCCCGGGCCCTCTGCCCAACCTGTAGGACATCCGACGCTGCCCCGCCGTGAAGGTCGGGGCAGCGGGTGCTCCGTATGGGCTCACGACATCTCAGGGCCCAGCGCAGATCCCCGACAGCCCCGCGGGCAGGGTCGAGGCCCCCACCCCGAAGGGATGATCGAGCAGGAACTGCGTGACGTCGGGCCCGACCTGCCCGGGGATCGAGTGGCCCCCGCCGTGGTCGCACAACGCCGCGTAGCCCCCCGCTTCGATCGCCGCGTCGAAGTACTCGGTGCTGGCGATCTGGAAATCGAAGCCCGACACCACGTCGCTCGGCCCGCCGTGCATGATGAGCGCCGAGGGGACGTGGGCGGGATCTTGGAGGGCTCCGGTGCCGCCCCCGGAGTAGGTCGCCACGCTCGCCACGTAGCTCGAGCGCGCGAAGCTCAAGCCCGTGGTGTGCAGCCCCCCCGCGCTGAAGCCCAGCGCGTGCACGTGCTGGGCGTCGATGCCGAGGGTCTCGTCGGCGCAGGCGACCACCTCGTCCACCAGCCGGTGATCGGCCTCGCTGTCATCGAGCCAGGGGAAGGCTCCGCCGTTGATGTGAACCGGTGCGACCACCAGGCCGCCGCGCTGGGTGATGGCGGACACGCCGTCGCCGAGCGCGTTCATGGCCTGGTCGGGCGCGCCGCCCGTGCCGTACCAGTAGAACACCACCGGGCCGTCCATCGCCGCGGCCGCGGCGGGGTCGAGCCAGACGCGAGCCTCACGGGCGACGCCGTCGACGGTGAACGTCACCATGCCGTCGACGAGCGCAGGGCAAGCGGCGCTCGAGCGCGGGAGCTCGGGCGTGGTGCCGGAGGGAGGCGGACCGGCCTCGTCGGTGCCCCCCGGCTCGTCGGCGGGGCTGGGGCCCACGTAGCACGCCCCGCCGAGCAGCCAGAGCACCGCCACGCGGCACGAGCGACGATCGATGACGCGGAGCATGCGAGGGATCGTAGTCCACATCGGCGCTCGCGTGCGCCGCAGCGCGCCGGCTACCCGCCCGCGTCGTCGCACACCGTGGTCAGCAGCTCTTCGAGCTGGCCGATCTGGTCGATGATGTCGTCGGCGGGCTGGCAGAGGTTCACGGCGCGAAAGTGATCGGCGTAGCCCGCCCCGGTGAAGTCGCCCAGGAAGGTGAGGATGTTGGCGGCATACTCGGCCCCCGTGCCGTCGGAGTTGCCCGGCGCGGGCGACCAGTCGCAGCCCTCGGCCTGGGTGGCGGCGAGCACCACCACCCCCAGCTCACGGGCGGGCTTGAGCGCGGTCAGGTCTTCGTACCAAGAGAAGTGATCGCCCGCCGAGCCGGTGCGGTGCGCGGCCTCGCCCGGGGTCGCGCTGTCGTCGTCATCGTCTTCGTCGGTGACCAGGATGACGATGAGCGGCACGCCTTCGCGCATGAAGCCCTCGTTGCACCCGCCCGGCCCCTGCATGCTCGGGCCCACGCTCTCGATGATGGTCTGCAGCTGCTTCTCGTCGGTGTCGTAGTCGGTGCCCACCGCCAGCAGGCAGCCCAGGGTGGAGATCGGGTCGGTCTCGGAGATCCAGGGCGGGTGCTCGGGATCGCCGAACGGATCGGCACACACCGCGCCGGCCCGCGACAGCGCCCCCCGCTGCTGACACTCGGCCGGCTGGAAGTCGGGCGCCACCTCGGTGGTGGTCACGCCCACCCGGTAGGTGCACGGCCCGTCGATGAGCGACCCCACCAGCTGGTTGATGTTGCTGAACGCGGGGATCAGCTGGGCGTTGTCGTCGCCCATGCTGCCCGAGTTGTCGATCACGAACAGCACGTCGACCGCCTCGCAGCTGCCCACCGCCTCGCCGCACGCGGCCCCGGTGCTCGTGTCGCCGCCGCTGCTGTCGGCGGCACCGGTGCTGGTGCTCGACCCGGGCCGCGGGCCCTCGCTGCTGCCGCCCGTGCTCGTGCCCGTGGCCCCGCCGGTGGCCGGCAGCTCCTCGCCCGTGGACCCGGGCATCCCGCCGGGGGGCGGCCCCGGCACGCAGGTCTCGTCGGGCCCGCAGTGCTGGTTGGGATCGCAGTGCGCGTGCACGACACAGGGCAGCCCCAGCGTGCTGGGGATGGTGCAGCTCCCGAGCACGAGCCCTGCCCCCGCCGCGAGCACCCAGGTCGAACGTCGGGCCATCGGCTCAGAGGGTAGCAGCCGCCGCGCCGCCGCGCCGCCCTACGGTGCGGTCACGTAGAAGATGCCCAGGCACATCTCATCGCTGGTGCGGTCGCCCCAGTTCACCGCCTGCGCGCCCGCCTCGTTGTTCCACTCGCACGACAGCCGCAGCTGATCGCCCGGCTCGAACAGGATCGGCTCCGGGGCGCAGTGGTACCCTCGATCGGGACGATGCGATCCATCGAGCCGAGGGGCGGGCGAACGCGGCCGCCGCGAGGATCGGCCGAGGCCGTGGCCGTGGTCGTGACGCTCGGGCTGGCCTCCGCCTGCCCGGGCTCCGCCGCCGGCCCCGAGAGCAGCGGTTCGAACGCGACCGGCAGCACCGGCTCCAGCGCCTCGGGTGCCACGAACGCCGACGCGAGCACGAGCACGAGCGGTTCGGACTCGAGCTCCTCGGGCGGCCTCGAGCCGAGCCTGGGCCAGCCGCTCGTCGCCGCCGACGCATGGACCCGCGCCGCCGCCAGCGACGATCCCTTCGTCGCCGAGCGCCCCGAGCCCGTGTCGTGCGACCTCGGCTTCGGGCTGGAGACCGGGTCGTTCGAAGTGGACACCGAGCTGTGTCTGTATGGTGCGTTCGAACAGCCGTCGCGGGTCGACGTGCACGAAGGCGACACGTTCGAACTGCTGCTGCTGCACGATCTCTTGTATGCCACCGACCCCGCCGTGGCTCACCTCGCCATCGCGATGGACGGAGAGCTGGAGTGGGAAACGGAGATCCCCATCCCCTCCGAAGCCGGCATCGTGCGACCCACCTGGACGGCCGAACGAGACCTCCCCGCCGGAACGATGGTGCACTTTCACGTGCACAATCATGGGGCGAACAACTACCGACTGTGGGAGCTGACGATCGCGTCGCCGTGACAGGTGGAACGGGGTTTTCCGACATGACAGGCACTCTCGTTGCAGACGAACACTGTTCTTGAATCTCGTCGTTTGACGCACACAACGGGAACCCCTCACGATCGCATCCGTGGTGGTTCTCCATGCACATCCGCCAGGCGATACCGCTCGTTGCCCTGCTCCTCGCTGCATGCGACGCCGAGCGCGGTGACGGCGACGGTGAGCCGGCCTCGCTGGGCCAGCTCGAGTACGCGGGAGGCGTCAACGAGATCTACCGCGAGGGTCATCGTGTCGAGGTCGTCGTCGTGACCGAGCCCGATCACCCGCGTGCGTGCGGCTTCCTCACCGATCGAGCCTACGACGACATCGAGCAGACCATCGCGGCGCTCGATCCCAAGGTCGACTACGACTTCGAGCGCGGCAACGAGCCCTGCAAGTACAGCGACAGCCCGGCCGCCGAGATCTACATCGAGGGCTTCGAGCACAGCCCCTTCTCCTGCGATTCCTTCTGCTGCCGCCCCGAGCTTTCGACCGTGGCCATCACGTACCTCCACGTCGCCAACAACCTCGAGGGCACCGTGCTCGAGGTCGACGGCGAGCCCTACGTGGCCATCGATCCCGAGAAGCCGTGCCCCTGACCCACCCCCGCGCGGCAGCCCGCCGCGCGGCGGCGTCCGGCGTGCCCGGCCGACGCTCCGCAGCGCTCCACGCTGCGCTCCACGCTGCGCTCCACGCTGCGCATCGATGTTCTCGACGGGCCACACCCCCGCGGCGCTGAATCGCCCGCCGCGCGGCCTCACGGCGGGGCCCGAGCGCTACTCTAGCGGCGTCACCGATGACCACCGCTCCTGCCGACACCGACACCGACACCGACACCGACACCGACGACGTGGTGTTCGCCTCGCTGCCGCTGGCCGTCATCGCCTACGGCACGACCCTGGGCCTGGACTACGCCATGCTCGTGGAGACCAGCGGGGTCGCGCCCGACCAGCTGCGCGACCCGGACACGCTGGTGGAGTACGAGTCGCTCATCCGCCTGTGGGAGATGCTGCTCGAGCGCTTCCCCGACCGCCCGCTGGGGCTTCAGTACGCCAGCTTCATCACCCCTACCACGCTGGGCGTGCTGGGCTACGCGTGCGCCCACTGCCGCAACCTGGGCCAGGCCATGGAGCTGTACGTTCGCCACTGTCGGCTGGCCGACCCCAAGCTCACCCTCACCCTCGAGCGCAGCGAGGGCCTGGCCCGGCTCGCGCTCGACCACGAGCCCCGCGTGGAGGCCATGGCCGAGCCCATCGAGATGATGCTCGCCGCCACCGCGCTGTCGTGCCGGCGCATGAACCCCTCCGCCCCCGCCCCCCACGAGGTGTGCTTCCGCCACCCCCGGCGCCACGACGCGCAGCGCTACCAAGACCTGTTCGAAGCGCCCGTGCACTTCGAAGCGGAGTGGACGGGGATCGGCTTCGCCGAGAGCACGCTGGACCTGCCCATCCTCGGCGCCGATCCGCGGGTGGGCAAGTACCTCCAGCAGCAGGTCGCGGCCATGCAGCAGGAGCGCAACCCGCCCTCGGCCCCGCCTCCCCTCGACGCCCGCGTGCGCGAGGCCATCGATCGCGCCATGATCGCCAACGGCCTGGACCAGGCCTCCATCGCGCGCGACCTGGGCATGAGCGCCCGCAGCCTCCAGCGCGGCCTGCAATCGCTGGGCACGTCGTTCAGCGAGCAGCTCGACGCGGTGCGACGCACCCGGGCCCTCACCCTGCTGCACGACCGCCAGCGCTCGGTCCGCGAGGTGGCCTTCATGCTGGGCTACGCCGATCCCCGCGCCTTCTACCGCAGCTTCCGGCGCTGGACCGGCCTGACCCCGGCCGAGCACCGCGAGCGCCGCAGCTGAGCGAGCGCCACGGCTGAGCAACCGCCGCGGCTGAGCGACCGCCCGAGCGTGGCGCCGAGGGACACTCCTTTGGCGCGCCAGGCCCCTGGGGCCCCATCGGCCCGCCCCGTACCCTACCGGGCATGCCCGACCGCCCCCCCGGCCCCTCGAACCGGCTGTGGTCCACCATCCAGGTGGTGGCCCGCCCCATGACCTCCATGACCGGGTGGTTCGCCCGCTACGGCGACCCGATCCACGTGCCCACGATCAACGGCAACGTGGTGATGACGGCCCAGCCCGCGCTGGTCAAGCAGATCTTCTCCGCCCCCGGCACCACCTACTCCCCGTTCGCCCCGGAGGGAATCGAGGCGCTCACCGGCCCTCGCTCGCTGTTCCAGCTGCGCGGCGCGGAGCATCGCCGCCACCGCCGGCTCATCATGCCGGCCTTCCACCGCGCGCGCATGCGAGCCTACGCCGCCGACATCCAGCAGGCCACCCGCGAGATCTTCGACCAGGCCGTCGGCCAGGGTCCCCGGGTGCTGCACCAGCTCACCCAGCGGATCTCGCTGGAGGTGATCCTGCGCGCGGTGTTCGGGGTGCAGGCCCCCGCGCAGGTGGAGGCCTTCACCCGCGCCATCACCGAGCTGGTCGACCGCACCTCGCCCGTGTTCGTGTTCGCCCCGTTCTTGCAGCGCGAGCTGTGGGGCCTGTCGCCCTACGCCCGCTTCCGCCGCGCCTTCGAACGCTTCGACGCCCTCATCGCCCAGCAGGTCGTGCTCACCCGGCGCCGCGACGACGACGGGCACGACATGCTGAGCATGCTGCTGGCCGCCCGCGACGAGGAGGGGCACGGCCTCGACGACCTCGACGTGCGCGACGAGCTGCGCACGCTGCTGTTCGCCGGCCACGAGACCACCGGCATCGCGCTGTCCTGGGCCGTGGATCTGGTGGGCCGCCACCCCGCGGTGGCACGCCGCCTCGTCGACGAGCTGAGCGCGCTGGGCCCCGACGCGCCCCCCGAGAGCTTCACCCAGGCCCCCTACCTCGAGGCGGTCTGCAACGAGACGCTGCGGCTGTACCCCATCGTCACCGAGGTGCTCCGCACGCTCCACGAGCCGCTCGAGCTGGGAGGGTATGCGCTGCGCCCCCCCACCGCGGTGTCGCCCAGCATCCTGGGCGTGCACCGCCGCCCCGAGCTCTATCCCGAGCCCGAGCGCTTCCGACCCGAGCGCTTCATCGAGCGCACGTTCGGTCCGCACGAGTTCCTGCCCTTCGGCGGCGGTCACCGGAGATGCGTGGGAGCGGCATTCGCCAGCTTCGAGATGCGCGTGGTGCTCGGCACCGTGCTGCGGGAGTACGCGATCCACCTGTGCAGCCCGGTGGCCCCCCCGCCGGTGCGACGCAACATCACGATCGCCCCCCGCGGCGGCGTGCCCGTCGTGATCACCCGCGCCGCCCCCGGCTCGGTGTCCGCCGCCGCGGCCTGAGTGCCGGCGCGCAGGCCCGCCGAGGCCGTGTGCTCGCTGCGGTTCGGGGGACGTGCGCCCTTGCGCCAGCGCCTCCATCCCCTAGACCGTCATCGTGAGTACCCGAATGCGGCCTGGGCCCCACCGCGCTGGTACCGGGGGGGCCCCATGAGCCGAGACGACGACGGAGCCGCCATGCAACACCAACCCCGACCCGAACCAAACGATCTTCCGCTTCAGCGCGCCGACGCCGAGGGCATGGCCCCCGTCCCGCCTCCTTCGCCCCGCCCGCGACCCTCCACCATCGACCGCCAGATCCAGCGCGCCGACGCCGAGGGCATGGCCCCCGTCCCGCCCCCCTCGGCGCCCTCGCCCCGCGGGCGACCCTCCTCCGTCGACCTGCAGATCCAGCGCGCCGACGACGAGGGCATGGCCCCCGCCCTGCCCCAGCCGCGCAAGCGCGCCACCAACATCGAGCGGCAGATCCAGCGCGCCGAGGACGAGGGCATGGTCACCGAGGCCGCCAAGCTGTCGCCCACCTCACCGCCCAGCACGGTCTGATCCGCCGAATTCGGCCCCGCGCGCCGTTGACGAGCCGCCCCCGCGGGCTAGCCCGGGGGCGATGGAACGCACGCGAAGATGGATCGTAGGGATGGACCTCTCGGAGCGGAGCCGAGGTGCACTCGTCTTCGCGCAGTGGCTGAGCGAGCGAAGCTCGGCCAGCGAGCGCCTGATCGGCGTGCACGTGGTCGACGCCTCCACGGCCGACCGCGACTACCCCGGCCATGGCCCGCCCCTCGACCGCGCCCGTGAGACGCTGCGCGCCTCCATCGAGGCCCAGCACATGACCTCGGCGTACGAGAGGCTCGAGGTGATCCCCGGAGACGACCCCGAGACGCAGCTCGAGCGCGCGGTCGAGACCCACGAGGGCACCGGCCTCATCGTAGGACGCTCGGCCCCGATCGAGGGCTGGTCGCTCATCTCCTTGGGCCGAGTCACCCGCCGCCTGCTCCGGAGCATGCATCGCCCCACCGTCGTCGTGCCCCCCGACCTCGAGGCCTCCTCGCTGGGCCGCGGCCCGATCCTCGTGGGCATCGTGCCCCAAGACCACGCCCGCGCCGCGGTCACCCTCGGCCGCGAGCTCGCCCGCGACCTCGACCTGCCGCTGTCGCTGCTCTACGTGCGTCCCCAGCCCGGCATGATGTCTCCCATGGCCGCCGGCGATCCATCGATGGCCTACGCCATCGCCATCGCCGAGCAGGCGCAGCTCGGCACCGAGGAGCCCCCCATGCTGCGCGAGTGGGCCGAGCGGGAGGGCTTCGCCGATCTTCCCCGCAACGTGGAGGTGGGTCGCCCGGGTCCGTCGCTTCGCCGCATCGCTCAGACCGTGGACGCCAGCATGATCATCTGCGGATCGCGAGGGCTGTCGCTGCGCGATCGGATCTTCTTGTCGAGCACCGGCAGCGAGCTGGCCGCCCACGCCGAGCGGCCGGTCATGCTCGTGCCCGGCGACTAGCCACGACCGGAGGCGATCTACGCTCGCCATCATGTGAGCTTCGATCGTGGGGGAACGCTTCGTCCTCGCGGCCGCGTCACCTGGTCGTCACCGGGCTCCGCGCCACGGGCCGCTCCGGCGCGCCACGGGCCCGCGCGTGCTTGACAGCCCTCGGCCCGTACCCGAGGCTCGCCGACGGATCGCCGTGTTCACCCCACGGCGGGAGCGAGAGATTCATATGACTAGTTGGACACGATGGCCCCAGGGCTGGCTCGTCTGCGGCGTGGCTTCGCTTGCGCTCACCGGTTGCCTCGAGGAAGACCCGAACATGGATGGGGTGACCACCATGACGGGCACCGCGGGGACCACGACCAACACCAACACCAACAACGGCACCAGCGCCACGGACGACGGCAACGAGACCGACACGCCCGTCGACGAGACCGTCACCCCGCCCACCGGTGATCCCCCCACCGGCACCACGATCTACGACATCCAGATGGGCGACATCGAGCCCGGCGTGGTCGTCACGCTCGAGGGCGTGGTCGTGGTCAGCCCGGTCAAGGCCAACGAGACCGACGCCGGCCTCAACGGCGACGCCTTCATCCAGGAGCCCGACGGCGGCCCCTACTCGGGCATCCGGCTGTATCTCTTCGGCGAGGTCGTGACCGGCGTGCCGCTCGAGGCCGGCGACGTCATCACCATCACCGGCGAGGTCCAGGAGTTCTTCGACGAGACCCAGCTGCAGATCGCCTCGGTCGACGACATCCAGGTCACGGGCACCGGCACCGTGCCCACCCCCGTCGCCGTCACGGCCAGCGATCTGATCGACGCGCCGGGCGAGGCCTACGAGGGCGTGCCGGTGTGCCTGTCCGACGTGGCGGCCACCGAGGCCACCAACCAGTTCGGTGACTTCCACGTCGACGGCGGCGCGGCGGTGACCAACCTGTTCCTGTTCGGCACCCCCGACTTCCTCGACGTGCTGCCCGGCACCCAGTTCGCCCGCCTCTGCGGCCCGGTGGCCTACTCGTTCGAGGAGTACAAGATCGCCCCGCGCAACCCCGCCGACTACGACGCCACCCTGGTCGGCTGCGCCGAGGCGGCCCAGCCCGCCACCATCCAGCAGATCCAGATGGGCATGTTCGACACCGACGACCTGGTCGTGGTGTCCGACGTGGTCGTCACCAGCCCCTGGAACTTCGACGGAGACACGTTCTGGGTGCAGGACGGCACCGGCCCCAACTCGGGCATCTCGGTCTACCTGCCCATGGCCGGGGGCTTCACGCCCGCCATCGGCGACCAGGTCACCATCTGCGGCGCCTACGACGAGTTCTTCGACCAGTCGCAGATCCAGGTCGGCTCTGCCGCCGACATCACCGCCAACGGCACCGCGGCCGTGCCCGCGCCCGAGTCGCTCGGCGCCGACGAGGCCGGGGCCGAGCAGTGGGAGGGCGTGCTGGTCCAGGTCGACGCGGTCTCGGTGACCATGGCGGCCAACATGTTCGGCGAGTGGGTCGTCGAC
>JGI12210J13797_10006008_pt1 | contig 11250 bp, 8 predicted proteins | sample ElkSlonscriptome_3_FD_13797 | JGI IMG/M metagenome (IMG submission 13797) | reverse complement strand
ATTTATTGTATATTATTTTATATTAACCATACATGATTATATCATCACTGCTTATTTCTAAATTCACCTCATCAAAAAAACAGGAATCCCCATGAAAGCCGTACCCGTCCAAGAAGCCGTCGGAATGGTGCTCTCTCACGATATCACCCAAATCGTCCCCGGCAAATTTAAGGGGCCACTCTATAAAAAAGGTCACATCATTCAGGAAATCGATATCCCCGGTCTTCTGGATATCGGAAAAGAGAACATCTATGTCTTCGATCTGAATGAAGGCTTTATCCATGAAGATGACGCAGCCGTTCGAATCGCCCGTGCAGCCGCCGGAAAGGGAATCGGGTTGACCCCGCCCTCCGAAGGAAAGGTGGATTTGATCGCGACTTCCACAGGGCTTCTCAAAGTCGATGCCGAGGTTCTGAACAAAATCAACACGATCGAGGATGTCGTATTCGCCACCCTCCACACCCATCAGGTGGTTTCGGGCGGCAGTCCCGTTGCCGGCACCCGCATCATTCCGCTAGTCACCCGAGAAGGCAATATTTTGGAAGTTGAACGGCTGTGCCGCGCCCATTTTCCGCTGATCCAAATTAAAACATTTACTCCGCTTTCAGTCGGCATCGTCACCACCGGGAGCGAGGTCTACCATAAGCGGATCGAAGACCGGTTCGGTCCGGTGCTCCGATCCAAATTCGCCGATCTGGACTGCCCGGTTCTGGATCAGGTGCTGGTCTCCGACGATATTCACATGACCGCCTCGGCCATTGGCCGACTGATCGAGGACGGCGCGGAACTGATCGCGGTCACCGGCGGAATGTCGGTGGACCCCGATGACCGGACCCCCGCCGCCATTCGGGCAGCCGGCGGCAAGGTGATCACCTACGGTGCGCCCACCTTCCCCGGGGCCATGTTCATGCTGGCCTACATCGGAAATATCCCCGTGGTGGGGCTTCCCGGATGCGTCATGTACCACCGGACCTCCATTTTCGACCTCATCCTTCCCCGGATTATCGCCGGAGAAACGGTGTCGCGAACCGACATCACCGCCCTGGGACATGGCGGATTCTGTCTCAAATGCAACAATTGCAGTTATCCGGCATGCGGTTTCGGAAAAGCGTCCTGACCTGCTGCCGGCCTGTTCTGATTGAAACCAACCCCATCACCATCGAAAAGGAGACTTGAATGAAGAAAAAAATGCTCAACATCAACGGCGTGGTCAGAACCGTGATCGCGGCTCAGGACGACAAGCTGGCGGAGGTAATCCGCGAACAGCTCCTGCTGACCGGCACCAAAATCGGATGCGGTCAGGGCCAGTGCGGCGCCTGCAACGTGATTCTCAACGGAAAACTGGTCCGCTCCTGCGTCACCAAAATGTCAAAAGTGCCGGATGATTCGATAATCACCACCGTTGAAGGGCTGGGCGCCCCCGACAACCTCCACGCCATTCAGTATGCCTGGATGGTCCACGGCGCGGCCCAGTGCGGATTCTGCTCCCCCGGCTTCATTGTGTCAGCCAAAGCCCTCCTGGATGAGAACCAAAATCCGACACGGGAGGATGTCCGGGCCTGGTTTCAGAAATACCGGAACGCCTGCCGCTGCACCGGCTACAAGCCGATCGTGGATGCGGTGATGGATGCGGCCAGGGTGATGCGGGGCGAAATGTCCATGGACGACCTGGCCTTTAAAATGCCCGAAGACAGCCGCATCTGGGGCAGCAAATATCCCCGCCCTACCGCCCTGGCCAAGGTCACCGGCACCTGCGACTACGGTGCGGATCTCGGATTGAAGCTGCCCAAGAACACGCTGCAGTTGGCCCTGGTCCAGGCCAAAGTCTCCCATGCCAATATCAAAGGAATCGACACCTCCGAGGCGGAAAAAATGGAGGGTGTCTATAAGGTGGTCACCCACAAGGACGTCAAAGGCAAGAATCGGATTACCGGGCTCATCACCTTCCCCACCAATAAGGGAGACGGTTGGGACCGCCCCATCCTCTGCGATGAAAAGGTCTTTCAGTTCGGCGACGCCATCGCCATCGTTTGCGCGGACACCCAGAAAAACGCCAAGGCGGCTGCGGAAAAGGTGAAAGTGGAGCTGGAACAGCTTCCCGAATACATGAGCGCACCCGCGGCCATGGCCGAGGACGCCATGGAAATTCACCCGGGCACCCCCAACATCTACTTCACACAGAAGATCGCCAAAGGGGAGGAGACGGGGCCCATCTTCGACAAGGCCGATGTGGTGGTGGAAGATGATTTCTATGTCGGTCGTCAGCCCCACATGCCCATCGAGCCGGATGTCGGGTTCGCCTATTATGACGACGAGGGCCGACTGGTGATCCAGTCCAAGTCGATCGGCATCCACCTTCACCATGCCATGATCGCCCCGGGCCTGGGGATCGAACCGGAAAAACTGGTGATCGTCCAAAACCCCGCCGGCGGCACCTTCGGGTATAAATTCAGCCCCACCATGGAAGCGCTGGTAGGCGCGGCCTGTATGGCCACCGGCCGACCGGTCTTTCTCAACTACGACTGGTTTCAGCAGCAGACCTATACCGGAAAACGCTCCCCCTTCTTCGTCAACATGCGGTTTGCAGCGGACAAAGAAGGCAAGCTTCTGGGTATGGAAACCGATTGGTCGGTGGACCACGGGCCCTATTCCGAATTCGGGGACCTGCTGACCCTGCGGGGGGCCCAGTTCATGGGCGCCGGGTATGATATTCCGAACATTCGGGGCGAAGGACGGACGGTCTGCACCAACCATTCCTGGGGTTCGGCCTTCCGGGCCTACGGATCTCCCCAGAGCGAGTTCTCCTCCGAGGTGCTGATGGATGAACTGGCCGAAAAGCTGGGCATGGATCCGTTGGAGATCCGATACAAAAACGTCTACCGGAACGGGTGCACCAACCCGAGCGGACAGGAGCCGGACGCCTACAGCTTTCCCGAAATGCTCGACATGCTCCGGCCTAAATACAAAGCGGCCAAAGAGCGGGCACAGAAAGCGTCCACCGAAGACCGCAAATGCGGGGTCGGGATCTCCCTCGGGGTTTACGGCTGCGGCCTCGATGGTCCCGACAGCGCCGAAGCCTGGGTGGAACTTAACTCCGACGACACCATAACGGTGGCGACCAGCTGGGAAGACCACGGCCAGGGCGCCGACATGGGGACCATGGGCACCGCCCATGAAGCCCTGCGCCCTTTAAACATCGGCCCGGAAAAGATCAAGCTCCTCATGAACGACACCAGCGTCACCCCCAACAGCGGTCCGGCCGGCGGCAGCCGTTGCCAGGTGGTGGTGGGCCAGGCCATTCGAGTGGCCTGCGAAACCCTCATCGGCGCCATGCGAAAGAACGACGGAAGCTTCCGCACCTATGCGGAGATGATGGAAGAAAAAATCCCGGTCAAGCACACCGGTTCCTGGACCGCCCAGGGCACCAACTGTGATGAAAACGGCCAGGGCAGCCCCTTTGTGGTCTATATGTACGGGGTCTTCATGGCAGAGGTGGCGGTGGAGGTCAAGACCGGCAAGGTGGAGGTCTATAAAATGACCCACATCGCCGATGTGGGCAAAATCAACAACAAACTGGTGGTGGACGGTCAGCTCTACGGCGGGCTGGCCCAGGGGATCGGCCTCGCCCTGACGGAGGATTTCGAGGATATCAAAAAGCATTCCACCATGACCGGCGCCGGATTCCCCTACACCAAAATGATTCCGGACGATCTGGAGCTGATGTATGTGGAAACCCCGAGGGAGCACGGCCCCTTCGGCGCTGCCGGTGTGGGCGAACTGCCCCTCACCAGCCCCCATGCCGCGGTGATCAATGGGATTTACAATGCCTGCGGGGTCCGCATCACCAAGCTGCCGGCCCTGCCGGAAAAGATCCTGGACGGTTTTAAAACGATTACCGCCAATGCATAGCCGGTGCATTGATCGTGAACCCATAGAATGATCCGACAAATTTCCTGTCGGGGCACGGAATTTCACCCCGGCAGGAAATTGGATTTGAATCCGCCATTCAGGGTAAACCCAAAATATTTCACCAATGGCTTCAACCAAAGGCTTCAATGGATCAACAAGAACTGCGAAAACTTGAACATCAGTGTATTCAGGAAGAACCGCCCTGGTGCACGGCCACCTGCCCCATTCACGTGGACGCCCGGGGATTCGTCAAGCAGGTTCGGAAAGGCGACTGGACAGGTGCTCGGAAGATTCTCGCCAAAACCATGCCCTTCCCCGGCATTCTGGGCAGAATCTGCGATCATCCCTGCCAAGACCGGTGCATTCGAAACCGGGCCGGAGACGCCATTGCCGTCGGCGCCCTGGAAAGGACCTGTGTCGAATCGACCCATCCCGGCAAAAAGGTGCCGCCCCTGCCCAAGCAGGACAAGTCGGTGGCGGTTCTCGGCAGCGGTTTTAGCAGCCTGACCGCTGCCTGGGATCTGATCCGGAAAGGGTATACGGTGACCCTGTTCGAATCTGAAAACCGGCTGGGCGGCAGTCTGCGGTATATCGACCCGGGGCTCCTTCCCGGGGAAGTCATCGACCAAGAAACAGACATCCTGACCGATGCCGGCGTGACCATCGAGACGGAACATCCTCTGAATCCGGACACCATTCGAGGCATTCTGGAAAACTTTGACGCGGTCTATCTGGGCCTGGATACGGAAAAACCGATCGACACGGGATTTGCCGTTGCGCCCGACCCCTTTACCGGTTCCACCGAACTGACAGGACTTTTCACCGGCGGATCGGCTCCAGAAAAAGCGGATTTTTCACCGGTGAATATGGCGGCCCAGGGTCGGTGGGCCGCCACCTCCATGGACCGATATCTTCAAAACGTCTCCTTAAGCGCCGGACGGGAGAAGGAAGGTTCCTATGACACCCGTCTTTTCACCAGCCTCGAAGGAGTTGAATCCCGGCCGGCTGTGGATCCGGCCGACCCGAAGAAGGGGTACACCGGGGAAGAGGCTGTTCAGGAGGCCGGACGGTGCCTTCAGTGTGAATGCCTGGAATGCGTGAAGATCTGCCCCTATCTGGCCCATTACCGGGGCTATCCAAGGAAATATGCCCGGGAGATCTACAACAACGCGTCCATCGTCATGGGTGAGCGCAAAGCCAACACGATGATCAACACCTGCAGCCTCTGTCGTCTCTGTGAAACCATCTGCCCGGAAGATTTTTCCATGGCCGGTCTTTGTCACGAGGCCCGCACCGATATGATCCAAAAAGATCGAATGCCCCCGTCGGCCCATGAGTTCGCTTTGCAGGATATGGACTTTTCCAACAGCGACAAATTTGCACTCGCTCGGCACCAGCCCGGATTCGATACCAGCACCCACCTTTTCTATCCCGGCTGCCACTTGAGCGGCACAGCACCGGAACATGTTTTCAGCGCCTATTCCTATCTCAGTGATCAATTGTCGGGCGGCGTCGGATTGATGCTCGGGTGCTGCGGGGCCCCGGCCTGGTGGTCCGGCCGGGAGGCTCGTTTCCAGGAGATCCTCGGTGAATTCAAAACCCGATGGACGGAAATGGGAACACCCCGGATCATCACCGCCTGCACCAGCTGCCACCAGATGTTTTCCGAAGGGCTTCCCGAAGCAGAAGTGATCTCTCTCTGGGAAGTGCTCGAAAAAGCCGGGCTTCCCGAGAAAAACCGGCCGGAACCGCCGAAAACTCCGGTAGCCGTGATCGACCCCTGCACCGTTCGTCACAAACCGAAGATCCGAACCAGCGCCCGGCGCCTTCTGGAGGCTTTGAATATCAAGGTGGATGAACTCAAATTCAGTGGAGAACTGACCGAATGCTGCGGATTCGGGGGACTGATGGGCAATGCCAATCCGCCGGTGGCCCGAAAGGTTCTGGAACGTCGGGTTCAGCAAAGCCCTCGGGACTACCTGGCCTACTGCGGCATGTGCCGGGATCGCCTGGCTCATGCCGGCAAGCGGACCGTTCACCTGCTCGATTTCATCTGGAAACCGGAAACGGCGATCGACCCGGCCGAAAGGGAAGATCCGGGATTTTCCTATCGACACGAAAATCGGGCCCGGTTGAAAAACCGTTTTCTCCGTGAGGTGTGGAAGGAAAGGACTCGGGAAATGGAAGCCTATGAAAAGATCGCTTTAGACATTCCGAAAGCGGTCCGCGAGCGGCTTGAAAGCCGGCGGATACTGACCGAGGATGTCCAAAAAGTGCTGCACCATGTTCATGAAGCCAAAGGACCGGTGTTTGAAAATTCCGAAACAGGGCGCTATCTGGCCTATTACCGCCCGGTGAAGGTCACTTTCTGGGTGGAATACACGCCTCAGCATGACGGTAGTTTTCTCATTCACAATGCCTACAGCCACCGAATGGAAATCATCGAGGAACCATGACCATGAGGAAAATGACCGACCCTCCGGAGAAGGTGGACTGGAAATGCGCCCGCTGTGGTGAAACCCTGGAACCCGGAAAAGTCACCGTCGCCTATATGAAAAGCCGGTTTACCGTGGATCTGATGAAATGCTCTGAATGCGGGCTTGTATTCATCCCCGAAGATCTCGCCACGGGCAAAATGGCCGAGGTCGAAAAAATCCTGGAAGACAAATGACCGTCTGCCGTCTCTATGACCACCCGGAGATGCATGCCGCCACCGGGGAAACCATTCGGCCGGGCGGACTGACCCTGACCGACCGGGCGATGCGTCTATGCAATTTTTCGCGCGGCGCCCGAATTCTGGATGTCGGCTGCGGAATGGGGGCGACGGTGGCCCATCTTCAACAGGAATTTCATATCCGTGCCGTCGGCCTGGACCCCTCTCCTTCCCTTCCGACACAGGGTACACGGCTTCGGCCAGGGCTTCCCCTCCTACGTGGCAGAGCCGAAGCCCTGCCCGTGGGTAATCGAAAAATGGACGGAATGATCTGCGAGTGCGTTCTCTCTCTGGTGGAAGATCCTCCCCGGGCCTTGTCCGAATACTACCGCGTCCTCAGCCCGGGGGGACGCCTCATGTTGTCCGACATTTATTCGAAAGCGTTTGAAGTTCAGACCATGATTTCAAAACGGGCGAAAACCTCCTGCCTGGATGGGGCCGTTTCCCGGAAATCGATTATCGAAATGGTCTCCTCGGCGGGTTTCCGAATTCTCCTCTGGGAAGACCATACCCGGCTGCTGGCCGAACTGGCGGCCCGGCTGATTTTTGAACACGGATCCCTGGCCGATTTTTGGCAGCGGATCGGACTGCCCTCTCCGGAAACATCGGATGAAACAGTCTGCTCAAAACCGGGATATTACCTGATGATCGCACAAAAAGGGGAAACGAATGAATGACCTGTTGTTTCGATTGGTCGAACTCGGATCCAAGGGATACTGTTGCAGCCAAATCCTTCTGGTGTTAGGACTGGAAGCCAGGGAAGAGGAGAATCCGGCGCTGGTCAGAGCGATGGGCGGCCTCTGCCACGGCATGGGCGACTGCGAGGGGATCTGCGGGGTGCTCACCGGAGCGGAATGCCTCCTCGCCCTTTATGCGGGCAAGGGGACGGAAGACGAATCGGCGGACGAACGCCTGCCCCTGATGCGTTCGGAATTTCGGGAATGGTTCATCGAAACCGTCGGGAGCCGGTACGGCGGCATTCGGTGCGGAGATATTCTGGAAGACGCCTCCTGCCAGTCCCCGAACCCGGAGCGCTGCGGAAACATGGTGGCGGATGCCTACACCAAAGCCATGAAAATCCTTGTGGAAAACGGGTTCGATCCTTCCGGAGCATTGGATGACTGATCCCGGTACCGATATTTTGGCCGAGACCCAAAGCCTCTGCCCGGAATGCCTGAGGCAAATCCCGGCATACCGGAGACTGGAAGAGAGCTCCGTCTTTCTGGAAAAGCGGTGTCCGGAACATGGTCTCTCGAAAACAATTATCTGGCGGGGACATCCCTGTATCCAGGGGTGGTCCAGGCCTAAAATGCCCTCCAATCCGGACCGGCCGGCCACTTCTATTGATCGAGGCTGTCCATTCGACTGCGGCCTCTGCCCGGATCACCGCCAGCACACCTGCACAGCTCTGCTGGAGGTGACCCACCGGTGTAATCTAATGTGCCGTATCTGTTTTGCCGGTTCCGGCAGGCCGGCGTCACCCGATCCCGGTGCAAAGATGATCCGGTTCTGGTACGATCGGGTTCTGGAATCGGCCGGAACATGCAATATTCAGCTCTCCGGCGGTGAACCGACGGTCCGGAACGACCTTCCGGCGATTATCCATGTAGGGAAACAGGCCGGGTTTTCCTTTATCCAGCTCAACACCAACGGTATCAGAATCGCCGAAGAAACGGAATATGCCGAAAAATTGAAGGATGCCGGGCTGGCCTCGGTGTTTCTGCAATTCGATGGGATTAGCGACGCCCCATACCTGGCTTTGCGGGGACGGCCTCTGGCCGACCTGAAAAAGCGGGCCGTAGAAGCCTGCGCTCGAAGCGGACTCGGCATCGTCCTGGTCCCCACGCTGGTACCGGGGATCAACACCGACCAGATCGGCACCATCCTGAATTACGGGCTTTCCGAAGCCCCGGCCGTTCGGGGGGTCCATTTTCAGCCGGTGAGCTATTTCGGCCGATATCCGAAGCCTCCTCAAGATTCGGAACGGATCACCCTGCCTGAAGTGATGGCCGCTCTGGAAAGACAGACTCAGGGAAAGGTCCGGGCCGACCAGTTCCGGCCCCCGGGATGCGAAAATGCGCTGTGCTCATTTCACGGCAACTTCATCATTCTGGAAAGCGGCCGACTGGTGGCGCTGACAGACCGAAACGGTTCCTGCTGCATCGGTCCAGAGAAGGCCGAAGACGGCGCCCGGCAAACCATTTCCGCCGTCGCCCGCAATTGGTCGGGACCGGTTGGAAACCCGGTGAACAGCCCGAATCCGGAAAGCTGCCTGGAACCGGTTTCCGATTCTCCATCCCCATGCGAATGCGATACCTTGGATGGTTTTCTGGACCGGGCCCGAACCCACACCTTCGGAATATCGGCCATGGCCTTTCAGGATGCCTGGACTCTGGACCTGGAACGGCTTCGGGACTGCTGCATCCATGTGGTCGCTCCCGATGGACGGTTGATCCCCTTTTGCGCCTATAATCTCACCAGCCGATCCGGACGCGGACTGTATCGATCATGAAGGGCATGCACCCCACCCCGCTGGAGAGATGGATACAGGACCGGATTTCGGCTCCCCGCCTGAATAACGAAACCATCCGAAGCTATCACCTTACCAAACTCAGGGAAACGGTCGCCCATGCCCGCCTGAAAAGCCCTTTTTACGCCCGGCATTTGTCGCACCGGTCTGAAAAGGATCTTCAGTCGGTGGAAGATCTGCGGGGATTCCCCTTCACCACCGCTGCTGATCTCATTCAGTGCGGGCTCGATTTTCTCTGCGTCTCCCAGGATGCGGTGGAACGGGTGGTGACATTGGAGACCTCCGGCACCACCGGGGGACCCAAACGCCTTTTCTTTACCAGGGAAGATCTGGAAAGAACGATCGATTTTTTCGCCCATGGAATGTCCGACTTCGTCAATCCGGGGGGGCGGGTTCTGATTCTTCTCCCGGGCAACAGACCCGACAGCGTCGGCGATCTTCTAATCCGGGGACTTCGCAGAATCGGCGCGGAGGGAATCGCCCACGGCCCGGTTCGGGACCCGAGAACCGCCATAGAAGCGATTCAGGAGCACGATATCGATTGCATCATCGGCATTCCGGTTCAGGTGTTGGCCATGGCCCGGTCCGGCCGCCCACTGAAAAAGGACCGGCTGCAAAAGGTGATCCTCACCACCGATTACGTGCCGACGGCCATCGTGCAAGCCGTCGAATCGGCCTGGGAATGCCGGGTCTTCAACCATTACGGCATGACCGAAATGGGATACGGCGGCGGGCTTGAATGTTCGGCCCGAACCGGGTATCATTTTCGGGAGGCGGATCTGTTTTTCGAGATCGTTGATCCCTCTACCGGCCGACCCAAAAGCGACGGCGAACTCGGGGAAGTGGTCTTCACCACACTGACCCGAATGGGAATGCCGCTGATTCGGTACCGAACCGGCGATCTTTCGCGATTTTTGCCCAAGCCGTGCGGCTGCGGGGCCCGGCTGCGCAGAATGGCGCGGGTGCGGACCCGCCTGGCCGGAATCGTCCACCTGACCGGCGGCGGGTTGACCCCGGCGGATCTGGATGAGGCACTGTTTCCGATTTCGAATCTGCTCGACTACCGGGCCGAGCTGATGGGTAAGGCTTCCCGAGACCTGCTTCAGGTGGAGCTTCATCTGAACCGGGAGCGCCGACCGGATGCGGTGAATGCGGCCTACAGCCGTCTGCAGAGGGTTCCGGCGCTGGCCCAAGCTCTCTCAGCGGACCAATTGATGCTATCTGTCAGTGAAGCCGAAAGTGAATGGCCGGTATCCGCCGGTGCCGCCAAAAGACTCATTTCAGATCAAAGGAAGCATATATCATGACCCAATTGGAAGATCATATCTGCCGTCTTCTGGAAAAAGGCGAGGACCTGGTGCTCGCCACGGTTCTCAGCCACAAAGGCTCCACCCCTCGAACCGCAGGGACTCGAATGGTGATTCGCCCGGATGGTGCCATTCTCGGCACCATCGGCGGCGGCATTGTGGAAGCCCGGGTGATGGAAACCGCCCCGGAAATATTTGAAACCCGCACCACCACCGAGCGTTCCTTCGATCTCACCCACCCGATCACCGACACCATGGACATGATCTGCGGGGGCCACATGACCGTGCGGCTGGAATTCATTGAGGCCACTCCGGAAAATCGAGAAAAGTTTAAACAATCGTTGGAAGAATCCCGGCGCCTGCACAAGACCGCTTTTCTTTTCGGAGCCGGTCACGTCTCTCAGCAACTGGCCAAGCTGACCCAAATGGTGGAATTCCGGACGGTGGTCCTGGATGACCGTGCGGAATTCGCCAATCAGGACCGATTCCCTGGGGCCGACAAGGTTCATGTGCTCGATCGATTCGAAAACGCGTTTTCCGGGCTCTCCCCGGATTCGAACAGCTTTATCGTGATTCTTACCCGAGGCCACAGCCACGACCGAACCGTACTGGCCCAGGCCCTTCGAACTCAGGCCGGCTACATCGGCATGATCGGCAGCCATCGAAAGCGGGACACCATCTATCAATCCCTGCGCGATGAGGGATTCACCAAAGCGGATCTGGATCGGGTCCACTGTCCCATCGGGCTGGACATCGGCGGGGAAACCCCCGAGGAGATCGCCGTCAGCATT
>JGI12210J13797_10060585_pt1 | contig 11251 bp, 9 predicted proteins | sample ElkSlonscriptome_3_FD_13797 | JGI IMG/M metagenome (IMG submission 13797) | reverse complement strand
CTCATCCAAGAAAAGGTGATAAAGTTGATTCTATCATTATCACCTGCCAAGCCCTCATCCTTAATAATTGGAATAATTGTTACTTTTTTTGTATTTAAATAATACGTGTTGTATAGTCTAGCAAAAGGATAAGAGCGAGTTCTTTTCGGTGAAACCCACTTGGAGAATGCCAAGGTATTTTCGGGACTGTCTAATTCAATTATTCCACAGGCACTTGAGGTATTAATATCAAATGAATTTAGAGGATAAATTTTTAATTTAGAACGTAACTGAGGATTATAGCGAATATCTCTAACAAATCCCTTGAAAAATAAGGATGTCATAATTAAAGTAAATGTCGCTGAATTGAGTGTTTATCATGAGTATTTCAACGTTTAGGGCGCTAAAGCGCAGACTACGAACCTTTAAAAGCCTAAATCGGCTTTGGCTGCATCGGCGGCGGCAAATACTTCTTCATCTGACTTTTCATCCCAGGAGGGTTCACCAATTTCTGTGTAGAATGTTTGATCGTAGGGACGAGTTCGCACCACAACGGGCATGGGTACGGCATGTCCTAATATTAATGCCTGTTGTTTGGAATCTAATTTAGCTAACACCGATCGCAAACTTTGTCCCCCGGAAACTCCGGTGAAGATAGCCTCGATGTCTTTGTCATCATTCAGTAAACAGGTAATCCGGGTACCAACCTGGGACATGACTTCATTATCAATCCCCGATGGACGCTGATCGACAATCAGTAATGTAACGAAATATTTCCGCATCTCGCGGGCGATAATGCCAAAGATGGTTTGACGCACTGTGGCTGAATCCAGGAAACGGTGCGCCTCTTCAATCGTAATCACTAATGGGCGCGGGCGATCGCAGGGATTTTTGCTTTGCAGAAATTTCTCCGCCTTCCGCACATATTTACCATGAATACGGCGTGTCATCACATTCGTGGCTAACATATAGGACAGCATATTCGACTGAGAGCCAAATTCCACCACCACATGTTTCCCTGCATCTAAGGATTGTAAAATCTGGTCAATATAATTTTGAGGACAAGCACTTCGCATGTACTTTAACTCATCTAAACGCAGTAACTTGCGCTGTAATGCCATAATTGAAGACTTATTTCCCCGCTTCTCATCGCAAAATATCTGGATATCCTCATTCGTCATATTCAGGAGTTGCGTAATCCAGGTTTTGCCAAACTCATTGCGAAGAATAATCGCATTTTCCAGACTCGCCTCAGACAGGTTTAACTCCCCGCGCACCAGCATAATATCTTCGACTTCAATTTGATCGAAACTCAGATACATGGTTTGGGCGTCTCGAATTCCTCGGCGTTGGGTAGATTCGGGGTCAAGTGTGTACACTTGGACTTGATTGGGAAACAGTTGGCGTAATCCTTTGACGGTACTAAATTGTTTTCCTTCTGATACGGCTTCCCATCCATATTCGGAGTGCATATCGAAGATTAAATTAACCGCCGCTTGCTTGCGAATAATCCCGGATAATAATAAGCGAGTCAGAAAGGATTTCCCGGTTCCCGATTTGCCAAACACACCGTTACTGCGTTCTACAAACCGATCCAGGTCTAAGCATATTGGCACGTCCATGTCAAGGGGTTGCCCCACAGAAAAATTCCGTCGATGGGGATCATCTTCCCAGCCAAAAACCGCCCGGAAATCCCGTTCACTGGCATCATAGACTTGGGAGAAATGACTGGGAATTGTTTTCACCGGAAGTAATTCATCGTCACTGCTACTTTGAGGTTGAAATGACGCTAAAGGACTTTTGCCATTCAGGTTCAGGTTGGGTGTCTCCCGTTTCCCCTCCGTTGGCGTAAACATCAGCATTGGGGTTAAATTGATCGTCCCAAACGTGCCACTTCCGGCGAGAACCTCGCGCAAAAAGTTATCCTCAGGATGGGGGGGATTCGCCCAAATCCTTTGACTGGAGGTTCCTAGCGCCACATCCGTCAGCATACAGAAAAAGCGCGATCGCACCCCTTGAACCACCAGAAACTTACCCACGCGCATATCTTCGACGGAGACATCCGCCTCCAATCGCACTTCCAATCCGCCAGAGAGAGAACCTTGAATGACTGAACCTAAGGGTTTATCTACATCCATCACTGCTAGGGTTTGAACGAAGCCAAGCCTATCTTATCGTTCTCTTCTTGGTTATAGGGCATTTTGCCTCGATTCAAGGGTTCAATTAGCCGTTGATGAGAGCTTAATTGTTGGCTTCATCCTCATTGCCAAGTGCTAGACTATCTACTCGTTGACGATTTCCCTAATTGAAATAAATCTAATGAATCAGTAACATTTGTGATCGATTGGGAAAATCAGCGCTGATAAAATTCCCACTATCGGGATTGATGATGAGAGTTTAACTGCAAACCAATCCCTTCTCTACGACTGCGGAGATCGTAGTACATAACCGCTTTAATAGTTTGCCCTAATGGAAGAAAAAGCGCACTGCTAGCAAAGTTTAATCCTAAAACCACAATAGTGTATAGAAACTCAGGTAGAATATTTCCCAGCGTCCATTCAAGGAGTAACCTAATCAGTCCCACCCCTAAGTATAGGGGGAGCAAGAGCAAAAAGGCAACAAATCCGATCAGCATGAGTCGCCCGACATATCCTTTAGTTAATTGCCAACTTCGACCAATGGCTGACCCCGCATTTACATTATCTTCAATGGCTATGGGCATTTCAGTAATTGATAAGCGTACACTCAGCCAAATGTAGGCTACGGCAAATACGAATCCCAGCAAAACGCCCACCCAAATACTCAACCTTCCCAAAGCAAACGGTAGCACGAAGGTCAGGATGAAGAAAAGGATACTACCGCCGATTACTGTCCCTGCTAAGATCAGAAACACTAAGACATAAGCCCCTAAAAAACTCCACATCCGAGGATTGGTGTGGCGACTTGCTTGAGTAACTGTTTCCGGGCGTTCAATTATTTCATGGAAAGCAAGACGTGAGAGTAATCCTGCCATAGCAGAGAATTTAGCCCAACCATAAATAGGGATGATTATCCATGGATAACCCTTAAGCGCAATCAGATAATAGACCTGAAAATGATCGCGGTAAACACGCAACCCCGCACTGATAATGTTACCCACACTCAAGGGTTTCATGGGTTGGCGAGGTTGGGGATGGTGGGAGTGAGTACTACGGTGTGAGGCATGATCCCTTGGTTGTCGAGTCTGTGAGGATGTATATCCTCCAGCAGAAGCGTGCCGAGGAACTTGGGCAAAATTTGAACCTGGTGGTGGTTCTGAAACAGAGGGTTTAATATCATCAACATCCGAGGATATATCATTTTCCGCCGCAACACCTTCAGGAGTGTGATGTAGATTTAAATCGGGCTCTGAATCGTGAATATCCGCGACTTGAGGAGGTGAGGATTCTATCTCAAAGCTTTGATTCCAAGCAAAAGAGTCTTGTCCTTGCTGACGCCCATAAACCTGTACTGTTTTAATCGTCTCAACGCCTAGCTTGGTTAAACCCTGACGAATAAAAGAAACCATCGGCTTTTGATTGGGAATTTGCGCTGATTCCACCAATACTTGCAAACAATTGTCCTGGCGATTAACCTTGGCGACGATGTGCTTGGCTCGCAATGAGCGGTTAATCATTGCCGCAATTGCTTTCGGATTACCTTGTTTAGCGAGCTTTAATGTGTTTGGCTCAGCCATAGCCCTGTCTCCAGTTGGGGTAAGTTCGGATTAGATCGAAGTGATCAGCAGACATCAAAGAACCTTCACAAGTTACTCTAAATTTCGCGGCTGCTTTTATGCAAAATGCCCCTTTTTGTGATATTTTTTTACATTTCCCAATAAAACGTCAGACAAATAGACTTGCCAATTTCTGGCTACAGATGGTAAGGAAACAGGGAATCGGGATTTCAAGATTAGAACTGAAATCCGAGTAAATTCCAGTACGCCAACACGTCGATGAAAATGAAAGTAGTTAATGTGATCAGAGAATAATGCGATCGCGCCCCAAACGACCAATCGTGATTTTTCCAGGCTAACACGGTAAAAGCCAGTAATCCTAAGCTAGCCAAAGCCGTTAACACAGGAAGACACAAGAATGCGATCGCGACAGGGAGAACGCCATAGATTAACTTCCAGACGCCGATTAGCCAGAGTGACAGAGGTAAGCCAATCAGGAAGACTAGATTTAAAGTCGCGATCGCTCCCGCTAATAGCCATGCTGAGTTATACTGCTGTTTATCCGAAGTATGCTTGCCTCGCCACCATTGAATTAAGGGTTGTACGATTCCCCTCATCACCTTTTTTAATGTGAATATGTTTGAATGATCCTGCTAGTTTTGCCAACGTATGGCGGGGATATTCCATATCTCGATAAGTTCCCGTAAACCGCTCCAGTTCTACCTGGGAAGGGTCAAGGGATTGAACGGGGGTAGAATTTTGATCAACTGGAAAATAATAATCAAAAAACTGGGTAAGGAATTTACTATGAATTCCGCTAAAACTATTAGAGGCAATAAAAATACCAATATTTTGGTCAGGCATTAACGTCAGCGAACTCGAATACCCCCGTAAACTACCTAAATGCCCGATCGCACGCATATTATTAACCAGACTTTCCCGAAACCCGTAGCTGGTTCCGGGTAATTTTGGGTGAGGTTTAAAGTGGGTCTGGTGCATGAGTTTCGCCGTATCCGCCTCTAAGATACGCTGGTTTTGATAACGACCCTGTTGCAAGTGAGCAATCATAAAATGCGCCATATCCGTGGCGGTGGCACTGAGGGAGGCGGCGGGTGCAATATTAAGGTAGAGGTAGGGAACCGCTTTGTAGTTACCTTTGTGATACTGATAGCCAACTGCCAAATCATCTGCTAAATCCGGTGGTGGAGGTTGAGCAAAGCTGCTGCGCTGCATATCTAGGGGTTGTAAAATATTGGCGTTGATATAGTCCTGATAAGGACGACCTGATATCTGTTCGACCAAGTAACCCAATAACGCGATCGCATGGTTGGAATAGCTGTAAAATCTTCCCGGTTGCCAGACAATTGGCGGCATCCAATTCTTTTTTCACGCTACACATAAACCGTTATTCCTCCTGATCAACTCAACTTTACTGGGAACAAATTGCCCAATTCGTTTCCATCTGTAGTCACAAACGGAAATATTTTTGGTCTTTTTGGTATCGGTGAATCCGCTAACGTAGCCGATGTAGACAATCCCTGCTTTTTCTGCTCTTACCAAATCACCAATCCTCACTCCAAAAGGGGTAATCGTTCCACCCTTACGCTTCCTTACCCCCGATTTATCCGGTACTTCAAAGTGTAATTGGCGGCGGAAAAATCCATACTCTTTCCCCCGCTTCACCGCACCGGGGCGGGTGATGATTTTAAACGGGGAGGGGGTCACGTTAACGCTACCCTTGTGGGTATAACCGTGGGAGTTAGAGCCAGTAAACGGAACATACTTGATGAAATACCCACAAGCCAACGTCACTCCATCAACCGCGTGAGTTTCCGGTTTAGCTATGGACTTGTTAGCCTTATCTTTCTCTAACCCTAGTTGGGTTCGGAGTTGGGATGTACCGTTCCCATCCTTCTGCCAACCTTCGCGGACATAGACAGGGGCAATTTTTTCCATCTGGGATATTGCCCAATTTTGACCCGTCATCACCGGGGAGAAGCCCTTACCCGACTTGGCACGTTTGCGTTGGGAAAGATCCACATCGGCTCTGACCCGTTCATACCCAATCGCCGTCACCGGGAAGATAGCCGCTAATTCGGTAACTGTCCGTAATTCCAACTGTCGGGAGGCTTTAATGGATGGGGGGAGTTTGCACTGTTTGCGATTGTCAAACCTGCACTGCCGATGGTTCCGTTGCTTGAATGGGACATCCCGGTTAATCCGCCGAGACCGTCGTGACCGTCGCAGCATGGCGCGGGTCTCCATCCGTTTCTTGACCCGCCCAAAAGGGAGGATCAGGTGTAGTTGTAGCAGGGTGCATTTAGCCGACTGGACACCGACACCGGAGTAGGACTTACCCGGCCGGATCGACTCCAACAGTAATTGGTTGTACTTCCTCTGCCAATGCATGACTTCCTGGCAGGTTCCCTCTGCCAATCCTTAACCTCAACGAAGTAGGTTAGGGTTCATGAAACCACTTCTAACTCATCTTCCCGGAAGTGACCGCGAAACTTTTTATCAAATTTAACCTGAATCGGTAAGTTAGCGCTCACGGGTCGCCCTTGCCATTCTGTAACGATAGCAATGACTTCGCCTTCCATACCCTTGATATCAAACGGCTCATTCCGGTGGGCAGGATTGTGGTAAACAATAACAGATGTCTTAACTCGAACGCGATCGCCAACTTTCATACAAAAAGCTCGTTTTCTCTCCAACAGCCTACATCTTGCCAGAAATTACTCTGGCAATCCTAAACCATTCTTACACAGCAAGGTTCTTTCCTAGAGATTAGTTTGGCAACTGATCAAAAACGGTGCTGATTTTCCAACACCGTTTCCAGACCTGTAGCCACCTCAACCGCAGGCAATTATTATGTTTACGCCGCCACAGATGCTTGAGGACGAGCAAAAATCATCCGTCCAGCAGATGTCTGTAAAGCCGAAGTGACCACAACTCGCATTTCAGCGCCGAGGTGGTTACGTCCTTCTTCCACAACCACCATCGTGCCATCGTCTAGATAACCTACGCCTTGAGAGGGTTCTTTCCCCTCCTTGAGGATTTTCAGTTCCAGGCTATCACCCGGCAGATAAATTGGACGTACAGCGTGAGCCAGGTCATTGACATTTAGTACCGGGACTTTTTGCAAATTAGCCACTTTACTCAGATTGTAGTCATTCGTCAAAAGCGTGCCATTAATTTCCTGAGTCAACCGAACCAATTTGGCATCCACCGTCTGAATATCCTCATAATCAGCCGGGTGAATAATCAGGCGTTCCGGATAAGCGGTTTGCATAGCTTTGAGAATATCTAACCCACGCCGTCCCCGAATCCGCTTTTGATCATTCGCTGCATCGGCTAACTGCTGCAACTCTTGCAACACAAACTGGGGGATGAGGAGTTGACCCTCGACAAACCCTGTATTCAACAGTTCCTCAATGCGACCATCGATAATACAACTGGTGTCGAGTACCTTACTCGTCGCTGGTTTGAGCGTCCCTTCTGCTACTAACATCGTGTCCAAGCTGTTTGGATTAATCAGTCGCAAAAAAGTCCGACCGTGGGTATCTGCCAGACTGATTCCCAGAAAGGCAAACATCACACTGCCCAAAATTGCCGCCAGGGGCTTGATAAAGGCAAACTCCGAGGGAAAAGGTAGAAAGAAAATCGGGGCTAGCATTAAATTCGCTAACAGCAGCCCCAGCACCAAACCGACTGCCCGGGTTAAAATTACCTCAATTGGCAGTTGGCGTACCTGCTTTTCCAAACGACGATAGGTCACCTGCACCGTTAACCCAACCGCAAAACCGATAATGGCAGTAAAACTGGCTAAAATCCAGCGCAGCGCCTCCAGATTGGTAATCTGTTCTTGCACGGAAGGCGGAAGCAGTTCAACAATGTCGAACCCTACACCTGCTCCTCCTAGGATGAATAAAAGAATAATGACAAAATCAAGCATGGTTCCAATCCAAGTGGTTTATATGGCAAATCTTTCGATTCTATTCAAGATTTATAATGATAGAGGTTAATCACTCCAGATTTTTTCTAAAAATACCTTGAAATAATAACTCTGTCAGCATAAATGGTGAGGATTATTAGGGGTCAGGGAACAGGACATTCAGCTTCATAACTCATAATTCGGATATCCTTGGTGGTCATAAATTAAATAACATTTACAAAACGTAATTTTGTTTAGTTTATTTCCATCGATCTACTACTTGCCAATCATACGTTAAAAATTATTCGCCAATTTTCCGCCCAATATGTTAAATTTTTCAAACAAATCTGAGAAAATCATCGAGATAGGAATTGCCCATTCCGCCTACATCCATATCCCCTTCTGCCGACGCCGCTGCTACTACTGTGACTTTCCTGTATCTGTAGTCGGCGATAAAGCCAGGGGTAGCACGTCCGGCACGATTGAGGAATATGTTGAGGTCTTAGCTCAAGAAATTCAAACAACACCAGCCTCGACTTGTTCTCTCTCAACCATTTTCTTTGGTGGTGGCACCCCCTCTCTGTTATCCACTCAACAGTTAAACCGCATTCTGGATACCTTAGCACAGCAGTTTGGCATAGCTACCGATGCTGAGATTTCCATGGAAATAGACCCAGGCACATTCGACCTGTCGCAGATCAAAGGATACCGGGATGCGGGCGTGAATCGAGTGAGCCTGGGAGTTCAAGCCTTTCAGGATGAACTATTGGGCATTTGTGGGCGATCGCACCAGCTTAATCATATCTTCACCGCCGTTGAGTTACTCCGCCAAGTAGAGGTTCCCGACTGGAGTTTAGATTTGATTTCTGGATTACCCACTCAAACCTTAGAACAGTGGCAGGAATCCTTGACAGCCGCTATTCAGCTTGCCCCTACCCATATCTCCTGCTATGACCTAACCATAGAACCCGTCACCGCCTTTGGACGGCAGTACAGCCCCGGCATTTCTCCCTTACCGACTGACGATACCACAGCTCAAATGTATCGCCTTGCCCAGCAACTCCTCACTGATGCCGGGTATGACCATTATGAGATATCCAACTATGCTTTACCCACTCATCAATGCCGACATAATCGGGTGTATTGGGAAAACCGTCCTTTTTATGGATTTGGTATGGGGGCGGCTAGTTATGTCCAGGGGCGGCGGTTTACTCGACCCCGCACCCGGCGAGAGTATTATGCTTGGGTGCGACAGTTCATTGAAGCGAATGGGATCTGGGAAAGTCCAGAACTCTCGGACGTGGATATTTTGTTAGAAACCCTGATGCTAGGACTACGCTTGGCAGAAGGTGTGAGTCTATCTACACTGGTGCAGCAGTTTGGCGAGAAGACTCTCGAACAGATTGGGACAACTTTGCAGCCCTACTACCAGCAAGGCTGGGTAGAAGTTGTAGAACGAGATGGAAAAGCCTGGGATTGGCACAATGCCCAGAAACTACCGATGACTGGGCGGCTGAGATTAAGTGATCCAGACGGGTTTTTGTTTTCTAATCAGATTCTGGCTGATTTGTTTAGTCGCTGTACGTGAGTGAGGGTACAGAAATTTTTCGGCTCATCCCATAGAGAAGTAGTGCCAGTGTGATAAACCCGTAAGGGAAATAGGCTGGGTTACCAATTTGACCTAAGAGTGCCGGAACAGAGGTTTTGCCCAGGTAAGCAGCGTAAAATAGATAGCCTATTGCTACATGACCACACTTGTGTTGCACTAGAGCAAATACGGTGGCAAAGGTAGGACCATAGAGAAAGGCAGCGACAGCAAACAAGATACCTAAGGGAAAAACACTCGTCAAGCTCACCACGGCTAATCCAGCCAGCAGCAACCATTGCAATCGTCGAATCGGTTGGGGATTGACCCAAATGCTCAACGTTAAACGCCCCACGGTTAATCCTCCCCAATAGAGAGAAAGCAGGGTGCCACTCCAAACAACACTCTCACCCAAGCTTCTCAAGTAAGCGCCACTCCAGGTACCGATCGCACTCTCTAACCCGACATAGAGAAAAATCACCACCAGAAAGGGGGTAGCCTGTTTCCAAGGCATGCGATCGCGCTGGGGTTGATAGTTCAAAACATGGGGCGCTCTCCAGGCTAAAGCAACGGAACCCAGCGCCAAAATTGTCACCAGTCCAAACGCCAATCGCCAAGGGAGAAATGTTCCCATCAGAGGCGCACTTAATGCTCCAACTCCAAACGTCGCATTTGCCCAGTTGAGCAGCACAATTCGCCGTTGGGGATGAAGTTCGCCAACTAAGCTGTTGCATTGGAGATTGAGAATTCCGTCTCCAAATCCGATCAGGAGTGCGGCTAGTCCAATCCAGGTAAATGTAGGGGATAGGCAGATAAGAGCGAAGGCTACCGTAACCGTAACAAATGCCAGAGCAAACCACGGATGACGTTCAACTCGCCGCGATGCTAATACCAGTCCGACTAAACTACTGGGCAAAAACGCCGTGTAGAAGAGTCCGATATTCACGGTTTCACCAAATGTTGCCGTCCATTGGGGCAGAAATGCCCCGGGTGCTGCCACAATGATGCCATGTAAAAATAATCCCATAAATCCGGCAGTAGTTAGTCGCAGGGATGCTAATTTTTGAACGGTCATGAATTTTTCGGCATAAAATGGCAGATATATTTGAAGGTTAAACAACAATCCCCGGTCTTCCGACAATTGCCTAACTTATATCATTGGGTTTTTTCAACAACTCCACGCTACTAACGTAGAGCGTGGAGATTGACGGACAAACGTCATTAATGTTGAATACCGCATTGAGCCTAAACCTGGTACAGACTCTTGAATGCTTCCCTAGATGAAAAAAAAGACAACCCTGAAAACACTACTCCATACGACCAGCCATGCTATCTTCTGGCTTTGGAATCTTACCTTTTTGCTGGTCGTTTATTTGGGTCTATTGCCCCTGATTGGGGGTGATTTGGTCGTCGCCATATTGTCTGGTGAGATTGAACTTGAATTCCTCCTCCCCTTGGTCGGTCTTATCGCCGTACCAACCATCTGTACTCTAATTGGAGGGTGGCGTTTGCGCCGACAACCGTTAGAGCTAATGCGTCTATTCTATGGCGTAGAAGCTCCCCTATTTGCCCTATGCCTGGTTCGCTTGTTCCTGCTGCGGGAACTTACCCCCGCTAGTACCTTGATCCTGGGAACAGGAGTGGCGTGCATGCTGGCATTTTTCCTGGAAGTGCTGCGTGGCTATGCTCAACGGAATCAAAAATTAGCATGGCTACAACTGTTCACTCACAGCTTGATGCTGTTGGTTGGTGTATTCACCGGATTATTACTGTTATTCTATGCCGTACCTACAGCGGCGGTTTTAGTTGGTCAGTTCTTTGCCTTTGACTGGGTATACGAACTTTGGTCAATTTTACAGTATGACCCGTCTTTCGCTGTCTGGGGAGTACTTGCGCTTCTACTCTATGGCTTTAGCTGTACCCTATTCTTACCAAGGGAAGAAAATAACCATATCCAGGCGATGTATCGTCACGTCTTTGGTTTACCAGAGTCACTTTGCCTGTTTTTACAAGAGAGTTATAACCAACTGATGTCGCCGTTTTTGTACAACGGTTCGGG
>JGI12210J13797_10659773_pt1 | contig 11260 bp, 11 predicted proteins | sample ElkSlonscriptome_3_FD_13797 | JGI IMG/M metagenome (IMG submission 13797) | reverse complement strand
TATTGCGATGCAATAACGGTTTTAAAGAGTATAAATACCATGAAACGGATGCTCATAAAGATGAGGGTTGTTGGATTGTTAGGGTCCCGCTTGACGCTGCTGTGGTGTCTATTGCTGGCTGGTCTCGCGGTGGCGGTACCGACTGTTGCGCCGGCCCAGGAAAGCGATATGGCGAAGGCAACCGAGGAACTGTTCGATGCCGTTCATGCGAAGGACTTCGCCGCGGTTCAGGCGAGCGTCGCCGCGGGCGCCGACGTCGAAGCGTCCGACCGCTGGGGGATGACCCCCATGGAATTGGCGATCGACAAGGGATACTTCGAGATCGGCCATTATCTTGTTGCGGTCCGAAACTTCAATCGCGCCAACGAGGAGCAGCGCCCCTCGGTGACGGGGCCCGCCGGATCTCCCTTCGGATCCGCCTCATCCCGCGATGTCGGCTCCCGGCCATCGGGGCATGGATCGCCGCTGGGCCCGTTGTCGAAACCCGCCAGCGCCGACGGCGCTTTATCGAGCGACCCCACCGATGTTGATATCGAGACAAGCGCAGGGCCCGCAACCGGTGATCAGCAGCAATCGACGGGAGAGGCCAGTCCCTTCGATCCAAACGCGCCTGCACACGGAGCCGGCGCATTTACCGTTGGCGAGATCGGCGGGGCCGCTTCCGGTGTACCGTCCGGCATCGACACAGGACCCGACCCTCTGTTAGGCGTGGAGGATAATAGCGCGACATTGTCACCGGGCGAACGCACGGCGCAAACGTCCGTGCCTTCAGAGGATGGAGAAGGCGGATCGGCGTTCTCGAATCGTGTCATCGGCGTTGGCGGCAGCGGAAGCGACAGTAGGGCTCCGACTTTGCTCGAGGTTCCAAAGCAACCGTCGAATCCGCGTCGTCAGTAGGCTCCGCGCATGCGGTTGAATGCCGTCCACACCAACCGCGAGGGTCCGGCCGATCGAACGCGCGGATCAAACGGATTAAAGCCGCACTTGGCCAATCTGCGGAGGTAGATCGCGGCCAGCGTCGCAGGCAACAGCGCCGGCAGCGCCCGCTTCGGGATCTCCGAGCGGTAACGCCGGGCGGATCGAATAAAATCCCAGGCTTTGTCGGAGATCGCGGTAACCACCGGTACCAGGCCGTCGACCGGTCCCGTCTCGAACATCTGCGCCACGTCCAGGCCGGCCTCTCGGCTCAACTCGGCGGGGAGGTAGACCCGCCGAGCTTGGGCGTGGAACGGCACGGCGCGCAGAATGCCGGTGAGCGCCCAGGCGATACCCACGTCGCGCCCCGCTTTTTCCGGTGCCTCTCCCGTCCCGCCGAGGATGTGCAACGAAAGCCGGGCGAGGGTGGCCGACGTCCCATCAGCGTAATCGATCAGTGCGTCCAGCGTCTGCGGCGCAAGGTCGTCGAGATCGAAGGCGCGTGCGTCGAGGATTCGGTCGAATTGGCGGCGATCGAGCCCATACCGGTTCACGGCGTCGGCAAGCGCGACCGCCACCTGATGACGCAGCGGAGCACCGGTATAGATCGTGTCCAGGGCATCGCGCCACCATTGCAGGCGCATGTGCCCCAGCATCGGCTCCCGAGCCATCTCCCGGATCCGCGCCACCTCCAGGTTGAAGGCGTACACAGCGGCCATGGCCTCGCGCTCTTCCGCTGGAGCGAACAAGGAACAGATGAACCGGTCGTTGTCGAAACGCCGGACCTGCTCGGCGCAATAGGAAAGCTGTGGCATTGCGATTACGTATACCTTGTTCTCACGATCATTCAGCGTGTAGGGTTCGCAAGCGCATTATCGCACTATAAGGCATCAAGCAACTTTCACTAGGCAAAGGGCGGCCGCGTCGTGATCGTCATCAGTTCGAGCCGGCTGGGCCGCGACGCCGACTTCTCGCTCATGCCGGAACTGTTCCGTCCGGCCATCCAAACCCATGTGCGGCACTTCGGCCGGTTCGTACGCCTGGCCGACGGCATCGCCGACGATGCCACTCTGACGCGTGATGAAAAACAGGCGCGCCTCGATGCACTGGAAGCCATGCTCGAGGGTGGTCCCGACGCCGACTGGTCGGACGAAGCGTCGACAGTGTCGCGCCAGATGCGCGAGAGCCTGCGAGACTCAAAAGCCACCGCCGAGCACGCGCTTCATGTCACCCATGCGTTCCGGAACGACATATCGGGCGCGCGTGTCCAGACTTGGGACGATCTGCTGGCCTACTGCACCCACGCTGCTTCTCCCATCGGCCGTTACATGCTGGACCTCACGGGCGAGGATCCGGGCGTCTGCGGCCCCGCCACAGACGCGCTCTGCGCCGCGCTCCGAATCCTCAAGCGGTTGCGCGACTGCAAGGAGCCCAGCGCCCAATACCGGCGGCTGTGTATTCCCGAGAAGTTTATGCGCGACGCGTTTATCACCACCCTGCACCTGCAGGCGCCCTCGGCCAAGGGTCAGACCCGCGCGGTCATCGACCGGGTGCTGGACGGCGTCGACCGCCTGTTGGTGGATGCCGCCCCCCTGCCCCGGTTGATCAAATCGCGAGGCCTCAGCCTGCACACCGCCATCGTGCTTTGCCGGGCGCGAACGCTGGCGCAACACTTTCGCGCGCGCGACCCGCTCAACGAGCGCGTGGAACTGAGCGGTTGGGAACGACGCAAGTGTAAATGGCTCTGCAAACTCAGATCTTTCCTGCCTTGGTAACAGAATTCACTGGATTCCCTTCCCGTTCCCCTTTCAATCCATGGTGCAACACCATATTTTCAGGGGATCTGAAAAAGTTACATAAAGGACGAGGGACATATGGCTTTCGAACTACCGGCGCTGCCATTTGCAAAGGATGGACTGCAGCCATACATTTCGGCGAATACACTCGACTTTCACCATGGCAAGCACCACCAAACCTACGTAACCAATCTCAACAACATGACCGAAGACTCCCCGATGGCTTCGCAGAGCCTGGAGGAGGTCATCCAGGCGGTTGCCGGCGACGCTTCCAAGGCCGGCGTTTTCAACAACGCCGCCCAGGTTTGGAACCACACCTTCTATTGGCACTGCATGAAACCGGGCGGCGGCGGCGCACCGTCTGGCGACGTGGCGGCGGCCATCGACGGTGCTTTCGGTTCCTTCGACAAGTTCAAGGAAGAGTTCAAGAACGCCTGCGTCACCCAGTTCGGCAGCGGCTGGGGCTGGCTGGTGGCCGAGAACGGCTCGGTCAAGATCGCCAAGACCGGCAACGCCGACACTCCGATGGTCCATGGTCAGACCGCGCTTCTGACCTGCGATGTCTGGGAGCACGCATATTATCTCGACTACCAGAACCGCCGCCCCGACTACGTCCAGGATTTTATCGACAATCTGATCAACTGGGACTTCGTTGCCGAGAACCTGGCCAAGGCCTGAATTCGCACAAGACGCCAGCAAAGCGAGAGGCCCGGGTTAATCCGGGCCTTTTTTTGCGTCGCGTCGTCATGCTTCGTTCGAAGACAGGCCAAGCCTGCCGAAGCCGAACCGTCGGACGTCACTTCTGCGGCGGAGATGGTTCATGTGCATGGGGGAAAACACGACAATTGCACATATGTTGTGCAGCTTCGTTCATTTGCACATAATTTGCGCAATTATAGAAAGCTGGTGCGTGCAAGCACCGGCCATATTTCGGTCCAAATTCATCCAATCTCGTCGATGTTTCACCTTTCTCCTCACTTGGCGCATGCCTTGCTAGCGAGATAGTGCCGTGCGGTTCGCACGGTCTGTTTATTCTATGTGATGTTCATGCGAATCAAGACACCGACGGGCTTGAGAGTGCTAGTTGCAGACGATAACGCGGAACGAAGGGGCATGTTCAAGGCCATGCTGAGTGAACACGGGTACGGGATCGCCGGCTCGCTGCCCTTTGGCGACCTGACGGCTGATCGGATCGAGCGAGAACGGCCCGATGCGGTTCTGGTCAATGTCACCGATCCCGATGAACGCTCGATGGACCGTATTCGCGCCATTCAGGACGTGCGCCCGTCGCCCATCGCCATGTTCAGCGAAGACGGCGAACCGGAACAGATACGGGCGGCGGTGGCGGCGGGCGTGAGCGCCTACATCGTAGTCGGTCTGAATAGTAACCGGGTGCGCTCGGCCATCGATCTGGCACGGGCTCAATTCGACGAGGGGCGGCATGTGCGCGCGGAACTGGATAAGGCCCAGGCCGCCCTGTCGGAGCGCAAACTTATTGAACGCGCCAAAGGCATTGTTATGAGACAGCGCGGTCTCAACGAGGAAGACGCGTATCAAGTCATGCGCAAGACGGCGATGGACCGGAACATCCGCATGGCCGACCTGGCGAAGACACTGATCGACGCGACAGAAATTCTCGGGTAGCGGCCGCCCCCACCCGGCGCATCGCGCCGTCCGGCAAGCGCCGCACTTCGGTTTCTCCGCCCAATGGCGGGCGCGAGAGACCAAACCGGATCAGAGGGCCAACGGCGGTCCCGCGATCCATACCGAGGAGCTAATGGCGGCTCCATAGGGACAAAGGCGTCCGAAGACACGCTGGGAGCGAACCGTTCCGGCGATGCTTTCGGGCGCTTGTTTTTTGAAAGGACCGTGACAATGGGTGCTTTTAGCGACCCCTTCGATCCAAACACGATACTGTGGTCGGGCTGTCCGTGCGGGCAGCACCGAAATATGGCCGAACACCGCGCCGCCATGGGTGGAGCCAATGGCTCGCGCTTCGCGTGCGAGGCCGCCGACACCGAGCCGGCGGCACCATCACTGCAGGCGGTGTCCACGCCTGTTCCCGAAAACAAACCATCCTACGACGACACCGACGCGCTGTTGGAGCGGTGCGTCGAACAGGCGGTGATGAAGGGAATCTTCGGAACCGACGTCAACCGCCGCGGTTTCCTCCGCGCCGTGGGCGGGGCAACCGCGCTCGCCGCGATCTCCCAGATCTTCCCGCTCGACGTCGCTAAGGCGCTGGCCGCCGAAACCAAGGGGGCTCTGGAAAAGACCAAGCTCAATGTCGGGTTCGTCCCCATCACCTGTGCCACCCCCATCATCATGGCCCACCCCATGGGTTTCTATGAGAAATACGGCCTCGATGTGGACGTGATCAAAACGGCCGGCTGGGCGGTATCGCGCGACAAATCGCTTTCGGGGGAATACGACGCGGCCCATATGCTGACGCCGATGCCGCTCGCCATCACCATGGGCGCCGGTTCGGTGGCGACACCATGGACCATGCCGGCGGTGGAAAACATCAATGGCCAAGCGATCACGCTCCACCTGAAGCACAAGGACAAGCGCGATCCTAAGCAGTGGAAGGGGTTCAAGTTCGCCGTTCCCTTCGATTACTCGATGCACAACTTCCTGCTGCGCTATTACGTGGCCGAGCACGGGATCGATCCGGACAAGGACATCCAGATCCGTGTGCTGCCGCCGCCCGAAATGGTGGCCAACCTGCGTGCCGAAAATGTCGACGGGTATCTTTCGCCCGATCCCTTCAATCAGCGCGCGGTCTACGACGGCGTCGGCTTCATCCACATGCTGACCAAAGACATCTGGCTCAATCACCCGTGCTGCGCCTTCGCGGCTTCTCAAGGATTTATCGACGAGAACCCGAATACGTTCCTGGCATTGTTCAAGTCCATCATCGAGGCGACCACGTACGCGTCCGACAAATCCAATCGCAAGGAAATCGCCAAGGCGATCTCGCCGAAGAACTACCTCAACCAGCCTGAAACGGTGGTGGCGCAGGTTCTCACCGGCACCTTTGCGGACGGTCTGGGCAGTGTCCGCAAGGAACCGGACCGTATCGATTTCGACCCTTTCCCGTATCACTCCATGGCCGTCTGGATCATGTCCCAGATGAAGCGGTGGGGGTATGTGGAGGGCGACGTCGATTACCAGACGATCGCCAAGCAGGTGTACCTCGCCACGGACGCACAGAAGGTGATGACGGACATGGGGCTAACGCCGCCCACCGAGACCAGCAAGAAGTACGTGATCATGGGCAAGGAGTTCGACCCTGCTACGCCCGACGCGTACATCGAAAGCTTCGACATCAAGCGGACTTAAGGGAGACGTCATGGCCGCCTCGCTGCGCGCGCGATCACTGGTGCTTTCCGTTGTGCTATTTTGTGTGTTCGTTGCCATCTGGCATTTCGCGGTCCAGACAGGTGGCGACACGGGACCGGCCATGGACCCCGAATATGCCGCCTTGATGGGCGAAACCGCCAAGGGGGGCTCGGCATTGCCGGGCCCCTTGCAGGTGGGCGCCGAGTTGTGGAAGCACATCTCCGACCCGTTCTACGATGCCGGCCCCAACGACAAGGGAATCGGCATTCAGCTCGCCTACTCCTTGGGCCGGGTGCTTCTGGGTTTTCTCATCGCCGCCCTGGTCGCCATCCCGCTTGGTTTTCTCGTCGGGATGTCCCCGCTTTTTCATAAGGCGCTGGATCCGTACATCCAGGTGCTCAAACCGATCTCACCGTTGGCCTGGATGCCCCTGGCGCTTTACACGATCAAGGATTCGGAAGTTTCGTCGATCTTCGTGATCTTCATTTGTGCCCTCTGGCCCATGCTGATCAACACCGCCTTCGGGGTGGCCTCGGTCCGAAAGGAATGGCTCAACGTCTCCAAAACCTTGGAGGTGGGCAGCCTGCGCACCGCGTTGCTCGTGATCCTCCCCGCCGCGGCACCCACCATCATGACCGGCATGCGCATCTCCATCGGCATCGCGTGGCTGGTGATCGTCGCTGCCGAGATGCTCGTGGGCGGAACGGGTATCGGCTACTTCGTTTGGAACGAATGGAACAATCTGTCCATCACCAGCATCCTCGTCGCCATCCTGTTCATCGGCCTGATCGGCATGCTGCTAGACCTCGTCCTCGCCTGGGTCGGTCGGCTGGTCGCTTATCAGGAATAACTGTCTCCGGAGAATGCCATGTCGAGTAAGAAACCGCTGATCTCCATCGAGGGACTGACCCGGAGTTTCGCATCGCAGGACAAAGGCGAGGATGCGTTTGCCGTGTTCGAGGACGTCTGGTTCCACGTGAATGAGAGCGAGTTCGTCTGTTTGATCGGACACTCGGGCTGCGGAAAAACCACCCTTCTCAATATCCTCGCCGGCTTGGACACCGCGTCCGAGGGAGCGGTCATCGTCGGCGGGATCGCGGTGGAGGGCCCCAGCCTGGATCGCGCCGTCATTTTCCAGAGCCACGCGCTGATGCCGTGGATGTCGGTCATGGGAAATATTGCTTTCGCGGTCAAATCCCGCTGGCCGGAATGGAACAAGGACCGCATCCGCGAGCATTGTCAGAAGTACATCGACCTGGTGCACCTGACCGGTTCCGAAAACAAGAAGCCATCCCAGCTGTCGGGCGGCATGAAACAGCGGGTGGGCATCGCCCGCGCGCTAGCCATTCAACCGAAAATTCTGCTCATGGACGAACCGTTCAGCGCCCTGGACGCGCTGACCCGCGGCTCGCTCCAGGACGAGACCCTGTCCATCTGCCAAACCACCCGCCAGACCTCTTTCATGATCACCCACGACATCGACGAGGCGATCTTGCTGTCGGACAAGATCGTGCTGATGACCAACGGGCCGGAAGCCAAGGTGTGTGAGATCGTCGAAAATACGTTACCGCGGGAACGAACCCGCAACGACATGCACCACCATGCGAACTACTACCCCATGCGTAATCACCTGCTGGATTTCCTGGTGAACCGCTCCCGGCAGTTCCGCGAAGAACTCGCATCCGCTGACTACGACCCCAGGCACCCGCCGGTGGTGGCTCCCACGGCCGAAAACGCAAGCACGGACCCGGCCGTGTTCGAGAAACCACCACTGGTCAAGACCATCAACGCTTGAACAATCCGTTCTGAAGGAGAGGAAGTTATGAGCCGAATTGAAGTCACCGAAAAAATCGTCGCCGCCAAGTTGGCCAAGGGCCTGTCGTGGGCCGAGATCGCGGAGAAAATCGGCAATGCCAAGGAATGGACCACGTGCGCCCTGCTCGGCCAGATGGCCATGAACGAAGCCGAGTCGAAGGTCGCCGCGGAGATTTTCGATCTCTCGGACGAAGAAGCCAAATGGCTGACCGTGCCACCCTACCGCGGCGCCCTAGGACAAACCGTTCCCACCGACGCGCTGCTCTACCGTTTCTACGAGCTGATCCAGGTCTACGGCCCGGCGATCAAGGGGCTGATCGAAGAGGAGTTCGGCGACGGCATCATGAGCGCCATCGACTTCTCCATGGACATCTCCCGCAAGGAAGATCCCAACGGCGACCGCGTCGTCGTCGTGCTCAACGGCAAGTTCCTCCCCTACAAACGCTATTGAGCGCAGCGAGGGTCCCCCAATGAGCGGGGCCGCCGCTTCGCTTCGCGCGGCCGGTGCAACGGCGTGCCGGTCAAACACTGCAAAACCACGGACAAAGGAGTTCGACGGTTGGACGACACAAAAGTTCCCGTAACCGTGCTCACCGGCTATCTGGGCGCGGGCAAGACAACGCTGCTGAACCGTATCCTGACCGAACAGCACGGCAAAACCTACGCCGTCATCGTCAACGAATTCGGCGAACAGGGTATCGACAACGATCTCGTCGTTGACGCGGACGAGGAAGTGTTCGAAATGAACAATGGGTGCATCTGCTGTACCGTGCGGGGCGATCTGATCAACATCATCACCACCCTGCTCAAGCGCAAGGGCAGCTTCGACGGCATTCTCATCGAAACCACGGGCCTCGCCGATCCGGCGCCCGTGGTCCAGACCTTTTTCGTCGATGAAGACGTGAAGCGGAAGGTTTCGCTGGATTCGGTCGTAACGCTGGTAGACGCCCTCCACTTCCTTGACCGGATCGAGGACGGCCACGAAGCCGTGGAACAAGTGGCCTTCGCCGACATCATCCTGCTCAACAAGATCGATCTGGTCTCCACATACGATCTGGAAAGGGTGGAAGCCCGCATCCGCTCCATCAACCCGCACGCCACCATCCACAAAACCGAGCGGGCCGCCGTGGAACTCGACGGCGTCCTCGGTCAGGGCGCCTTCGATCTGTCCCGCATCCTGGATATCGAGCCGGAACTGCTCACCGGCGAGGACGATCACGAACACGACCAGACCATCACCAGCGTCTCGCTGAAAGTGGACCACCCTCTGGACTCGAGGAAGTTCTCCGCCTGGATCCGTGAGTTGATCCGGACCCGCGGCACCGACATCTTCCGGTCAAAGGGTATACTGTCGCTGGCCGGACAGGAGCGACGGTACGTTTTCCAGGGTGTTCACATGGTCATGGACAGCACCTGGGGCGAGGCCTGGACCACATCGGAACGTGACAGCCGCCTTGTTTTCATCGGCCGCAACCTGGAAGGCGACACCTTGAGGACAGGGTTCGAGGCCTGCACGATAGCGGCATGACCATGCATGACCGCGCCGCACGGATCCTCTCACCGGACGTGGAGACCGCCGTCGAGCAACGGAACGCCTTCGTCATCGGGCAGGCCTTCAACCGCTCGGGCTCGGCCGTTGCCATCATCCTCGGCGACGGCTCGGTGGTCGTCGCCGGCGACCGTGGACTCCAGCCGCTGGCCGAGGCACAAACCATCCCTCTCGACGGCCTCCCGCTATCCCTGGCGCCGGACGTGGACGGAGAAGGATTAGTCGTGGGCACCGACGCCGGAGCGGTGCTTGTCGTATCAGCGGATGGCAACGTTTCGGAAATCCACCGCTTTCCGGGGCGATGGATCCAAATCGTGGCGAGCCATGCCGGCACGCACCTGCGCGTCGCCGCTTCCGGGAGAGAGATCGAGGTGTTCGATGGGGCGGGATGCCATCAGCGAACGGTGTCTGGTCACCCCAGTTCGGTCTCGGGCATGGCGTTTTCTCCCGACGGCACCCGCCTCGCCGTTTCCCATTACAACGGTGTTTCCATCTGGGACTTGACCGACCCCTCGCCTTCACCGACTCAGCTGCAGTGGAAGGGCTCGCAGACCGGTGTCTCCTGGAGCCCCGATGGCCGCTATCTGGTCACCAGCACCCAGGAAAACGAACTCCATTGCTGGAACCTTGACCAGAACCGCGACATGCGCATGAGCGGCTACCCGTCGAAGGTGCGCGCCATGAGTTGGTGCCCGAACGCGTCGTATCTGGCCGTCGCCGGCGCCGACGTGGTCACGAGCTGGTCGTTCGAAGGCGGTGGTCCCGAAGGCAAGCCACCCTTGGAATTCGGCTACGTGTTCGAGGGAACCGTCACCTGCGTGGCCGCCCACCCCTTTGAAAAGTCCGTTGCCGGCGGTTATAGCGACGGCACTGTCCTGATCGGCGATATCGCCTCGGGCGACGCCATCATCGCCAAGGCGCCGTCCGGCGGCGCCGTGACCGCCATCGCATGGTCTCCCGATGGAAGCATTCTCTTCGCCGGCACCGAACAGGGAGAAATCGCTCGGATCCGCGTCGTCGGTCGGGTATCCGGGCGCCGCGACGCCGCCGAGCAGGCCTTCATCAACGCCGGCGCCGGCACAACCGCGCCGGAGACCGCGCCTCTGATCTCCGATTGCGGATCCACCGAGTGCACTGCGGATGAAGCCGGATCCGGAACGGCGTCATGAACCCGGGCCGTTTCCTTGGTGCGGAAGCGGTGCAAGGGAAAACAGAAACGGCTGACCGGCGCGCATGGCCGATCGAGCCCCTCGCGGGGTTCTTCCGCTGCGCTTGGAGCGAAAGTGATATCCGACCGCGTATTTCATCTCGATCGGATGTTGCCTTCGGACGCTATGTCACGGCATAAAGCCACAATTGCGCCCGTTTCGATTGGGGGCGGGAAAATAGGAGTATGTGAGAATGAAGGGCGCGCTTCGGTTGTTGGTGTTTGCCGTCGCTATGAGCGGAGCTATGGGTGGCGGAGCCGCTTCAGCGAACCCGGGCGACTTGAAGGCCTTTTTCGGAACCTATGCGGGTGAGTCTCTCATGCCCAGCGTGGAGTTGACGCCGCGCGACCTCAGGGTATCCATCGCGCCGGCGCCGGCGGACGGCTTCACCATCGAATGGCATACCACGCTGTTCAAGTTCCGTGAACCACAGCGGCGCAAATCTCAGTTGCTGGAATTCCGCCCCACCGCCGACAATCCGTCCATGTACTACGTGGTGCCGCCGGACGGCGCCGTGGGAAGCGGCGGAGGCCCCGAGCCGACGGCGGGCACGCTGGGCGGCGCGCCCTACGCCTGGGCCTATGTCCAAGGCCGGCTCATGACGATCCACGTAATGACCATCATCGACCGGGGCG
>JGI12210J13797_10353611_pt1 | contig 11260 bp, 8 predicted proteins | sample ElkSlonscriptome_3_FD_13797 | JGI IMG/M metagenome (IMG submission 13797) | reverse complement strand
AAAAATGAAGAATAGAGAAAATATGAGCGAATTTAATAGAGATAGTATGCTAGAAACGCTTGAGTCTCACGAAAGCGTTTGGGATGTAATTGTTATTGGTGGTGGAGCTACCGGCCTAGGGGCTGCCATTGAGGCCGCTGCGCGAGGATACTCTACCCTGCTTTTGGAACAAGCCGACTTTGCTAAGGGTACCTCTAGCCGCAGTACGAAGTTAGCACACGGGGGGGTACGTTATCTACAGCAAGGTGATGTTTCTTTAGTTATTGAAGCCCTGGGGGAGCGAGGATTGATGATGCAGAACGCTCCACATCTGGTTCATAATCAAGCCTTCGTTATTCCTACCTACGATTGGTGGGGTGGCCCGTTTTATACGGTAGGCATGAAGGTATACGACGTTCTGGCCGGCAAACTGGGGCTGGGGCCTTCCAAGAGCCTTACCAAAGAAGAAACCATCGAGAAAATACCTACCGTAGAACAAGAGGGGCTACGCGGTGGGGTCGTATATTTCGATGGTCAATTCGATGATGCTCGGCTAGCCGTTAATTTAGCGCAGACCTGTGCCGAAGTTGGTGGCACCCTGCTCAACTACATGAAAGTAACTAACCTACTGAAAACCAGTGAAATGGTGTCAGGGGTGGTGGCGGAAGATCTTGAGACGGGTAAATCCCATCAGATTGGTGGTCGAGTGGTTATCAACGCAACTGGGGTGTTCGTTGATCACGTAATCCGGATGGATGAGCCTGAAGCGCAAGATATTATTCAACCCAGCCAGGGGGTTCATATAGTTTTGGATAAAAAATTCTTGCCGGGAGATTCAGCGATAATGGTTCCTAAAACCGATGACGGCCGGGTACTCTTTGCGGTCCCCTGGAATGATAAAGTTGTGGTTGGTACTACTGATACTCCAATAGATAAGGTCTCGCTAGAACCTCGTGCCCTGGAGGAAGAAGTGCAGTTTATTCTCAATCACGCCGCTCAGTATTTAACAGAAGACCCTACCCGGGAGGATGTACTCAGTGTGTTTGCAGGGTTGCGCCCACTGGTGAAAACAACCGGAGGTAAAAGCACCTCTCAGATTTCGCGTAGCCACTCAATTATTGTTTCCGTTTCGGGATTATTGACCATTACTGGTGGGAAATGGACTACTTACCGGAAAATGGGTCAGGATGCCGTAGATAAAGCAGCACTGATTGCCGGATTAGAAGACCGAGAATCAAAAACTAAAGACTTACGAATCCGTGGCTGGTTAAAGTATATTGATCCGGTAAACCCGCTGTGGTTCTACGGTTCCGATGCTATTGCCATTCGTATGTTAGTAGATCGTCAGCCTGAACTCGGAGAAACCATTCACCCCGATTTGCCCATTATTAAAGCACAGGTGGTTTGGGCGGCTGAACATGAGATGGCTCGTACGGTAGAAGATTTTCTGGCCCGCCGAACCCGCTGTCTACTACTCAATGCCCGAGCCAGTCAGGAAATGGCTCCAATAGTAGCTGCATTACTGGCTAAATCACTACGAAAAAGCGAAAGCTGGCAAGAAAAGCAAGTGGCTCAGTACCGAGAGCTCGCCTCCGGCTATATTCTAAACTAACCTGTTCATGACTAATTTTACTGCCGAATTTATTGGAACGGCCTTATTAATTTTACTAGGCAATGGCGTAGTATGCAACGTAGTGTTGAATCAAACCAAAGGCAATAGCGCGGGATGGATTGTGATAACCGCTGGTTGGGGAATGGCCGTATTTGTGGCTGTTTTCACTGTTGCCCCCTACAGCGGAGCCCATCTTAATCCAGCTGTTTCATTGGGGCTGGCCACGGCCGGAGTGTTTGAGTGGAGCAAAGTTCCTATTTATGTATTGGCACAAATACTGGGAGCCGCAGTAGGAACAACTTTAGCGTGGCTAATGTATCGTCCGCACGTAGAGGCAACCGATGATCCGGGATCAAAGCTAGCCATTTTTGCCACTGGCCCAGCTATTCGTAAAACAGCTTCTAATTTTTATTCGGAGCTTATTGGCACCTTCGTACTAGTATTTGCCGCGCTGTCAATTGCCCCCCCCGAACTTAGAGCCAATGAGTTTTCGGAAGTAGAATTTGGATTGGGTGCTTTAGGCGCGCTGCCGGTAGGATTAGTGGTTTTCGCCATCGGTATGTCGTTGGGAGGAACTACCGGCTACGCCATCAATCCAGCTCGCGACCTTGCTCCCCGAATTATGCATACCCTATTACCGATTTCGAATAAAGGCAGCAGCGATTGGGGGTATTCCTGGGTTCCCATAGTAGGCCCGATTGTAGGAGGCATTATAGCCGGAGCACTCTACACTTTTCTGTTGAGTTAGACCGATTCGCTCACCAGCATAGCCGCACCAAAAACTCCAGCACTATCGCCGAGTTTAGGACGGAAGAACTGAGTATCTAGTCGGTTGTTAAACACGTACTTTTTAATAGCTTCTACTCCGTCAGTGTAAAGCTCATCAATGTTGCCTACTCCCCCACCGAGTACAATTGCATCGGGATCGAGAATATTAATGACTACTGAAATAGCCAGCCCGAAGAATTCGGTGAGCCGCTCAATCGTTTGCTTCGCTACTGGATCGCTCCCAGCTTGATAGCGCTGATAAATTTCTTTCAGACTCCGCTCTTCTCCAGTTTGTTGATAATAAAACCGGGCTAACGATGGGCCTGCCAATACGGTTTCAACCACTCCAGTACGACCAGTGTAGGATTTTCCACCTGACTCATCTAAAAAATTGTGTCCCCACTCTCCCCCAATCCCTTGCCGACCATTCCAGATTTTTCCATCAATCACAATTCCTCCCCCCGTTCCAGTTCCCATGATTACTCCGAATACCATCCGGGCATTGGGCATTTTCTCTTTCACTACCCCTAAACGTGCTTCAGCTAAAGCAAAGCAATTGGCGTCGTTGGCTATCTCAATAGGTACTCCTAACTTCGCTTCTAGGTCCTGTTGGAATGGTTTTCCGTTAAGGCAGGTGGTGTTGCTGTTTTTTAGCGTTCCTAAGATCGGATCCAACGTGCCCGGGGTGCCAAAACCTACTCGTTCGGGTTTCAATCCAGTTTCTGCTGAAATCTGATCGATTAATTTTTTGATCTGATCTAAAATATGTTCGTATCCCTGATCCTGTTCGGTAGGAACCCGGGTACGACACAGCGTTTCAGTACTTTCAGCACTTTTAAGTACTACTCCTTCGATTTTGGTTCCACCCAAGTCAATACCCCAAAGTGGCTTCATTTATTTGGTTGTTATAGGTTCCGATGGCTCAATTGTCTTTTGATACTGTTCCTTTTGAAAATGATAAATTGCAAACTGCACATGGCTAATTGTTAACTGTTCACTGCTTCCGTTTAGCTGATTTGCAACTCTTTCTCAATCTGCTCCAGTGATTTTCCTTTGGTTTCGGGTACGAAGAACCAGACAAACACCAGGCTGAGCGCAGCAATTACAGCAAAAATCCCGAAGGAGAACGCCCCGCCTTTGTTAGCCAGCATCCAAGGGAACGTTTGGGTAACCAAGTAGGTAGAACTCCAATGCATGAATAGCGCTACCGACATGGCCGAACCACGGTACTTGTTGGGAAATATCTCGGACACTATCACCCACATAACAGCCGCGTGGGTAGCCGCAAAAGAAGCGATATAGCCCAGAATAGAAAACAGCACTCCGTACCCGGCTCCCCCGTCACTCAAGAATGAAAATGAGAGGAAAGATAGGGATAAAGTCATTCCCACGGAACCGGCTAGTAAAAGTGGTTTACGCCCCCAGCGATCTACCAAATTAATCGCTACAAACGTAAATATAAGATTTGTACCCCCGATGGCGACGGTTTGCTTTAAAGCCGACTCCAATCCAGCTCCCGCACTCTCAAAAATAGTGGGGGCGTAGTAGATTATCGCATTGATTCCGACGAGTTGCTGTAACATGGCCAGAACAATCCCGATGATGGTGATTTTAGCCATGCCTCCTTTAAACAAATCAGTAAAGGCCACTTTTTCCTGCTCTCCTTTAAGGGAAGCTTCAATCTCGCTCATTTCTTCGGCAATATGGCTGTCTCCTTCTAGTTTGCGAAGTACTTCCCGAGCTTTGGCTTCCTGATGATTTTTGAACAACCACCGAGGACTTTCCGGAATGATAAACAACAAGCCGAAGAATAGCAGGGCTGGAATAGCTTCGCTACCGAGCATGTACCGCCAGCTATCGTCGCCAAAGCTCTCGGCAAATAAGAGATTGGTGAAGTATACGACCAAAATTCCGATAACAATCGTTAGTTGATTGATGGAGACTAACCTTCCCCGGCGGTCGGCTGGAGAGATTTCTGCAATGTAGGTGGGTGATAAGGCGGAGGCTGCTCCTACGCCAATTCCACCGAGGATGCGGGCTAGTACAAAGAATGTAAAGTTGGTAGCTAGCGCAGTGCCTACCGCCGAAAAGGTGAAAAGGATCGCTGTGACTATCAGTACCTTTTTCCGGCCAAATAAGTCGCTGACGAATCCAGCCGAGAAGGCCCCGATGATACAGCCTACGATTACACTGGATACCGCCCAGCCCAAGGAAAGTTCATCAAGACCAAAGTACTTTTGGATAAATGGATTAGCGCCGGAAATGACGGCCGTATCAAATCCAAACAAAAAGCCCCCCAGGGCAGCAATAAAGGTGATGGTGTAGATGTAGGTTTGGCGTTTCATAGTAGCAGTATAGCGAATATTTTACGCTAAAAATGCGAAGACCAACGCTGTTAACCTAATCAGTTTATAAAAAACTTACATTGAAATAGTGGAACAGCTACTACAGACTCATAGCTGATCCGTCCTTAAATAATAGCTCCGAGGGCTGCCATTCAATAGAAAGCTCAGAAAGATCAGCACTGATCAGGACTTCACTTTCATTTCCGGTGAGTTCCGGATCTTCTACCACGTGAAACACGGCCCGTTCGCCAATTCCTAAGGGACGGTCGTAGGTAAGCGGAAGGACTTTTACTAGCTCTCCTTCGGCATCATTAAAAACTACTCGTCCGTTAAAAGAAGAAATATTTCGGTTGGACCGATTGTGAAACACAAACTTATAGGTATAGTCCTCCTGATTTTCGGCGTCAGCGTAAAATTTGTCCATCACCGCCACAATTACCGCCCGTTTCATTTCGTCCAGCGTAGATTGATCAATCTCCGGTTCCGGACTATCGGTAGAATACGCTTGATCGGTTGAAGTACTTTCTGGCTCATCGATGAAAACTATACCGAATAACCCAATTCCTACAATCTTTTCGTAGTCAGGGAATTGAAGCTCGGTAAGAGAGAAGAGGTAAAAATCATTGCGCTGTACCGGGGATACGTTTTGGCTTTCTGCCGTAGATACCAGGGTGCTATTCAGTTCATTCGCTGAAGAGCCTTCCGAAAGGTCAAGTAACGATGATTGTAGTAACTTTTGGTGGGCAGATTGCTCAATGGCACTGCGGTGCTGCTCAATGCCAGGGTTGGTGAAAAAGGCGACAGTCAATAAGATCAACGCTACCAGAAAACCTACCCAAATTCCTTTGGGCCGGAATTTATTAGTCTTTACCGGAGAGGGCGAAGTATAGGAAGAGGGTACCGGATTGTGAGCGGAATCAGGACGGCTGGGTACGTAAGCTACTGGATTGGTCGCTGAATTAGGAATCGGTGGCCGATTAAAGTTAGCCTCCGCACCGTTGGGAACGGCAACTACTTTTTTAGGGGTAGAAGATACAGGCTTCGGTTTAGGCCGGAACGATTTTTTCTCAGCTACCGGCTGCATTTTTTGAGTGGACTCCGTTTTCTTGGATAGAGATCGGAGCAGCGCTTCCAGTTCATCGGCCTTTCGGAAATAATGCCTCACTGAGTGTGATAAGGCTTTATCAAGATTGGCTGCGGAACCACTTACCAATACTATTTCGTGTTGCACCAGCGATTCGTCTTCCCGGGAATACAAAAAAAGATTGGCTTGTTCGCGGTGTTTCCACTGAATGCAGGGAACTTTACCGTCAATCCGGGCTACCTCTTCGAAATAGGTACTTATCAGTTGAATACGCTCATCTTTATTCATCGTACGGCAGGTTGGGTAGTATTCGTAAAAATAGATACATTAATTGAAACGAAAAACTCTCAATAATCAGTATACGCTAGGGGATAGTTTGTAACCTACCGGATGCGACGAGCCGGAACCCCTGCGTAGACCCCGGCTTCGGTTATAGGCTGATTCACGTAGGAGTGAGCACCAACTACTACCTTATCAGCAATGGTTATGCCTTGCCGAACTGTGGTATGGCTACCCACGAATACCCTATTACCTACTATTGCACCACCGTTAAGAATCGCTCCGGTAGAAATATGACAAAATTCCCCAACAACCACATCGTGCTCTATCAGTGCTTGGGTATTGATGATTACATTACGCCCCACCTGCGCTCCCGCATTAACCAGAGCAAAGTGCATAATGGCGGTACCCTCCGCTACCGAGGCGTGGTCGGATAGTCGGGCGAAGGGAGAAACTACCGAAGCTAACTTCCCTCCGGCTCGCGTCAACTTCTGGTCTAATCGCATGCGTATTTCAGCAGTTTCTATCTGCCCTACAGTAATTAAAAAGTATTGATTGTCATTTGCTAATGATGTTAGCTGCTTGTCGATACTGGTTACGGCATAATTGAGTACATGCTTCCCCATTTTTTCTTGTCGGTCGGCAATACCCACCAGGCGAAAATCATGACCAGATTCTACCACATCGATCACCGAACGAGCGTGACCACCTCCACCAATCAGAATTAAGTCACGCATAGGGTATGATGGTTGACGGAAGATTAGCAATGCAAGATTCGGCCCACTCCGCTTGAGGAAGCGAAGTATGAAAATCGTGGCTAAACAATGAGTACCGGTGCAATGATTTCCAGGCGGCCCGCGTTTCTATACCCGCTGTGTTCGTCTGTTTCACAAAACTATCGCGTTGCTCCTGATTGGGAAAGACCGCAGCTTGTAGCCAATAATTGGAATGTGCCTCGGGTTGTTCACGCCAAACTGTTATATCAGATTCCTGAAACAGAGCAGCGTACCAGTTATAAAGAATCCTTTTTTGTTGCAAGCAATGGTCTAAGTGCGTTAACTGCGCTAAGCCAAGGGCAGCATTCAGAGCAGGCATCCGATAATTATGACTAACTTCATTTACCTCATTACTCATGGCGCTGGTCAGTTGGTTCGCCCGCCTGAAGGCTCGTTGGTAGATCAACTCTTCGTTAGTTAGTAACATGCCTCCTCCGCCACTAGTAATTACCTTATTTCCGTTAAAACTTATCACCCCCGCATTACCCCAAGTACCTACTGCTTGTCCGTGTAGTGTGCTTCCCAAGCCTTCGGCAGCATCTTCCAGTACTGGAATACGATACTGTTGGCATAGCCGAACAATAGTTTTTACGTCAGCCGGATGACCAAATACGTGAATGGGCAGACAGGCGGCAATGCGCCGTCCGCTAGCCTGGTGGTAGCAGTTTCCTGACTCATCTAAATAGGTTTCTTGGGCTAGAAACTCTTCTAACTTATTGGGCGAAAGTCCTAACGTAGTACGATCAATGTCAACAAACAGGGGACGCCCACCGGCTTGAAGAATTGCGTTAGACGTTGCCAAAAATGTAAAAGGAGAGGTAAGTATCCACTCTTTTGGTTTTACTCCTAGTGCCATCAGCCCCAAGTGCAAAGCCGCGGTACCACTGGATGTTGCCAATGCGTACTTTACGTTTAACCTAGTGGCGATAGCATCCTCAAATTGCTTAACTTCTTGGCCAATCGTAGATACTTTGCCCGAATTTAGACAGTTGTTGATAAACTGAAGTTCATTGCCGAACATTGCCGTTTCAATCAGATAGATTTTTCCGTGCGGTCTGCGGTAGTGCTGGCGTACTTCTTGGATAAACTGATTAACCATTGAGAAGCTTTGAGTAGCGATAAAAATAGTAAAAAGATAATAATTCTCTGTCCTTACCCCAGGGAAGGTGCACCCAGCCAACGGTTCCGCTACGAACAGTATCTCGCTGAGCTAATAAAAAATGGATACGAGTACCAAATCTGCTCTTTTTTAGATAACAAAACTAATCAGATTTTGTACCAACCCGGCCATTTACTACTCAAACTGAGTGGGATTACTTTGGGATATTTGCGAAGGGTAAGACATATCTGGGCAGTTCGTTCGGCCCATGCCGTATTCATTCACCGGGAGGCTACTCCCCTTGGCCCACCGTGGGTAGAGTGGATCATTGCCAAGCTTTTTAAGAAACCAATTATTTACGACTTTGATGATGCCATCTGGCGGGAAGACACGTCCGGGGTAAATCGTTGGATATCCTGGCTGAAGTGGAGAAGCAAAGTCGCTCGCGTATGCCAGTGGAGTTTCCGGGTGAGTGCAGGAAATTCGTATCTGGCCCACTTTGCCTGTGAGTACAATTCTCGTACTATAATTAACCCCACAACCATTGATACTGAACATTATCATAATCAAGTCGTCGATCAGCAGTCGTCATTAGTAACCATTGGTTGGACCGGCTCTCATTCCACTTTGAAATATTTAATAAACGTAACCGCCGCACTAAATAAGCTAGCTCAGAGTTATACGTTTCGCTTTATTGTAATTGCCGACCGCCCTCCTGAACTGAACCTACCAAATTTGGAATTTATTCGGTGGAATCAAACTACCGAAGTGGTAGACTTGGCGAAGATCAACATTGGGATTATGCCGCTACCGGATGATCCCTGGGCACAGGGAAAATGCGGCTTTAAAGCTTTGCAGTATCTGGCGTTAGGCATCCCGGCGGTAGTTTCACCAGTAGGAGTAAACCGAGAAATTGTACAGCCGGGTGTTCACGGCTTCCACGCAACTACTGAATGTGAATGGCACGATGCATTAAAGAAACTACTAAACGATACCAACCTTCGGAGAAGAATGGGACGGGCGGGCCGTCAACACGTGATTGATCACTATTCGGTAGCAGCGAACACTTCCAACTTTATAAGTCTTCTGCCCTAATAATCGTAGCGCACCCGGGCAATGTTGGCGCGTAGCCCTAATGATACAAAGTTAGTGGATTGCCCTTGATCTATCTCAGCATCCGTTACCCGGTAGATGTAACGAATATCCAGAAATACGTTGTGCCACGGCTGATAGGTGGCTACTGCTTCGGCAATAGTGAGTTCGGTAAGTATCCCCTGCCCAAGATCATTGCCGTAATCCTGCTTCCGGGTACGATTATCCAGCAGAATATTATTACCCCAGTTAGAAGTTAGCGTATCGGCACCGTACTGGGTTCGAATTAGGCTAGCTTTTAGGTTTACTCGGGGCAATGGCTGGTAGCGCGCGATCAGCACCAGCTCTCGTAAATTAGCTCCCAGCGGATGCGCTAATGGTTGCCGATAGTGGGTGTACGAACGGTACAAGTCTTCGTGGGCGTAGGTGTACGGACGAATCCGATTGAACTCTAGTTGAAAGTCCAGATTACTAATAGTAAAAGCATCAATGTACTTTCCACCAATTTGCAGGGCGTACTTATTGCCCCACCAGCCCTGATTATTAGTAAGTTCGCTAACAATTAGTTCATCGAGCAGAAACTGACCGTATAAGTTTAGGTGCTTCCCGACAATCCAATCTAAGTCAGCCCCTAGCAAAGCATTGCCGTTGCTACCGTTTTGTTGCTCAATGGTTCGAAAAAAAGCGAACGGGTTCAGGTAACGGGTATCGAACCGTTCTGACTCATCGCCGTACATAATTGCCTCGAACAATCCAATATTAAGCCGATCGGTCACATCAATTCCGATGCGGTGCAGCGCTAGGTGCTTAATGGGATAACTGCGGGTGCCAAACAAGCCGGTTCGATTCCCAAAAATATCAGCGGTAAGCTGCCCTAATAAGTACGTAAAGTGGATACGCCACACGTGAACGTCGCCCCGAAAGTACCCGTAGTTGTTACTAAAATCACTAAGAATCAGCGAGCGGAATCCGTTACCGATGAAGTGCTTTCCGTAACCTACCTCCAGGCCCACGTGCCGAGTAGCCGAAAAGTTAATATGTCCGCGGGTATTCAGAAAATCCACCCCCCGGGTGCCGTAACCCTTCCAGAAACCCTGATACGGTAGGGTCAGCGTATTTTGAACGTAATCATAGGCAAATCCAGGCGGAGCCATCTGATTTTCGCCAATGTAGGAGTAGAACCCAATTTTATCGTCAATAGTACCTTCTACCTGAATACCCCGGGTATTGACGAAGGGAGTACCACTACGTTCATCGCTTCCCACTCCAAAATACAGTACCGGATTTACTCGCAGCAGCAACCCATCTGTTTGTATATGCCAGAGGTCAGCCGGACGTTTATATAGATGACGTAGTACCGGTTGTCGCACCACTGCCGTTCCGCTATCTACAAACGGCCAATTATCGTTAGCAAGATAACTAAGGTTAAATTTATCAACCTCCGATAGGACTTCACTATCAAGGGAATCCAACCAGATTCCGACAGATGATCGCCGGAATGTTCTTAGGTTGCTATCGAATGATTGAGCCTGTTGACCCTGCCGTATCTCGTACCGGGAAAGCAAATGGTAGTAATCATTGTTGAGTGGAACCCGGTTGCCCTGCGCTAATCCTAACCAAGAAATCAGTAAGCCCAGAAGGCTAAGCAGGTAAACTTTCCGGCTGATGAGCGGGGGGTACTGATGTAGTTTTTCTCGCTTCATTTGCGTGATGCCAAAGTATGATTAATCCGGATAGGTAAAAAGGAAACATGGGAATCTTATACCGCACCAGACTACCAAAGTTATACGTTGAGATTCCTACGGCAAACGAGAATGCCACCCCAAATAACAAACAGAACAAAATAATTGGGTTGCTTCCGATAAGGGAGAATGAACGAAGCAATCCGGCTTTAAAGAAGACGTACAGCGTAAACAACAGGGTAGCCAAACTTTCCAAAGCTGACAGTAGCATCACCGGATTGTAGGCCTCCCACAGGTAGGGACGGAACAGCGTAACGTTTACCGCCAACGGAAACTTGCGCAGCATACCGGCCGGACTAAAATCGTAGTCACCCAACGTGTACACTGATCCGCCTTGCTTTTCACCCACATACGCGAGATAACGGGCAGTAATTTCCGCGGTTTCCGATACCTTTTCTAGGGAATAGCGATTGTTCCCCTCGCCTACTATCAGCACGGCATAGTAGCCAATAGCCGCCGCAATTCCGATAATTAATGGGGCAAC
>JGI12210J13797_10219766_pt1 | contig 11260 bp, 13 predicted proteins | sample ElkSlonscriptome_3_FD_13797 | JGI IMG/M metagenome (IMG submission 13797) | reverse complement strand
ATTCGTTTTCCGCGTTCCTCATAGCGATGGTTATTGATCGTTTCGCAGTGCTTTTCCCAGATGTGGCGGTGGATGACTTTCTGATGATTCCGGCTGAGGGTACATTCTTTCAGGCGCGGACATTGAGTACATAGGGCCGGATCTGATTTATATTCGTTACGTCCTTCACGGTTGGTGGTCGAGTAGGTGAGGACCTGCCCTTCATGACAGAGATAGCAGTCATAGTGTTCGTTGTAGAGGAACTCTCGTTTTTTGATCATACCGGGTTTGCCCATCGGGCGTTTATACGGCATCGCCCCGTAGATAATACGGTCGGATAACCCTTTGCAGGTCGGTGCAGTGATATAGCCGGCATCAATGCCCACGGCCTTGATATCAAAGCCGAAGCGTTCAACCTGAGAGTCGATCCGGTCCAGGTAAGGAACAGAGTCATGAACATTGCCGGGAGTTACATGGGCATCGGTGATGATCGCATGCCGCCCGTCGACGGTCCGGTGATCGAGATAGAAAAACCCTTTGGGCTTTCCGTCACGATGCATGAATCGCTGGCCGGATCTGTTGTGCTGGATTTACCTCCCGCTCTTTCGGCTCTTCAGCCTTTTCCTTCAGCGGTTTTTTGCCGTGCTCTTAACGTTCTGCGTTGATGTCGGCATTAAGATCATCTGTATAAGGTTTGACCGAAGCTCTAACCATCTTCTTTCTGTGCTTGCTCTTGTTCGCATTTGCTTTCAGATGAGTGGAATCGGTATAGAGCGTTTTTCCGTCGACCAGTTTGAACTTCACAGCCTGAAGAACAATCGCATCAAAAACATCCTGATAGACCTCCGTGCCGGCAAACCGGTCAATGCGGTTGCGACTGATGGAGGAATGGTCGGGCACCTTTCCGGTTAACCCAAGATCAAGGAACCAGCGATAAGCCGTATTCACCTCGAGGTCCCGCATCAGCCTGCGCTCGGAGCGAACCCCGAACAGATAACCGACGAACAGGATTTAAAACAGCGTGACCGGATCCAGCGGAGGCCGTCCATTGTCCTTACAGTATAAATGTTCGACCTTGTCATAGATAAAATCAAAGTCGATGAACTCGTCGATCTTGCGCAGGAGGTGATCCACCGGAACTAGCGATTCGATGCTGACGAGCTCCATTTCCGATTGATGAGAGGTTTTACGTTTCAGCATGCATTGACAATAATAAAGCTCCGGCGAAATCGCCAGAGCTTTATCAACAGTCTGAAAGCCCCGAACCGGGGCTTTTAATTAAGACAAATGCATTGGCTAAAAGGATGAAGGGGTATTCAACAAGGGGTCGCTGACCGTGACATTCCTCGCCGATTCATCCTTCGCCAATGCAAAGGTTACGCTGTCCGCGGAGTCGGGAGCAACGGTTACAATCTTGGTTATAAATCCATCAAGCTGGAGCTCAAACGTACGCTCTCCGCGCACCGGCTGCTTCAGCGGGGTTATTCCAATAAATTCTGCACCGCCGGGGCGGTAGACTTTTGCCCCGCTGGGCTTACTGTCAATCGTGACGATTTTGCCCAGATTACCGACCGTCTTTTTCAGCGGCACGGTAACTTTATGCTTGGATTCAGGGGAAAGGGTAAAGGGTTTAATGTCATACCCCTCTTTGTGCATTTCGAATGCCGTATCCTTATTCACAAGCACTTCCACCGGGGTCTTCCCCAGAAGCTCAATACCGCCCGAGCGGTAAAGTTTTGCACCCTCCGGTTTACTGAAGATGGTGACATACGGCTTTTTCTTGAGCTCAACCATAACTTCACTCGGAGAATCCGGAGCAATCATGATTTCAGCGGTTTGATATCGATCGTAGACCAGTTCAATTTCCATGTCGTCCTGAACCAGCTGACGAAATGGCGTATGGCCCAGCGTGACCCCACGATGCACAACCAGAGCACCTTCAGGTTTGGTGTAGACAATCACGATCGGTTCGCGCTGAAGCTCCACCAAGAACGGACTGACGGTCTCTTTATCGACTTCAAAAGCTTTGGAATAGTAGCCGTCTTTCCGCAGCTCCAAATGACGGGTGTCTTCAGCCGGCACGGCAAGCGGCGTCATCCCAAGAGACTTACCATCGGTTGTGAAAACATAGGCATTTTTTGGTTTACTGGCAATCAGCACTGAATTATCACGCATCAAATCCACCACGATATCCCCTTCCGGATCTTCCGGAATAGTGTATTTCATGGAGGCATAACCCGGTGCTTGGACTTCGAAGACGCGCCACGGTTTTTTATAATCAATGCGAAACGGCGTGCGACCCACACGTTCGCCATCAACAAAGAGCTCGGCGCCATCCGGGTTACTCAGCAAAAGCACCTTATCTCGGAGTATCAATTGAACATTAATGCTTTCCGGATCAAGAGGCGAAACGACCACGGTTTTGGAAAAATAGCCTGGCTTACGAACCACCAGCTCTTTTTCATTCGCAATCAAATGAACTCTATAGGGTGTTGTGCCCAGAGCCTGTTCTTCATTGCCTTTTTCATAGACATTCGCACCCGAAGGACTGCTGGATAACGTAACAGGAGCGCAACCGGTCAGACCTAGCGTCAGAATGAGCCCCGCCGCCATACTCATTATAATTACTGTTTTTCGGTTCATTTATCATACCCTTTGATTCGTTGATGTCCGTTTTAAATATAATTGCACCCATTCAAAAGCATTAACTGTTCCAATCATTGGAATAAATGGATATTTTTCCATCCTTTGGAACACGCCAATAGGGTTGACGACTTCCACGAAATCACCTTAACTTCAAACAATGAATCCAGAGAAATCATGGCCGCCTATCCTGAATTAGGCTGACACCTGTACCTCTTACGGACCAATCATGGTACCCAACCCCCTCTCTCCTACCTTTATGAGCAAAACTACAATACATTTTGACAATGCCAGCGAAGCCCGCGAAATCGGATCGGTTGTGGAGCCGTTGACCGAACGTATTGAACAGGATTTCGGTCTTGAACTCGTTCTGCGCGATCTCAATGCAATCATCGAGGGCGAGGAAGAACCCGCCAGGCGAATTTCCGGATTTATCGAGGAATTACGCGAAGTCCGCAACCGGACGCAGCTCGACCGCCAGGCCGTGGATTATGCCTACGAGGCCCTCAGCCGTGGAGAAGATAACGTTTTTGAAAAGCTTTCGAGTATTCGGATCGATGTAAGCCCGCGCAAACCAGCCGTTTTCCCGAAAACACTCGGCCAGCAGATTTACCTGAATGCCATGAAAGAAAATACCGTCACCTTCGGCATCGGGCCCGCAGGAACCGGCAAAACCTACCTCGCCATGGCCATGGCCGTGTCCGCCCTGCTCCGCGAAGACGTCAGCCGGATTATTCTGACCCGCCCGGCCATCGAAGCCGGCGAAAACCTCGGTTTCCTGCCCGGTGATTTCCAGCAGAAGGTGGCACCCTATTTAAGACCACTCTACGACGCCCTGCACGACATGCTGCCGGCAGAAACCGTCGAAACCTATATTGAGCGCGGCATCATCGAAGTCGCTCCGCTGGCCTATATGCGCGGCCGCACCCTCAATCACGCCTTTGTGATTCTCGACGAAGCGCAGAACACCACCCCCCAGCAGATGCTCATGTTTCTCACCCGCATCGGCTTCGATTCCAGATGCGCCGTCACCGGCGATCTCACCCAAATCGATCTCCCGGACAAAAAAACCTCTGGGCTGAAAGAGGCTCGTTCAATTCTTGGAAATATCCAGGGGTTGGGAATCTGCGAACTCAGCGAGCGCGATGTCGTTCGGCATCCACTGGTACAGAAAGTGATTGAGGCTTATCAGAAAAAGAGAAAAGCCTGATTCGCTGTAACGGAGAACACCGCGTGAAAAAACTATTTAAAGAAAAGAAAAAAAAGGGCATCGCAGAGCGCAAGACCGAGGTCAAGCGTAAGCATGAGGTCCCGTATAAAGCACTCGGGCTGGGCATTCTGCTCTGGCTGAGTATTACCTGGCTCTTTTTCGGGCACGGCATTGTCCGTACGCCAACATTGGACCATGGACAAACCGTGCGGGCACCGATTATCGCCGTGGTGGATTTTAAATGTGTAAATCTGGCCGAAACCGCGCTGAGCCGTAAAAAAGCAGCCGATGCCGTACCGCTGGTCTTTAACCTCGACCTGATTCAGGCCAACCGCTCGGTCAATATGATCAATATGATTTTCGATCAGGTCGGGAAATTCGCAACAGCTTCTACCAATCAACAGCATGAAATCATGCTTGAACTCGATGAATTACTCCTGGGTTCAAAAGTCACCTCCGCGGAGCTGATCAGCGCATTCCCCAGTCAGCAGCTGGCCGAAGCTAAAACCGTCCTCGCCAAGGGCGTTCTCGATGTGATGAATACCGGCGTGATCTCCGACGAATCGCGTGTCACCCTTTTTCACAATAAAACCGATGGTCTGCTGACCATTGCATCGGCGCCCGAAGACATTCCAACGCGCACCGTCTCCCAAACCGAGGTCTACTCCACCCGCACGGCAGTCTGGGCCGTGACCGATTCATTCGAAGACGAAACTCAGCGGAAACTGCTCAATCGGATCCTGCCGTTCTATATCGGCGAAAATTTACGATATAATGAAACCGCCACAGCCGAAGCCCGAAAGGCCGTTGCAGATCTGGTTCCGGAAGTGATCCAGCAATATCCGGAAGGCCGCATACTCGCCCGCGCCGGCGATGTGGTCACGGAACAGTCTCTCCTGTTAATTCGCGAACACGAAAAGCAGCGCGCTGCGTCGCAGGATGTCTGGGAACAAACGCTGGAGATTCTCGGCAACAGCCTGATGCTCCTGCTGGGATTGGGAGCCACCGCCGTATTGCTTAAAATTGTTAAACCTGAGGTGATTCGCCAGACCGACAAGTTGCTGTTGCTTCTGATTCTTTCGCTGATCTCACTCAGCATAGCTCGCTTAATGGCTTATCTATCGGTGCAGTATGAACTGATCTCACCCTCCCTCCTGATGTATCTCGTCCCCTACGGCTTGGCCGTACTGCTTGCCGGCATCCTTCTGGGAGGAAGCGCTGCTTTTGCGGTGGGCTTCCTCTGTAGCTTCTCCGTAGCCGTATTCTACACCAACTCCTTCAGCCATTTTGCACTCGGCATGCTGATCACCGTCACGGCCGCCAGTTCGGTACGTAAAATTCACAAACGCTCCAGCCTGTTCCGCGCGGGTCTCTGGATCTGCGCGGCAAAAATCCTGTTCGTGCTGATTTCCGCCATCCTCAGCCGTCCGAGCATGTCCACCATGATCGGCCAGGTCGTCGCCGCCATTCTGACCGGCATGTTCGCCACCGTAATGACACTTCTGCTGATTCCGGTTTTTGAAAAGCTCTTCAAAATCACCACCGACATCACGCTGTTGGAACTCTCCGATATGGGGCACCCGCTCCTCCAAAAAATGGCGATGCAGGCACCGGGCACCTATCACCATTCACTGATGGTCGCCACCCTCGCCCAGAACGCGGCCGAAGCCATCGGCGCCAACTCCCTGCTAATCCGCGTCTGTGCCTACTACCACGACATCGGTAAGATGGCGAAACCGGAATTCTTCACCGAAAACATCCAGCATCAGGAAAACCCACACGACGAGCTCTCCCCTCATATGAGTGCACTGGTGATCTCTTCGCACGTAAAAGAAGGACTCACCCTGGCCAAACGTCATAAGCTGCCCCAGCCGATCATGGATGCCATTGAGCAACATCACGGCAACGGCCTGATCTCCTTCTTCTATCACAAAGCCAAGCAGGCCGCCAAAGAGGGTTCAGGCAGTTCCATGAGCGAAGTCATCAATGATTCCGACTTCCGCTATGGCGGAGCCCCGGCCGTTTCGCCGGAAATGGCGATCCTCTCGCTCGCGGATGCCTCAGAAGCGGCTGCACGTTCGATTGAAAAACCAACGCCGCAAAAGATTTCCAACCTGATGGACGAAATTTTCGCCATGAAAATCCGCGATGGCCAGATGGACTATGCCAACCTGACGATGGCGCAGATCAACACGGTGAAACAGTCCTTTATCTTCTCCCTGTCCAACATGCTCCATGGACGCATCCCCTACCCCAAAGACGATGACAATAACACTGCTAAATCAACAAACAAACCATCCACTGGATCTGACAAAACTTCAAAAGCTGGCTGAGTGGCTCGGCGAACGGCTGGAGCCGCGCACATCCAATCCCTGGAACGAAGTGTGTGTGGTATTCACCGATGACGAAGGCATTGTTCCGGCGAACAGGGAATACTTCGGCAAGGAGCGCCCCACCGACGTCATCAGCTTTCGCTACGACCCGATTCCCGGCGAAGAAGAGGGCTATACCGGCGACCTGATTATTAACGTCGATCGCGCCATGCAACGGGGCTTGGAAGAAAGAGGCGCCGACTACGAGCTCGCCCTCTACATCGCCCACGGGTTCGACCACCTCTCCGGCGCTGAAGATGATACCCCCGAAAAGAAAAAAGCCATGCTCGACACCGAAACCGCATGGCTAAAAGAGATGGGTGAGATGGCTGCAGGATTACTGGGAGGGACGACCTCCGTGTCGTCCTAGGACGGGACAGAGCCCGTCCCTCGATCAAAACAATTCACCCTGCCTCAGTTCAGCCACCGGACGGAACGACTGACGATGCGCAGGTATGGCACCATATTTCTGTAGCGCCTCCAGATGCTTTTTCGTTCCATACCCCTTATGCGCGGCGAATCCGTACTCGGGATATTGGGCATCCAGCTCAACCATCATATGGTCGCGAGTCACCTTGGCGATAATACTGGCCGCGGAAATGGAAACAGAAAGTGCATCGCCCTTCACAATCGCTTGATGATCACAGGGCAGTCCCTTCACAGGCAAACCATCCACGAGAGCAAAGTCGGCGTTAACCTGAGAAGCTGCGAGCCCCATCGCTTTGTGTGTGGCCTTGAGAATATTGATTTCGTCGATCTCGGCCGGCTCAATGATCCCCACACCGATTTGGGCGTGCGCGCAGTTTTCCAATGTCTGGAAATATTCCTCGCGCCACTTCTCACTCATCGCCTTGGAGTCGGTCAGTTTTCCAAAGGTTGGAACTAATTCTTTACGAATATAGTCGGGATCAAAAATAACGGCCGCCGCAACGACCGGGCCCGCAAGCGGCCCCCGCCCGGCTTCATCAATACCGGCCAGACGCAAAAAACCCGACGCCCAGGCTTCTTCTTCATAAAGCAGGACATCAGGTTTTGACATTTTTGATTGCTGATTTTTGAATTGTGATTTAAGGGTCTGCGACGCTTTCAGTTTAAAAGCCCAACGGCGCTTGAGTTCCGAAAATCAGAGATCAAAAATCGAAAATCAAAATTATACCCGGCGTTCTTTAATACGGGCTTTCTTACCGGCCAGATCACGCAGGTAGTACAGCTTAGCGCGACGTACTTTACCGTGACGGTCGATTTCGATTTTGTCGATGTTCGGGCTGTTCAGCGGAAAAATACGCTCAACACCTTCACCGTAGGAAATACGACGAACGGTAATGGATTCCATAACGCCGCCGCCTTTACGGGCAATCACGGTGCCGGAATAAATCTGGATACGTTCTTTTCCACCTTCTTTAATCCAGTAGTGAACCTTGATGGTGTCACCAATCTGGAATTTCGGAAAACGGTCCTGCTTGGCCTGTTCCTGGCTGATTTTTTCTACAGTGTTCATAAAAGTCTCTCACTTCTGGATTTATTCAAAGAGCGCCAGATAATATATGACTGGACGGCTCGGTCAAGTGTTGTTTTCGCCAATTTACCGCATCAAATACGTTTGATGCAGAAATGGAGTCTTGGAGGAAAGAATGGGCGGAATATGGGTTTAAAAAGTCCCCACGCCCGCATTCCATATTTCCATTACTCCGCGTCCGAATTCTCCGGTTTTTTTAGAAGGTCTGGCCGGCGTTCTTCGGTTCGCTTCAGCGCTTGTTCATGGCGCCATTTTTCAATTTTCCCATGGTCACCGGAAAACAGAATCTCCGGCACTTCCAGCCCCCGGAACTCCGGTGGACGGGTGTACTGCGGGTATTCCAGTATTCCCGAGGAAAACGATTCTTCTTCCGTGGCAATCGCCCCCGCACCCAGCGCACCGGGCAACAACCGCACCACCGCATCAATCACCACCACCGCAGAGAGCGCCCCGTTGGTCAGCACATAATCCCCGATGGAAATTTCTTCATCCACCAGCGCATCAATCACCCGTTGATCCACTCCCTCATAATGTCCGCAGACAAAAATAAGATGGTTCCAATCATTGGAAAAACGCTCGGCATCGGCCTGTTTAAACTGCGCACCGGAAGGCGTCATCAGAATCACCCGGCTCTCCGGGGTCTTCACCGATTCAATTGCCGCGAACAGCGGTTCGCATTTCATCACCATGCCGGGCCCCCCGCCAAACGGGCGATCATCCGTCGTGTTGTGTTTATCCGTCGTAAAATCGCGCGGGTTGATGATATTGAACTCCACGAGCCCGGCCTTCGCCGCCCGCTTCATCATGCTCTCCTCAAGAAAACCCTTCAGCATGCCCGGGAACAGCGTAATCACATCAACCTTTAAAGCTTCACACATTCTAATCATTCCTCGCAGAGCCGCAGAGTAAAAAAAAGAGCGTCCGATTAGAACGCCCTTTTGAGTTTCCAAGCATTGGAAGCTATTAATCAACCACTTCGAGCATGGCTTTTCGTCCCTGCTTGGCCGCCATCGAGTTCATGATGGTGCGCATGGCGCCGACGGTTTTTCCGCTCTTGCCGATGATTTTGCCTACATCCTTGGCGTTACAGCGAAGTTCGAAGATAATCGTTTTTTCGCCGTCAACTTCAGTGATCTGCACCTCGTTCGGTGCGTCGACCAGTGATTTAGCGATGGATTCAAGAATCTGCTTCATTACTCAGCTTTTTCTTCAACCGGAGCTACTTCTGCAGTTTCCTCAGCAACTTCAGCTTCCGCTTCAACCGCTGCAGCAGGAACTTCTTCTTCAGTCACTTCACCGGAAACGGATTTTTCAGCCGGAAGGGCTTCCGCTTTTTTGATCAAGCTTGCGGCAGTGTCCGACGGCTGTGCGCCGTTTTCGAGCCAGTAGTTCACGCGGTCAATGTTCAGCGAAAAGTTGTTACCGTCCTGTTTCGGGTCATACCAGCCCAGCGTTTCGATGAAACGACCGGTCGGTGCGTAGCGACCGTCCTGAACAATTACACGATAGAATGCGGCATTACGGGAGCCCATTCTGCGAAGTCGAATTTTTACTGCCATTTCTTGTCTCTCCTAAGAAAATTAATCCGGTTTTCCGGATAAAGGGGCTACTTTGTAGTGAACTTCTTGAGGTGCCGCAACCTTTTTTCCATCTTTTTGAACTGCTTGCCCATCTTGCCCATTTGGTCAAACCGCTTAAGCAACTGGTTGACGTCTTGGAACTTGCGCCCGCACCCCGCTGCAATACGCAGGCGACGGGACCGATCGATCTTCTTCGGATTCTTCCGTTCCCACGGCGTCATACTCTGAATGATCGACTCAAACTTCTTCATTTCGAGCTCAGAAGCCGACGCAATCGCGTCCTTTTTCTTCTGATCCATTTTCATAGCATCGCCCGGCATCATGTCAAAAAGATTACTCATTGGACCCAGCTTTTTCATCTGCTGGATCTGGCTCAGAAAATCACCGAGGTCCATTTTGTTCTTCGAGAGCTTTTCCTGCATCTTCAGGGCTTCTTCTTCGTCGATCATGCCTTGCGCTTTTTCCACAAAACTGACGACGTCCCCCATGCCCAGAATACGGGAGGCCATCCGGTCCGGATAAAACGGCTCCAGATCTTCCATCTTTTCGCCCGACCCCGTCATCAGAATCGGACAACCGGTCACCGCATGGACCGACAGCGCCGCACCACCACGCGCATCACCATCCAGCTTTGTGAGAATTAAACCCGTCAGGCCCACCGCATCGCGAAAGGTTTCGGCCACATTGACCGATTCCTGACCAATCGCGGCGTCCAGAACAAGCACGCGGTTTTTCGGTTGGGTAAAATCGCTGAATTCCTTCAGCTCCTGCACCAGCTCATCATCCACCTGGAAACGGCCGCCGGTGTCATAAATCACAACATCATAGTTTCCATCATTAGCAAACTGCGCCGCGCGTTTTCCAAGCATGGGAACCGTTTCGCCAGGCTCAGGCCCGATCACCTCGCTGCCCACCTGCCCCGCCAGAATCATCAACTGCTCGACCGCGGCCGGACGGCGAATATCGCAGGCCACCAACAGAACGCGGCGACCCGACTTTTTCCAGCGCATCGCCAGTTTGCCCGACGATGTCGTTTTACCGGAGCCGTGCAAGCCCATCATCATCACCGAAGCCGGATTGCCGGTCAGATCAAATTCTTTATGCGCACCGCCGAGCAATTCCTCAAGATGATCCTGCACGCGCTTAACGACGAGCTGGCCGGGCGTAATGCTGCCCATCACCTCTTCGCCTAGGCACTCTTCCTGCACCTTTTTAACGAAGTCGCGGGCCACCTTGAAATTGACGTCCGCCTCGAGCAGGGCCATGCGCACCTCGCGCATCGACTCCTTGATGTTTTTCTCCGTCAGCTTGCCGTACCCGCGCAAATCTTTGAAGGTCTTCTGTAGAGCAGTGCTTAAATTTTCAAACATAGGTCAGTAAATAGATCAGAGTTTTAAGTTACATGGAAGCATGGGAGTAAACCCCAACCGCTCGCTTTTTCAAACCACTAATCCACAATAATTACGGCAAGCATTAGACCTTTACAAAAACTTTTGAAATCATGGTGAATGGTTCGAGTATATCTACATGAGGGGGCACTATGGGGAAATCAAAACGAGCTTCTCGCACCCGGAGCATAAAAGATAATCAAACAGGCAGCACTCAAAAGACCCATTGCGCCCAGAGGTCGAAAAAATCAGCTATTTTCATGCTGAAGGCGATTGCGACTGTTCAGATGGAGGATGTCGGCCATTTTATTACAGGGGTGACTTTTTAGGTAAATTTTAAATCCGCTCATTTGGGACAGGCTCTAAACTATCGCGCGACGGGCCAAACATATGAGCAAGCGCGACATGGGCGATGTCCAAGGTTCACTCAAAACCGCTCTGGAAGAGCAGCTGTTTTTACTATAGATGCGGCGACTAAATGTTGTGAGGATAGCCACGAAAAGGCACAAGAAACACAAAGACCCGAACCTCTGAGTTTTCGTGCCTTTTGAGACTCTTTGTGGCCATTAATC
>JGI12210J13797_10033884_pt1 | contig 11260 bp, 7 predicted proteins | sample ElkSlonscriptome_3_FD_13797 | JGI IMG/M metagenome (IMG submission 13797) | reverse complement strand
CCAATGGTAGCCCCGAGGAAGAGCGGAAACACCACCCGGGACTGACTGATATCCTTGAGCATATAATCAAACTGAGGATTGGCACTGTATTCTTTCTGAAAGAAGCGGTAGCCTATCCCCAGGCCGGCTGACAGATCAAAAGTAAGGCCATTTGACTGGCTTTCTTTGGTAATACGGGTGTTGATCATATCAGCATCTTTCATCAGGCGGGTACCAATGAGCAGCGAATAGCTGAGCTGCTGCTCCCGGGCTACCAGCCGGGGCTCGGGGGCTGCTGTACCGCCATTACTTTCAATATTAGCTGAATGGTAAAGATATTCAAAGCCCAGCCGGTGACCAAAATAAAAGATGCCGGAGCGGGTGTCTGGGTGGTAAAATTTCTGTTTTACTGCTACAAAACCGCCCCTTTGGTAAACAGTTTCCGGCTCAATACTTCGGTCAGCGTAGAAGAATGGGTCGCGCTGCAGCCCGATCTCCACTTCGTATCCCAGTCTTTCCTGCATATAATATTCAATGCTGAGGGGAAGACGGTGCGTCAGCAGGGCCAGGGGATTGATGCCAAATATCACCGCCCTGAGTTCATTAATTCTGGGTTTAAAATATCTTGAACTCTTTTTTCGGTAGAGATACTCAGGATTGAGCGCCCGGCTTTTGTCATCGGCCGAATCAGCCTCTGCTTCAGCATTGCGTAAAGCCCGGAAGACGGGCTTGTTGTCCTCATAAATGCTCTCGTAGTAGCCAGCCAGTTCGCCATCGGGCTTATACAGCTCCCATACGCCTACCCGCTCTCCGTTTTCCACCTCTCCCTTCATTTTGAGCGAACCATCCCGGTAATAGCCGGTATAGGCTCCTTTGCCGTTCCTAAATATACTTTCACCTTCCAGCGTACCATCCTCGTAGTAATATTCCCATTTTCCCTGGTTGAGGCCATTCTCGATGTGTCCTTTTACTTTCAGTGCGCCGCTTTCGTAAAACTCGCGGTAAGAGCCTTCGCCCTCGTTAAACAGTGCTTCTCCTCTGAAGTCACCATTACTGTGGTACAGCTTCCAGTAACCCTCTTTCAGACCGGCCTTCTCTGCTCCTTCAGCACTGATATTGCCGTTTTCGTAGTAATAAGTCCACTTGCCCACAGTAGAGCCTTCTACGAAGTCGCCTACGGAAGAAAGTTTTTCATTTTCGTGGTAAAATTTCCAGGGGCCATGTCGCTCTCCTGCCAGGTAATGGCCTTCGGAGCGGATGGTACCACTTTCGTAATAGGAGGTCCACAGCCCGATATTCACATCATGTATTCTGGAGCCTTTCAGTTTGGGACTTCCCGTGGCATAATATTCAGTGTACCGTATGGTATCTCCCCGATAGACCTCCAACGACTTCAGCGGACCGTCTTCATAATAATAACGCCAGTCACCAACTTTGCTGCCCTGTTCAAAGGGGCCCTCACTTTTAATTGTGCCGTTTTCAAAGAAAAACTGCCACTGTCCCTGCCGGATGCTGTCATACACTGCGCCCTTCATCTGCAGGTGGCCATTTTCATAAAAATATTCCCACATTCCATGGTTGGCATTCTCCTTCAGGTTCCCCCTCATCTTGGGCTGCCCGTTCTCGTAAAAGTACTCCCAGTAACCGCTGGCCTGATTATCCTCATAGTTCCCACGAATACGGACGGTGCCATCGGTAAAATAGGCAACGTAAGGCCCCTGGAGTACGGTAGGGTTTTCCTCTTCTACAGTGAAGCACTCCTTGGGCACAGTCTTCTCACTATCATAGTAGAGCGTCATTTCGCGCTGCGCCATGAGGTGAGCCAGCGGCATCAGTACCGACAGGCAAGTGAGAAGAAGAACTGCTTTAGACACTCGCTGAGAATTATTTTATTGAAAAGAACGATAAAGATGACCTAAAAATTGATTATCGGTACGCAAAAAATCTGAGCAAACCCACATTAGTGCATTCTGTCAGGTCTTACCTCCAGCTTAGCCACGATCTCAGCTTCAATCTCCAGCAGCTCATGCCAACGGGCTTTGACCGCTTCTTCGGGCATATACTCTTTGGCCAGTTTGATAAAAGTAACATAATGGCCTGCCTCAGAGGCCATCAGTTCGTAGTAAAACTGCTTCAGCTCTTCGTCATGCAGGTTTTTCCACAGTATCTTGAAACGCTCACAACTGCGGGCCTCAATCAGCGCATTGATCAGAAGCTTATCCATAAGCTGCCGCTCTATACGGTCTCCTTTTCGCTCTTGCTGGCCCAGTGCCACAGCGTATGCATCGTTACGTTTTTTTCCCAGTTGAAAGCCTCTTTTTCTGAGTTGCGCCAGTACCCGGCTGAAATGTTCCCACTCCTCGGCTACAATGGGCGTGAGCGTTTCTACCAGTTGGGTCCGCTCCGGAAACTGTACAATCAACGAAATACAGGATGAAGCGGCTTTCTGCTCACAGTAGGCATGGTCTACCAGTATATCTTCCAGGTTTTCGTCCACCAGGCTCACCCAGCGGGGATCGGTTGGCAACTGCAGTCTGAGAATTGTCTGTTTAGGTTCTATCATCACATGGCTAGAGTTGAGGCCGCAAGATACAATGATACGTGCTGTGTTAACAAGGACCATCCTTTAAAAGTGCATCAGTCGAAGAATGACCACCTGATACCCAGGTCAAAAACCCTGGGCTGCCCCACGTAGTAAGGAGTGGTAAAATAGCCGTTTTCTATAAAACCCTGGTTCACGTAAGGGACTTTGAGAAATGCAATGGCAGTCCTTACTTTCAGGTTGATAAAGGCATCCAGCACAACGTAGCCAATTTCGGTAGGTAGGGGTGTCTCAAAGTTGTCCAGCAGTTGCCTGGTGGTGCCAAAAATCTGTTGCTGGGTAAAAAACTGCTGGGTAGCCACGTCATAATCGTAAGCCAGATATGAGGGGGTCAGCTGAAAGTCGGTCCCTACCTGCAGTACAATTTTTCCTCCCAGGAACGGTCGCTGATAGTATAAGCTACCACTGGCATAAAGGGATGGAATGGCAAAGGCTTCCTGCGCCCGTCCGGTGAGCAGGCTATAGGTGGCCTCTCCTTCAAAACGCATGCGCTTCAGGAAGTCAAAGGAAAATTCCAGTCCGGGAGAAAGTATCTGTGCTGCTCCGTCTGCCTGTACCGGGTAAGCCTGCCGGCTGCCGGGGATGGTGTCGCGGCGGTAGTAGACGGGCTGGTTAACATTGGTCAGTGTCACAAAAGGACGCAGGTAAACATACGGAAACTGGTACTCCAACGAGCCGGTCAACTGATCCATTCCTATCGGCCCAAAATTATTTTCCCAGGCATTATGGTTTCCCAGGTACCGCAGGCTCATATAAGAAGGCAGGTTACGGGAGCGCACATATCCGGCCTTCAGGATAGGATTGACAAAATTAGCCTCTATCCGGTAGTTTTGCGTTGACTGGTAATCGGCTCCTCCGCCCAGATACGTTTTCTCCCCCAGTTCCAGCCGCAGGTCAAATCCTCCGTAAAGTTCCAGATTGGAAGTATCCGGAGCGAAGATATAGTCTATCTGCGGATTGCGCAGGCGATAGTGTACGCTATAAAATAATGGTCCCAGGTCTCCTTTGAGACCTACCTCTGTATCCCACTCATCGTAGTACACCCGATCGGCAGTCCCGGCAGTATCGAGGAGTATGCGCTTAAAATATTCGTCCGGCTCTATGTCCTGTGTGCCGGTGCGATAGAAAAAAAAGACGTTCTGATGACGGCGGTCCATCTCATGGTAAACCTGCAGGTTATCGTTCAGGGCATACTCATGGTAAATATGGTAATTGAACCTGAATTCACGGTTGACAAAATCACGCAGGTAGATTTCCGAATTGCGATAGCCAAAAAACTCTTCCAACAGGTCTTCATCAAAAAGGACACCCTGCACGCCTCCGGATTCGTTGACCTGGTGGTTGAGCCGGCCCATATGTCCAAACAGCCGGTAGCGCTCGTTTTTGGACTGAAAGAAGGTAAAAAACTCCATGAAATACGATTCTGACATCCGGTCTCCTCGGCTGGCACGAGCGGTCTGCTTGTCGGCAGTGACTGACCGTATTGATGCGCCCACGTTCCAGTTGGGCGTGATATTACGGGCAAAACCCACATCTACCACATCTCTGTTATTTCCTCCAAAGGTCAGGAAGAGCCGGGAGTAGGGTGAAAGGGTATTAAAGTAGCGCACCTCATCCGGCTCAGTGACATAGATATCGTAGGCATCCAGGCCGGAGGTAGCCCCGCTCACTTCAGGCACCTGGGGGAAAATATGGCGGCTTGCTGTACCCAGGGTCCCCAGATACTGCATCTTGTTACCCAACTGCTCTACCCTGCTGTAGCGATGGGCAAACTGTATCAGCGTATCCAGCGTGTCGTATACGACCCGGTTGTATTTGAAGGCATCCTGGTAGATAAAGCGGGTGGTTTCGGCACCATACTTGGCCGAATCTTCCTTACTTACCTCCTTGTCGTCCCGGGTAGGCACTTTTACCCTGCCCTGGGCATCAGCCTCAGCAGACAGCAAGAGGGCAGCAAGCAGCATAAATAAGTAAGCGGTAGATTTGCGCAAAATTTCCGGGTTAAACTTTTTCGGAAGACCGAATTCTGTTGATAATAAATTGCTGAAATTCAGCCTCATGCTCTATAAATGTTACACAAATGGGGAGGTAAAAAAGCGGCATCTTTCTCCACGCCTCACTCATTAGTTTCACCATGTCTTTTTCGGTCGTTAGGACCGCTTTTGCGCCGGTACTTGCCATACTCTCTGCTACCTTACCGGCATCTGACTCTGTATAACGATGATGGTCTCCCCATCTTATATGGTCCGTTACCTTAAATTGTTGCCGGGCGTATGCGTCAAAAAGATCGGCATTGGCCAGGCCGGATATCAGCAGCACCGGCTCCGGCATGGGGTTTTCTCCCTCAAAAGCTGATAGCGCCTTTCCATAGCGAATACCGCTAAAGTACACCGGCACTTTGTCGCCCGCGTAGCGCTGCGCCTTCTGCCTGCTTGTGTTCATGTGGGCTTCTACCTTTTCCGGACATTTGGTTACCACGACCATATCCGCGCGACTGGCACCTTTGCGGCTTTCGCGGAGCAAGCCCAGTGGAAGTATCCTATCGTGGAAAAACGGCCGCTGATAGGTAGTCAGCAGTAATTGCAGGTCGGCTTTCACCTGCCGATGCTGGAAGGCATCATCCAGCAGTATGAGCTGTACTTCGGGATGCTGATGCAGAATTTCAGGAATCGCCAGTGCCCGCTCCTCTCCTACCGCTACTACTATTTTCTGCTGCTTTTCGCCCTTGCGGCCAAATTTCCTGTAAAACTGATAAGGTTCATCGCCCAGCGTATCAGCATTGTCTGCGGGCCCAGCCAACCTTACACCACTGGTCTTCCGGCGATAGCCCCGGCTCAGGATCGCCAGGGAATAGTGCCGACCAAGCATCTCTGCCAGGTATTCTATCATCGGAGACTTACCGGTCCCTCCCACGCTCAGGTTGCCTACGCTAATGATGAAGGGCGTAAACTCCAGCGATTTTTTATATTCTATGTCAAACAAATGGTTGCGGAAAGCCGTCAACACCCAGTACAGTCCCGCTAATGGCGACAGTATCCAGCGCAAAAGGCTGAGAAACGAACCGGTTCCGCTGTTGTTTCTTTGCGACAAATTCTCTATATCTTTTGCAAAAATTAATGCGAAATAACATAAAACGAACTTCCTATCAAATACCTGATAAGCCATGACCAAGATTAATGAAGTAATTGCGCACCTGGAGCGCATCGCACCCCGTGCCTACCAGGAAAGTTACGACAACTCAGGCTTGATTACCGGAAATCCCGGAGAAGCAGTAAAAGGGGTGATGATCAGCCTGGATGCCACCGAAACAGTGGTGGACGAAGCGATTCAACGTGATTGTAACCTGGTCATTGCCCATCATCCCATTGTTTTTCGTGGACTCAAAAGCCTTACCGGCCGCAACTATATTGAACGTACCGTCATCAAAGCAATTAAGCATGATATTGCCATCTATGCCATCCATACCAACCTGGATAATGTGACACAGGGTGTCAGCCGCAGGATCTGCGACATGATCGGTATCCAAAACCCCCGGATACTATTACCCAAAAGCCAGACCCTGAACAAACTGGTCGTATTTGTCCCCAATGAACATGCCGACCAACTGCTCAACGCGCTCAGCGAAGCAGGAGCTGGCAACATAGGTAATTATAAGAACTGCAGCTTTCAGGTAGGCGGAACCGGCACTTTTCAGCCCAACGAATTTGCCAATCCGGCGATAGGTGAAAGGGGTAAACTGGAAAAAGTAGAGGAGCAGCGGATAGAGGTGCTCTTCCCGGCCCACCAGGCCGGCAGGGTGCTGGCCGCTATGCGTGAAGCCCATCCTTATGAAGAAGTGGCCTACTACCTGCATGCCCTGGAAAATGAAAATCAGGAAGTAGGCTCCGGGATGATCGGTCAGCTACCTGAAGCGATGGAAGCGGAGCAGTTTCTGGCCCACCTGAAACAAAGTATGCAGCTGAACTGTATTCGCTATACCCGCCCGCCTGCCCGTAAAATACAGCAGGTGGCAGTATGCGGCGGGGCCGGGAGTTTTTTACTGCCACAGGCCATAAGCCATAAGGCAGATGCACTGGTAACAGCTGATTTTAAGTACCATGAGTTCTTTGATGCTGAAGATCATCTGATGATTGCTGATATCGGCCACTACGAGAGCGAAGTTTACACAAAAGAGCTGATTATGGAATTATTGTCCCGGAAATTTGTTAGTTTTGCAGTTCATTTGGCCAAGACCAATACAAACCCAGTTTTTTACTACTAGTAATATGGAAAGTTCAACAGCGCACGTAAAATCCGTAGGAGATAAGTTAGACATCCTTCTGAAACTACAAAATATAGACCTGGAACTGGACGATATTAAGAAAATCCGCGGTGCTCTGCCCGAAGAGGTAAGCGACCTGGAAGATGAAATCGCCGGTTATCAAACGCGTCTGGAAAAATTTGAGAAGGATGCAGAAGGTATGGAGCAGGAGATAGCCGCTAACCGTGCAGCGATCAAAAAAGCTGAAGAGCTCATCAGAAAGTACGGGGAGCAGCAGATGAATGTGCGTAATAACCGTGAGTACGATGCCATTACCAAAGAAATAGAGCTTCAGAACCTGGAAATACAGATCTCTGAAAAACGCATCAAGGAAGGCTATGCCAAGATAGAGGCGAAGAAAGAAGAAGTGCAAAGCACCAAAGACCTGATAGACCATCGTGCCAAAGACCTGGACAGCAAGCGTGTGGAGTTGGAAACCATCATCGCCGACAGTCAGGAGGATGAGGACAAACTGATGCAGGAGCGCGAGCAGGTGGTACAGGAAATACTGGATGCCGACGAAAAACTGTACCGCTACTACGAAAAACTCAGAACCAGCCTCTCCAACGGCCTCGCCGTCGTAAAAGTGAAAAGAGGTGCTGCCGAAGGCTGTAACATCATTATCCCCCCCCAGCGACTGGTAGAGATCAAAGAAAAGAAAAGAATCATCTTTGACGAATATTCCGGACGCATCCTGGCTGATGTGGAAGAGGAAGAAATAGAAGAAGAGCCTAAAGGCAGAAGGGGCAAAAGAAAATAAGCCAAGGCTTCAACTACAAAGTAATAAGGAGTAGTGATTTGATAATCACTACTTTTTTTTGTCCGAATACGGACGTTCCTGCTCGTAAATGGACATTCCTCCCAATAACAAGACGCTATTTTCGTCTTTTTCCTGCATTATGCCCTTGGCACACATGTTGGTAACCCCCTACACGACTAGCATAAAATTACCAGTATTCTGACCTTCCTTAACGCATGACCTCATTGAATCCAGCCATTCATGTGCCTATCCTGCTACTTTACCGGCAGACAAGTTACCTTGCCGCGGTATTCAGTAAGTTCAGACCCAAGGCCTACCAGCCTCAGGCCGAACAGGATGCCGCCTTTTTGCAAAAGCTCAAAGACGATAATGAAGAGAAATTCATGGAGCACCTGTTTCGTACCTACTATACACCTCTCTGCAAAGCTGTGTATAACATCACCCGTGATACAGATGCTGCAGAAGACATTGTGCAGGATGTATTCATGAAGGTATGGAAAAAGAAAGACCAACTGGACCTAAGCCAGTCGGTACGTGCTTACCTCTTTCGTTCTTCGGTCAATACGGCCTTGAATTACCTGGAGAAAAACCGCCGCAATACCAGCATGGACCATACCGAGGCTGACAGCCTGCGCTTTAGCGCCAACACCACAGAGAATGAGCTGGGGTACCGTGAAGTCAGCCAGCGTATTGACCTAGTAATGGAAAAACTCCCCCCCAAGTGCCGCACCGTATTTGCGTTGAGCCGCTACGAGGAACTCAGCTATGCCCAGATCGCCGAGCAGTTGGGTGTCTCCGTCAAAGCAGTAGAAAAGCACATGGGCAAAGCCCTCAAGCTGATGCGGGAGCATCTGCAGACTTTTATTAACCATTCCGCCTGAAAATATTTCATGTTCAAGGTAGGGTACATCCAAGTTCACCTGTATTCATAATAGTTGGTTAAATCTATGGGAAATGCGCAAGAAGACATCTGGACGCTGGTAGCCAAACAACTCAGTGAAGAGCTTTCTGAAAAGGAAGCCCAAAAACTGGATGCCTGGAAAAAGAGTAATCCGGAAAATGCACTTGCTTTTGACCAGATGCAGCAGTTGTGGGAACAGGCGAATCCACCGGCTGATCGCTATCAACCCGATGTGGAAAAAGGCTGGAAGCGATTCCAGTTCCAGATGGACAGCGAACGCGGAATGTATGATACCGATGCCGAAGAAGCAAAGAACACGCAAATACGTAGGCTTCCGCTCTCCGGCTATCAATTGCTGTCTGTCGCCGCATCTATTATCCTGCTGCTGATTGCGGGTATCTGGTGGTGGAATACTGCCAGCCCGGCGATGGTTGAAATCGCTACTGCCGAAAATGAAAAGCAGCTAATCTGGCTGCCCGACAGCAGTCAGGTGTGGCTCAATGAAAACAGTAAACTCTCTTACGCGGCTGATTTTGACGAGCACCACAGGGTAGTGCAACTGATGGGTGAAGCATTCTTTGAAGTAAGAGAAGCAGAGGGTAGAAGGTTTACCATCTTCAGCGAAGGCGCCAAGACTGAAGTAATCGGTACATCTTTTAACCTGAGCGCTTACCCGAACGAGCCGGTGAAAGTGCAGGTAGTGAGCGGAAAAGTAGCTTTTTCTCCGGTAGGTGAAGACAACGCGGTATTCCTGGAAGCCGGCATGCAGGCAGTCATGCAAGACCGCACCTTCTTAGAAGAAAAAGCCCCTATTGATGATCCGAATTTCAGAGCCTGGCAAAACCAGCAGATACTTTTCAGCAATACACGACTGCAGGAGGTGATCGTGCTGCTGGAAGATATTTACGATCAGCGTATTGAGCTTAGCCATCCCGATTTAGCCAACTGCCGTTATACGGCGACTTTTGAAGGCGCAAGCCTGGAGGAAATATTGTACGTACTATCCGTCACCGGTGACCTATCTTATGAGTTGCAGGGCGGCACCTACATGATCTCCGGGCAGGCCTGCCGGTAAATTTTACAAGCAAAAAACAACAAAGACATGAAATTGGCTAAAATCATTAGTATGGCCTGGATATTCCTGGCGATATATACACCCGACCAGGATGCGATCCTGAACCAAAAGGTCAGTCTGCAATATGAAAATGCGGGCATAGAACAAATCCTGCAGGATCTGGGAAAATCGTATGCTATCCGCTTTTCGTACATGAACCATGAAATTCCGGCAGATATCAGGGTTAACATTAGTATACAGGACCAGCCACTACATACTGCACTGGACCAGGTACTTGCCGGAACCATGCTCACTTATAAGGTGGTGAACGGACAGATCATCCTTAAAAATGACCTGACCAAAGCAAAAAAACAGGCCAGCACTTCCCCCCGGCAGGAGGTACCATCACCTGCACCCGCATCCGAAACCTCTGATACTATTAGCAAAGTCAAAGTGGATGAAGAAGAAAAGCCTGAAAGTATTGAGGATGCCCCGTCAGACCAGCTGGCAACAGCTACGGTAAGCAGCCAGCAGCAGGCCCTTCCGCCCCTGCCTGAAAAGGAGGTTTCTTCTACAGATGATACCCAAGAAATACTTCCCCAAACAAAACCTGCACCGGCCAACAATAAAAGACCCTACATACCGACCAATAATCAGGAGGAAGAAAAAAGCAGGCTGGGAAAAAGTGTGGAAAAACTGGGCATAGGGCTAAAAAACCTGTTTAAGCACTTACCAGGAGACGAGGATGACGATTACGAAAGGAGGAGCTTCCACCTTGGCATCATCTACCCATTGAGTACCAATGGTACCGAAGCAGGTAAGTATGTAAATGAAATCTCCGTACACTGGCTGGTTGGCTATGCCGCCGGGCTTGACGGAGTAGAGTTTTCCGGTTTGGGCAATATTGAAAATGATTTTGTGGAAGGTGCCCAGTTTGCAGGCTTCTTTAACATCGTCAAAAATGATGTGAGGGGTGCACAGTTTGCCGGCTTTATGAACCTCAACGGTGGAAACATGCAGGGAGGGCAGTTTTCAGGCTTTCTGAATACTGCCTCCGGGGAGCTGCGGGGAATACAGGGAGCAGGCTTTGCCAACCTGGCCACCGGCTATACCGAAGGCGCCCAGTTATCCGGCTTTATCAACCTGGTGACGAATGATGCCCGGGCAATACAGGCAGCTGGCTTTGGCAATTTTACTTCCGGAGATATGGAAGGTGCCCAGTTTGCCAGTTTTATGAATTATAGCGGCGATGTAAATGTACAAATAGCGGGATTTATGAATGTATCCAGCGGTGACGTACAGGGTCTGCAGGCTTCCGGTTTTCTCAATGTAGCCCGCAATGTGCAGGGTGCCCAGTTTGGGGTATTCAATGTGGCCGATAGCATAAACGGCATTCCAATAGGATTACTGAGCATCGTGCGGAAGAACGGATACCGTAAACTAGAGGTCTGGGGCAGTGAAACCCTGCATGCCAATATTGGCTTGAAAATCGGTGTAGAAAAATTTTATAACATCTTCGCTTTCGGCTCACAGTTTGCGGATAATGATCTTCGCTGGGGACTGGGTTATGGTGCCGGTACGCAGATCAATATGTCTTCTTCGGATCATCTTAATCTAGACCTGATCAGCATGCAGATACAGGAAGATGGAAATTACTGGTTTGA
>JGI12210J13797_10173216_pt1 | contig 11262 bp, 13 predicted proteins | sample ElkSlonscriptome_3_FD_13797 | JGI IMG/M metagenome (IMG submission 13797) | reverse complement strand
TCATACTGTAAAGCTACTTGTCCATAATAATATGGATATGGGAGTAATCGGCCAGATTCCGGTATTTGGCGATTGGTTTAAACTGCACTACACCCTAAATCCCGGCATGGCCTTCGGTATGGAATTGGGGTCGGAGTATGGAAAGCTCATCCTCACCATATTTCGCCTGTTTGCGATGGTGGGTATTGCGTACTACCTTTATGCGCTGGCTAGGAAGAAAGTCCACCCGGGACTATTATGGTCAGTAGCACTTATTTTGGGGGGAGCCATTGGCAATGTAATCGATAGTGCTTTGTACGGAGTATTGTTAGATAACGCCCCCTACGGTTCATCTACACCTTGGTTCCACGGTCAGGTAATTGATATGTTTTACGTTGATATTTGGGAAGGTCGCGTGGCTGATTGGGTACCAATTTGGGGAGGAAAATATATGGCACTCTGGCCTATTTTCAACATTGCCGATGCTTCTATTTTCGTAGGTGTAGCCATTATCCTGATTTTCCAGAATCGCTTTTTCAATGAGAAAGAACCTCGTTCGGCAGCCTCAGAGGTTCCCGCTTCACAGTTAGAAAATCATCAACCTAGTTCGCTCGGCTAGCGGTCATATCAAAGCTATCGTAGCCAGCAGCCACTTCTCCATCGAAGGTATCACCTTCAAATACACCATTCATCGTTAGCTCCGTGCCACTGTAATCAAATGTAGCATTCAGCGCTTGTCCTTCTATCATTAAGTCATCCAGCGCAATGTTTCCTTGCGATGAGCGAAGCTCTCCCGCATAAGCATCGCCATTTTTAGAAATTACCAATGTGCCATCTACTGTTCCATTGGGAGTTCCGGTTACCGAATAGTTCCACGTTCCGGCGGGGTCGTAAACCATTGTCTTGGAAGAAGCGCAACTGCTTACCCAAAGTAGAGCAACGAACAGCGTAGAGGTTAATGAAAGAGATACTAAAGTTTTCATAGGATTATAGGTTGTTTTTGTACCTCATAATTTTACAAAGAAAAGCTCGAATAAAAAAAGGAGAAGCCTTTAAGCCTCTCCTTTCAACTAAATTTAATAAAGATTATTTCTTCTCATCCTCCCGCGGACAGTCATCCGTTTTGGGCTGCTGACATGGTTCTACTGCATTAGCGTCGCAAATTGGGCAATGAGCAATATCTTGTGATTTTACGTTTTCTTGCTTTTCCATAGTAAAAAATTTCTATATTTAAATCACTTCATTATTACTAACTTCTCGTATCACTAAATCGTTACGATAAAGTGTAGTTTAAGATTAGTCTAAATAACTGTACTTCAACTATTTAGATTCGATATATATAAGGTTAACATGAGTAAAGTTAGCCAACCAAATTCCATAAGGCTATCTACCCGCTGATAACAACATAGGTCACTTGTCAAGAAACTCTACTTCGGGGTCGCGTTCCTTTAAACGAATCAAATTGGAGGTATCGCCTAGCACTTCATCAACTAAGCCGTATTCCTGTGCTTCCAGAGCATTTAAAAAGCGATCTCTTCTAAAAAATGCCTCAATTTCTTGCCAAGTGTGATTGGTATTCTTACCAATTATATGGAAGAGCTGAGCTTGTATCCGCTCTTGCTCGCGGGTAGCAATTCGCACATCTTCGGTGTAGCCTTTGGCCCCTCCACCCGTAGGATGCATATGAATGGTAGCTTGAGCTAAAGCGTATCTTCGCCCCTCGGCTCCACAAGTTAGCAGAGCCGTACCCATACTTCCCGAAAAACCAACCGCCACAGTTGAGACGGGTGCCGAAATCATTTGCATAGCATCGTAAATTGCCATACCAGCGTATACGCTGCCGCCGGGCGACTGAATGTACATATCAATTTGCCGGGCTGGATCCTGACTATTGAGGTAAAGCAGTTGCGCCACAATTACATTAGCAATTTGGTCATTAATGGCTGTACCAAGAAAAATGATGCGTTCTTTCAGCAATAAGCTGTAGATGTCGTACGCACGTTCTCCTCTTCCGCTTTGGTCAATGACCATCGGAACGACACTGGATTGAATAGACATAAATAGAATGATTAAACCGTTAAATAATCAACTGATGAATGATAGCTGGTTTTCAGCACTAGAATAGGAATAGTATAGCTGCAATGTATACTAAATGGAGGGCTGTGGCGATTAAAACTTAAAGTACGATCGTACTTTGGTCTGAAATTTTTTATACGCGGAATCGCCGAATACTTTTTTCTGAACTTGGCAGATTTCCGCCCGAAACTGTTTCCGCCCGTATTCTCGGATGATCTGATAAGTTTGCTTCTGAGAAGCTACTCGCTCAGCAAGCTCGCCATCTATCTGCATTCGGGCTTCTATCAGTAAGCGGTCGCCCACATTACCTTGCGGATGGATATACTTTTCTATTCGTTCAGTTTCAATCAACGAAGTCCTCATAAGTCAGGGATTTTGTTTGTACTTGCTCTCGCACTTTTTCCAGACACTTATACTTTTGTACCGTAGCCGACCGCTCACTACCAAAGCCAAAGCGACTCGATAGTTCCCGCATAGAAAGTTGCTCGTAGTAAAATGACTGGAGCAGGTCCATGCATTTCTTTCCAGCTTCCTGCAAAAAGAGCCAGAGTTTTTCCGAAGCAAGTTGGTCTACCAAATTTTCACTAACATCGGTATTACCGAGTGATTCGGTTTTTACACTCTTTTCTTGCCCTTTCAGCCAGATGTTTCGGCTGATACCCAGAATATACGCTTTGTCACCACAAGTTGGCTCGAATTTATTGATCACTACCTTTTCGTAGTAGATAAGCAACGCTTCCTGAAAAGTGTCCTGAGCTTCTTCCAAACTACCGCCATTTCGGCTGATGAAGCGAGCCACTACCGGAAAAATATTCAGATACAACTGGGTAAACCTGACTTCTCTAGTTGTTTCAGAAGCCTCGATAACTTCAATTACTTTCATAGTCACTGTTGTTTACCTATAAGTTCCGATTTTTTGGAATATATCACCGGAAAAGTTTTAGTTTTTCTAAGAAGCTGTTTTAAAATTAGCTTATTCGTCTAATCATCAGAGGTAACATAGCGAGGTACACCATGCTTTGCGAATTCTTCCTGGTTTTTTATAGTCCATAGAAAGCCTTCGGGCATTGAGTATCCAAGTGAAGGTACGCTCTACTACCCAACGACGGGGCAACACTTTGAAGCCCTTCTGCTGTTCAGTTCGTAAGACTACCTGCCACGTCCAGCCCCAGAGCCGCTTCACATAGTTCAGCTACTCTGCCCCCCGATAGCCCCCATCTAACGCGCAGCGGCCGCCCAAACTAACTCAATAGGGCTACAGAGTTGGTGTAAGCAGGGTACTTGCTTAATATAGCGTAATAGTTGCATCGGCTCAGCTTTCTCTGAGACCCCCGCCGCACATATCCACACAGCCAGCAGTAGACCTTGTGTATCGGTGAGGACAAAACGTTTACGTCCTTTTACATTTTTGCCCCCATCGTAGCTCCGGTGCTCACCCTCACAAGCAGTAGTTCGGCGAGATTGCGAGTCTAAACTAGCCGCACTGGGTTGTTTTTTTCGTTTCATGCTTTTTCTTACTTCTTGGACAAATTCAGCGTGTATCCATTGCCACGTACCGTCTTTACTCCAACGGTTAAAATAGCCATACATAGTAGACCAGTAAGGAAAATCATGGGGTAAGCTGCGCCAGCTACACCCCGTTTTCATCGGGCGCCGGGCGCTACATAAAAAATGGCGCTAATCACTTCTTTAAGATCAACGGGCGGGCGTCCTGCACCGCTTTGCTGATACTGACTAATAGGTAACATCGGCTCCATCCATTTTTACTAATATCGCTAGGATACTTCGCCCTTTTTACGTTTTTTAATGTAGTATTCATGACTAGATAAGTTTTGTTGTGTGGTTACACAAAACCCATCTGTCTTGAGTATTTTTTGGTTTATCAATTGTTTAATAGACTTTTAAAACAGCTTTTCAGCTTAGGAACGATAAAACAATAAGATATCCATTTGAACTTGTTTTTTCAGAGCGGTACTTCGTTACGAAAAACCTTACATAGCTCGGCTATGCTCGGTTTCCGTGCCTCGTCTCACTCCGAAATTCCGGCGTTCAACTTGGATACTTTATTATTCCATCGTTCCTTAGGCAGGCTGTCGTTAACTTTGATAAAATTATCTATGAAACTGAAGGTGATTTCTCGCGAAGTGGCCTTACTGTACCTTCCGTAATACGGATCGGCTTTTTAGCTACATTGTCGAATAAAGATTTGGCAGGCACAATTGACCAAATTGCAACACGCCGTTACCAATGGGCAATGAGTAATCTGATCAGTAAGCTTCAGTGATCTATCTCGGCTATAAACGCTCAATCTTCTTTATCTAGTATGCTCCACATACGAAAGACCCGCCCAGCAATATCTACCCAGCAGGTCTTTTATATGGAATGAGTTGTCAAATTATTCTAACAATTGTTTAAGCTACTTGCGGAGGAAGATACTGGGTTTCATCGGTTTCGTCTATGGCGGCTTGGTACAGTGATGCGAAGGAAGACTTTATCCAGATGACGGCGGGAATGGTACCGACAATGAATAATAGTAACCCACCGAAAAATATGAAGATTGAGGTAACTCCTAAACCAAATATTTTCCAGCCGTAGCCACGAGTTAGTTTCCAACTGCCTTCTACCGCAGCAATTGGGTCTAATCCTTTGTCCATCACTAGGTACGATACAAAAGCCAGCCGACAACCGACAATAATACCCGGGATGATGAGCGCAATGGTGGCAATACCAACTAAGGCACCTGCTAGCAGATTAGCCAGAATAATGGTTACGTAGTCGTTAAATCCGATAATGATATTTTTCACATTGATGGCTTCCCGTCGGGCCGCTTGTACGAAGAGTAGATCAGCTCCGTACTCAATCACGGGTACAAATAATAGCCAGTAGGCGATTACCATAATTTCAAAGAATACCGGTATTCGTTGGAAAGGGCCAATAAAATTATCTTCATCACTCCCTCGGTCATCGTCAAAATTCCCACTAATTGATTCTAACGGGATGTCAGCAATCGCTAGTACAATGACTACTAAGAATAGAGGAAGGAAGTAGCGTTTCATAGTTTCCCATCCGTGGGATAAGCTGCCTTTCCAAGTGGGTTGAATGTTGTTATTTACAGTTTCCATTTTTATAGGGTTCTTGGTTAAAGAGTATGCTCAAATGAAGGGAAAAGCTGCTAATTCCACCAGCTACTAAAGTAGTGTTTTGCTAATTCACTACTTTAGTAGGATGGCTAATACGAAAGTAGGGGGTATTTTTGGGCAGTATTATTACCAAACGCTATGGATATTCAGCGACTGCTGATTTGGGTATGTTTTGTTTTGTGTCTCGGTCTCACCGTAGGCGGAGTCATGGTATTTTTTCGGCTTAGGGAACGGGGAAGCCTTCCGACAGTACGGCTGATGCAGTACTACCTGGTGATGATGTACGCCTTCGGATTCTACGCCCTTTGGAGCGACGTGCTGCTCCGGCTGTTATTTCCGCTAGAGCAGGAGGAAGGGCTAATCCCAAAAATCTCTAATTTTCTATCACTACTAAGTGCTCCGTTTTTGTTGATCGGGTTAATCATGCTCGCCCTCTGGGGTGTGCGGATGCTGCTGAAGAAGTCGACTGCCTTGTTCGTTATCGGTGGTGGATTAGGGCTACTGGCTATCGCCCTACCATATCTGCTAATGCAAGAATTCGAAGTGCTGCGGCATACCGAGCGGCTGTTCTCATCAGTTACGGTAGCAGTAGTAGTATTCACGCTGGTACTCATAACTTTTCTGCCTGTTCGCTATGTGAAAGGCAAGGCGAAGGTTTCACTCCTTGCCATTCTGTTTCTGTTGGGACTGATTCACGGACTGGTGTTTCTTCCTTTTCTGGCCGATCCGTGGTTAGAGCTACTGTTTATCTTTTTCTTCTTTCTGACTAATACCGCGCTAGGAGTATACTTTCTGTACGCCGGCGATTTTCCGACGCCGACAAAGGAAAAGTCATCCGCGCTTACCCTGGATGGGTTCGTAGCGAAGTACGGTATCACCACCCGGGAGAAAGATGTAATTCAGGAAATCTATCAGGGAAAAACCAATCAGGAGATTGCCGATACGCTATTCGTTACCCTACAAACCATCAAAGACCACACCCACCGCATCTACCAAAAAACCGAAGTCCGCAACCGCAATCAGCTCGCTTCGTTGGTGCGGAAATTTGAGAAAACAGCCTAGGGTTGAGTCCACCGCGTCCGCGGATTCCCAAGAGACATTACACAGCTAAGATTCCGCCGCATATAGCAGCTTAAAAAAAAGGGCAAGCAGTAACTTTGGCGCTCATTCTATTGATGATCAACCCATGAAGAAGACGCTCTACTATCTATCAGTAATTTTACTGTTGGCTGCTTGTCAGGAAGAACCCGAAGTACCGGTACTACCGGCTAGTTTTGAATTATCGGAACCCAGAATGCTTGAAGTTGGGCTGTACTCGGCTCAAGTTGAGGCTGAAGTCTCTGCTGATGAAGTAGAAACGCTCAAGTACAAAGAATTTGGCTTAGTATGGTCTACCTCACCGGGGGCAGTACCCTCTGATTCTGTGCAGCAATCGTGGGGTATTATCGAGGTTGGCTCGGGCCGAAGCGTTCCATTTCAAATATACGATCAGTTGTCAGGGTTGGCCATCAATACTACCTACTATATCCGCTCGTATTTCGTGGATGAAACCAACACCATCACCTACGGTCCTGAAACTACTTTTACTACCCTGGCTAGTGATGCTTGGAGCCCCGTGGGAAATGGTTTCCCTGGACATGCAGGCCAGTGGCCGGTAGGCTTTGCTATTGGTGAGGATATCTACGTAGGTATGAGTTTAGTATCCACCCCTAGTAGCTCAGTTCCAACCCGAGAGTGGTGGCAATACAATGTTACTACTCGGCAGTGGACACAAAAAGCTGATTTTCCTGGTGGTCTTAGTATCGACCCCCAGGCTTTCGCAGTTGATGATAAAGGATATATCGTATCAAGCAATGATTTTCAATCAGACGCAGAATGCTGGGAGTACGATCCTCAGGCCGACCGCTGGACGCGAAAAACTAATTTCCCGGACTACGGAAGGGTAGGTATCGCTGCTTTTAGTTTTGGGGTGAATAGCAAAGGCTACCTCAGCGGAGGGTATGGTAATCGGTACAAGTCAGTCTGGGAGTTCAATCCGCAGAATACTGCTAATGGTACCGATGAACACGGTAACCCAATGGGTTCGTGGACTCAAAAGAATGATTTTCCGGGACGAGAACACCGCAACGCCGCGGTATTCATTATTGACGACCAGGTATACATTGGCTTGGATGCCGAATCAGTGGTGGGTTTTGATAGTCTAGCGGTAAAAAAGCAGCTGTGGCGTTACGATAGCCCGAATGATACCTGGATTGCCGAAAACTCTTTTCCCGGTGAGCCTCGCGATGAGACTATCGCTTTTAGTGCCAACGGCAAAGGCTATATGGGCGGAGGTCTCGATCATACCGATTTTTGGGAGTACGACCCCCTTACGAAGGAATGGACGCCCCGGGCTGAAGCAAGTGGAGCAGAGTTAAGTTTTTCGGTAAATAATCGAGGATATGCTTTCAGTTACGATATCGTGGAATACGTGCCTTAGACTATTATTGGCATTCTTGGTTAGAAAACCTATTATGGACTGATCGCCGCACTTTCAGTTTCCTGAACCTCTTTGTACGTTCTTCCCTGCTGATCAACCCACTCGATATGACCGTTAGACTCTCTTCCTAATACAGCCATTGCTGCGGAACTAACGCTAGTGAATACTGCATCATCAGCAAAGACGTACTTATTACCATTCAGTTCCAATGTTTTGCTATCAATGAGCTTTTGCCTTCGGTTATACGAAGCTTTAGAAAGCGATTTCGCAGAGTTTGTTTTCGCTTCTGAGTCTTTTAAAACAATATATCCATCTGGGGTTTCTTTCATTCTTGCCTGAAGCTTGGGCGATCTGATGAAATACAATGGCTCATGCTGAGTTTCGCCTTCGTATACTTCCTCTCGGTGGGTAATCACACTCGGAATAAGAAAATTAAATCCCATTAGCGGTAAAATAAGCTTTATCTGCTCCAGGTAGAACTCCATATCGGCGATATCAGCTTCCGGTAACAAAGGCTGAGAAGGAATTACACTGTTTTCAATTTCTGCGGATTTGGCCCCGTTGGCTAAGGTGATTAACCGAGATTCTAAGTACTTGATGTGAGATTTGGTCAGCAGCTCATCTTTGCTGATGAAACCGATGTATTCCGTAAATTCTTTTTTACCAATATGGTCTTTAAGCCGATCACCGATTTTCTCTGCTTCGCCAATATATACCCGCTCGGCGTACAAATCATCCTCCGGATTAGATTTCAAGCAGTACACTCCTGGTTTACCAAATTCAGAGCGAGTAAGAATTTTACTGATGTTGGCTCGGGGTGAAAATATAGCTTTACCTGACCAGTTACCTATTTCGGCGGTTCGCGGACCGTAGGCCTTACCATCAATCATGTAAACCACTAATTTCCTGCCCATAAAATTCATTTTCTATCTGAAATAATATATCAATAGTTACTCCTCCAACTTAGCATCGGTTTGGGTGGCTTTAACGTCTCGGTGGCGGCGGTCGTTGAGTTCGGGGTCTTCGCCCATCCAGGCCCAAACTTTAATTAGGCCGTTTTGGTGGGCACTGGCTAGGAAGCTACCATCGGCATTGAAATCGATGTACTCGGCGTGGTCGCCCGCCCAAATTTTAGCGGCTACCGGGATACGGTCGTTCTTCTTCTCCAGAATATCCGCCGCTCGATAGACGAAGATGTGCGGATCGTGTCCGGCGTAGGCAATGTATTGGCCGTTAGGATGCCAGGAAACTGACTCAATCTTTTTACCCAAGTGATTAAACGTCTTCTCCAATTTTCCCTCTTTCCAGTCCCAGATATAACCATTGCCTCGGTTCTGCTCGGATTGACCTACGGCAAATACGTATTGAGCATCGGGAGAGAATACGCCACTGGTAAAGGTTACGTAGTAATTGGGCTTCAGTATTTGCGCCAGCGACCAGTCTTCGGTTTTATAGACTTTTACTGCGCCGTGCCCAACCGCCAGCAGGTACGCATCGTCTTGCGAAAAGAATAATTCGTTCACTGTACTGCCAAAATCCACCGAAGCCACTTCCTCGCCGGAAGGCATATCATAAATGCGAACAAAACCCTGGGTTGGCTTTCCCTCCTGTTCAATTTTCTCCTCGCCAATCGCCAGTAAGCTACCTTGGTTCGACCAGGTAAGTCCGTCAATGCCTCGGTTCTGCTTTAGCGTTTTTGTTACCTCGCCACTAGCAGCATCGTAGACCGTTACCAAATAGTCTTCGCTACCCGCCGCTACGTACTTACCGTCGGCTGACCAGCCTACTCGTTCAATTTCTTCGGCGGCATACTGACGCCAGAGTTCGGTACCGTCGGAGGTGCGCCACATAATCACGGAATTGTCATACTTGGTGCCACTGATTATGTGTTTTCCATCTGGTGAGAACTCTACACTTTCTACCGAACCTAACTCGCCCAAAGCATCAGCAATCCGCGACCAAACCGGTTCTAATCGTAACTGATAGTCGAGGTATTGCTGGGCGTATCCGATGTGAAAGAATAAAGAAAATAGCGCGATAGTAAGTGAAATTTTTTTGAGCATGATATTGTAATTGTTGATAAGTAATTAGTTGCCGTGATACTATTTAATCAGGCTATTTGCCATTCACCAATGCTTGATACACCAGCACCCGATATTTACGGACAAACTCGCTATAGTTGTAAATAGGCATTACATTGGTGTAGACTTGCATGACCAGATCATTTTCAAAGTCGATGGTATATTCGGAGCAGTAAGCACCGCCCCACTTTACCGAGCCTACCGGAGTTTGGTCGCCGTAGTGGCTGTTTTCGGTAATCACCATCAGACCGTAGCCAAACTTATCGCGCCGATCCCACACCTCCGAATCGCCAATCTGGTTGCGAGCCATCAGTTCAACGGTAAGTGGACTGAGTAAACGAACGCCATTGTTATATTTGCCTTTATTCAGAATAATTTGGCAAACCTTAGCGTAATCCGCCGCCGTACTGACCAATCCGGCCCCGCCTAGATAGTAGGTCTGCTCACCACTTCGGGCAAAATTCTGATAGATTTCGTCGCTGCTAACTTTCAGTGAAGCCTCACTCGACTCTTTTTCAAATAGCGTTACCAACCGATCCGCTTTTTCGTCGGGCAGATAAAAGTAGGTGTCCTCCATTCCTAATGGAGAAAAAATATGTTCTTGAAAGTATTTCGCCAGCGATTGACCGGAAACTACTTCCACCAATCGCCCTAAAATATCAGTATTAGGACCGTAGGAAAAATGCTCACCCGGCTGGTGCAGCAGTGGACGGTTAGCCAATTGATTAATCGCATCTTCCAGCACAATATTCTCCAGCGAAGCCAGAAACGGAATATTGAGGTCGGTACGAGCCCACAGCGGATGTTCGTAGGGAATTCCCGCAGTGTGCGTGAGTAAATCACGAATCATAATCTCTCGGGTAGCCGGAATAGTTTCGTAGCCTAAGGTAGCCGAATCGTAACTCGCCAGTACCTTCGGATTAGCAAAGGCTGGAATATACTGGGAAATAGGATCTTCTAGCAGGAAATGACCTTGCTCGTACAGCATCATTACGGCAACAGAAGTGACCAATTTGGTTTGAGAGGCGATGCGGAAAATTGCGTTGATAGTGAGTGGCTCTTTCTTATCAGCATCCGCCCAGCCGTAGGCTTGATGATGAACCGTTTCACCTTTATGAATAATCATTGATACCGCGTGCGGAATATTTCCCTCGTCCACTCGATTTTGCAAGAATGAATCAACGCGAGTGAGTCGCTCGGGCGAGAACTTTAAATTGGTGTGAGATTGAGCTACGACTGCTATAGGAAAGAAAAATACAGTAAGACTGAATACGAGAATTCGGATTAACATGGCACTTAGGTTGTTTGCTAGCAAAATACGGAATTTGATGAGGCTGAACAAAATTATATATATAAGATTGCAATATATAAGAATATTATATATAATTGTCTTATGTATTCATCCGAACTAATTAAAGGAACCGTTACCACGCTAATTCTAAAGCTATTATCTGACAACCGGCGGATGTATGGCTACCAAATTACCCAAGCGATTAACGAGGCGACC
>JGI12210J13797_10923321_pt1 | contig 11263 bp, 9 predicted proteins | sample ElkSlonscriptome_3_FD_13797 | JGI IMG/M metagenome (IMG submission 13797) | reverse complement strand
AGCGTGAGGTCAGTGTTGAAGAATCGCAGGGCAGGGATGTCGCTTGAGCAGTATTGTGTGCCGTGCAGAGGCCAGCCAATGCGTAGTTGACGCGCTGCTGGTCCAGGCCCAGACGATACTTGAACGGCAGGTTAGCGAGGTCACAGCTGCCGCCGCTCCAGCGTAACACTCGGCAGCTGTTGATCAGCCAGTCGTGCGATGGAAACGTATCCGATAACAGCTGCTGCCGGATCGAAAAGGCACGTGCTGCGTACTGCCGGGCAGGTTCAATGCGACCCAGTGCAAGATGGGCCATCGTCAGCCCCATCAGCATCTCAGCCAAGCGCGGATGCTCGACTTTCTGGATCGCCTCCATGCGTTCAATGGCCTGCTCAAAAAGCGGCAATGCACGGGCAGGGTGGCCTTGGGCCAAAGCAACCCAAGCCTGGTCCGATCGACCGACCGCCAGCAGGTGGCTGGATTCGGAAAAAAACCGCTCATAGTCCGCGACCATCTTCTCAAGCAAGCGCGCGGCCGCATCCAGCTGGCCCAGGCTCAAATGGGCGAGTGCACGCCAGTGGCGGGTCCAGACCAGGCCGTCCCAGTCAGGGCCCTGCTGCCCACTTCGCACGATATCGGTTTGATCCAGCATAACCAGCGCTTCATCAATATCGCCCAACTGGAGCAGCGTCGTCGCCCGATGATCCAGGGTGGCTGAGTGCGAGGCGCTGTCTTGTAGGCCTTGCGCGTGCGCTTCCAGGCGGGTTTGTTCTAGCATGGCGCTGGCCTGCTCAAGGTGCCCCAGATCCCGCAGCACCATGGCCGAGATTCGACGATTTGATATCGGTCGTTTTCCCATGTTCTCGATCTCGGTCAGCAATTCCAGCGCCTGATGGAAGTCACCACGACTGTGCAGGAGGTCGGCGAGCTGCTGTTGAATGCTGATGGTTTGCTCGGCGTCTGGCCCGAATCGATCCTTGAATTCGGTCAGCATGTCGCGAGTCATCTGTTCTGACTGTTCATAGTCGCCATCCCAGATGCCAATAGCGATCAATCCCTGCCGCGCACGGTCGCGGGATTCGGGAATATCGTGCTGGATGGCAATAGAAAGAGCCCGTTCGTGGCGCTGTCGAGCAAGGACCAGCTCAGTACGTATTCGGTGAACCTCACCCAGCACGTTCATCAATCGCGCTTTGGCTTGCGGCTGATCATTCATTTCGCGCTCGAGGCGTTGAGCGGCCTCGATCAGCACATCGCGAGAGAGTCGGTCCGCGTCGGTGGTCAGGAACGGGTTTGCCTCACGCAGCAGATCTTCGAGGTAGGCCATGACCGCTTCATTGGCAGCATTGCCCTCCGCAAGCTTTCGCGCCTGGTCCAATTGATGAATCAGCGCACCACTGCCTACCAGCAACAGCAAGGCAGCCAGACTCAGTCCAGGCCATTGACGACGCAAAAGACATCGCGTTCGGTAGATCAGGCCGTTTCCGAATGCTCGGACAGGTTTGTGTTCGAGCAGTGCCCGAATGTCACGAGCCATGTTATCGGCACCGAGGTAGCGATCCTTGGGTTGGGCTGCAAGTGCTCGGGAAATGATCGCTTGGAGCTCTTGGTCTGCCTGTGACCAGATGTTGATTCTCCCAAGCGAAGACACGGTTTTTACCAGTGATGTCAAAACGGACGCTTGAGTCTCACCGGTGTTGATCAAACGACGCAGCAGCAAACCGAGTTGATAAACGTCGCTGCGGGGCGAGGGCGGCGAACCATTTTTTTGCTCGGGGCTGGCATAGTCAGGTGTGAGTGCGCGCCAGCGTGCGTCATCTTTGCTTGCCTCGGCCGGGTGATCCAGAAGCTGGCCAATGCCGAAATCCAGCATTTTGATCTGGCCGCTTTTGGTGACCAGAACATGCTCGGGCTTGATATCGCCGTGGACAATCAGCTGGCGGTGCGCAGCGGCAACGGCGAGTGCGACATCTACAAACAATGCCAAACGCGCCGCTATGCTCATGCTTCGTTGGTCGCAATAACGGCTGATTGGTTCACCATCCACGTACTCGATGGCCAGCCAGGGTTGACCTTGCTCGGTCAAGCCGCCGTCAAATAGCCGCGCAATGCGGACATCGTCCATTCCTGCAAGAATCTGGCGTTCCTGCCGAACCAGATGCTCAGCGCCTGGGTGGGTCAAGCCGGGCCAAAGCAACTTCAAAGCGACGGTTTGTTCAAAAGCGCCATCGGCCCGCTCGGCCAGGTAGACTTCCGCCATGCCACCCTGGCCAATGCGGCGCAGCAGGCGCCAGGCGCCGATCCGGGTGTTTTCTTCGATTGGATCTTGATCTGAAATGAAACTGAGTGCGGCAATCAGGCTCTGATCAATGCGCTGATCGGTCGCTTCGGCGTTGAGCAGGCGACGGAGGGTTTTCGCCTGGGCCGGGTCTTTGGCTTCGATTGAAAGAAGCTTTGCGCTGCGTTGTTCTTGATCCAGGTCCAGCAGGGCATCCAACTGTTGATCAAGTGCTTGCCATTCCTCGTCGCTGAGCTGATCAAGATTGATTGGGCGAGTCATTGCGGTTCAGCTTTGCTCGCCCAGACTGGCTGCAATCCAGGAGCGCGCACGCGCAGCCAGGCGTTGGACCGTTCGTGCGGAAAGGTCCAGCCGCTGACTGATTTCAGAATCCGTCATGCCCGCAAAGTAACGCATCTCGAAGACCTCGACCAGGCGCGGGTCACGCTGTGAAAGCTGGTCAAGTGCTCGACCCAGGGCCAGCAAGGCATTGTCGATATCCGGACTGCTCCGACGGGCCTCGAAGTTGGCGAATTCAGTCGGATTGACGGTTCGCTTGTCGGCGGATCGTCGGCGGTAATGGTCGATGATGATCTGGCGCATCGCATAGGCGCAAAGGGCGTAAAAACCGGTTCGTTCGGTGACTGGCAGGCCGCCTTGAGCCGCAAGTTTTTCGAAAGTTTCATGGACCAGAACCGTGGTGCTCAGGGTTTGCCCTGGAGTAATACGCGCCATCTGACCGTGGGCAATTCGCTTGAGATCCGTGTAGACCATCGAGGTGAGTTGATCCCACGCCGCCGGATCGGCCTGATCGACGCCGTCAAGCAACGCCTTGAAGCGTGCCTCATCCATGGAGCATCCTGGTCGCAGCGCGACGTTGGCCTTAGGCAACACGCTTGAAGGCGCTGCGCTTTCCTGGCTGGGCTTTAGTTTGCCTGAAACGCGATTCAAAGTGCAGGGGTTCATAGTTATTCGTCCGAGCCGGAGACTGTCTTCAGTGGTAAGACTATGACTTATTTAGCCCATGCTGGGCCATCGACGACATCGATGGCCCAGAGCGCATTAGTCCTCTTCAAAGCGGTCGGCAAACAAGCTATCAGTGGGTGCTGAGTACAAAACTACCGCACTGCCGGTGCCAGCTTCCGATATCGTGTCGCCCGGCGCACCAACGACCAGATCGGCGGAAATTCCGCCGTTGATCGTGCCGGCCGCAAGCGCATCGCCAAAGTTGTCCTGATTTCCTGGGGGATTAACGATCATCCGAAAGGATTGTGCGCCAGCCGCTGTCAACCCCTCATCTTCAACGCTATACAGCACTTGGACGAGGCCGGGGTTCGAAAGGGCGTTGAAATCTTCTCGTGAAACGCCGATGGCAAGATCGTCCAAGCCATCGCCATCAAAGTCAGCGGAGACGAGCGCGCTACCGAACCGATCAAAGTCTTCGGGCAGTTCCTGCGGAATAGAAGGAATCTCGTCTTGCGTCCAAAGCTGATGCCTGTCGGTGTTGGACAAATTGAAGACGTTAACTGCGCCAACGTTCTCAAGCTTGCTTGGGGGCAGTCCAATGCCTTCACCTCTGACGGTGGCCGCGATCTCATCGAAGCCGTTACCGTCGAAGTCGCCAACGGCCAGCTGATCTCCAAGCTGGTCGTCTTCTTCCGCGACCCCCGGAATGCCTTCGGAGGCCTGAGTGTAGGTCACGTTAAATGCATTGTTGTCGATGTCAGACACCACCATGATCGCACCGGCTCTGGTCAACGCGATTGAGATGTCATAGTCTGGGATGCCGATGACCAGTTCATCGCCAGCAATTGCGTTGATCTGGCCTGCGGCCAGCACGCTGCCGATTCGCTCAAACGCCACTGGCTCGCCGAAGAGATTGCTGCCACGCACCAGAATCACGTCTTGGGAAGCGCTTAGACCGTTCGAGTCGCCAAATAGCACCTGCACTGCGCCTGCATTGCTGACCAAGCTGGGGCCACTGCCGACGCCTTCGCCGGGGATGCCGATGGCCAGGTCGTCGAAGCCGTCGTCATCAAAATCGCCAACCGCGAGCGCTCGACCAAAGTTGTCATTGGCTTCCAGTGCGCCACCTGCACTGGCACCGCCCTGGTGCCAATAGTCTACGTTTTGATCGCTGAGCCCACTGCCCGGCGACCCGTACAGCACATTGACCCCGCCTGCGCTATTAAGACCCTCAACATCATCAAAAGGTACGCCGATTGCCAGATCGTCGCAGCCGTCATTATCAAAATCGCCACTTGCCAGACTCAAGCCAAAACTTTCGAACGGGCTCGGATCGCCCGGAACGGCGGGCCCGGCTTGTCCCCACACTTGACGTCCCTCGGTGCTCAGCCCGATCATGCTGTTCTCAGCGTAAAGTACCAGAACGCGACCGCCGTCGGTCGCGCCGACGAGATCATCGTTGGGCATACCGAAGGCCGCGTCATCAAGGCCGTCGCAGTTGTAATCGCCTACGCTCAGCGCGCGTCCAAATTCGGCATCCTCTTCCGGTTGGACCCCCACCCCAGGCGAGCCCTGATGCCAATACTGTGAGCTAGTCGTCTGCAACTGCGCAAGCGCGGTGCCTCCCAGCATTAGTCCTGTGACCAACAACAGCCCGTTTACCGCTATTCGATTCATGTTTCAGTCCTTTAGCTTGAATGGAATTGGGCGGGTTTTTTTTCCGCGCCAACACATGAATACGCGGCGCGCAAACGAACTCGCCATCGAAATTGGGCGTGGAGTGATTTTGGAATGGTTGTCAAACCTTGCCGTGGCTCAGCGTATCGAGTTTGAAATTAGGATTTTCCGGAAAAAATATGGGGAAAAATAGGTCAGTCAAAAAAAACTAGAACGTATAAAAAATAGGACGGGCAATGAACAGGGAATTTTCTTGGTGCGAAAGGGTGTTTTTCTGAATGTCCAGCGATTGGGTGCCAGCGAAGATAGGCCCATGACCTACCCACGCTGCCATTTGGTCTCAAAAGACGAGCCTGGGTCCTATCACGTCGTTTCCCGGTGTGTTCGGCGTGCTTTCCTTTGCGACAAGAATAGATTCACGGGGAGGTGCTTGGAGCACCGTCGCCAGAACAGGCGATGGAGCAGTTGCGGTTTCCGGGTCGCGCGGAAGAATCGAGTGCCTAGTGCCGTTGTGCGTGGATCGAAGACCGTATTCTGTCCTTGGCCGATTGCTTCTCTGTGTCGGTGTATTCCTATGCGGTAATGAGTAATCACTTCCATATCGTTCCATACGATGATCCCAATGAAGTCGGCAACTGGTCCGACGAGGAGGTCGGGTGCCGTTGGCTAGCGGCTTTTTCAGGGCGGTTGAAACGCGACCAGAGCGAGGAATGGGCTCATCGACTGATGTCGGCGATCTGCAGCGATCCAGAACGCGTGCTTGAACTCAGAAAGCGCCTGAGTTCCTTGAGCTGGTCCATGAAAGCACTCAATGAGCCGATCGCGCGCAAGGCCAATCAAGAAGACCACTGTAAGGGCAAGTTCTGGGAAGGCCGCTTCAAATGTCAGGCAATGCTTGAATCACATGCGGTTCTGTCCTGCAAGGCCTAGGTTGACCTGAACCTGGTTCGAGCCGCGATGAATGACACGCTGGATGGTTCAAATCACACGTCCGCTCAACGACGGATTCCAGAGCGAGAGAACCCCTCAAACTCAGCGAAATCAGCTAAGTTGCTACTTAATCCTCCCTTGAAACCGGTTACTGGGCTGGACGCCAGCGGTCTACTCGATTTGACCGAGTTGAGCTACATCGAGCTGGTTCAGTGGGCTGGTGAATAAGCGCCTTCGGACAAACGGGGAAAGCTCAAACCAGTTACCGCTAAACCACGCGCTGCACCTGCGGCCATTTGGCAAGTCAGCAATCATCCCGATACTTGGCTGCGGCATGTCCAGCGCACAGAAAGCATTTGCTTTCGGGCAATTGGCTCAGCCGAAGCGTTGAAGTCCAAAGCTGAAGCCCTGGGACAGGCCTGGATGAAGGGAATGGCCAGCGAAGTCGCGAAAGCGATCTTGCGCCGTCGGCCGGGCTCCCTGGCCCGGTCCACCCTTACTCGAATCGATCGGCAAAGACAGCATCGATCAGGACATGTTCATCAGAGCCTGCATCAAAGTTCCCAAACAGCTCACCCGTGGCGGGGTCATCATATCCAAGCGCCTGACCTTCGAAGTCAACGGAAAATGCGCTGCTGACATCTGAACACAGATCGATTGCAGCAGATGAGGCCCCAATTCGATAATTCCCTGCACCGGGATCAACGAAATTCAAGCCCGATCGGAGGACCTGAAACGAATTGCCGACGGTCCCTGAAAGGGTGCTGGTTTCATGAGCCATAACACAGTCGAAGATGGTCTGCGTGTCGCTTCCGTTGATGTCAATAACTTCCAGCACGTCGACCGCGTCGAATAGCAGAGAATTGTCGACGCGAATTCTCGCCCCCAAGGCGCCGAAGTACATGCGAGATGATGGATTCACTTCATTGTCCACAACGGTGACGTGTTTCATCTCGAGATTCGTTCCTTCTTCAGAGGCTAGAAACAGATAGTTCTGTCCCAACGCAGACGTTGCCTCGCCTCCATTGCTGTACATCGTACTGGCACTCATCCGGATATTGGCCAGATCGGTTGCGCCTGCGACCACCCCGTTATCAGCCTGATTTTCCGTGAACCGCGTTCGCACGATTCCAAGCTGAGATGAAGATTCAGCAAATATTGCCCCACCGATACCCTGACCCACACCTGACACGTTCTGACCGGCGATGTTGCGACTGAACTCGACGCAGTGATTTCCGAAATAGCAGGCGGGCTGGCTAGCGCCTGAAAACACGAAAGTGCTCGTCGCTTCATCGGCCAAGGCGATACCGCCTCCATTGACCGCCTGATTCCGGTTCAGTGACCCCTCGGAGAACCACAGTCGCGTGCCGATACCCGTGAGATATATCCCGCCTCCGTTTCCAGAACCATCGAAGTCCGCGTCTGCGATGTTCTCGGCGATCGTTGCAATAGACACCCCACCCCCCGGAACTTCCCTTTGGTTAAGCCTCAAGAACGCGCCATTGCTCATGAAGACTCCACCACCGTGATTCGAGGCCTGATTGCCCACAATGCCCTCGACGCTTCCAAACAATGCGTCGCCGCTGTCCAGAGACGCCGAACATTCATTGGTCAGGTAAATTCCGCCCCCGTTGCCGTTCCCGGCAACCCCCGAGATCGCCTGATTGAAGCTGATGGCATTGTCCTCCTGCAACTGGAGGCTTCGTGCCTCACCCGCCTGTTCACAATACACACCTCCTCCATTGGTTCCTGAATTATTGAAGATCAGCGTGCCGGACACTTCGAGCCCCGTGTCATCCAGCAGATTGATGTAAAGGCCACCGCCCTTGACGCCAGTGTTGTTGCTGATCGAGAGCTCCCTGAGAAAGAAAGAGGTGCTGGCGCTGCTCAGGTTGAGCCCACCGGCACGGCCGCTTCCGTCTGCTCGTCCGTTCTTCAACGCCAACCGGCTGAGAACAATAGTGACGCGTTGGGCCGGGTTGCCGCCCGAGATGTTGAACACCGGGTTCAGATCACTGCCATTCACCACGCTGGGTGTCTCAGTCAAGGTGCCCTGACATGCATCGTACCCGCCGCGAATAGCGATGGTCTCGGTCAAGTTGTAGTTGAAATCTAGATTTTCGATGTACTCCCCGCCAGAAATATTATTGGCGACTCTGATTTCCGTATCCACGCCCAGCAAGACCTCGTCCAAGGCATCCTGGATGTTCTGATGATCGCATTGAGGGTCTCCGCCGACCCAAATTTGCGCCTTAAGCCCTGTCGAACAAGCCATCAGTAACGCCATTCCCAACAGGAGATTTCTTGCCGTGCCGTTGTTCATGATCCATCCAGTGCTTTATTCCAGCTCCTTACTTCGTAAACGGGAACCAAAAAGTGCCACTCAACAAGAAAAAAACCCGATGCGACCTGGGATTTGGGTGCTTGCCGTAGGCTGGTGGGCCAAAAAAGCCAGAGTCTGATCACGCATCCGTAGTTGTTCGGGCGGGGAGGAAGCGACAAGCCGCTCGTGGGCGACAGACCCCTTGGGCCGAGCCCGAAAAGGCCAGAAGATGATCCACGCACACCAACCAATGCGGGAAGGGAACAAGGATGCGTGAGCCTGCGCCTCGCCGAAGATTTCAGCGGTATCGGGTGACTGCTTGAGCCATCGATTCATCCAGGCTTCCATGCGACCATGCATGTCGACTCGGTTTTCAGGGTTCTGAAACCGATGCGGGGGGCTGGAATACCTGTGCGCTTCGAACACCTCGCCGCGATCCGCCAGAGCTTCGTGGGCTTGTTCGACTTGGCCGAAGGGCGCAATGGTGTCGCGCTCGCCGTGCATCGACAGAATGGGCACCTTCGCCACTACCTGTGCTGCCGGCGATGATTAGAATGCTTGCCAGTCACCGGATCCGATCCGCACGGGAAGGCTGTGCGGCCCCATCGAGCCACGACGTGAAAGCACCCTTTTTCTCCGGGCGGCAACATCGGTGAGCGGGCGTAGGTCATGGCCCAGGGGTCGGACCCTAAAGACCTGGTCGGTATAGGAAAACTTTCGGACCTAAGCTAGGATAGTGGTCTGCTTCCCTGGGTCTTCTGCATTCTAAGCCTTCGGGTCTGCAACGGAGCCGCCAAAATCGCGTCGTTTGGCTCAGTCGTTAAGAGAAGAAACGAAATCGCATGGAAGATAAGCCGTCACATCCCTGGAGATTCGATACAAACGAAAGGTATAGGGAAGTTGTAAGGCTCATCATCAGCCTATCCACGGCGTCATTGCTTTTGCCTATTTTTCTCGCTCGTGAGTTTTTATCTTTACCTGAAGCCACTGCGCTCAAGGATGTCTTCACATGTGCCGTATATTGGTCCTGGGGGCTTTTGGCTGCTTCAATTCTGCTTGGTATTATATTTCACTATCTTTCGGCAAAGTGGTCTAGGCTTGCATGGGGCAAGCCCGCACGTGTTCTCGGTTGCGATGTTTCTGAAAAGAAGGTAGAAGCTATGCTCGATGCAACGTTCTGGGGTTGTGTGGTTGGTTTTATATGTGGGGTTGGTGCAATCATGATTTTCTTACGGAACTACGTACCCAATTCTTAGCTAGGCAAAATGCACTGACGCTGACGCTGACGCAGGCGTGTTTTGACGAGTGAAAAAATTCCATGAATCCCGAACAAACAGGCAAAAGCTACGACACAATCACTGATCATTGGTCTGACGATCGTTTCAATATGAAAAACGGGCTCGATCAGCATGGAAGAGCGATATCTTTTGTGAAGTCGAGAGGGAAGGCGCTCGATGTTGGTTGCGGTCGAACTGGAAGAATAATGGATTTGTTGGCTGTAGAGGGATTCACTCCTGAAGGGTTAGACGTGTCAGGGGGCATGATCGCGCTGGCTCGTGATCGGAATCCTGACTGGAAATTTTATCGCGAAGATATTTGTACTTTTCAGCTGCCGGACAGGTATTCATTCATTACTGCTTGGGATAGTATTTGGCACGTCCCGTTGGATGAGCAAGTCAATGTAATGTCAAAGCTGATAGGTGCGTTAATACCGGATGGAATAATGATATTTTCATTTGGTGGGATTAACGAGCCGGGGAGTCGTTCTGACGATACCATGGGGCCTCTCATGTACTACTCATCCCTCGGCACCAACGGCTTGATTCGACTGTTGCTTGATCATGCTTGTACGATCAAACATCTGGAGTTTGACCAACATCCTGAGTTGCACGCCTATATGATCGTGCAAAAAATTGCTTAAGGAGCCTCTGATTAACGCTGCATTGGCACGTCTCGGGAGAGCGTAGATCGTTATAGCGATCACTTACTCCAGATAAGCGAGCCCATACGAGACGGAGGCCCCGTAAAGACCTGCTCGGTCTCCCGACCAGCTACTCATAAGCCTCGTCTAATCGCCTTTCCCGATCGACTCTTGGAACGGTCATGATCGACCTCTTTCTCCACCAGATTGGTGCCTAACGGCACATGCACGCCCATGCGGAACGCCCGGATAATTCATTCACTGAACTGGAGAGGGCCGTAATAGAATCGATCGAGCTGCGCAACTTCAAGCGGATCGGACGGCAGGTTCGCTGGGCCTGGCTTGCAGCCGTTGGTATCGGTATTCTGGCCGCCGTCCTGTTGCCCAACGGCATCGATATCAATCTCTCAGCGGATGTGGAAGCGGTGTCCGTGGCCATGCTCGATGCCGAGTTGCGTTTCCGGGATTTGGCCGATATTGCGCTGCTGATCTTTGTGCTAGTTGTGGTCGTCAGCGCTGGCCTTTACCTGCTGCCGAAGGATTCAGGCCAACCGCTAGCCGGGACCAGTTTGGTGGCTAAACGGTTCGCGGCCGGGCTCGGATTGATCGAGGCCACGTTCACCATGAACTCGGCCGAAATCGCGAGTCATCCAGCCTATCAGGTCCTGGCCGACAGCTCGCAGCGCCTGCTGCTCAATGGCACCCAGGCAACCTCTACCTTCACCGCGTTTTATTTGTCCCTGGTGCTGGCGTCTTCCGCCCTGGCCGGGTTTTGCTGGCTGTTCTTGCGGACGGGCAGAATTCCCAGGGTATACGCCAGTTGGGGGTTGTTTGCCACATCCTCGCACTTGTGTCTATGGAAAAGCGTCTGCGTTTGCCAGGGAGCGCCCCGTAATATTGCCTCTCCTAATCCACAGGAGTAGTATTGCATGGCAGTCGGTTTCAGAGCCGATCCGTGTTTCTTGTTCAGCTATTTCAAAAAAGGCACTATTCCAATGAACAAACTGTATCCGTCCAGTCGACCGCTTCGATCTGCAGTCGCGACAACTTTTCTTCTGTCCGGTCTTGCGTCAGCGTCTGCTTTAGCGCAGTCCGACGGTGAGACGGACCAGGATGGCAGTTCGGTGACCGAAGCGCCATCCGATTACACGATCCAGGATCCTATCGCGACCTTTAACCCGACGATACA
>JGI12210J13797_11035114_pt1 | contig 11265 bp, 11 predicted proteins | sample ElkSlonscriptome_3_FD_13797 | JGI IMG/M metagenome (IMG submission 13797) | reverse complement strand
GCAAAATGAGGACCCAGGGAGGCAATAAGATCTTCTATGAGCGTGGCGTCGTCGTCGATGAAGAGTACGGTGGGATGTGTGTTCATAGTAAGAATACAGCGGCAAAAATGAGAGTGGAATGGACAAACTATTTGTTTTGAAGAAGATCAGCGAGTTTGCTGGATGTTCTGCGCATGTTCAGACTCAAAAGGCGTGCGGTTTTTTGAATGAGTTTGATCCCCAGTACCGGAGATTTCTCAGCCAGTAGCTCAAAGCCCTTGTCCGTCAGGGTGACCATTGTTGACGGCTGTATGGCAACGACGGTCGCCGACCTCGTCGAACGGTCGATAATGGCCATTTCTCCGATCGAACTTCCCCGGGTAATGCGGGCTATGGTTATATTGTCGCCAGTCTCTGATTTCTTCAAAACTTCGAGAACACCGTTAACAACAAAGCCCATGAAGGTGCCCCGGTCGCCCTCGACAAACAGATATTCTCCTCTTCTCAGATGTACATAACTCATATGTTTGGCCAGTACATCCAGCTCTTCGACATTGAAAGAGTCGAAGAGTGGTAAATTGATCAGGAAGTTTCGCGTATCTTCTTCAGTTTCTGTGAGTGTTTGTTTTGCCATTGCGGAGGGTGTCACAACTCAGTCATTAAGGAAAAATGGGTGTCATAAAATTGTCATTGGGACTTAAATATAGCATATGAATATGGAAAAAGGAATGTATCTTTACAGCAATTTTCAAGCGGTATACGGTGTGATTTTCTGAGCCCTGAGACAAAGTGGTCCGGTTGTCGGCAACCTGAAGAAATCTTGTGTTATGCAGGTCTTTTTTTTACTGCATGCCCCCTGGAGTGTAGTGCGAAAAAAAAGCAAGAGTATGAGTGAAATGATTGTTTGTATCTACCGATTTTTCGAAAATACAATATCACAAACAAGCTGCTGTGTTTTTCTGTTTTTATGGTTTTTCTGCTTCGGGAATCACTGGGCGATAGCTGAAGAAATCGGGACGACTTACAGTGCTGCTGTCGTGTCCATAATAGATGGCGATTCCCTTGAGGTAAGGTACAACGGTATAAATCGTCAGATACGTCTCTGGGGAATCGATGCGCCGGAATGGAATCAACCGCATGCATATCTCGCCAAACGTCTGCTCCAAAGCATGCTTCTTGGCAGGAAGGTGGTAGTCGAACCATACTACCTCGATGATTATAAGAGAGTTATTGCTCAGGTATATAGGGAGCATCAGAACATCAATCAGCTTCTCATCGAACGCGGATATGCCTGGGTACATATCTACTATTGCAAAAAAGACATATGTGATGAGTGGAGAAAGCTGCAGGCGCGGGCAAGAGGAAGAAAAGCCGGTCTCTGGGGCAACCGTCAGGCCATCCCTCCCTGGCGATGGAAAAGAATGAAGAGACGCTGAGTCGAAGCGTCAATTGACGAGGAGCAATTAATGCGGCGGTGTTCGAGGATGACGTTTTCAGAGACCGGCGAGTATGTCGAGAGCTCTGTTTATTCTGTTATCGGCGTCCACAGCATCGTCACGCAGTTCATTTTCGACCATGTCGAGGCGCTGCTGGAGCTTTGCCGTCATGATCTCCAGGTTCTGGATTGTCTCTGAAGCGGCATTTTCAGTGGCATCCATCGCTTCATGGATATCCCTGGCATTGCGCAGCAACGATTTGACGTTGACGATTTTTTCAATACGCAAAAATAGCTCGTCGAAGTTAATCGGCTTTTCGAGATAATCAATGGCGCCTTTTTTCATTGCTTCGACGGCACTGTCCACCGAGGAATGGGCCGTTATCAGGACAACTTCGGTGTTCTGGTCTATTTCCTTTGCAATCTCGAGAACTTCTATGCCACCGATACCGCCAGGCATCATCAGGTCCGTGAGGACGATGTCAAAGCGCTTCTGCTGCAGCAGTTTTTCAGCCTGGTAGCCATCTTCTGCCACCTCTACACCATAGTGAGCCTTTCTCAGCCGCTGCTCAAGCAAACGTCGTATGACCGGGTCGTCGTCAACGACGAGGATAGTGAGTGAATTCATGGATTGGCCTCCTTATTTCTTCTGATAGAAAATGGAGCGCAGATGTCTTTTGGGGACGAACCGTGGACTGACCCCGGTGAGCGACTCGGTGGAGCCGATAACCAGGAAACCGTCGTCTGCAAGGCTGTCAGCTATCTTGTTGAAGAGCTTTTTTCTATCATTGAGAGTAAAATATATGGCGACATTGCGACAGAAGATGATGTCGAATTTACCGAGTCCGACAAAAGGCGACATCAGGTTCAGTTTTCGAAAATTGACCATCGCCCTGATCTCGTCCTTGATTTTCCAGAACTCGCCGGCGGGGGTAAAATACCTTTGCAGCTGTGCTTTGGGAAGCCCCCGTTCGATCTCAAATTTATTATACTTGCCATAACTTGCCTGGGCGACGGCGTTGTCTGAGATATCTGTGCCCATCAACTTGAAGCTGTATCGGGAGAGGTCGGGAACGAGTTCTTTGATGACTATGGCAATGGAATAGAGTTCCTGGCCTGTAGATGAGGCGGCGCTCCAAATTTTGATATTGGGCCTCAGGCCGGTCGAGGCGTTGGACCTGGCATCGATTATTTCCGGCAGAAGTTTATGCTGGAGAAGCTCGAACGGACCCTTGTCGCGGAAGAAGAGGGTTTCATTGGTAGAAATCGCATCGACTATCTTTCTTTCGATATTCTTTGAGCGGTCCGATTTGGCTTTGGTATGCAGCTCGGAGAATGAGGCGCATCCCAGTTCCTCGGCAACGGAACTCAGTCGCGTCTCAAAGAGATAGGTCTTGTTGCTGTCAAGAAATATGCCTGATATATCGTATATATACTGGGCTACAGTCTTAATCTCATTGGGTTTGATTTTTATCATTCGCGCACGTTCATAAGAGACGGTGTTGAACAGCTATTTGAGACTCTTCAAAATTTCATCGGCTATTCTTTCAAGGGGGGAGACAATATCGGCAAGACCTGATTCAATGGGAATCTTGGGCATGCCGTAGACGACACAGGTTTTTTCGTTCTGAGCGATTATGAGGCTGCCCTTGTTCTTAAGAATTTTCAGACCTTCCGTACCGTCGGAACCCATGCCGGTCATGATAACCGAGGTTGACCTGCCGACATAGTAATCGGCAATGGAGCGAAAGAGATAATCAACCGAAGGTTTACAGGAATTTTCCGGAGGATCATCGGTGATTTTGATTTGCCGGTTTTGCCCGTCGGCGCTGGCGACGAGCTTCATTTGTTTGCCGCCTGGAGCGATGTAGACCGTATCGTTGCGGAGAGGTTCCCGGTCCACCGCTTCCTTGACCGTCAGTGCACATTTCTTGTCGAGACTTGCCGCCAGCGATTTGGTGAAGACCGGCGGCATATGCTGGACGATTACAATGGGTACGCCTATTCTTCCAGGAAGTTTCGGCAGGACCTGGGTCAGCGCGTTGGGACCTCCTGTCGATATGCCGATGGTGACAATTTCGGACCTGCCCTTGTGAGAAGACTGTATTTTTGTGGGCCTGACCGCCGTACTCCTCTCGGGGTGTGCAGAAGGGCGGGCAGCAGTTCGAGCAAGCGGTCTCCGGGGCTGTGAATGACGAAGCAGGGAACTGGCGGTATGTGACCTGGCATAGGCCTTGATCATGGGATGGATAAGTTTCTTGATCTCTTTCTTGCCCTCGGCCAGGCTGGTACTCTGCGGTTTGAGTATGAAATCGAAAGCCCCCAGCTCCAGGGCACGCAATGTCATGTCTCCACCTTCGGAAGTGAGGGTAGAGAGCATGATGGCGCCGACCTTGAGAGAGTTTTTCTGGATTTCGGCCAGAACTTCAAGCCCGTTCATCACCGGCATTTCTATGTCCAGAGTGAGCAGGTCTGGCTGCAGTGTTCGAATTTTTGAAAGCGCAATCCTGCCGTTATGGGCAACCCCCACAAGTTCGACTTCCGGAAGTTCTTCCATGATGTCCGATACCGCTTTGCGGTATACGATGGTATCGTCAACGACCAGGACGCGTAATTTTTTTGTCACCATTTATTCCTCTATGCTTAAAACTTTATCTACATTGAGGATGCCTATGAGCTCGGTTTCTGTCTTGAACACGCCGGTGAAGAATTCTCCCTGAATACCCCCCATATTGGCCGGAGGTTTCTCCTGCCGCTCCAGGTTGGCCTCGACGACGTCGCTGATGCTCCGCACCAGGAGACCGACATGGCCGCCGGAGGAATTAACAATGATATTGCGAGTATCGTGGGAGATCTCTGTCTCTCCGAGACCAAGCTTTTTGCCGAGATCGATTATGGTGACGATCTGGCCGCGCAGGTTGAGAATGCCGAGCACGTATTCAGGGGCCTGGGGAACCTTAGTCATCTGCATGATCTTATTGATTTCCTGAACCTTGAGGATGTCCATGCCGCAAAGGGCGTTGCTGATATAAAAAGTGGCGAGTTCGACTGTTTTCTTGTCATTCATAGTATCTATTCTGAGCGGTTGTGGTTAGAGAGCTATTTGTATTATCATCTGTGCGAATACTCCAAAGCAGGGGGGCGGTTAGGTACTTGTCATTGCTACCGGTCGCGCTGATCGTGATGTGGTAAAGCGCCGTCCCCCTGAAATGTCCTCTGGTAATCAATGGTAACGTTTAATATAATCATGGACACAGGCCATGAGTTTTTCTTTATCGAGTTTTATGTGATATTCGTCAACTCCCACAGCTTTTCCGCGAGCGACATCTTCTTCACCAGCCAGGGTCGTTAGGGCGATGACCGGAAAATCCCTGTAGCGCCGATCACTCTTTATTTTTTCGGTGAGTTCAAAACCGTCCATATTAGGCATTTCGATGTCTGTCAGAATCATGGTAATTTCGTCTGCGTGTTCCTGCAGGAGGTCCCAGGCTATCTGACCGTCTTCGGCCTCAATAACCTCGTAGCCCACCTCGATCATATAGCCTTTGACCTGGTTGCGGAAAAAGTTGGAATCTTCGGCGATGAGCAGGGTCGGTGCCGGCCTGTCCGAATCTTCAGCGGCCTCGAAGACCGGCTGGTCCTCGAACCATTCGGGGAAAAGTGTTTGTACTATTTCAAAAACGTTGACCAGCATGGTTGTGTGCTTGGCGATAATGGCGGAACCCATTATGCCGGTCTGGCGCAGAGTGACATCGTCGATTTCTGCGGCGATTTCAATGGCGTCGATCGGCCCGATCGCCAGCAGACCTACAGGCCTGCTGCGGATGTTGAAGACGATCACCAGCAGGTTTTCATGATCTGCCAACGGCTGGACCATGGCAACGTCATCGATGGCGAGCAGCGACAGGCTGCCACCGCGATACTGCATAACCCTTTTGCCGCCGAGCTCCTCTATATCCGAGCGCTTGATCTTTTCGATGCGTTCGACCTGGTTGAGGGGGACGGCAAACTGTTCTTCCTCGGAACTTCTGAAGATGAGCAGGGCCTGCTTGTCCTTCTTGGCGCGAATCGACTCTTCCTGGGCTGTGGCAACTTCAGTGGCGCGGTCCGTGCCGTCTATGGAGGTAAGGTTGGCCATTCTTGCCAGGTTGCTGACATCGAGAATCAGGGCAATGCGGCCGTCACCCATGATGGTTGCACCGGCATAGCCTTTACATTGCTGGAGATGCCGACCCAGCGGTTTGATGACTATTTCTTCGGAGTCCTGGAGCCGGTCGACAATCAGGCCATATTTCATTGCCCCGGTCGATACCACGACAATATTCAAAGCACTGGTCGCGGAAATTCTTCTGTCCTCGCCCTGGCGGCCGCTGGCCTCTTGACTCGAATCTGCAGATGAATTCTGTTTGCCACCTTTAAAGGCTGGATGCTGCTGACTTCTACGGTCGGCGATCATTTGTCTTCTGTCAGGTTTAACCTCGCCGTCGTGGTCGTCGAAATAGGTTCTTTCTATGCCGATGACGTCAGCAAGTCGAATAAGGGGCAGCAGGTTGCCGCGCAGCCTGACAACTTCGGCGTTGCCGACTCTCTCTATTCTTTCTTTTACCTGACTTGCAGGAATACGCAGCAGCTCTTCGAGGTTGACCTGAGGAATGGCATAGCGTTCGCCACCGGTCATGATAATCTGACAGGGGATAATGGCCAGCGTCAACGGCAGCTTAATGGAGATAGTGGTGCCGACGTTGATTTCGGAGAGGATATCGACGGTACCGCCGAGCTTGTCAAGGTTGGTTTTGACCACATCCATGCCGACACCGCGGCCAGAGACGTCCGTAACTTCCTGTGCAGTCGAGAAACCCGGCAGGAAAATGATATTGACTTTTTCCTTGTCGGACATCATTTGTACCTGCTCTGCAGTCAGAAGCCCTTTATTGATGGCGCTGGTTGCCAGGGCGTCCCCGTCGAGGCCCTTGCCATCGTCACTGATTTCTATAACCACCTGGCCGGCTTCGTGGTAGGCTTTGAGGATGACGAGACCACTTTCCGACTTGCCCTTGCTTTTACGCTCGGCGGGCATTTCAATACCATGGTCGACGGAGTTGCGGACAAGGTGGGTAAGCGGGTCGTTTATAGCCTCGATAATCGTTTTATCGAGTTCGACATCCTTGCCGACAATGGTCAGGTCTATTTTTTTATTGAGTTTGCCGGACAGGTCTCTGACCACGCGTGGAAATTTGTTGAAAACGTTGCCGATGGGCTGCATGCGGGTAAGCATTATCGCTTCCTGCAGTTCGGAAGTGATAAGGTCGATGCGTTGGCCGACCGTTTCGGCATTGCGGTAGTCTTCGGAGCCTATGGTCTGCAGCAGCTGATTTCTGCTGAGAACCAGTTCACCTGCAAGGTTCATGAGCTGGTCAAGCAGACTAACGTGCACGCGCAGTGATGTTTCACCCTGGCTAATGTTCTTCGGTGGGGGAGGGTCCTGGGCCGCTGGAGACGCGCCGCTTGCAGCTGATGCGATCGGTGTGGTGGTGGGAGTTTCGTGAGCGTGTTCCGAGGCCGCTTCCTGTTCAGGCTCGTGAGGTGTTTCCTCGAGTATGGTTTCTTCTTCGGATATTAAGGGCTCATCGACGCTCGGATCATCGGTGTCTGCCACCGGTTCCGAAGTGGCGATGTCTTTCTCTTCCGTCTGTGTCGAAGCTTCGGCTGTTGCTGAAAGTGAAGGATCCGGTACGTTTTTGGCCCTGCGCTCTGCAGGCTGTACTGTTGGTTCCGGTCGAAAACTGCCTTCGGCAATGGCATTGAGCGGTTCGATATGTGAAGAGATATCGACGTCGTTGGAGTTTTGAATATCTTCAATCATGCTCTGCAGCTGGTCAGAGCCGAGAAGAAGGATATTGACGATTTCCGGATCAGGGATGAGCTTGTTACTGCGAATGAGGCCGAGGACATTTTCCATTGCGTGGGCAAGTTCCTGGATTCCGTTGAGACCCATGAACCCGGCGCCGCCCTTGATGGAGTGAGCGGCACGGAAAACCTTGTTGACCAGGTCTTCGTCGATGTCGGCTCCGGCTTCTTCTATGGCCAGCAGATCGTTTTCAATATCAGCGAGGTGCTCTAATGACTCCTCGATAAATCCCTGCAATATTTCATCATCTTCAAACTGCATAAATCTACCTCTTTAAAAAGTTGTAGTGGGGTAAAGGTATTATATATTGGTTATACATGGCAATCGGCGATTGTACAGGTTGATATCGCAACTTTTTTTCCAAGACACGTTTTAGCAAAGATGCAACCTGATTCCAAGTAGACGTGAATGTAACGTGACGAGTCGAAGAAGAGGTGAAGGATAGAATATGTCAGATGCGGCAGGTCTTCTGCTAGCGATGAAGACCTGCGCTGTCATGCGTGGATACTGAGGGAAGTAACGAGCCTACAATGTCGAAAAGAGGAGAAGGGGCTTACGTCAAGGTGCTCCTATGATTTTTCAACGCTGATCACGTGCACATGGTAGGTAAGGTGGTGTCCGGCAAGAGGATGGTTGTAGTCGATGACGATGCTGTTGTCGCTTACCTCCATCACCGTCGCCGGCACCTGATGTTCCTCTCCGTCTTTTTCCACCTTGAGTGACAAAATCATGCCAGGGCGGGGAGCGATTTTTCCACCGAGACTTTTTCTGTCAATAGTCTGCACAAGCATTTTCTGGCGGGCGCCGTAGCCCTCCTCCGGTGTTACCCTCACAGAAATGTTATCGCCTTCAGAAACGCCAATAAGAGCTTTTTCAAGCGTCGGCGGCAGTTCGTGATTGCCCAAAGTAACGGTAAGCGGCTGCTCCTCTGGTACAGTCTTGAAAATATCGCCATTATCAAGTTTACCGGTATAACTGATCGTGACGGTAGCGGATTCGTGTATAGCGCTCATGGTTGCCCTCTCCAACGTGTTAAATTGTATTTTCTTTGCCGCGGACGATGATGCACTGACAATGCGCTCTTCGGTTATAAAGAGGCGTAGTCGTTNCTGCTGTGCATGTGTTTATATGTCGGCCGCTCTCATGTAAAATCTATTGGGCTTTTATAAAATATAAAAAATGTGGAGAAAAGAGTAATCGTCTTTTTTTATGCGATGCATACCAGGAGAAGCGTCCAAATTCTTTGCAGACCTTGACAAATGAAAAGCGGCGGCATAGTGTAGTGCCTTCCGAAAAGTCCGGATAGTCCGGAAAACCATTGACGATATGCGGAAACAGCGGTTTTACCGGCTTTTGGTAAGCGCCGTTAACCGAAGAGACGGCCGCATTGAAAAAGTATACACCACTTCCACAACAACAACTATCATGGCCGTTCCCGACTCCCTAGATTTCATAAAAAACAAAGATGGACTGATACCAGCCATAGCCCAGGATAAACGAACCGGAGAGATTCTCATGCTCGCCTATATCAATGAAGAGGCCCTTGAGAAAACACTGGAAACCGGAAAGGCTCATTACTGGAGCAGATCGCGGCAGTCACTGTGGCTCAAGGGAGAGTCCTCTGGGCATGTGCAGATGATAGATGAAGTCCTCGTTGACTGTGACGGAGACACCGTCGTGTATAAGGTCGATCAGATAGGAGGAGCGGCCTGCCATAAGGGCTATCGTTCCTGTTTTTACAGGGTTGTAGATAAAGAGGGCACCAGAACCATTGGTGAGACGGTGTTTGACCCCTCGGAGGTATACAGAAAGCCGGAAGTGAAGAGTTAGCGTACTTCCGTAAACCAATGGCTGCCGAAAAGTTTTCTCGCTCATATTCCCCCGGAAACGCATGGCTTTCGGAGAGAGGAAAAAACCATTTTTATACTAACATCGCTTGGAGTCATGAGATGAAGCAGTTGAAGCTTGGCCTGCCCAAAGGCAGTCTGGAAAAAGCCACCATATCGCTCTTCGAGAGTGCCGGCTGGCTGATCAAACCCGCTGCCAGGAATTATTTTCCGGAAATCGATGATCCGGAGCTGGCCTGTTCCATTTGTCGTCCCCAGGAAATGTCGAGATATGTGGAAAGCGGAATGCTTGATGCCGGTATCACAGGAAAAGACTGGACCATGGAGAACCAGTCGGAGGCTGTCATCGTCTGCGACCTGGTTTATTCGAAAGTCAGCAGAAAACCGACAAGGTGGGTCATTGCCGTCGCCGGCAATTCCGATATACAGAGTCTTGAGGATCTTCGAGGCAAGAAGATCGCCACGGAACTGGTCAACGTTACGCAGAGGTTCTTTGCCGAAAAAAATATTGATGTCGAGATCGAGTTCAGCTGGGGAGCAACCGAGGCCAAGGTGGTATCAGGACTTGCAGATGCCGTAGTTGAGGTGACCGAGACCGAAAGTACCATACGTGCTCACGGCCTGCGGATCATTCATGAACTAATGGAGTCCAACACCCAGTTTATAGCCAACAAAGACGCCTGGAATGACCCTTGGAAGCGGGAAAAGATTGAAAACATCAGTATGCTGCTGCGAGGTGCTCTGCGTGCGGACAGGATCGTCGGTTTGAAGATGAACGTACCCGAGAAAAAGCTGCAGTCCATTGTGGATATTCTGCCAAGCCTCAACGCTCCCACCATTGCCAATCTTTATCAGACCGACTGGTTTTCGGTGGAAACCGTCATCTCCGAAGACGTTGTTCGTGATCTTATCCCAAAGCTGAAGAAAAGCGGCGCCGAAGGCATCATCGAATATTCTCTCAATAAGGTGATATAAGGGCGTATAACACATGGCAGCTGCAAGAGGGCTGGCCGAAGTTGGGTTTTCGTCACTGCAGAGGGACAAGGTGAAATGATACAGTATAACAACGTCGATTTTCTGCTCAGCGCTCATGCCCTCTCCCAGCTTCCCGCGGCTGATCGTCCCGAATTCGCCTTCGCCGGCAGATCAAATGTCGGCAAGTCTTCTCTGCTTAACCGTTTGATCGGCAGAAGGAATTTCGTCAAGGTAAGCGGCAAGCCGGGCAAGACTCAAGGGATAAATTTTTTCGATGTCGATGGGCAGGTGTATATGGTCGACCTGCCGGGCTATGGCTACGCCAAGGTTTCAAAATCGATGCAGAACCAGTGGCAGAAGCTCATTCCCCGCTACATGCAAAGCCGGTCGAATCTCTGTTGTGCCGTGGTCATCATGGATATTCGTCACCCGCCGAAGACCCAGGACGGGCAACTGCTGGAGTGGCTGAGGCAGGAGGGTATCAGCTCTCTGGCGGTATACACCAAAGCAGATAAATTGTCGGCTAATCAGCGTCACAAAAATGCGGCCCTGCTCGATGCCGGTCACCGCATTGAGGCAGGCGGACGTATAATTTTTTCAGCCCAGACCGGGATGGGCCTCGAAGCCTTGAGAGAAAGGCTGGCCGCGTATGTCGCTGTTGTTGATGGTCCGGGTGGACAGCCCAGTGATGACAGCGCTTTCTGATCCCTACTGGTCCGATTTGAGAACTGACAGAAAGGCCTTTTGAGGGATATCGACATTGCCCACTGTCTTCATCCTTTTCTTCCCCGCTTTCTGCTTCTCCAGCAATTTCCGTTTACGAGTAATATCGCCGCCGTAACATTTGGAGGTGACATCTTTGCGAAGAGCCGAGATCGTGGTTCGGGCAATGATGGTGCCACCTATGGCCGCCTGAATGGCTATTTTAAACATCTGTCTGGGTATTTCTTCCTTGAGCTTTTCACAGGCGTTCAACCCCCTGGCCCTGGAGTTCTGCCGGTGGACCAGTTGGGAAAGAGCGTCGACGTTTTCGCCGTTGACGAGAATATCAAGTTTGACCAGATCGCTCTGGCGATAGTCGAGCATTTCATAGTCGAAGGAGCCGTATCCCTGGGTAATCG
>JGI12210J13797_10614932_pt1 | contig 11270 bp, 7 predicted proteins | sample ElkSlonscriptome_3_FD_13797 | JGI IMG/M metagenome (IMG submission 13797) | reverse complement strand
ACGGGGCGGTCGCGAACCTGCAGGCGGCGATGGCCGACACCATCATCCCCGACATCCAGTCGCAGGTGCCCGACACCCAGTTCGGCGCGGGCACCTACCAAGACTTCCCGCTGCGGGGCTACGGGATCTCGGGGGCCGATCAGCCGTTCCGGCTGATGCAGGCCATCACCTCCGACATCCTCGCGGTGCAAGACGCGGTGCTCGACTTCGGGCTCGGCGACGGCGGCGATCCGCCCGAGGCCCACTTCGAGGCCCTCTACCAGATCGCCACCGGCGAGGGCCTCGACCAGCCCGCGCCCACCAGCGTGCCCCCCAACCAAGAAGGGATCGGCGGCGTGGCCTTCCGGGAGGGCGCGCTGCCGGTGGTGGTGTCCATCACCAACCAGGGCAGCCACGGGGTCACGCCCAACCCGGGCGGCTGCGCGCTCTACATGGGCGACGTGGCCGCGGTCGCCCACTCCCGCACCGAGGCCCTCGAGGCGCTGGGCAACATCTGTGCCCGCACCGTGCAGATCGCGGTGGCCGATCCGCCCGACAACGACACCGTCGGCTGCAACGCGCGCACCGACGGCATCTACCTGTCTGAGGGCACCGGCTCGCTGATCCCGCCCGAGGCGTGGACGATCGGGGGGCGGCCCGCCGGGTGCTCCGACAACGAGTGCTGCACCGGCCCCGAGGGCACGGGCGTGGCCCCCAACGGCGAGGGCATGTGCCCGATGGTCTTCCAGGCCGAGGGCGACGGCACGGGGGTCGACACCTCCTTCAGCAGCGCCATCCAGCTGCTGGCCGCCTACGGCAGCTTCGGCGTCACCCGGCTGGTCTCCGGCTCCAGCACCGACATCGACGGCGTCTCGCTGCCCGCGGGCACGACCACCGCCGACTTCATCATCGACGTGACGCCCGCGGGCTTCGGCCCCGTGCCGCTGCCCGGCGTGGCCGACCCGATCATCGGGGCGACCTCGTTCGAGAACGTGATCCCGGCGACCGACGTGATCTTCGACGTGCGGGCCTACAACGACTTCGTGCCTCAGACCACGCAGCCCCAGGTGTTCGTCGCCCACATCGAGGTGCTCGCCGACGACTGCGGCGAGCTCGACGAGCGCGACGTGTTCATCCTGGTGCCGCCCCAGGAGCTGCCGCCCCCCGCGTGAGGCGGGGCCGCGGCCGCGGACGCGGCCGCGGGGATGGGATCGTGTCGGGGCGAAGGGGAGCGATCGTCGCGCGGGTGCGTGCGATCGCCGGTCCCCTCGCTCGCCGATCGGCGGTCTCGGGGCCGGTCGGGGCCGCTCCCACCGCCTCGATCGATCGCCGGCGACCGGTGACCCCAACGGGTCACGAGCCCCAAATATTGCTCGATAACAACGTTCTGTGGCGTTCTGGTGCTCGCCGCGGTGGGCGCCGGTCGGCTCGTTTCCGAGCTGGCGGGCCCGAGAACCGCGGACTTGGCACCAGGAAGCGGGCGGGTCCGAGCCACGCGCGATTCCAGGTGGCCAAGGGTAATGGATTCGTCCACCCTCTGCCGCATGAGGATCGACGCACGACTCGCTGGCCTCGGGCTGGGGCTCGTCGGGCTGGGGTTCACGGCCATGGCTTGCGCGCCACCCTGCTACGACGATGGGGTGCTGCAGACGGGGTGCCCGGTGGAGGCCGAGACCGAGGTGGCCTCGGCCTCCGGGACCGACACCGATCCCAGCACCACCACCAACGCAACCGCCGATGGCACGGCCGACAGCGGCATCATGACCGCCGACGGCACCGGCAGCGACTCGCTCGACAGCTCGTCGAGCGATGGCGGCCCCATGTGCCCCGGCTTCCAGGCCTTGCTCACCCCCGAGACCCGCACCTTCGAATTCGTAGTGGAACAGAGCGGCGCGATGGCGTTCGATTTCGACGGCGTGTCGCGCTACGCGGCCGTGGCCGAGGTCCTGTTCCACCCCATGGACGGCGTGGTCACCCAGCTCGAGAGCGACGTCCGCTTCGGCATGCTCGTCTACCACGGGCTGCAGGCGGGCTGTCCCATCACCGACGCGGTGGCGCCACAGAACGACGCCTCCGTTCCGCTGTCGGGGCTGATGGCCGCCAACCCGCCCACCGGCTCCAACCCGGTGCCCGACAGCATCGACGAGGGCGTGATGGAGCTGTCCGCCGACGCGGCGGCGGGGGACAAGACCCTCGTGCTCATCCTGGGCAACGAGCCGGGCAGCTGCGACATCCAGACCCCGGTCAACGCCATCGATCTCGCCGAGACCCGCGGCGCCACCCTCAGCTCGATCACCATGGCCGAGTCGATGGGCTTCCAGACCCGAGTGATCAACATGGGGGGCACGGTCAGCCCGGTGTTCCTGCAGCTGGCCGCCAACGCGGGGGCCGGCGTCGGCGGACCCGATCCCGACGCGCCCTACTGGGTGGTGCAGGATCGGGCCGAGCTGACCGCGGCGATGGAGGAGATCACCGCCACCAGCCGCCCCTGTGACTTCTCCTTGGATGCGCCGGTGTCGGCCGAGCTCGCGCCCAACTGCGAGGTCGTGGTCAACGGTGGCGTGGTGATGTACGAAGACCCCGACGGTTGGGACCTGCCCGACGACCAGACCCTCCAGCTCTCTGGAATGGCCTGCGACTCGATCCAGCAGGGTCTGGCCACCATCAACATGACGTGTAGCTGCGATGCCTAGCACGACGATCAGTCTGGGAGTGGCGGCGGTGCTGTTGGCCCCGACCGCACGTGAAGATTCCAGTGCCCGAGCCACGGCGCCCGCTGCCGTCGAGCCGGCCGACCGGGCCTCGGGCTCGCTGCCCGCCAAGGAGCAGCCGGCCGCGGGGTCCGAGCCCGCCGGGTCGGGCTCGACCTCGGCCGGGGGCTCGGCCGGGGGCTCGGCCGGGGTGCCCTCGGGGCGCCAGTTCTCCGCGCGGGGGCCCTCCGAGGGCACGCCGGTCAACGAGGTGCCCGACGAGCAGGCCAACCCGCGGGAGGACAAGTGGATCAACCGCTACCCGCCCCGCGACAACATGGCGGAGTTCGGGGTGTTCGGCGGGGTGTGGTTCCCCAGCCGGCGGCTCGAGCTGTTCCTGCCCGAGGCGGGGCACCAGCGGCTGCGCCGGGTCGCCCCCGAGATCGGGCTGCGAGCGGGCTACTACCCGCTGCGCTTCGTGGGGGTGGAGGCCGAGGGCGCGGTGCTGCCCACGCGCACGGCGGTCACCGAGGCTCGCGCCACCGCGTGGGCCCTGCGGGGCCACGTGATCGGGCAGCTCGGCCTGTGGAGCGTCACCCCGTTCCTGCTCGCCGGCGTGGGCATGATCGGCGTGGCCAGCCCCGACGGCCCCGAGGGCATCGGCAACGATCAGGACTTCACGTTCAACCTCGGCACCGGCGTCAAGGTGTTCGTCAACGACTACATCCAGCTGCGGCTGGACGTGCGTGACGTGATCAGCAACCGGATCGGCGTGGGCGAGGGCTTCACCTCCAGCCCCGAGATCCTCTTGGGGGTGACCTTCACCCTCGGCAAGCGCTCCGAGCCCGAGCCCGAGAAGCAGCCCGAGCCGCCGCCGCCGATCAACGATCGCGACCGCGACACCGTGCTCGACGAGGACGATTACTGCCCCGACACCTTCGGCATGCCGCCGCGGGGCTGTCCGCAGGTCTGCGTCGACGACAACGACGCCGATGGGCTGACCAACCCCGAGGATGCCTGCCCCGAGGATCCGGAGAACCGCAACGGCTTCGAGGACGACGACGGCTGCCCCGACGAGCTGCCCCCCGAGCTCGAGAAGATCGCCGGCGTCATCGAGGGCATCTACTTCGACAACGACAAGGACGTCATCCGGCCCGAGTCGCGCCCTGCGCTCGACAACGCGGTCGAGGTGCTGAAGCGCAACCCGGAGATCCGGGTGCTCATCACCGGCCACACCTCGTCGCCCGGCGGGTACCGCCACAACATCGACCTGTCCAAGCGGCGGGCGGCCTCGGTGCGCACCTACTTCGTCCAGCAGGGCATCAGCGGCACCCGGCTCGAGACCGACGGCGTCGGCCCCGATCAGCCCATCGACACCAACGAGACCAAGGAGGGGCAGGCCCGGAACCGGCGGATCGAGTTCAAGATCCTCGAGGGCAAGGGCGCCGAGGGCTCGCAGCCCGCGATCGTGACCAAGCCGGGGGCGCCGGAGAAGGCGCGCGAGACGATGACGCCGGGCGACGGCGCGGCGACGAAGCCCGGGGCCACCGCGCCGAAGTCGGGCGGCACCACGGCGAAGTCGAGCACGGCCACCAAGCCGAGCACCACGGCCAAGCCGGCGGCCAAGCCGGCGGCCAAGCCCACGCCTCAGTAGTGGAAAGAGGGGCCAGCGAGCCCCGATCGACCCGATGAAGGCGAGCACTCCGGTGCTCGCCTTCGTCGTTTCGAAGCTCCGCCGGTCGCGGAGTGCCGACCGATGCATCACCCGATGATGCTCGAGCAAGGCTTCATACCCATGAGACACCGTGGACGGAATTGACCGTCAGTCCGTGAAAGAACGGTCATTGGGGAAACGAACTACCGTACGGTCGTCCTGTTTTCGAACCCATTCTTCCGATCGGTAGGCTTGACGCGGAATGCCTTGATCCGGATGATGGACCCTCGACGGGCGGGGAGCCGAACGAAGGCCTTCGACCCGGGAGGATGGGTATATGACGAGGACGGTGGTGCGAGCCGCCACGCTCGCCACGGCATTGTGCGTGGCAGCGATGGCTGGTGATGTTCATGCAGCGGGATCGGGATACACGGAGACCGAGTATCCCATCGTGTTGGCCCACGGGATGTCGGGCTTCGACTCGCTGTTCGGGGTGATCGACTACTGGCCGGGGATCCCCCACGCCCTCGAGAAGGACGGGGCGGAGGTCTTCGTGACCGAGGTCAGCCAGTTCAATGACTCCGCGGTGCGGGGCCAGCAGCTGCTCACGCAGGTGGAGGAGATCGTGGCGCTGACCGGGTCGGGCAAGGTCAACCTGGTGGGGCACAGCCACGGCGGGCTCGACGTGCGCTGGGTGGCCGCCCAGCGGCCCGACCTCGTGGCGTCGGTGACCACCGTGGGCACGCCGCACCAGGGGGCCGAGCTGGCCGACGTGGTCCGCGGGATCCTGGTGGAGGGCGGGCTGGCCGAGACGGTGCTGGTCGGCGTCGCGGGCGGGCTGGGCTCGCTGCTGGCGCTGCTGTCGGGCGCCAGCAACCCGCAAGACCCGGTGGCGGGCCTGGAAGCGCTCACCAGCGACGGGGCGGACGCGTTCAACGCTGCCTACCCGCAGGGGCTGCCCTTCGAGGAGTGCGGCGAGGGCCCGGCGGTGGTCGACGGCGTGTACTACTTCTCGTGGTCGGGCACGCGCTCGCTGACCCACGCGCTCGACGTGTCGGACGCGATGCTGGGCATCACCTCGCTGGTCTACGGCGAGGACAACGACGGCCTGGTGGGCCAGTGCAGCTCCCACCTCGGCACCGTGATCCGCGACGACTACCAGCAGAACCACCTCGACGAGGTCAACCTGCTGTTCGGCCTGGTCGACTGGTGGTCGGTGAACCCCAAGACGCTCTACCGGCAGCACGCCAACCGCCTGAAGAACCTGGGACTCTGAGGATGGGCACGATCATGACGACGACGACGACGATGACGACGACGACGACGACGCGGATCGCCCGGCGCCTGCGGAGCCTGGGCGCGGGGCTGGGCCTCGGCGTGGCCCTGCTGGCCAGCGGCGGGTGCTACGAGGGGGTCGACCAGGCTTCGCTCGAGCCGCCCCGCTCGCTGCGGGGCGTGGACGTGGACGGCACCCTGGCGCTCTCCGCCTCGGGCCAGTTCGTGTTCGATGCACCCGCGCGGGCGCTGTTCGACCACTTCTTGGCCGCCGAGGGCGAGGTCGACGACGACGCCCTGCACGCGCAGGTGCGGGCGGAGATCGACGCGCGGCTGGACGGGCAGCCAGCCGAGCAGGCGTGGGCGGCGTGGCTTTCGTACCTCGACTATCGCCGCGAGGTCTCGGCGATGACCGAGCGCTACGCCGGGGTCGACCCGGCGGAGGCGGTGGAGCCCATGCTGGCCGAGCTGGCCGAGATCCGGGCGCGCACGGTGGGAGATGCGCCCGGCATGCCCGACGACGCTCCGCGGCTGCGGGCGGCCCTCGCCGCGCGGGCGGCCATGGAAGACGCCACGCTCGACGCCGAGGCCCGCTCGCGCCGGCTGAGCACGCTGCGGACCGAGCTGGGCGAGGCGCCCGACCAGCGGGCACCCTCGCGGATCCTGCTGCGGATCCACGCCGCGCTCGAGCCGATCCCGGACGACGACGTGGAGGCGCGACGCGCGGTGCTGACCGAGATGGTCGGAGACGCGGCGGCGGAGCGATGGCTGGGCATGGAGCAGCGCCGCGTCGACGCGCTGCGGGCCGCGGGCTAGCGAGAGATCGGGCCACCGCGGGCGAGCGCATCGGGGATGCTCGCTCCGCGGTGGGCAGCCAGCGGGCATGCTGGGACTCGAACGCTGCGGCCGAGCGGACCGAGCGACCTCACTCAGAGGAGCGAGTCCGCGAGCTGGAGCCCATAGCGGGTCCTGAGCGGTGCCGGGACCGAGACGTCCATCGCGTCACGGGACAGCGCTCGAAACGGGCGCGCTCGATGCAGGAGGCTGCGCACGGCCCGGTTCCAGGCCTCGTGGACGGATCGCGTGTCCCGGCGTCGGTGAGCTTCGTGCACGGGCTTGAGCTTGGGCCGAACGACGTCGCGGACATGACTGGCGTAGAACGTCAGCAGCCCAGGACGATCGAGTCCACAGACCTCGATCGTCGTGCGTCCTCGCTCGGTGAGACCGTAGGGGGACCATCGCTCGTTGCCCTGGACGACACTCGGTCGAAACACGATCTCGCGCGCCGGATCCACCGCGGGATCGGCAGGATCGAGGAGCAGCGGGAGCTCGCCCCCGGGGGGGGCCTCTTCTTGGGCGAGGGGCACGGAGCCCGCTGCCAGCGGGAAGTGCGAGCCCTTGTGCTCGCGGTTGCAATCGACGCAGGAGAACAGCAGGTTCGTCCAGGTCCACGTGAGCCACCAATATCGAGCCTTGGGCCGATAGTGCTCGACATCGCGATACTTCGCCTGCTCCTGGAGCTTCTCGCAGTAGCAGCACTTGTGGTCCTGCATGGCGAACAGCTCGTCCTTCACCAGGCCATAGCCACCAAGGTCGAGTCTCTCGTCGAGGCGAAGGGCCTCTCTCGCTGCCTCGAGGTACCTGGCGCGGCGGGCAGGCAGCCCAGGAGGCTCGGGGGCGCGCTCGATTCGAATCACGCGTCCTCCATGGGGACGGGCTCCCAGTCGAACTCCACTCCTGCGCTCACGAGCTCGGACCGAAGCGACCTCATCTCGGCGTCCTCTTCGACCGTGCGCGTGGGGTCGGTCGCCAATTGGCCGTAGCGGTGCATCTTGTCGCCCAACGGGCTCGGGTGGAGGCGCCGGATTTCGAAGAAGGCATCCAGCAGCTCGGAGCCGGTCAGCAGCGCGGGAGAGCGGCTCGACGGGGTCGCCTGCACGCTCCCCTCTTCGTCGGGCGACAGCACGATGACCTCTTCCGCCGCCAGCCCCGGGAGCACCATCGGGGAGTGCGTGGTGGCGATGAATTGTAGGCGGGGGAAGACCTTCTTGAGGGCGGGGATCAGGCCGAGCTGCCACGTCGGGTGGAGGTGGAGATCGATCTCGTCGATGAGCACCGTGCCCTCCATCTCCGCCGCCTCGATGGGCCCATCGGACTCGAGGAGGATCTGCCCGACGACGTCCGCGAGCCAGGCGATGAGCGTCTGATAGCCTTGGGACAGCCACGTGGCCGGCACCCGGATCCGCTTGCCGTTCGTGTCCTCTAGATCCATCTCGAAGCGCTGGGCTTCGGTCAGGTCCTTGACGGATCGAATCCCGCCGCGGCCACGTAGCTCGAGCGCGGTGACATGCGGGAGCAGGCCGCCGGTGATGAAGACCGACTGCAACACCCGAGCAAAGGCGTGACCGAGCTCTTCGCCGAGCAGCTCGATGAAGCCCGTTCCGATGAGATTCTCGCCGAACAACGAGCGCAGCCGGTCGACGGAGGGCTCGTTCTGCCGACGGGTCATCCCCGAGGTGCTCAGCAGGCGACTAGGCCCGTACGCGGCGACGAACCAATCACGGAGGCCCGAGGCTCGAGCCTCCGTGAGCGGGTCGCGGTCTTGCCCCGGGCTCTGCTCGTGGGCCGCCTCTGAGAGCTGATAGGTCGCCTCTCCGGAGAAGACGCGCTTGGATGGGTCGAGCGCGAGGTGCGACCGGAGTCGCGGGGGAGAGGACGGGGCATCGAGCCCCGGATACTGCCGACGGGCGTGTCTCGTCTCGCTGAACCCGAAGGTTGCGTCGATCTCGAGGGGTACTGGGCGTCGTAGGTCGGGCCACGACGCGACCACGTCGGTCACCAGCTGAGTACCGCGGTCGGCCCCGCATGCCGCGGCGGCTATCGTCTGCAGCAAGGTGGTCTTGCACAGCCGGTTCTCGCCCACGATCACGGTCCACATGCGAGGGTGTCCATCAAGCCCGACGAAGTCGATCTCGACGTCGCGGAGCAGCTTGACGTTCCTCACCTGGAGGTGTCGCAGGTACATGTGGGGAGGGTACTCTGCTCTCCCGAGCGACGCGATCGTGGGTCGGCTTCGAGGACAGCCTCGCTCGTCGGGCCGGCCCGGCACGGCGCTTCCGCCGTGGCCCGCAGGTGGCTTCGGGCTGGCGCCCGTGCGCGCTCATCCTATGATGGTCGCGGTCCCGGTCGCTCGTCCGCTGGCGCCGGTCCGTACCCGAGGGTGCATGGCGCTCCCGAGGGTAGCCTCGAGCGGATCGGAAGGACGACGGCGCGATGAAGACCAGGATGATCGGAGACCTCGGCGTCTCGGTGGTGGGGCTGGGCTGCAACAACTTCGGGTGGCACATCGACCAGGCCCAGACCCAGCGGGTGGTCGACGCGGCCCTCGAGGTGGGCATCACCCTGTTCGACACCGCCGAGATGTACGGCGACGGCGACAGCGAGACGATGCTGGGCCGCGCGCTGGGGCGCCGGCGCGACGAGGTGGTCATCGCCACCAAGTTCGGCCACGGCGACCAGGCGGGCCGCGGCTCCAAGGCCTACATCGACCGCGCGGTGGAGAAGAGCCTGCGCCGCCTCGACACCGATCGCATCGACATCTACTACCTGCACCAGCCCGATCCCTCCGTCCCCATCGCCGACACGCTGCACGCCCTGCAGGCGCTGGTGGAGCAGGGCAAGGTCCGCCAGATCGCGTGCTCGAACTTCTCGGCCGAGCAGCTGCGCGAGGCCGAGACGGTGGGCGGGACCACCCGCTTCGCCGCGGTGCAGAACCACTACAGCCTGCTCGACCGCAGCCCCGAGGCCGAGGTGCTGCCCGCGTGTCGCGAGCTGGGCCTGGCCTTCGTGCCCTACTTCCCGCTCGAGAGCGGGCTGCTCACCGGCAAGTACCGCAAGGGCCAGGTGCCCGAGGGCTCGCGGCTGGCGGGCAAGGAGGGCAGCCACTTCGATGGCATGGGCGACCGCCTGCTCACCGAGGAGAACCTCGATCGGGTGGAGGCGCTCATCGAGTTCTCCCAGCAGCGCGGGCACTCGATCCTCGAGCTGGCGTTCTCCTGGCTGCTGGCCCACGACCCGGTGGCCTCGGTGATCGCCGGCGCCACCAAGCCCGAGCAGGTGCGCAGCAACGCCGCGGCGGCCGGGTGGGCCCTGTCGGACGAGGAGCGGGCCGAGGTCGATCGCCTCACGGGCGCGTAGAATTGCGCAATTTGCGCATGGTCGGGCTCGAGGCGGCCCTCGCAGGATCCCGCTCCGGCCGTCGTGTACGTCCGATCGCACTGGAAACACCCAAGCTCGCGCCAGAACAGCATTTTAGACCACCTCGCTGGGCCTGCGACATGTAAGACTAGGTGGACGAAGGGGCGATGATGAAGCGGCCGATTCGAGAGCGGAGGAACCGTGGGCTCGGGGTGCTGGCCCTGGCGGCGTTCAGCGGTTGCTACACCGGCGCGCTGCCCGAGGGCCCCGAGGGCGTCGCCCCCGAGCCGGAGCCTCCGATCGAGGAGCCGGAGCCGGAGCCGGAGGAGCCGAACGCGGACATCCCGGCCCAGCCGCTGCACCGGCTCAACCGGCTCGAGTACGACAACACGGTGCGGGACCTGCTGGGCACCACGCTGCGCCCGGGCCAGGGCTTCGGCCCCGATCCCGAGGCCAACGGCTTCGACAACATGGCCGAGCAGCTCGCGCTGTCGCCGGTGCTGCTCGACGCCTACGACGACGCGGCCCGCTCGGTCATCGCCGACGCGCTCGACGAGCGCGCGCTGTACTCCCGGCGCGCCGCGTCCGACGAGCTGGGCGTGGCGGGCGGCTATCCGGTGGGCGATCTATGGGCGCTGTCGGGCAACGCGGGCACCCTGGAGATCGAGGTGCCCGCGGCGGGCGAGCACGAGCTGGTGCTGCAGGCCGGCGCGAGCACCATCGGCCCCGCCCCCGTGCCCACCGCGGCGCTCGAGGTCGACGGGGTGGCGGTGGCGAGCTTCGCCGTGGAGGGCGGCGGGGCCACGCCCGCGCTGCACGTGCACCCGGTGACCCTCGAGGCGGGGCCCCACACGGTCCGGGTGGTGCCCACCAACTTCGTCAACGACGCGGCGGCCAACACCAGCAACAACGTGCTGGTGCAGTCGCTCACCGTGCGCAGCGTGCAGACCACCGAGGGCCTCGGCCGGGCGCGGATCTTCACCTGCGTGCCCGAGGGGCCCGACGCCGAGGCCTGCTACGAGGAGATCATCACCCACTTCGCGTTCCGGGCCTGGCGCCGGCCGCTGCGGCCCGACGAGCGCACCGCGCTGCTCGGGCTGTGGGACGACATCCGGGCCAACGGCGAGGCCGACGACGACGCCCTGCGCCTGGTGATGCGGGCGGTGATGACCTCGCCCAAGTTCTTCTACCGCATGCGCACGGTGGCCGACGACGACGGCGAGGCGTGGCTCGACGACTACGTGCTCGCCTCCCGCCTGTCGTACTTCTTGTGGAGCTCGATGCCCGACGACCGGCTGTTCGAGGCCGCGGCCGACGGCCGGCTGTCGTCGGACGACGGGCTGAGCGAGGCGGTGGCCTGGATGCTGGAGGACGAGCGCGCCTCCGCCCTGGTCGACGGCTTCGCCGAGCAGTGGCTGTCGACCCGGCACTTCGCCAACGCCAGCCCCAGCCCCGACGTGTACCCCGGCTTCGAC
>JGI12210J13797_10574811_pt1 | contig 11270 bp, 7 predicted proteins | sample ElkSlonscriptome_3_FD_13797 | JGI IMG/M metagenome (IMG submission 13797) | reverse complement strand
TCGCCGCTCTAGCAGCCCGTGGTGGAACCCAGCTCACTCGGCGTAGAGTTTGATGTCGGTCGCCGCGGCCGCGCAGATCTGCTTGCAGGTGTCCCAGTCGCCGTGGCGGACCATGAGGTAGCCGTCGCTGACCAAGGTCGCCTTCCAGTCGCGGCGCAGTGTGCCCGGGCGCGACAGCTGGTCTTCGACGATGGCGCCGGCGTAGCGCTGCTTGAACCCGTCGAGTCCGGTGATGGCGGTGATCCGACCCTGACCCTGGGCCCGCTTGAAGATGATGCCGCAGTTGTACTTGCGCGCGGTCGGGGCCTCGAAGGACTTCCAGCAGACCGCGCGGGCCCACTCGCGGAACAGGTCGATGTCGCCGGTGTAGTTCATCTGGTCGACGAGGCGGGCGCCGCCGGGGCGGCAGCCGACCTCGCCGAACACGGCCTCGCCCTGGGGCGTGAAAAACCATTCCATGTGCGTGAAGCCGTCGCCCATGTCGAGCGCGGCGAGGGCCTTGCGGCCGAGCTCGATGCCGGCTTGGATCTTGGCCTGGTCGAGCTCGCGGACGGTGATGATGACCGGGCTGATCCACTGCTCGCTGCGGGCCTCGAGCGGCTTGGGCAGGTACTGGGCGACGTTCTCGTAGACCGGCTCGCCGTCGACGCAGATCGTGTCGTAGGTGAACTCCTCGCCCTCGATGTACTCCTCGACGCTGAGCTCGCGGACGTGGGCGGTGCGGGCGATCGCGGCCTCGAGCTCGGCGGCGTCGCGGCACGCGTAGGTGTCGGCGCTGCCGGCCCCGGCGATCGGCTTGAGGATCAGCGGCAGGCCGACGCGCTCGGCGGCGGCGTGGACATCGGCGAGGACATCGGCGAGGGCCGCGTCTCGACCGGGCTGGCGGACGACCCGCTCGGCCCGCGGGACCCGGACCCCGGCCGCGGCGACCCGCTGCTTCATCAGTTGCTTGTCGCGAAAGCCGTGGATCGTGTCGACCGACATCCCCGCCAGACCCCAGCGCTCGCGCATCTTGGCCGCGGTCACGACCGTCGGCTCCCACGCGCTCTCGACCCGATCGATCTCGCGCCCGCGCAGCCACGCCGAGCATCGCTCGACGACGTCGTCCTCGGCGAGCAGGCGCGGGACCTCGAGGTAGGCGGCGAGCTGCGAGCGCAGCTGTCGGGGCAGGGCGCTCGGCGGCGAGTCCCCGACGCCGTAGATCTCCGCGCCGACCTCGGCGAGTCCACGGGTGAACTGCTGCATCTCTTGGGGATAGCTAGGGCCGATGAAGACCACGCGCATGGCGAGGGACACTATCCTAGACCGTCGCGGTCTAGGATAGTGTCCCTCGCCATGCGCTCGGTCATCTTCGTCGCCCCCTTCCCGCTCGAGACCACCATGCGCTTCGCCCGCGCCGCGGCGCGGCTGCCCGACGTGCGCTTGCTCGGCGTCATGCAGGAGGCCCCGCGGGCCGAGGACCGGGGCGTGTTCGCCGACATCGCCCGCGTCGACAACGGCCTGGCGGCCGCCGAGCTCATCGCCGCGATCGACCGCCTAGACCAAGACTACGGCCACCCGGCGCGGATCGTTGGCGTGCTCGAGCCGCTCCAGGTCCCCCTCGCCCAGGCCCGGGCCAAGTTCGAGGTCCCGGGCACCGATATCGAGACCGCCGACTTGTTTCGCGACAAGGCCAAGATGAAAGACCGCCTGCGCGAGGCCGGGCTGCCCGTCGCCCGCCACGCCCTCGTCGGGACCCGCGACGGCGCCCTCGCGTTCGAGGCCGAGGTCGGCTACCCGATGGTCCTCAAGCCGCCGGCCGGCATGGGCGCCAAGGCGACCTTCCGCGTGCGCTCGCGTGACCAATTGTTGGGCGCGCTCACGGCCGTCGGCGCGAGCGAGGCCAAGCCGATGCTGGCCGAGGAATTCCTCGCTGGTGAAGAAGGCAGCTGTGACACCTTGACCCTCGGCGGCGAGCCCCAGCTGATCTCGGTGTCGAGCTATCGCCCGAGCTGCCTGAGCGTGCTCGAAAACCCGTGGATTCAGTGGTGCTGCGTACTTCCGCGTGAGACCGGCGGCCCCGATCACGCCGCGCTCGTCGAGCTCGCGCGGGCGGCCGGCCAGGCCCTCGGCCTCGACACCGGCTTTACCCACATGGAGTGGTTTCGCCGGCCCGACGGCAGCCTCGCCATCGGCGAGATCGCCCAGCGTCCCCCCGGCGCCCACATCACCAAGATGATCGGCCTCGCCTACGACACCGACCCCTATCGGATGTGGGCCCGGGCGGTCATCGACGGGGCCTTCGACGGGCCCTGGCCCCGGACCTACGCGGTCGGCTGCGCCTACCTGCGGGGCATGGGGCAGGGCCGGGTGGTCGCCGTGACCGGCGTCCGCGCGGCCCACGAGGCCGTCGGCGATCGCGTCGTCGAGACCTCGCTGCCGAGGATCGGCGCGCCGAAGTCCGCGAGCTACGAGGGCGACGGCTACGCGATCGTCCGCGACCCGCGAACCGAGCGGGTCGAGGCCGCGCTCACGACCATCATCGAGACCGTGGGCGTTCACTACAGCTGACTCGTCCTCAGCTGTCGATGTGGAGCATGTTGTCGACCGCGGTCGCCCCGCCTTCGTAGGCGTTGCGGGTCGCGTCGAGGCGCTGGTGGCGGGAGTCGACGGTCCCGGTCAAGACCGCGCGGCCGTCTTCGACCGAGACATAGACGCGCTGCTCATCGACGAAGGGGCTCCAGTAGAGCTCGGTCTCGATCGCCATCTCGATCTCCTCGTCGCTCGAGGTCTCGGCGCTGGGGATCGCCACGGCCATGTCCATCACGTAGGGCTCGAAGGGCCCGTAGGGGTCGAGCATCGGGCTCGGCGGCACGGCGGCCGTGGGGCTCGCGACCGACAGCAGGTTGTCGACGAACATCACGCCTTTGGCGCGGCTCGCGGCCAGGGTCGCCTCGGCCTTCTCGCGGTAGCTGTCGACGCTCCCGGTCAAGGTCACGACGCGCTTGTCGACGTCGACGTCGATCTCGCGCAGCGAGGCCGAGGTGTCGAGGGCGAGGCGCGAGATCACGGTGCTGGCGATCTCGCCGTCGCTGAGCGCGGAGCTGGTCACGACCTCGATGTCGTTGGCGACGGCGGCGACGCCGGTGGTGTTGCGCGCGAGCTGCTCGGCGGCCTGCTTGGCGGCGAGGTTGTTGACGGTGCCGTCGAGGGTCACGAAGCTGCCGTTGACCTCGGGCTCGATCTTGAACGACGAGACCCGGGGGTCGTGGAGCGCCGCGGTCACGATCGCGTCGTAGATCTCGGCCTCGCTGCGCGGGCGGAACCTGCGATCGCGCAGCTCGGGGTCATCGACGAGCCAGTTGACGACGAGCGCGTCGGCGTCGACCTGATCGACGCCGTTGGTCCACGCGCGGGCCCGGGCCATGGTCCGCTCGATCGCGCTGCCGACGGTCCCGGTCAGGGTCACGACGCCGTCGTCGACGCTGACGTCGATCTGCCGCTCGTCGATCAGCACGTCGTTGATGAGGAGCTTCTCGACGTCGAGGCGGATGTCGGTGTCGGTCCGGGGCTCGGCGTAGTCGATGGCCAGGTGGTTGTCGATGTGCTCGACGCCGCGGACCGAGGCGACGACGCGCTCGGCGAGGTGGCGCTCGGCCCACGAGCTGACCGCGCCGGTCATGGTCACGACGCCGTGTTTGGCGTCGAGCTCGATCTCGTAGCTCTCGGTCGCAGGATCGAAGAGCAAGGCCATGTCGACGTTGGCGCGCAGCTCGGCGTCAGGGACCTCGACGGTCACGACGTCGATGCGGTTGCTGACGCTGCGGACGCCGCGGACCGCCTGGGCGACCCGCGTCGCTCGCTGCTTGGCGAGCATGTTGTCGACCTCGCCGTCGAGCGCGACGATGCCATCTTCGACCTCGACCTCGATGGCGAAGTTGGGCGTCAGGCCGTCGCTGATCAGCTGGCGAGCGACGGCGTCCTCGATGCCCGCGTCGCTGACCTCGTCGATGGTCGGCGCGTCGCCGTCATCGACCGAGGTCGTGATCACTTCGACGACCGGGACGTTGCTCGGCGCGCCGTCCTTGCAGGCCGGGCTCAGCGTGAGCACGCCGGCGCTCAGGCAAAACAATACGGCGTTGCGCAAGGGGTAAGTCGAGACTGGAAGTTGGGTCTGGGTCATGAAGCTCCTCCGAAACTTGGGCAAAAGGGGGCACGAGCCATCCGGGCAGCTGTGGGGCCCAGGCGCGGCCTCCACCCCAAGATCGTGCACGAGCCGTTCCAGGCCCTCCTGTCGGCTGTTAGCAGCCTCGAGCCGCGCGGGGGGTGTGTCGCTTCGACACGTGCGAACCGCGCGATTGAGCAGATAGGTCACGCCCGGTGGCACCGCCCGAGGTGTCAGCCCGCGAGCATGAATGTGCACTTGTGGTGAGCCGAATGACGTCATGCACAGCTCGTAGTCTGCGACTCGTCTCGCGACCCATACCTGACACCAGGCGTCGCCAAATGATCGTTTTGCCGGGTCAACCCGGGTCTGCCACGCCAGCCGATGGCTCGACCCCCCCAAGCCTCGCGCGCGCTGAGGGGCCCAGCCCCCAAAGTTCGAGACAGTCGTCAATAACCGGATCTAGCTTGCCAAATAATCACTATACTTCGCTACGGTTTGCTTTGACTTTTAAATATGCCCCGTGTAGTTGAGTTCCATGGATTCGGCTCGTTCGCTGCCTCGGATCGCAGGCATCGCAGTCTCGGCGTTTGGGTTGATCTGGGCGTTCGCCTCGGCCTGCACACCAGACCAGGAGCAGGAGCTCGCTCGGGCGCTGATTGGGCCCGAAGGCGGCTCGATCAGCGGCGGGGGCGTGACGGTGGAGTTTCCCGCCGGCGCGCTCGCGGCCGAGACCGAGCTGATCCTCGTGCGCTCGGACGCCTCGCTCAGCGTCGGCGACTACATCCAAAGCGGCGACGCGATCACGATCGAGCCCGCCGGCCAGCGGCTGTATCTCCCCGCCGAGGTCACCATCGACGGCGCCGGCGAGGACACCAGCGTGCTGGTCGCGACCGACGAGCGGACCACGGCCTACGCCAACGGCGTCGCCCACATCGAGTACCTCGGCAGCGTCGCCCTCGCGAGCGCCGGGACGCCGAGCGTGGCGCTGGTCGAGCCGAGCCTCGCGGCCGATCCCGAGGTCTCGGCGGATCCCTTCATCGATAACCTCCACTTCGAGCTCGACCTCGTCGGCACCCACCGCGTCGACCTGGTGATCACGGCGTGGGACTTCGCGGGCCAGCAGACCGTGCTCAACGGCATGGGCCACTGCGGGTTCAAGCTGACCCAGCTCGAGGGCGGGAGCCTGACCACGGGCTGCGCGTCGGGCACGCTCACGGCCTCGATCAACGCGGCCGGGGACCACGTGTCCTTCGACGTGCTCCCGCTCCACGCTCCGGCCATCGACGAGCCGGTCAGCGTCGGCGTCATCGCTGGCGACGACGAGCTGTCCTACAGCCTCGGCTACTTCCAGTTCGACACCGGCAGCTGCTACCTCGAAGAGTGCGACGGCAACGGGACTTGCGTGGACGACGGCGGCGGGGCCGGCTGCGCCTGCGTCGAGGGCTTCGCCCAGGCTCCCGACGATCCGCTGTCGTGCGTGTGCGTGCCCCAGTGCGAAGGTCGCGAGTGCGGCTCCGACTCGTGCGGAGGCAACTGCGGCGACTGTGGCGACGGTGAGATGTGTCTGTTCGCCGAAGGCCAGTGCGTGGCCGAGATGGGCGGCGACGGTGACGGTGACCCGAGCGGCGACGGCGACGGCGATCCAACGGGTGATGGCGACGGGGACATGCCCGGCGACGGCGACGGGGACATGATGCCCGGCGACGGCGACGGCGACATGATGCCCGGCGACGGCGACGGCGACATGATGCCCGGCGACGGCGACGGCGACCCGATGCCCTGAGTCTTGTGAAGCGACAACCAAGCGTGAGGTTTGGAATGACCAGCGACAACAAAAAGCGCGATCTTCGAGCACTCGGGGTCCTGACCATGGTCTTGACTGGATTTGGCTTTGGCCTCGCAGGCTGCCAGCCGAGCGAGCCCGAGGTCTGTGTCCCGACCGAAGACTTCTTCAAAGAAAAGATCTGGTCCCCGGTGATGTCGAAGACCTGCATCACCTGCCACAGCAGGACGGGCGTGGCCAAGAACTCCCAGTTCGTGCTCCAGTCGTCGGACTGGACCGGCTACCTCGAGGCCAACCTCGCGACCGTCGAGCGCCTCGCCAAGCTCGAGTACGAGGGCGAGCCGTGGCTGATCGTCAAGCCGACCGCGACCATCGAGCACGGCGGCGGCGTGCAGTTCGAGCGCGGCAGCGAGGAGTACGAGGCCTTCGTCGAGCTCGTCGACCGGATCAAAAACCCGGTCGAGTGCGCCAAGGACGGGAGCGACGTCGAGACCTACTTCGCCGACGTCGAGATGATCAGCGACGTCGAGGTCCTGCGCAAAGCCAGCCTCAGCCTCGTCGGTCGGCTGCCGACCCCCGAGGAGGAGCTCACGGTCGAGACCGGCGGGGTCGAGGCCCTCGACGCGGTCCTCGATCAGATGATGAGCGAGGACGCGTTCTACGACCGGCTGATCGAGATCTACAACGATCACTTCTTGACCGATCGCTACCTGCCCAACGTCGACGCCATCGATCTGCTCGACGGCGACGACTATCCGGGCCGCTACTGGTTCGAGGCCATCGAGGACGAAGACCTGCGCAACCAGGCCCGGCGCGACAGCAACCGCGGCGTCGCCCGTGAGGCCCTCCAGCTCATCGCCCACATCGTCCGCGAAGATCGGCCCTTCACCGAGGTCTTGACCGCCGACTACATCATGGTCAACCCGTTCTCGGCCCAGGTCTACGGGATCAACGCCAACTTCGAAGACCCCGGCGACGCCAACGAGTGGGTCGAGGCCAAGCTCCCGGGCATCCCCCACGCGGGCGTGTTGACCGACTACATGTGGCTCAACCGCTTCCCGACCACGGCGACCAACCGCAACCGCCACCGCTCGCGGGTCGTCTACAAGCAGTTCCTCGCGACCGACGTGCTCAAGCTCGCCGAGCGGCCGATCGATCCGACGGCGATCGAGGACTTCAACCCCACGCGCGAGAGCAAGCAGTGCAATGTCTGCCACGCGAGCATTGATCCGCTCGCCGGCGCCCTGCAAAACTGGGACACGCAGGGCCGCTACCGCCCGCCCGAAGAGGGCTGGTACCCCGAGATGTTCGCCCCGGGCTTCGGCGAGGCCGAGCTGCCCTCGGGCGAGAAGAACAACGCGGCGCGCTGGCTCGGCACGCAGATCGTCGAGGACCCCCGGTTCGCGGCCTCGCAGGTCGACATCCTGTTCCAGGGTCTGACCGGCGACGAGGCCCTGCGCGAGCCCAGCGACCCGGCCGCGCCCACCTACCTCGGCCAGCTGACCGCGTTCGAGGCCCAAAACGCCGAGCTTCAGCGCATCGCCGAAGCGTTTCGTGAGTCCGACTACGACCTCAAGGTCATCATCAAGGAGATCGTCAAGTCGCCCTACTACCGGGCCGAGGCCTTCGAGCCTGGCTGGACCGAGGACGAGGCCGACAGCGAGGAGGCCAAGCAGCGCCTCGCGAGCCTGGCCACGGTCGGCACCGCTCGCTGGCTCACGCCCGAGCAGCTCGAGCGCAAGGTCGAGGCCGTGACCGGCTACCCCTGGCGCGAGAGCCCGAACAGCACCAGCTACCTGCTGAGCCTCAACGAGTACCGGATCTTCTACGGCGGGATCGACTCCGACACCATCATCGAGCGGATGACGGTGCCCAACGGGATCATGACCAACGTCGCCCAGCGCATGGCCAACGAGGTCGCGTGCTGGAACGCCGCCCGCGACTTCACCAAGCCGGCCGCGGCCCGCAAGCTGTTCCCCTACGTCGACCAGGGCTTCGAGCCCGAGGACGCCAACGGCTTCGAGATCCCCGCCGTGACCGAGGCGATCCGCGTCAACATCCAGTACCTGCACTGGCGGCTGCTCGGCGAGCGGCTCGAGATCGACGACGCCGAGATCGATCGGACCTACGCGCTGTTCCTCGAGGTCTGGCGCGACGGCAAGCGCGGCATCGATCTCGGCGAGTACCCCGTCGGGCTGCCCGGTGAGTGCCGGGCCGTGACCGACTTCTACAGCCAGCAGCCGCTGTCCGACGCCGAGCGGATCGAGAACGATCCGAGCTACACGATTCGCGCGTGGATCGCCGTGCTGTCTTACCTGCTGTCCGACTACCGCTTCTTGCACGAGTAAACCCGGAGGACCCAAGCCATGAACCGTCGAGATTTTTTCAAGCTGGCTGGCCTCGCTGGCCTCACGCTGATTCCCGGCTCGAGCGTCGCCAACACGGGCTACGGCACCCCTCGTCCCGGACCCTTGGCCTACGAGGGCGCGTTTTGGATGTTCGTCAACGCAGGCGGCGGCTGGGACCCGACCATGCTGTGCGATCCCAAGGGTCGGGCCAACGAAGACGAGCAAGACCCGGTCAACACCTACCTGACCAGCGACATCCTGACCGCGGGCAACATCAGCTACGCGCCCGTCGGCTACAACGACACCTTCTTCCAGAAGTACTACCAGGATCTGCTGATCATCAACGGCATCGACATGCAGACCAACGGCCACGACAGCGGCTCGCGCCACGCGTGGAGTGGTCGCCTCGTCGAGGGCTTCCCGAGCCTCGCCGCGCTCGTCGCCGCGAGCTCGGGGCCCGAGCTGCCGATGTCCTACCTCAGCTTCGGCGGCTACGACCTGACCGCCGGGCTCGTCGCGCGCACGCGCAGCGGCAACACCAACGCCCTCGGGCGCATCGCCTACCCGAGCCGCATCGATCCGCAAAACGCCGATGAGCGCTTCCACTCGGTCAAGGCCGCCGAGCTGATCCAGCAAGCCCGCGACGGTCGTCGGGCGACCCAGGAGATCAGCTCGACCCTGCCCGCCGAGCAGCTGTCGATGAACCAGATGTTCACCGCGACCGACGGCGCCAACGAGCTCAAGCTGCTCCAGCAGTACCTCCCGGCCGAGCTCGCCCAGGACAACCCCCTGCGTCGCCAGGCTCAGGTCGCGCTCGCGGCCTACCGCGCTGGCATCTCGATCTCCGTCAACCTCAACTACGGCGGCTTCGATACCCACGGCGACCACGACAACCTCCAGTCGCTGCGGCTCCAGACCCTGCTCGAGGGCATCGACGCGATCTGGCAAGAGGCCGAGCTGCAGGACGTCGCCGACAACGTGATCGTCGTCGTCGGCTCGGACTTCGGGCGCACGCCGACCTACAACGCCAACAACGGCAAGGACCACTGGTCCGTCGGCAGCATGATGCTGATGGGCAAGGGCATCGGCGGCAACCGAGTGATCGGCGCGACGACCGAGAAATTTCAGCCCCTGTCCGTCGACCCGGGCAGCCTCGCGCTGAGCGAGAGCGGCATCCGCATCGGGCCCGAGCACATTCACTACGAGCTGCGCAAGCTCGCAGGGGTCCCGGCCGACTTCGAGGCCATGTTCCCGCTCAACCCCGTCGACAAGCTGCCCGGCCTGCTCTAGCTCGACCGGGGCCTCGGGTGGATCTGGCGCCACGGTCGACGAGCGGGGCCGAAGCTGCACCCTGCTTGCTCACGTCCGGGGCGGGTCTCGACCTCCGATTTGCATCGGCGGGGCCGCGGGCTTGGAGTAGCTTCGGGCGCCCCGGAGCAGCCCCGCCATGCCCGTCGACGTCGTCTTCCTCGAGCCCTGTTTTCCCCGTAACCAACGGGAGTTCGTCCGCGCCCTCCATGGCGTCGGCGCGCGCGTGACCGGGATCGGCGAGCGGCCCAAAGACCACCTCGACGACGACATGCGCGGGTGGCTGAGCCACTACGAGCAGGTCGGCAACGTGACCAACCCGGTCGAGGTCGAGGCCGCGGTCCGCAAGCTCCAGACCGCGGTCCGCGTCGACCGGCTCGAGGCCGTGGTCGAGGCCCACGTGATGTGCGCGGCCAAGGTCCGCGAGGCCTGCGAGATCCCCGGGACCAGCGTCGAGACGACCTTCTTGTGCCGCGACAAGCCGGCGATGAAGGCGGCGCTGAGCGAGGCCGGGATCCCCTGCGCCCAGACCCTCGGCTCGGCCGACGCCGGGGACATCCGCGCGTTCGCCCGCCGGGTCGGGTTCCCGGTCATCGTCAAGCCGCGCGACGCGGCCGGGGCCGCGGCGACCTACCGCTGCGACGACGAGGCCGCCCTCGACCGCGCGCTCGTCGACGCCGGGGTCGAGCGCGGGCACAGCGTCGCCGTCGAGGAGTTCATCGAGGGCCACGAGGGCTTTTGGGACACGCTGACCATCGGCCAGACCGTGGTCCACGAGTTCATCTGCCACTACTACCCCAACGTGCTCGAGGCCATGCGGACCCGCTGGATCAGCCCGCAGTTCATCTGCACCAACCGGGTCGACGCGCCGAGCTACGCCGAGCTGCGTGCGCTCGGCCGCGAGGTCATCGGCGAGCTCGGCATCGGGACCAGCGCCACGCACATGGAGTGGTTTTTCGGGCCCAAGGGCCTCAAGTTCTCCGAGATCGGCTGCCGCCCGCCGGGCGTCGGAGCCTGGGACCTGTACAGCGCGGCCAACGAGGTCGACCTCTACCGCGAGTGGGCCGAGGCCGTGGTCTGGCGGACCCACAAGCAGACCCTCTCGCGCCGCTACGCCGCCGGGATCATCGCCCTGCGCCCCGATCGCGACGGGCGGATCCTCGGCTACGAGGGCGTCGACGCGATCGAGCGGGCGTTCGGCGAGTGGATCATCGACGCCCACCTGCCGCCGGTCGGGACCCCGACCCAGCCCGTCGAGGGCGGCTACATGGCCAACGCCTGGGTCCGCATGAAGCACCCCGACTACGACGAGCTCCGGCGCATGCTCGACGTCGCCGGCCAGACCATCCAGGTCCGAGGAGGCTGAGCGCGCGTGGCCGCCGACGACACGCTCCGCTGCCCCTACGTGGTCCTGCTCGGGCCCCAGCGCTTCGACTCGACCCTCGGCGCGGTCGTCCGCGGGCTTGACTGCGCGGGCCCGATCGCGCTGATCACCGCGGGCTGGCGCGAGCGCGAGGCCGAGGACGAGGACCTCGTCAGCCACCTCGACTGCGAGACCGTCAACCTTTGCCTCTACCAGCGCGCGGCCGACGTGTTCGCCCGCGACCGCGAGCTCGCCGAGCGCCACCGGGCCAAGCAGACGACCCTGCGCCACAAGCAGGACTTCTATCGCATCCGCCTCGAG
>JGI12210J13797_10370782_pt1 | contig 11272 bp, 10 predicted proteins | sample ElkSlonscriptome_3_FD_13797 | JGI IMG/M metagenome (IMG submission 13797) | reverse complement strand
CCCGGTCTAGAGAGACCGGGGTTTCGTGCGCTTCAGTGCCCCTAGTTGCCTCGTGCTTCCGCAATCGGTAGAGCTAGACGGCTCAGCGCTTGCGAGGGAAGATTCCTGCCCCCGTACCCAGATCAGGTTGACCTGAGCAGCATTAGTGTCGCGGTCTTCGGTATGACCGCAGTGCTGGCATCGGTGGATACGGTCACTCAACGATTTAGGCGTTAGCTCCCAGCACTGAGCGCAGCGCTGAGACGGCTTTAGCTGTCGGGTGGGGGACTCTAGATAGAATCCACCCGCCTCAGCTTCTTTGTAGGCCAGCATCGGACCAATCGTTCCAAATCCCACCGACAGAATGGAACGGTTGAGTCCTGCTTTTTGACGTTTCCGCTTGCCCTTGCGGGCTTTGCGGGTCATGGCCTTGACGTTGAGCTGCTCCCCGGCGACTAGGCTATTACGGCTAACTATGTCGCTGGTGATGTTGTGCAACCAATCCGCTCGCTGGTTGGCTACCTTGCGTTGAATCTTGGAAACTTTGCGTCTGGCTTTGCGCCAGCGGTTAGAGGCTTCGATGCCCTGCTTGCGGTCGGGTCTACGTTTGCGGCGTAGCGCTTTAGATGCCCGCTTAACTGCGATATCACCGGCCTTGATGAACTCAGGCTTGCGTTCTTTGGTGCCGTCTGAAAACGATACTGCATCGATGCAGCCCAGGTCTATCCCGACAGCGCCGCCAGCGGTTTGGCGCTCTGGGTTGCACTCCACGGTGATGGAGGCGTACCACTTCCGCTCCCTGGGACGGTAGACAATGGTGCATGTCGTTGGTCTCCCCCAAGTACGAGCCTGTCCTCGCATCCGAAGCTTGCCTAGATTCGATAGCTGCAGATGACCATGAACCCCATCGGTTAGCGCTTTCCAGCCAGCTTTGCATGGATAGGTCCAGCCAGAGAACAGTCGTATCGACTTGAACTTTGGATACTTTCCCAACCCCTTGAAGAACCGCTGAAAAGCAAAGTCCACACGCTTAACCGTGGCCTGCAAAGCGTGGCTACCCAGCACCTTAAACTCAGGCCAACACTGTTTGAACGCAGGTAACAGGTTTTGCTGGTCGATATAGCCTATCGACGGCCCGTACTGCTTGTAGCTAGTGCGGCGATGCTTTACGCAGGCATTGTACAGGTAGGCATGAAGACGCCGCCACTCGAATAGTGTCGCCTCTTGCTGAGCCGTGGGATAGAGCCGATATGTGATGCGTCGGGTTACCATGGAGATATTATAACTCAGGTGGGGGTAGATATAATGCCTCAGCGTAAAGGATCTCACTCTGTTTTCTCTATTCGGTTGCATGTTGTCTTCGTGGCTAAATACCGCAGGCGAGCTATCAGCGCCGCCATGATTGAGCGCATGAGAGAAGTGTTCTATCGCGTTCTGGTGAAAAACAAATGTGAGCTAGTTGAGTGCAACGGCGAGCCAGACCATATACATTTGCTCATTGACCTGCATCCCGACAACAATATTTCCCGCTTGATCAGCAGCTTAAAGTCGGCATCGAGCCGCATTATTCGAGCTGAGTTCGCCGAACAGGTTGGAGAGTTCTACTACAGGCCCGTATTTTGGTCTAGCTCCTACTACGTGGCATCCGCCGGGGGAGCGCCCATCAATCGGCTCAAAAGCTATATCCAATCCCAAGACGCTCCGGCTCCAGGGGATTAGCGGGGCATTGAACCCCACCAATCCCCGCGCTATCCTTCCCTTCCCTGCAGAGGGTAGGGACTACCGCTATATCGTTCAACTGAGCGTCCCGATACCGGCATTTCCACCGGGAGAGCGGCGGCATCGATAACCTCACCGTAAAGCTGATCGAGCTGGCGGGCGACGCCATCCCAGCTAAAGTGGTCTGCCACCCGCCGCCGCGCCGACTGCCCTAGGCGATCGCGCCAGTCAGGATGCTTCAAAATGCGATCGATAGCAGCGGCAAAGGCAGCGTTATCTTTGGGAGGGGCAAGCAAGCCAGTCTCCTCATGGGTGACGGTAAACTGGAGCCCCCCAACTCTGCTGGCGACAACCGGCGTTCCGGACGCCATGGCTTCAATAGCCACCAGCCCGAAGGGTTCGTAGTGGCTGGGCACAACACAGAGGTCAGCAGCAGCATAGTATGACGGCAAGTCCTCATCTGAGATGCGGCCTGGAAAGGTGGTGCAATCTCTCAGTCCCAAAGTTTCCACGATGCCTCCAATGCGATCGCGCTCTTGGCCATCGCTGCGGCCCGGACGGCTGCCGCCGCCGATGATCAGCCGGAAAGCAGGGTCATCTCGAAACATCGACTGGCCTACCGCTCGCACTAGAGTTTCAATGCCCTTGCGACGGTCAAAGCGCCCGATATAGAATACGAGCTTGGCGTCTGGCGCAATGCCTAGGTTCTGGCGTGCCGCCTGCCGCGAAACCTGGCCAAAATGTTCGATGTCTGTGCCGCAGGGAATCACCACCACATTGCCCGTCACCGACACCAGCGATCGCATATGCTCTTCTTCTTGAGGGCTGGTCGCCACCGTACGCTCTGCCGTCTCCAACACTTGCTTCTCAGTCTCTAGTCGGGTGTTAGCAATGGGGGGAATGTGGTCAACAGAAGCATATTTCACTGCCCCAAGAGAATGGTAGGTATGCACCTGAGACAGTCCGGACTGTCGCTGCTTTAGCGCCATGCCTACCCAGGCCGAGAGCCAGTAGTTCGTATGCAGGATGGCGTATTCCATATCGCTGCTGATCTGAAACGCTAGCAGCGCCTCCACGAACTCGGGCAGGTAGGTAAAAATATCGTCTCTTGGGACAAAATTTTCCGGCCCAGCGGTCAGACGAATCGTACGGCAGTTGGGCGTATGCTCTACAATCATGGGCTGCGGACCAGTTTGACGGGTGAACATATCCACTTGCCATCCCAGGTTGCCGAGCGCTTCTCCAACCTGTCGAACATAGACATTTTGCCCCCCCGCCTCCTCTTTGCCAATGTCAATCGCGGGGTCACCATGGACAGAGATTAAAGCGATCCGCAGTTTTTGAGTAGGCATGACTTAATCCTTGTATAAGGTTTAGACCTATGAACACTCTGGCGAGATTAGAAATCTTGCACAAAAGAGTAGCAAATTTAAACTGTTATACCCAGTATCCGCTGCAACGGCAGTACCCAAGCCGCTGCCATAACATAAGTTTGACCCCGAGACTAAGATGTCGCACCCCCCTTAGGTTTGCTTCAAAAAGCTGGCGTTTTGGCCATTATTGTTGCTATGATTGTTGTCCAGCACCCTGGAGAGGTGGCTGAGTGGTCGAAAGCGGCAGATTGCTAATCTGTTGATAGGGTAAATTTCCTATCCGAGGGTTCGAATCCCTCCCTCTCCGTTCCTGTGTCGCCCATATGCGGCTGCATTTAATGGCTACATTTGGCGGCTACGTTTGGCAGCTACAAAATTTTCTCTAGGCCATAGACCAGAGACTTGAGGCCGCAGACCTTGCGAATGGCCAGCAGCACTCCCGGCATGTAGCAAGCGCGATCGCTGGTGTCATGGCGCAGGGTATAGAGCTGCCCAGGGGCACCAAACAAAATTTCTTGGTGAGCCAGCAGCCCAGGCAGGCGAACGCTGTGGATAGGAATATTGTCCTCACTGCGGCTGCCCCTTGCCCCCGGAAGTTTCTCCGTCTCCTCCACCTGAGGCGGGTTATAGGCTTTACCCATTTCCCCTAGCATCTGGGCCGTCTTGATGGCGGTGCCGCTGGGAGCATCAGCCTTTTGGTTGTGGTGCAGCTCAATGATTTCCACATGGTCAAAATACTGGGAGGCCCGTACCGCCGCCTCCTGCATCAGCACCACTCCGATTGAGAAATTAGGAATGATTAGGCAGCCGGTGCTGGCCTTGTCAGCAAACCGAGACAGCTCGCCAATTTGCTCAGCAGACAGCCCCGTCGTCCCCACCACAGGGCGCACCCCGTAGGCGATCGCTGCCCGCACATTGTCGTAAACGGCGTCGGGATGGGTAAAGTCAACGACTACGCCCTGGATCGTCTCCTGGGTCGCCGAGGCTAGGGTCGCTTCCATATCAGCCAACAGCGGTATTTCTAACGGGCCGCAGCCTGCTATCTCCCCTATATCTTGCCCCTGTAGCTCAGGGCGACGGCTGATGGCACCCACGAGCTGCATATCATCGGCCTGGGCGATCGCTTTAACCGCCTCACGCCCCATTTTGCCGGTGGCTCCATTGACGACGACAGGAATTTTGTCTTGGCTCACGCTGTCTAGATCCATTGCTTACAGATTGTCATAGGCAGTGTATCAAGCTTCGCTAGCCTTTTGGCGCACCCTCCTGGGTCGAACCCCAAAGACCCTATCCCGTTAGCGCTCTCTGGAAATTACTAGCAGCTGGGCTAGCTGCAGCGCGGTATAGACTGCCGTTGCCACATAGGTCCATGCTGCCGCTCGCAGCACCCGAGCGGTCGCCTCGCGCTCGTGGGCCGTAAGCTGGAGCTGCTCTATCAGGTGCAAGGCCCGTCGGGAGGCGTCGAACTCGACAGGTAAGGTGACGAGATGAAACCCCAACGCTGTCGCGAACAAGGCCATACCGACATAAACCAGCCCGCTGGCGACGCTGCCAGCAGCGCTAAACAAAATGCCAGCTAAAATCAGCAGCGGCCCAATTTGAGAGCCAATATTGACGGCAGGGAGAAGGGAAGAGCGCCAGCGTAAAAAGCGATAGTGCTGCTGATCTTGAAGGGCATGGCCACATTCATGGGCGGCGATCGCGGTGGCAGACAGAGAGCTTGAGCTGTAGGTTGAGCGGGACAGGCGGACGGCCTTCGTCACCGGATCATAATGATCGCTCAGCTCCCCGAGCACCATCTCAACTCGAATGGACTGTAACCCCAAGTTGTGCAGCAAAATATGGGCGACATCTGCGCCAGTGAGATCCACAGAAGACTTGACCTCTGCATAAGTGCGGTAAGTGCGCTGAATTTGATGTTGCGACCATATCATCAGCACAAAGCCGGGGAGCAATATGAGATAAGACCAATGAAACAAGAGCATGATAAGAGCAGATCGCGTGGGGGCTGAAAGATTGCTGTGGGAGACGACCCCCTTTCCTTCTTCAGCCTGCTGGTGTCATACCCGTCTGAAGCTCAACAAAATTGTTAATTGTTACAACAAGACTCATCGATACAGCTAAGTCCTGAGGAAAAATTGAGACTTAGTTCAGACAGATTCAGACAGATGTTGTGCGAGCCCGATTCTCAGCCCCTACTTCTGTCCTGGCCACTATATGGAGACTTAGCCCATGATGAATCTTATTTTTCTCGCCGATGTACCACCCCCCACCCATCCGTGGGATTTCAGCGTTGCTGCCGTCATGATTGCCTGCAACGTACTGGCCTTTGCCCTAGGTAGACTGACCATCGCTCAGCCCGACGTTGGCCCACTAGCACCAATGTTCTTGGGAATGGGATTGCCGGCTCTGCTGGCTGTGACCAGCTTCGGCCACATTGTTGGGGCAGGGGTTATCCTAGGGCTAACGAACATCGGTGCGCTGTAGGACCAGTCCCTGGCACTAGCGGCACCGCCCAACAGGTGACTGCAATTCAATGACGTCTTGTATCAATCAGTCTTTTACGCTAGGGCACGGCATATCGTACCCTAGCTGTTTTTTGGGGCTGTATGGTGCGACAGGTGTTGCCACAGAGAGTATGCATAATGCCTAGCTGGCGTCAGCTCTTTTCGAGTGAGATATGGGCACCGGCGCTCATTGGCGTGGTGGCGATCGCCCTGTGGGAGATTGCGGTTCGGGTGACAAACATGCCGCCATACCTCCTGCCCGGCCCCGGCCTAGTGCTGCAGGCCTTGGTAGAGGAGCGGGGAACGCTGCTGCCGGCAATGGTGATCACGCTGCAGATCACCCTCGCGGCCTTTGGGGCGGCGGTGGTTACGGGCCTCGCAATTGCGGTGCTGTTTGCCCAAAGTAAATGGATTGAGCGCAGCTTTTTCCCCTACGCCGTCATCCTGCAAACAACGCCTATTGTGGCGATCGCTCCTTTGATCATCATTTGGCTGCAGAACAATACGTTTGCGGCTCTGGTGGTCTGCGCCTGGATTGTGGCTCTGTTTCCCATTATTTCTAACACCACCCTGGGCCTCAACAGCGCCGACCGCAACCTCGTTGACCTATTCACCCTCTATGGGGCCTCCCGCTGGCAAACCTTGATCTATCTGCGGTTGCCCAGCGCCATGCCCTACTTTCTGGGCGGGCTACGCATTAGCGGCGGCCTGGCGCTCATTGGAGCCGTTGTGGCCGAGTTCGTGGCGGGAACCGGCGGGGCACGGTCCGGGTTGGCCTACCAAATTTTGATATCGGGCTACAATCTACAGATTCCCCGCATGTTTGCAGCGCTGCTGCTGGTGGCTATTATGGGGGTCAGCATTTTTGTGCTGCTGACCTGGCTTTCCGGGATCTGCCTGGGGCGCTGGCACGAAAGCGCTCTCGGGAGAGCAGTCTAGCGGTCCGTTGTGAGATATGCTCATTTGGCCCCTGAAGACAAGATAGGTTTCCAATAGCCATGATTCCTGATGCTGAGCATTACTGGCTTAAATATGCCCATGTCCCGCTGTCGTTGCTCGCCGCTGACATCCCCCAACCTGCCACAACTGACCCTCGGGCAGCGCTGCTTGGGGATGATCTAGCCCAGGTCGATTTGGAAGTTCGCGGCGGCAAAATTGTCCATATCACCGCTGCTGGGCGAAGTGAGTCAGGAGATATCCCCGCTGTAGATTTGCAGCAGAAGCAGCTTTGGCCCTGCTTTGTGGACATGCACACCCATTTAGACAAAGGCCACATCTGGCAGCGCTGCCCTAACCCCGATCGCACCTTTGATGGAGCACTTGAGGCCGTAGCGCAAGATGCTGAGGCCCATTGGGACGCCGACGACCTCTATCACCGCATGGCCTTTGGGCTCAAATGCAGCTATGCCCACGGCACCAATGCCATCCGCACCCATCTGGATGCGCAAAATGGGCAAGCGGACATCAGCCTTGGCGTGTTTCGGCAGCTGGTGCAAGAGTGGCGCGATCGCCTCACCCTACAGGCGGTGTGCTTAGTTCCCCTAGAGCACTTTTTGACCCCTGAGGGTGAGGCGCTGGCCAACAAAATGGCCGACACGCCAGGGGGCATTTTGGGCGGTGTCTCCTTCCCCAACCCTGACTTAGACCAGCAGCTTGACCGCCTGTTTGCCCTGGCCCAAGAGCGCAACCTTGCCCTAGATTTTCACGTCGATGAGAGTGGGGATCCGACTCACCGCACCCTGCGCCACATTGGGGAAGCGGCCCAGCGCCACCAGTTCGACAATCAGATCACCTGTGGCCATTGCTGCAGCCTAGCGGTGCAGTCGCCAGATGAGGTGACCAAAACGATTGACGCCATCAAAGCGGTTCGCATTGGGGTCGTCAGTCTCCCTCTATGCAATATGTACCTGCAGGATCGCCAGCAGCAAGCCTCCCGCAACTTTCGCCAAACGGCAACATCCGCCCCAGAGACCCTCCAAACCGGCCTCACGCCCCGCTGGCGTGGCGTCACCTTGCTCCATGAACTCAAAGAGGCAGACGTCCCCGTAGCGATCGCCAGCGACAACTGCCGTGACCCGTTCCATGGCTTTGGGGATCACGATGGCCTAGAGGTGTTCAATTGGTCGGTGCGCATTGGCCATTTGGACAACCCCTACGGCGACTGGCCCCGCGCCATCACCACAACGCCAGCAGACCTGATGGGGTTGCCCAACCATGGACGCATCGCTGTTGGGGCTCCAGCGGACTTCATCATCTTCCGGGCGCGCACCTTTAGCGAGCTGCTGCCCCGCCCCCAGGGCGATCGGGTGGTAGTTCGCCGAGGTAAGGCGATCGATACCAGGCTACCAGACTATGCTGAGCTAGATGATTGGATGGTGTGAGCCTATGCAGAAGCCAGAGCTGTCAAAGAACTCTGGCTTCTGCATACTTAGGACAATGTGACAGCTACACGGTAGCTTCTTTCACCAGGTTCTCCCAGCCCAAATCCTGCAGGCTATTGTTGCGGCGAATGGGGCGAGTCACCAGCTCTAGAACATCCCGCGCGTTGGTAAACCCGTGAATCTGGGCAAAGGTAAACTCCACAGACCACTTCGTGCTGATGCCCCGCGCTTCTAAGGGGTTAGCGTGGGCCATGCCCGTGATCACCAAATCAGGCCGCACCTCATGGATCCGCTCTAGCTGATTGTAGTTATCTGGCTTCTCAATGATGCGAGGTAGCGGAACGCCCATATCATGACAGGTCTGCTCCAGCATTTTGAGCTCTGCCGCCTGGTAGCGCTTGTCCATGTAGGGAATGCCAATTTCGGGCACCGTCATGCCGCAGCGAATCAGAAAGCGGGCAAGAGAGATCTCCAGCAGGTTATCGCCCATAAAGAAGACAGACTTGCCGCGAATCAAAGAGACATAGTCTTCTACCGATTCCCAAATTTGCGCCTCTCGCTCGTCTAAGCCCTTGGGCTCAATGCCAAACACCGAGCAGATTTTCTCAATCCAGGCGCGGGTGCCGTCAGGGCCAATAGGGAAGGGTGCGCCAATGAGCTTACATTTGCGGCGGCGCATCAGGGTGGTGGCGGTGCGAGAGAGGAAGGGATTCACCCCGGCAACGTAGTAGCCTTCTTCTAGCACCGGCAGTTCGGTATAGCGCTTGGCGGGCAGCCATCCCGAGACTTTAATGCCCTGGCGCTTGAGTTCTAGGGTGAGCTGGGTGACCACAGGGTCGGGAAGGGATCCAAACAGAACGAGAGGCGGATGGTCAACATACTCAGACTCTTCCTGCTTGCTCTCTTCTTTGCGGCCAAAGCTGAGCAGCTTTTGGACGGCGTTGCGCTCTTCTTTTTCTGCCTCAGAACCGACTTTGCTGGGACAACGCTGGGCCATAGCCGCTAGCACCGTGTCTTCCCCCTGGGTGAAGGCGTAGTCGAGGCCATTGGCCCGCGCTACCACAATAGGAATGCCAATCTCCTCCTCTAGCCTGGGAGCCAGACCTTCTAGGTCCATTTTGATGATTTCGGTGGTGCAAGTGCCAATCCAGACAATCACAGAGGGGTTGCGATCGCGTTTGATGCCGGTGCAGAGGCGCTTTAGTTCTTCGTAGTCGTTGAGCTTGGCGGAGATGTCGCCTTCTTCTAGCTCAGCCATGGCGTAACGAGGTTCAGCAAAAATCATCACCCCCATGGCGTTTTGGAGGAAGTAGCCGCAGGTTTTGGTGCCGATGACCAAAAAGAAGCTGTCTTCAATTTTTTGATAGAGCCAGGCGACGCAGCTGATGGGGCAAAAGGTGTGGTAGTTGCCGGTTTCGCAGTCGAAGCTGAGCTGAGATTGGGGTTCGGTGTTGGTGGTAGTCATGATTGGTGTAGGGGTATGTGATTTGGATGGGAGGCTGAGGCAAGCGGCCGTTTGCCCGTGCAGGATAAATTTACGGTGAGCTACGCCCCTGGATATTGAGGTGGGGGTGCAGCGCGGCAGGTCCGGACGGATGGTGTGGATTCATCGATCTCTGGGACTGCCGCCAGATCTACCGCCAGATCTACCGCCGCAGGTCTCGTCTTGCTGAGATGCCGTCTGCCTGGGCGATCGCTCCACATATACAGCATCTTTCACAGCGTCTTTGGATGATTGCGCTACAGATGGGTCTATGGGCGGTGCCAAGTTCTGAGGAGGCAGCATTTTTTGCGGCGATGATCCTTTGCCATTCAGGGATTCGAGTTCGTCATCGGGGCTGACGTTGAGACCAAGGGCCGCAATGATGCGATCGGGATTGTTATTGAGCCCGACGACGAGAGGCAAGAGCTGGGTCAGCCGGGGTTCGAGCACCGTCAGCGTTGCCAGGATGAAGCTGGCGGACGGACGGCGCTGCCCGTTATCGTCGACCCAAACAGCCAAGTGAACAAGCCACTCTCGATTATCGCGGTAATAGGTGAGCCATTGATGCTTAAGGGATTGACGGAGCTGTTGAACGTTCACAGGTAGGGGAAAAATTGAGATGACGTAGAGCAAAGGCTAATAACGTATCACGATTCTTCACCCGCCTTGCGATCTTGTGACGTTCTGCAACTCGCACGCTGCTGTCAAACTACACCATCATCAGGTCCAGCTCAGTTTCTTTGACCTGGGGCTCTGCTGGGTTGAGGTAGAAGTCAGACAACAGGGCAAACAGGTCACGGTCTTGAGCATCGTTGGGCACAATGCCTTCGGGCTGAGCCAAGAGCTGGTCAGCAATGTTGAGATAGTAGTCGCAGACGTAGTTGAGGGCAGGCTCGGTTTCAGCCATCTCAAACAGAGTTTTGCCCTTGACCCGAGAGACACGGATATCTTCAATCAGGGGCAGGATTTCTAGCACCGGCATAGGCACCTCATCGATGTACTTGTCGATCAGGTCGCGCGTGGAGGTGCGGTTGCCAATGAGGCCAGCAAGGCGCAGCGGGTGAGTACGGGCCTTCTCGCGCACGGAGGCCGCAATGCGGTTGGCAGCGAACAGGGCGTCAAAGCCATTGTCCGTGACAATCATGCAGTAGTCGGCGTAATTTAGCGGAGCGGCAAAACCACCGCAGACCACGTCACCCAGCACGTCAAACAAAATCACGTCGTATTCGTCAAAGGCGTTCAGCTCTTTGAGCAGTTTCACGGTTTCACCAACGACATAGCCACCACAGCCAGCCCCTGCGGGTGGTCCACCGGCTTCCACACAGTCAACCCCGCCGTAGCCTTTGTAGATCACATCTTCAGGCCACACGTCTTCGTAGTGGTAATCCTTCTCTTGCAGGGTGTCAATGATGGTAGGAATTAGGAACCCAGTGAGGGTAAAAGTGCTGTCGTGCTTGGGGTCGCAGCCAATCTGCAGCACTTTCTTACCGCGCTTGGCTAGAGCGACTGAGATGTTGCAGCTGGTAGTGGATTTACCAATGCCGCCTTTGCCGTATACCGCTAGTTTCACGTGAGTATCTCCTTGATTGCGTTGTGCTTGTTCGCTTTTGGGGCGGGTGCCAATGGGTGCGCAGCTGGCGCTGAGGGGTCTGTTACTAAAGTCGGGTTATTGGACGAGATGTCCTGTTGTTACTAGATGGGGCTGTTGCTAGATGGGGCTGTTGCTAGATGGGGCTGTTGCTAGATGGGGCCTATCCTCAATGCTTCCAAGATGATGCTGTTTGGTGGCTTGAGTTTGGGGCTACCTAGGTTCGGGTTGTCTGTCAGCTT
>JGI12210J13797_10032763_pt1 | contig 11274 bp, 13 predicted proteins | sample ElkSlonscriptome_3_FD_13797 | JGI IMG/M metagenome (IMG submission 13797) | reverse complement strand
GTTGAAGTGAATAAATATTGGTCAAAAATTGAATAGTTAGGAGTTTGAAGGGGTTAGTGCAATTAATCTCGCTGCTGGAAATACCGCGCCAAAGTTTTGGCGCGTAAGATAAAACACGGGAATTATCGTCTTTTAAACGTGAGTTCGATAGACCTCCCCTAACCCCTCCTACGAGGAGGGGCACCAGAAAAATTGATTAAATGAAAGGTCTAACTCGGTAAACGAATTAGAGATTCAAGCGCTTAGGCTGACTCAAGTTCTTGATTAGCTCCATTGCTCGACTGTAACCCGACTTACTCGCCACATCTTCCCAATCGACAGACTCACCCTCTAGTTCTGCTTTTTCCCAAGGGCGGGACTTCAGATACTCTATTTCCTCTGGCGTGGGCATAGTGACAGGGGGACTGGTTGGTGGAGTCGCTTGCAACTGTCTCAGGTTTTGCCAGCCAGTAATTGAATGCACCCAAGAATTAAAGCCCATAGCTGCAAACTTACGATACGTGAACTGTGCAGTTTCCTTTCCCTTGAACGCATAGTGCTCAATAATCGCAATGCAAGCCTCAGCAGTGAGAAGCTTCATTCCGGACTTAGTGGTTACGAGTATTAAGTCCTTGCCTAGCAATGGTTCTAGCGATTTTGAAGCAGCTTTGGTTACCAGAGATTTTAGTAGCTTGGAGATGGCTGGTCGGGACACCCCACAGAGGACACTCAAGCCAGTAAAACTGATTCCTGAATCTCCCGTCGCGGTAACGGTGTAGAAATGCACCCCGTCACTTTCGACTAGGGTTAACTCCGAATGCCCAATATGATTGTTCATAGCGCTTTGATGGTGATTTCATCTGAGTGGTTAGCAGCCGCATTGGTGATTCCAACACCGCAGCGGTTGCGCTTATTTTACTCCCAAGAGTCCTCTCAAAAGCCAAAAAAAAACGCCCCCCTTTAAGGAGAGCGTTGGTTTGATTCGATTAGGCGTTAGGCGGAGTGCCTAATCAGGTTTCGGGGTTTAAAACTTAACCGTTGATAGCGGGAGCATTTACAGGCTCACCAGCAGCCAAGTCTAAGGGGAAGTTGTGAGCATTACGCTCGTGCATTACTTCCATACCCAAGTTGGCGCGGTTGATTACATCAGCCCAGGTACCGATTACGCGGCCTTGGCTATCCATGATGGACTGGTTGAAGTTGAATCCGTTCAGGTTGAACGCCATGGTGCTGATGCCCAGTGCGGTGAACCAGATGCCGATTACAGGCCAAGCACCCAAGAAGAAGTGCAGAGCGCGGCTGTTGTTGAAGGAAGCGTATTGGAAGATTAAGCGACCGAAGTAGCCGTGAGCTGCAACGATGTTGTAGGTTTCTTCCTCTTGACCGAACTTGTAACCGTAGTTCTGAGATTCGGTTTCAGTTGTTTCACGTACCAGAGAGCTGGTTACTAGAGAACCGTGCATAGCGGAGAACAGGGCACCACCGAAGACACCAGCCACACCGAGCATGTGGAAGGGGTGCATCAGGATGTTGTGCTCAGCTTGGAACACGAACATGAAGTTGAAGGTTCCGCTGATTCCTAAAGGCATTCCATCAGAGAAGGAACCTTGACCGATGGGGTAGATTAGGAATACTGCGCTAGCAGCAGCTACAGGTGCGCTGTAAGCTACACAAATCCAAGGACGCATGCCGAGGCGGTAGCTCAGTTCCCACTCACGACCCATGTAGGAGAATACACCGATCAAGAAGTGGAAGATTACTAGCTGGTAAGGACCACCGTTGTAGAGCCACTCATCTAATGAAGCTGCTTCCCAGATGGGGTAGAAGTGTAAGCCGATGGCGTTGGATGAAGGTACAACAGCACCAGAGATGATGTTGTTTCCGTACATCAAGGAGCCAGCTACAGGCTCACGGATTCCATCGATATCTACGGGAGGAGCCGCGATGAAGGCGATGATGAAGCAGGTGGTTGCAGTCAACAGTGTAGGGATCATCAACACGCCGAACCAGCCAATGTAAAGGCGGTTGTTGGTTGAAGTAATCCAGTTGCAGAACTGTGACCACAAGGAAGCGCTTTCGCGCTGTTGTAGTGTAGTTGTCATGTTCAGATAATTGCGATGATTTGTTTTTGTATGATATGGGGCAAAATTTCTTTGCCTTGTGTTTAATACTAGTTTACATTCCTTTACAAATGCAAGGATTTTCACTTAAGTAAAGTGGATGTATTTTATAAGTAAAGCTTATGTTTATTCTGGGATCAGTAGGTGAGCCTAATTATTTGTAGGATGCTTTACGCTTCGCTAACCCTTTCGGGTGTTGGGTTTCGGAGCGTAAACCCCACCTAAGCGCTCCAGGAAATACCGCCATTGAACCGACACTTTTACAGCGCCAGATAAAACACGGGAATTCTCGTCTTTTCCAAATCTTTGCAAACAACAACAGCACTCAAACGGCGATTCCTGAGTGATTTCCTCTTTTGGTCGATTAAAAATAGAGTTGCACTGAACTAATAGTTTCAGTTGCATTGCTCTCAATTCTCTAGCTGAGGAAATATCAGCCTTCTAGTTGAGTGCTGCTATTGTTATTTAATGAGACAGATGTTAAATGAAACAGCGCTTTTAACCTCTTAACTCGAACGTGGACTTCGCTGTAATCTCTGTCAGCTAAGCTTTTTAGCTTATATTGTTAATTTACCACTTTACTTTCCCTACTAAAAAAAAATGATACGTAAGTTTACTTTTTATCTTTGGTAACTTGCTCTCAAAAATAAGTAAATATCCTCGATCTTTCCGGATGCAGTCCTATTGAGGCAGTAATAAGAAGTGGTAGATGCACCCTGATTCTTACCCTCGGCTTTCCGCTGAGGGTTTTTTTTGAGAAAATGGCAGGGTATGGATGTAAGCGCTCTAGAGCGGCGTTAGACTCATTGTGAAAATAGACCGCCACGGCAAGGCTAAAATTCTCAGCCAGCAAGAGATTCAGTTGCTCTTTAGTCAGGGGTTGCTCTCCCAACGCGATCGCGCTTTGTTCGGAATTTGTCTATTCTGCGCCTGTCGCCTGCGGGAAGCTTGCACCCTCAACTGTCGGGATGTCTATGATGACATTGGCAGAGTCTTACCTAAGCTGATTATCCGCAAGGGCAACACCAAAGGGAAACTGGCAACCCGTACCATTCCCGTCGCTGAAGATTTGCGCATACTGCTAACTAATTACCACCCTGGCTATAAAGAAGTTTATCTGTTCCCAGGTCGTTTCAGTGGACATCTTGACCCAGACTCAGCCGACAAAATTTTAAGAAAAGCCTGTAAACGAGTGGGACTGATTGGGGTAAGCTCTCATAGTTTCAGAAGAACAGCACTAACCCAGATGAGCGATAATGGCATACCCCTCAGAGTCATTCAAGAAATAAGTGGACACCGAAACTTAGGTCATGTACAGGCATATATAGAGGTGAGAGATTACCAGGTGTTAGGAGCAATCAATAGCCTGAGTATGCTCTCACCTGTCGAAAGAACCGGGAAAGATACGTATCCCCCACTTAATACTGATACTCCCCCTACCCCTCAAACTCCCCCATCTCGATAACGAGCAAACTACTCTGCCATTTCCTCAAAAAAAAACCCTCAGCTACAAGCCGAGGGTAAGAATCAGGGTGCATCTACCATTTCTTATTACTGCCTTTTGACGACTGCATCCGGAAAAGTTTCAGGACTTTTGTCCAAGTTAGGGAATGCGTTACAAGCTGCCAGCCCTTAATTACCCTCTTGCACCTAGCTGCTGCTCTTGGTGTCGGCAGGTCGGCGACCTCATCAACTAAATAATTAAATGTCAATAATAATGACGAAAAAGAAATAATTTGTTACATTTAACTTAACAAAGCGTTACATTTTAATAAAACAAGGAGAAATTATATGGCTACCTTAACTATTCTGATTGCTCTATTTATCGCTGGTTGGGCTGCTGTTGCCATCATCGGCACCCAAGCATACTTCCGGGGTGAACAGTCCAAGCCCATCCACGAGCGTAACTGGCGCTCTGAGTCCTTTGAGAAGCTGGCTTCCTCTGTAACTGGCCAAGAGATTGACTACAGTGAGCGCATTCCTGCCTACGCTCTCGATACCTTTGCTAGCAACAATTTGCCTCGCTAATGGCAATGGCCACCGCTGTTGAAGTTGTAAAAAAAATTACCCTCAGCACCTAGCTGGGGGTTTTTCATGACCAATTTTTAACCTAAGTTTTGGGGGAATAGGCTGGCTTTTTTTGATGAGTTAGCCAGCAGGCCCAAATCATATTCCTAGGCAACCTTTTGCCTTAACCCGCTTAAGATTAAAAGAATGGGTCAAAAATTCTGCGTCCGATTCTAGCTCCTTGACTAGCGCCCCCGACTGCGCCGCCGCCGCTACCAGTGATAGCGCCTCTTACTGCTCCTACTGTGCCTCCGATGGTGCCTCCTACAACGGTTCCTGCTGCGTCGCCTACTGCGTCTACTATGCTTCCGAAAAGACCACCACCACTGATATCGGCAGCTTGCTCAGCAGATAGTTCAACAAACAGCTCTTCGTTCTTGATATCTTCTAACTTAATCATGACTTGCTCCTAAGTTTTATTGATTTGAACCTCTGTTAACATTTCTGGCCAAACACCAGGGCTTACGCAACTATTTACAGAACTTTACAAAGTCTGCCAACAATTGCGCCGGACGCGGTTCTTGGTCAAGCCAATCAAATAAGGAGAGCAAGCCGGATGGAGTTAACAGAGGGTGAGCGAAAAAAAGCGTGGGGGAGAAGGGTAGGTTACCTAATACCCGCCTTTGTAGAGCAGGCAATGCTCACCCTACTACTGTTGTAGACAAGAGTGTCACAAGTATAATAAGAACGTACTTTTCGCCACGTTACATTGCCATGGGTGATATCATCCGAGCTGTTGAAGCAACTATCTGGTTTGGCGAAACACCAGTAGATGCATACAAGCTTCAAAAACATGAATTTGAAAAACGCCTCGGTGTAACGGGTGTTAGTGAAGCTCTGGGTTACTCAAAAGAGTGGTTTGGCAGGTTGCCCAAACGAGGCTCTAAGCAGTTCAAAGACTTACAGAGAGAAGGTTTCACAGGTTGCCAAACTCCGGTTCGGGTGTCCCGCAAGAATAAAAACTGTAAACTAGTTTACAAATTGAATTTCTAAGGTAGCCTTAGAAAATTCCGGACAAAGACAGGACATAATAGTAGAACATGATAGTAGTATGACTGATCAGTACTACCAAAGATAAGGGAACAAGTTAAAGCAACACCGTATTAGCCAATTAAGCCCAACGATGTTGCCAAACAAAAGTCCCTATTGATTCCCTGAACCTGATTTATTTATTAGGTGGGGAACGATAGGCACGACAAAAGCCAGTAGCAAGGCTAAGTAGTCGTACAGTGTGGGTTCCGGATTACGCGGAACTTGCGGGACTATGACAGGTGATGTTGGCACATCAATTTGTGCCATAGACACATCTATGTGCTTGTTTCGCATTTATTTTCCTAGTAAAAAAAACAAACAAAAAACAGTAGCAAAATAATTCACAAAACTTGATGAAGGTGGTGCTTCATCGAGTTGATTGCTGCTGTTTTTGTCCTAATTATCTATTCCCATCGACTAGTTTCTAATCAGGATAAATTTTCAGAAGTTTTTTGTTAACTATTTAGTTTTTTTATTATTAATAAATACCTTGCACCGACCATCCGCATAAGATGACTAACAACAAATCAAGGCATGTGAAACCTGCCCTTCGCTTCGTTCAAGGGTAAACTCCAGCCGTTTTAGTTTGTCTAGCTGCGATTTCAACCACTCAATTATTGGTGTTGCTGATTCATACTTTGAATTGCTTTGCAACTGAGCTTGCCGCTGCCCCCCTAACCCCCCAATTCTGGGGGGAACAAGAATTTTCAAAGTTTCAAAGTCCCCCAAACTTGGGGGATTTAGGGGGCTAAAAAGACCTGTGTGTACACAGGGTAGGTGAGTTAATAAGTCTCAAAACCTGATTTCGTTGTATTATCTTTGCAGACTTAAAAAGAGAAAACGCCCCAGCTTGGTGCAAAAAACACCAAACCAGGACTATTTCTCCTCACATGAAACACCAATTCATGCAAGGAGCCAAATCATCATGGCAAAAATCCATCTAAAGCCCCGTAGCGTCCAAGTCCCAGAAGATTGGCGCTCACCAAAGTATCAACTTAACCAAGAAGTCCAATTCTGTAGAGGCGAAGGGCCCTTAACCTCGACGATCATGACAGGTCGTATAGTCGGCCTTGAGTATTTCCCAGAAAACGATATCAGCGTCGCCCTACGCAACACCAAAGCAGGCTGGTACTACAGCATCGCCGTCCCCGGTGGTTCTCGTTGGTACTGCAACGAAGCCAGAATTTGGCTCGAGGATTCGCAAACCGTCATGCACAGCCTGCCACTAAGCAGAATTACTTAATCAGCTCTGCCCTTAACCCACTGTGGAAGTAATGCCACGGTGGGATGAATCATGTATTTAATCGACTGCCAAAAATCTGTTTTATACACCTGCACCCTGTTAGGGGTTGTGGGTACAGGGGACTTTTATGCACTTATTGGCTTACAATACTTTTATGTTGCTACAACAAAGCCCCCTGTCTAACCAGGAGGCTCCGTCACAAAAGTTTTGTCGGAGAGAAACCGTGCAAAACCTTGACCTAACAAACTAAAGTCAAGGCTAGCACAATTCTCTCTCCAATTACCACCAACAGGAGAAGAATATGACCGCAGCATTTGCCAGAATTACGGAACTACACGACGAACAGCTCTACTTAACAAATCCTTGCGGCAGACTGCTTTATCGTTGGTTGCTTCGCCGCTATCCAGCAGGAAAAGCACAAGAGTTTGACATAAAGGAATTTCAGGACTGGTCAGAGTACAACCGTCGCCGTCCTCGTCCCTACTGCCTATCCTGGATCTGGAAGGCAATGGATGAGCTAATCAACATTGGTTTGCTCAGCATCACCAAGCGCTACTCACGTCACTGTGTAAAAGTGGTTGCTTTTCACCCTGATGGGGCTGAAGCTACAGAAAAGAAAACTTCTAAAAAATCGAATAAAACTTTCAAAAAATCGAATAAAACTTTCAAAAAATCGAATAAAACTTCAGAAGCCGACCTAGAACAACCACAGGGTAAAGATTCTGAGCTTCGCCCTTCTAACATAGAACATAGAGAAATCCAAAGAACTGCAAACACCCACCCTACCCACCCTGTAGTTGTAGGAGAGATTGTTCAAAACTTTGAGGTATTTCAAAGCAAGGAAGATTACATTGCTCCAAATCAGATCGACGAAGAAATTCAACATAGGTTGATCGAAAATAATGAAGAACTTTATCGTCAAGCACCGCCTATTGATAAAGATTCTCATCAAGGTAAAGTCCTGCTTGAACAGATTGAAGATGCTGGTATTCAACTCCACCCCAAGCTTAAGCAGGTGGTAATCTACTCCACTTTTGATGTTGTCCGCGATGCTCTAAATGTGGTCAAGGAGGCTAAAGCCAAGGGCAATTTGAAAAATCCCGCTGGTTTATTCGTCGAAGCCCTCAAAAATCGATGGAAGCCCAACTCCTCCGTTAATGATGACTTTTCTCTCGAATTTTTACGCTGGTATCCCCATGCTATTGAAGTTGGTCTTGTCGAGAATATCCCTCTTAATTTCCTTAGTAAGGATCGCTGTAATCAGCCTCTGGTGCGCTGGACTAAACCTGGTGAGTTTGGCTCTCCCTATACCTTAGTTTGTTGGCGAGATTTATTGGGCTTTGACCTTGACTTTTGACACTTTTCTGCTTAACAGACAGGAGATTCTTATTGCAAAGGGAACTGGAGTGTGAAGACTTCCAGCTAAATTGCATATTTTTTTCCTATAGTTTGTATCCTAAATCACCATTAAAAATCTGATTGTTTTAAGAGGAAACTGATTTAAATAAGTTTCCTTAATCTCAGTAACAATACCTATTTTTCCTGAGACATATCCATAAGCAAATTCAGCTGAATAGCTTGTGTAAATTAGACTAGAGTCATTCATCACAGGAGTATAAAATGGCTAAGAACCTACTTGAACAGCTGCGGGAAATGACAGTTGTTGTCGCTGATACAGGTGACATCAAAGCAATTGAAACTGTCAAACCGCAAGATGCAACTACCAATCCTTCCTTGATCACGGCAGCTGCCCAAATGCCTGAGTATCAGGAAATTGTTGATCAGACCTTGAAGGATGCAAGACAGGAGGCGGGGGAGAGTGCAGACAATAGAACCGTTGCTAATCTGGCATTCGAGAAACTAGCAGTTGCTTTCGGACGCCGCATCCTAGTAGTTATTCCGGGAAGGGTTTCGACAGAGGTAGATGCTAGACTTTCCTACAACACCGAAGAAACCCTGGCTAAGGCAAGGGATATCATCTCTCAATACGAAGCCGTAGGTATTTCCCGTGAGCGGATACTGATTAAAATTGCCTCAACCTGGGAAGGCATCTGCGCCGCCGAAGTGCTGGAAAAAGAAGGTATCCACTGCAACCTGACCTTGCTGTTTGGTCTTCACCAGGCGATCGCCTGTGCTGAAGCAGGAATTACTCTCATTTCCCCCTTTGTTGGGCGGATTTTGGATTGGTACAAAAAAGATACCGGCAAAGAAAGTTATCCCTCTGCTGAAGATCCAGGAGTATTGTCAGTAACCCAGATTTACAACTACTACAAGAAATTTGGTTACAAAACCGAGGTAATGGGAGCTAGCTTCCGTAACATTGGCGAAATCACTGAGTTAGCTGGTTGTGATCTGCTGACCATTTCACCTAAGTTACTTAACGAGTTAAGTTCCACCCCAGATGATTTGCCCCGCAAACTCTCACCAGAGAAGGCAGCAGACGCAGAGATTGAAAAAATCTCTATGGATAAAGCAACTTTCGACAAAATGCATGCCGAAAACCGCATGGCATCCGACAAACTAGAAGAAGGTATCCAGGGCTTCTCCAAAGCTTTAGTTGCCCTAGAAAAACTTCTAGCAGAGCGACTAGCTCATTTAGAGGGAGGGGCTAAAGTCAGCAATGCTGCTAAGGATATCTTCCATGTCTATGACCTAGACGGCGATGGTTTCATTACCCGTGAGGAGTGGGCAGGAACCGACGCTGTGTTTGATGCCCTCGATAAGAACCACGATGGCAAAATCACACCTGAGGAGATGGGAGCAGGACTAGGAGGCGCATTCCATTTAGCAGGAGTCTAAATTAAAAGCTTGTAGGGTTTTTGCCTAAAAACAAGATAGTTTTTTGGTCTTGTCTGAAATAGGAGTTGGGGAGAAGTCCTCAGCTCCTTATTTCCTCCTAGCCATTTGTTCAGAAGGTTAGTCTTTCTCTCAAGAGATGATAAACTGTGCTTTTGAAAACCCCGCCGTACTCCCTCGCTCCGCTACTGTGACCAACAGAGATAGATGTGGAACTGCCTATGCTAAATGAATTAATGACCGACGGCATAAGTTCTTCACTACAGGTGTTTGAATTTGATGTGGTGACGGTGGATGCGGAGGGTCGGGAAACTAGCCGCATCCGGAATCAAGCCCGGTGTTTCCCAGAAGATTTGGGTGATGGCATAGTCATAGAAATAGTTGCTATCCCTGGTGGCACCTTCCAGATGGGTTCACCAGAAACGGAAGCAGAGCGTTCTGATGATGAAGGTCCCCAACATTTGGTAAAGGTATCTCCCTTTTTTATAGGCAAGTACCCCATTACGCAGGCACAGTGGAAGGTTGTAGCTGGCTTACCTCAGATTAACCGCTACCTAGATCCTGACCCAAGCCATTTCAAAGGAGATGACCGACCTGTAGACGAAGTATCTTGGCATGATGCCATCGAGTTCTGTGCCAGGTTATCCAAGTTCACTGGACGTGATTATCGCTTACCTAGCGAAGCAGAGTGGGAATATGCTTGTCGTGCTGGAACAAATACCCCCTTTCACTTTGGGGAGACTCTTTGCCCTGAGTTAGCCAACTATAACAGTAACGAAACCTATGGCTCCGGGCCGAAGGGTGATTATCGGCAGGAAACAACCCCAGTGGGCGCTTGCCAAGTTGCCAATGCTTTTGGGTTGTATGACATGCATGGCAATGTTTGGGAGTGGTGCTACGACCACTGGCACGATAATTATGAGGATGCTCCCGATGATGGTAGTGCATGGCTAGAAGATGATGAGAATCAGCATCGGGTGCTGCATGGTGGTTCTTGGTGCTTCGACCCTGGAGTTTGCCGTTCTTCCTTCCGCACCGACTTCCAGCCTGATGTCAAAAACCTCTTTATTGGTTTGAGGATTGTTTGTTCCTCTCTATCAAGCAATAAGGGGTAATTGAGGAAAAAATTTAATACAGGGAAACCAGAATGCCTTCATGAACCTTGATGGCTGCAATTGTACAGCCTTCACTGACATCTAATTGAGGGTATTTCTGTTCACGCCGCATTTTGTGTAGCCAGCTCATGGCGCGGTTATAGACATCATTAATTAGAGCAGCATTTCTTCTATCAAAGGCAAACATTTTCAGTTGACCAAGGTCAAGCTTACTATCACCTGTCCTGCTTAAGGGCAGTGGTTTTCCTATCTCTACCAAGGAAAAATCCAGCCGCATACCGCACTGAGAGCCACACCAGGTTGTGTAAACATATCCAATTCTGACTTGGCCTTCTTCTCTTTGGGCGAAAACATAATACTCACCATCTTTGATAATTTCAGAAGAAAAACCAGGTCTTAAGTTGTGGAGTAAGGTGGTGTTTCCTAGTACGTTTTTCTCCCCGGCGAGGTATTGATTCATTTTTATGACTAGTGATTTTACAGTTCAACCTTTGTTATGTCAATGTAACGAATCGTTAAGTTAACTGGGTGTGACTGGAAAATTTTGTCTATGTGATGTGCATCACTTGATATGTCAATTCAGGTATTCACCGACACATCAACTAATCAGAAAGTTATGGATAGGGAATAATCAACAACTTTTCTTGTTTTATAAATTCTCTAGTGGCTAGTAATTTAACTTGCAGTGGTAGAATTAGGCGAAATTTCAAAGCGCGATCGCACCAGGATTCAGGCCCTGATGCGAAAGCTCACCACCACTTACTACTACCTGACTGTGGGGGTTTTTGGGGGAGCGATAGTGCTGCGTCCATACCCGTAGGGTTGGGCGTAGGTACATGGACTCCGCGGAATGCGTCGGGCTTGCGAGCCGGAAGAAGTTCCGGCTCGTTCCCGACCCCAAGTTAATTTTAAGGACTCAACG
>JGI12210J13797_10247009_pt1 | contig 11275 bp, 10 predicted proteins | sample ElkSlonscriptome_3_FD_13797 | JGI IMG/M metagenome (IMG submission 13797) | reverse complement strand
CAACGAGTTGAAATTTTCCAACGTCACAAACAAGGAGAGTGGATTTTTAAAACCTATACTCCCAGTTCAGAAAGTTTTTCTCTCGAAAGTTTGAATTTAACGGTGTCTTTGACTGACCTTTATGAAGATGTTACCTTTGAGAAGGATTCCACCGTTTCCTCAGAACCCTAATTGAAATCTCTCGCTGACCACTCATTTTTTTTCGGCAGACTCCATCCCAAAATCAATTTCTGAGTAGTAAACTTGAGTTTAAATATAGCATCAGAGATTGATAATGAAAATTGCGATCGCACAACTCAATCCCACCATCGGCGACATTACCGGAAACGCCCAACGCATTCTCGATGTCGCCAAACTTGCCACGGAAGCGGGTTGTCATCTTCTTGTAACAACAGAATTGGCTTTGGTGGGTTATCCCCCGAGAGACTTGCTGATCCGCCCCAGTTTTATCGAGGTGGCGATCGCCGAATTACAAGTCTTAGCAGCAAAAATCCCCCCAGAACTTGCGGTTTTGATTGGAACGGTAGAACCCAATCCTGAGTTTGAAAAACAAGGTGAAAAGCCGTTATTTAATAGCGCCGCCCTCATTCACCAGGGCAAAATTCAGCAGTTTTTTCAGAAGCGTTTGCTACCGACTTATGATGTCTTTGATGAAGATCGTTATTTTGAAGGCGGAAAAGAAAGCAAATATTTCACCTTATCTAATGCTACCTCATCTTTAAAAGTTGGGGTAACAATTTGTGAGGATTTATGGAATGACGAGGAATTTTGGGGGCGACAAAATTATTCTTGTAATCCGATGAAAGCTTTGGCGGAGAAAGAGGTTGATTTGGTGGTGAATTTGTCTGCTTCTCCCTACCAAGCCAGCAAACAAAAACTCCGTCAAGCCATGTTGGGACACAGTGCTAAACGTTATTCTACCCCGATTATTTATGCAAATCAAGTCGGGGGGAATGATGATTTGATTTTTGATGGGTTTAGTTTAGTTTTTAATAAAACAGGTGAATTAGTTCAGTATTTAACCGGATTTGAAACTGATTTTACGGTTGTTGAATTTGATTTTGAAAAACGGGATGTAATCGCTTCTGGTTGGGTTAAGTCTCTCGACAAACCTCAATCTTCTTCTCCAGAAAGTGAGGATGAAGAAATCTGGTTAGCGTTGGTTTTAGGCGTGCGGGATTATCTGCGAAAATGTGGTTTTTCTAAAGTTGTATTGGGGTTAAGTGGGGGAATTGATTCGTCGTTGGTGGCGGCGATCGCAGCGGAAGCGGTGGGTAAAGAAAATGTTTTGGGGGTATTAATGCCCTCTCCCTACAGTTCCGAACATTCGGTTAAAGATGCCTTAGAATTGGCGAAAAATTTGGGAATTAATACGGAAAGTTTAGCCATTGCTGAGGCGATGAAAGCTTTCGATCGCGTGTTAGAACCGGTGTTTTCAGGAACAGAATTTGGGGTGGCTGAAGAAAATATTCAATCCAGAATTCGGGGAACATTATTAATGGGAATTTCTAACAAGTTTGGTCATCTGTTGCTTTCGACGGGAAATAAATCAGAAATGGCGGTGGGATATTGTACGCTGTATGGCGATATGAATGGAGGATTAGCTGTAATTGCGGATGTACCGAAAACACGAGTTTATTCGATTTGCAAATGGTTTAATCAGCACTCAAATCAAGAAGTTATTCCCAATAATATTTTAACAAAACCTGCCAGTGCTGAACTCAAACCGGGTCAAATAGATTCAGATTCACTCCCTCCTTATGAGATTTTAGATGACATTTTGCATCGATTAGTGGAAAAGCAGGAATCTGTTTCACAAATCATTGCCGCCGGACATGATTCTGAGATTGTTCAACAAGTCGTTAAATTAGTCATGCGGGCGGAGTTTAAACGGCGTCAAGCCCCTCCCGGATTAAAAATTAGCGATCGCGCTTTTGGTACCGGGTGGCGGATGCCGATTGCTAAAATCAGTAGTGGGATCTAAATCTGGGCGTTTAGACTGATAAATTAAAATTGATATGAACAGAAACCTATGCTATAACAGACGAGGTGAAAAAATTAATCACAGTTTGCATCTTAATGATTATGCTGGAATCCTGTTATATTCTGGGTGCTGTAGCCACATTTGCAATTAGTCTGAGTACGTTTCTACGCGATCAATCAACACCTAAAAATCACGGTCTGTCTTGGTTGATTTTGCTAGAGGCTACATTTTTCTGGCCGATTGTTCTTCCATTCGCTTGTTTGGAACGTCTTTTGAGTTAGAAATTAATCAATTTTGTATTTATTTTAGGATTTAGTATGAACGGCTACGGCATAATCCCGAAACCGTTCTAAGTCTTCTTTAATCGTTGATTCAACCACCCGTCCCAAAAACAAATTATCCATTAGTTTGCCCAAAATCCCCGGAATCGCATAGGAAAAGCTGAGTTTAACAATACTACTCCCATGACGATCATAAAAACGAATTGCCCCTTGATTGGGTAAACCATCAACCGATTCCCACTGAATAATTTGATTTGGAACCTGTTTCAAAATCCGAGACAACCAACTAAATTCAAACCGCCCTGCTGCCAATTTCCACCGGGATAATTCCGGATTATCTTCGAGAATTTTAACTGAGTCAATCCACTTCATCCAACGGGGCATTTGTTCTAAATCAGACCAAAGACTCCAGGCTAATTCTATCGGAATTGGAACTTCAACTTGAACACTATGTTCTAACCAGTCTGCCATTAGATTTTAGAGTTTATAGAGTAGATTTTTAAAGCAAGAGAGGGAAAGAAACAAGCATTAACTCGTGTTAAAGATTCAGACTTTCCCTTGAAATTTTTAGTTAACCTGTTGTCACCGCTGAGGGTTTCATCAAATTAGCTGTATTATTTAAAATCGCTTGTGCGGCTTGAAAACCGGAAATTGTCGCGCCTTCCATGCTATCAATATAATCCTGCTGGGTGTAACTTCCAGCCAAGAAAAAGTTAGCAACAGGGGTCTTTTGAGGCGGACGATAAAGATCCATTCCTGGCGCTTCTCGATAGAGAGATTGAGCCAATTTAACCACACTATACCAGGTCATCTTCAGTTCTCGCGAAGACGGGAATAAATCCTGCACCTGTTTAAGAACGTGTTGGGCAATTTCCTCGTTACTTTGTTTGATAAACGGATCACCAGGTGTTAATACCAATTGCAATAGTGAACCTTCACCTTGACGATAATAATCCCCCGGACTGGTTAAGGCTAAATCCGCAAAACAAGAGAAATCGGCATCGGCAGTATACAACAAATTATCAATGCCAACCGCCCGTTCTAACTGTTGGCGTTGCTGCGGATCATTAAGTTCTGTGACCCAACCATCAAACCGCAATTGTACAGTCGCAACCGGCACCGTATCGAGTTTATAAATATTATCAAATTCCGACCATTTGCGCCAATCTTGCGGCAAGATTTTCTGAACTCCAGGAACATCACAAGCACAAACATAAGCATCGGCTTTGATCGTTTCTTGCGTGTCTCCTGAAGCGACAACCATTCCTGTTACATAGGTTTTGCCGTCTATTTGTTCGTATTGAATCTCTTTAATTCGCCGTCGGGTGTAGATTTTCGCGCCCCGTTCTTCGAGATAATTAATAATCGGTTTATGAAGATATTCATGGGGTGAACCTTCCAACATTCGCAGTACCGAAGCCTCAGTTTTAGCTGCAAAAAATTGAAAAATAGTCAGCATACACCGGGCGGAAATATTTTCCGTATCGATAAAACCCAGTGCATAGGCAATCGGGTTCCACATCCGCTTTAAACTACCTTCTGAACCGCCATGACTGCGGAACCAATCAGCAAAACTAATCCGATCTAATTCTCGAATTGTTTTCATCGCCCCTTCAAAGTCTACCAGTCCACGAACGAGAGGACTTGTTCCTAAAGCAAGGGCATTTTTCAACTTATCATAAGCCGAAAGCTGAGAGGTCGTAAAAAAGGCTTTGAGTCCGTTAAATGGGGCGCCTGTAATAAAGCGAAAATCTAAACTTCCGGTGATTCCCCCACGATTAATAAAGGTGTGAGAATGCTCTTTTAACCGGAGATTTTCCAAGGCTCCCACCTTTTTCATTAAATCAAACAGATGGTAATAACAACCAAAAAAGACGTGTAATCCCATCTCAACATGGTTGCCATCGGGATCAACCCAACTGCCAACTTTACCGCCTACAAAGGGACGAGATTCAAAAATTTCAACTTGGTGTCCAGCCTCGACGAGATCGACGGCTGTGGCCATACCTGCTAAACCTGCTCCAGCGATCGCAACCCGCATTCTGCCCATCCATAACCTATTGTCTTCACAGATTGTAACAAAAAACGGCAATCTCAACACTGTAGGGGCGGGTTCTATCGGCCTCAAAAACCAGATTTCTTCGAGAAACCGGGTTTTTATGTCATCTTAACTGTCGAGGCGGGGAAGTTCGAGGGTAAAGGTAGAACCCACTCCAAGGGTACTGGTAGCCCGCACATAACCTTGATGGGCTTCGATAATTTGTTTAACGATCGCCAACCCCAAGCCGAAGCCTCCCGTTTTGCGGGTTCGGGCTTGATCGACGCGATAAAAGCGATCAAAAATATGGGGTAAATCTTCGGGCGGAATACCCATTCCGGTGTCTGTTACCGTAATCATTACCCAACGGAACTCATAGATTAATTTTAGGCTGATTGTTCCCCCCGAATTTGTATACTTAATAGCATTATTGAGAAGATTTTCAATGGCTTGACGGAGTAACTCGGGTTCGGCGCGAATTAAAATAGATTTTTGGGGAAGTTGAGTATAAAACGTCAAATCTTTTTCTGTGGCTAAGTCTTGATAATTGGGGACTAAATCGATCAAAACTTGAACGATATTAACGGTTTGCAATAACTCGGGATTGAGTTTGCTGCTCTGACGCGCTAATAGCAATAAATGACCGATTAAAACCGTCATGGATTTGGTTAAATTGACGATTTTTTCCAGGCGTTGGCGGGGAATTTCATCGCAAGTTGGGGCGAGCAAACCGACTTGGGCGTTGCTGAGAATGGCGGCTAAAGGGGCGCGTAATTCGTGGGAAGCATCGGCGGTAAACCGGCTTTGGGCTTCGTAAGATTGACGAATGGGTTGCATTGCCATTCCTCCGAGTAACCAACCCGTTAAACCGATAATTCCCAACGTGATCGGCACTCCAATACTTAAAAATAAACGCAGGGTGTTTATGGTATTTTCTAACGGTTCCAGGGAGGTTCCGACTTGCAAATAGCCGATCAGTATTTGATTGTGTACGACGGCGAGGGTTAATTCTCTAACCCGAATATTTTCATTGATGGTTAAGCTTTTAAAGCCGGAATTTAGGCGGATAGTTTCGGCGGGCGCTTCCCCGACAAATTGAACCAGTTTTCCTTGTCGATTGTACCAGCGAACATATTTTAATTGATTGCCCAAGCCGGAATTATTTTGCAGCATTAATAGGTTTTCAAATTCTAGTTTGGGTTGGGCTTGGCGGGTGTTAAATTCAACCGTTGAAGCGAGGGCGTTGGTTCGATCATATAACGCACTATCGAGCGATCGCAGTTGGTGGCGAGTTTCGATATAATAAATAAAATGGGCAAATACAATTAAAATACCCCCCATTGACCAAGTAAACCAACGGGCTAAATTTCGACGACTTTGGCTAAACATTTTTGATTAAACATTTTTCACTAAACATTGGGCTGACTAATTCGATATCCTAAACCGTAAACCGTTTCTATCCAGTTGGCTGCATCCACCTGTCCTAAACGCTGTCTTAAACGCCTGACGAGGGTACTCACCGCGTTGCTTTCGGGGGGGTTATCCCATTCCCATAAAGATTGTTCGATTTGATCTCGGCTTAAAACTTGGTTGGGATGGCGGAGAAAATATTCTAAAAGTTGCGATTCTCTAACCGAAAGTTGAACCTGTTTTTCTTCTCTTTGTACGCACAAATGGGTTAAATTTAATTCTAAATCCCCCAATTTTAAACGGTCTCCCAACCAGTGGGGAGAACGTCTCCCCAAAGCGCGAATTCGGGCGAGAAGTTCCAGCAAATCTATCGGTTTAACCAGGTAATCATCCGCCCCGCTATCCAACCCAATTACTTTTTCGGCAGTGGTATCTTTAGCGGTTAAAAGCAAAACGGGTGCTGTTTTTCCCATACTTCGATAGGTGCGACAGAGTTCGACACCGGAAATGCCGGGTAACATCCAATCTAAAATGAGTAAATCATAATCGGTTTCGCCCATTAACCACTGGGCGGTGTCTCCCGTTTCTACCCCATCCACAATATGTCCGGCTTGGGAAAGGGCGGTGCGGATCGGTTCCAACTGTTCTATATCGTCTTCAACCAATAGGATTCTCATCGGTTGTTTATCTCGTTACTCTAGTTTATCAGACAATTAGCCGACAATAAAAAATTGTCTTTTGTCCTGAATCTGACCCGATAAATATCAATTTATCTTGTTAGATTATCTTAGAGAAACACCTGTTGAGGATTGCCAGAGTTCATGTCAAAACTGGACGGAAAAAGTGCATAATAATTAAAAGTAGCATAAAAATTTCAGAGATAATTATGAAATGGAGAGATTGGCGAAAAATAGCCGATTCAGTGGGTTTAGAATTTTGGTTTCCCTTACCGTTAATTGGTTTAATCTTCTGGGTGGGAACGGGTTGGACAACCGCAGCCGTGTTGGGTGAAGCCCCCCAAATTGAGCGGATATCCGTGGAAGGGGAAACCTTACCGGAAGTTGAACTGGTGCTGAAAGGACAACTGATTTCTATTGAAGCTAAAATTTACGAACAAAGAGGTTATACCAAAGTCGATATTGATACCGATAGTCCCACCTTAAAAGAGTTAGAATTTGAGTTTCCCGTCATCGATGTGGCGGATGTGGAAGCGGAACTTTCTCACACCCTGAACCTCTCTCCCGCACAGCTTCGGACTTTGGTTCGTTATCAAATTTACGATTAATTTTTTCTGAGATCAACCCCCTGTCATCTTCCTGTCATTTTTACTTTTTAAAGTAACATCATCGAGTTCAGAAAGGCAGGACAAGAGATGATTGAACCCAATCCCCTAGCAGGTTTATTTCCCGGAGCAACTGTTACCGGAGTTGTGGGCGGTTTTGTAGACAATGGAGACGATTTTACTTTAAATTGGTCGGGCGGTACTACCATTGTCGATCCTACGCCTTTAGAAGCCGATCAATTGGGTTTAATGATCGGTGAAACGGTTAACGTTTTTGTGGGGGAATTTGACGGTTTAGAAATCGATACTCCCTCCATTACTCGCCCCGATGGTTCTGTCGTTTTGGGCGGAAATCAACCCGTAGTTCCCCCAGAAGTTCCCGCAGATCCTTTGATTGGAAATCCTCCCGCTCCTCAATTGGATATTCCTCCAATGGTTGCTACAACTGTTACCGGAACGGTGATTAATTTGGTGGATAACGATGAATTTCTCCTCGATATTAACGGCAGTCCGCTGTTAGTTGATGCCAATTTACCCGATTCACAATTTTTGCAATTAGTTCCCGGTGAAGTTGTCAATGTTGCGGGTGTATTGGATGATGAAGATTTCGATACCTTTTCAGTAACTCGGGTTGATGGTTCGCCGGTAATTCCGACTGCGGTTGCTCCTCCGCCCGCTCCTGTAGGTGTTCCTCCAATGGTTGCTACAACTGTTACCGGAACGGTAATTAATTTAGTCGATAATGATGAATTTCTGCTCGATATTAATGGCAGTCCGCTGTTAGTTGATGCCAATTTACCCGATTCACAATTTTTGCAATTAGTTCCCGGTGAAGTTGTCAATGTTGCGGGTGTATTGGATGATGAAGATTTCGATACCTTTTCAGTAACTCGGGTTGATGGTTCGCCCGTAATTCCGACTGCGGTTGCTCCTCCGCCCGCTCCTGTAGGTGTTCCTCCAATGGTTGCTACAACGGTGACAGGAACGGTAATTAATTTAGTCGATAATGATGAATTTCTGCTCGATATTAATGGCAGTCCGCTGTTAGTTGATGCCAATTTACCCGATTCACAATTTTTACCGTTAGTTCCCGGTGAAGTTGTCAATGTTGCGGGTGTATTGGATGATCAAGATTTCGATACCTTTTCAGTAACTCGGGTTGATGGTTCGCCGGTAATTCCGACTGCGGTTGCTCCTCCGCCCGCTCCTGTAGGTGTTCCTCCAATGGTTGCTACAACGGTGACAGGAACGGTAATTAATTTAGTCGATAATGATGAATTTCTCCTCGATATTAATGGCAGTCCGCTGTTAGTTGATGCCAATTTACCCGATTCACAATTTTTGCAATTAGTTCCCGGTGAAGTTGTCAATGTTGCGGGTGTATTGGATGATCAAGATTTCGATACCTTTTCAGTAACTCGGGTTGATGGTTCGCCGGTAATTCCGACTGCGGTTGCTCCTCCGCCCGCTCCTGTAGGTGTTCCTCCAATGGTTGCTACAACGGTGACAGGAACGGTAATTAATTTAGTCGATAATGATGAATTTCTGCTCGATATTAATGGCAGTCCGCTGTTAGTTGATGCCAATTTACCCGATTCACAATTTTTACCGTTAGTTCCCGGTGAAGTTGTCAATGTTGCGGGTGTATTGGATGATCAAGATTTCGATACCTTTTCAGTAACTCGGGTTGATGGTTCGCCGGTAATTCCGACTGCGGTTGCTCCTCCGCCCGCTCCTGTAGGTGTTCCTCCAATGGTTGCTACAACGGTGACAGGAACGGTAATTAATTTAGTCGATAATGATGAATTTCTCCTCGATATTAACGGCAGTCCGCTGTTAGTTGATGCCAATTTAGCGGATTCACAATTTTTACCGTTAGTTCCCGGTGAAGTTGTCAATGTTGCGGGTGTATTGGATGATGAAGATTTCGATACCTTTTCAGTAACTCGGGTTGATGGTTCGCCCGTAATTCCGACTGGAGTAGCTGGTGGACCCGGTGTAAATTACGATTGGGATGACGATTGGAATTATGACTAGGATAATTACTAAAAACCGTTATAGCAGATTAATGTGTCTGGAATTTTGGAGGAAGAAACCAATGAATTTAAAAAACAAAATTTTTGGGGCTACAATCATTTTGAGTACGACTCTATTTTCGTTGAATTTACCGAGTCTTGCTCAAGTTCCCATTCAAAATTTACAACGGACTCCAGGTTTAACAATTTCAGGAGAAGTAACAGGAGTTTGGGGAAATAATTTTGTTGTTAATGATGGAACGGGGCAAATCTTAGTCGATGCCGGGCCAAGTTGGTGGCACTCTATTGATGTCTCTGTCGGGGAACGAGTAACCGTTGTGGGCGAGTATGATGACGATGATTTTGACCGAAATCAAAGCGGGATACAAGCCCCGTCCTAAAGGACGGTTAACCTAGTTGATTCATAGTTATTTAGGTGTACGTTGATTAGCTACATATTCTTTGAGAACATTTAGCGGTGCGCCACCAACAGATGAGGAAAAATAACTAGGACGACCCAATGCAGTCCCATTAAGTTTCTTGTATCCGGCTTTTCCATACATTCGGCTTGAAACCCCTTTTAAATGGTTAACAATAGTTGAGACAGAAAGTTTAGGAGGATACTCAATAACAACAATATGAACGATTTGCTGCTTCCCCATTGAATTCAATCAACTTGAAATCCATTTGTTCAGCAACACGTTTAAACGACTGGTGAATAACTTCTAGGCTTTCACTTGTTAATATCTGTTTTCGGTACTTTACTACACAGACGAGCGTGAATTTTCAGGTCTGTAATGCTGTGTCTTCCTTTCCTTAACTTCATTGTTGTTGTTGCAGACCAATAGTATGATGATAGTATGAAATCAAGATACCAGTACCGAATCTACCGTGCGACTCGTTCCTATCAAAAGTCCAACAGACGTGGATAGGGCAAGGTGATAAACCTTGACAACTCAATAACCGTGATGGTGAAAGCCCATCCCTCCAGATGGTGGAGTGACAGCATAACCCCTTCCTGTGGAGAATGGTCATCAAAGTGGGAAAAGCGGGGTTAAACGGCAGTAATGATGAATCTGACATCAAATCCTGTCTAACACCTAACTATGTGTTAGACAGGAACTTCCGTTAGAAGTATCGTCACGGTAATCCAGCCCACACAGATTATTGGCTGGCAACAAAATGTTAATAAGCTAACGTACTGGAAAAAGGTAGAGTTTAACCAGAACCATCTACAAAGCTTCGGTACAGAGGAAGACACTAAGGTTAGAAATACGGTTATTGGGAACGAATTAACCCCTACAAATCTCTTAGATGAGGTCGAAATCTAAGTAGTAACCAGCGTAAGATTTGTCTGGGAAGGATTGTGTAAGAAGCAAAAGCCTATCTGTAATGGATAAGGATAAGCTGACGTACACACTGTTCAATGGAATGAATAGTCTTAAGTAGCAACGAAAAAGTTATGAACACGGTTGAAAAATCGATGTATGAATGGAAGGACATCAATTGGCGAAAAACCGAAAGATGTGTCTTTAAATTGCAAAAAAGAATATTCAAAGCCAGTCAACAAGGCAATGTCAGATTAGTCCACAAATTACAAAGGCTACTCCTAAAAAGCTGGTACGCCAAACTGTTAGCCGTTCGACGGGTTAGCCAAGATAATAAAGGCAAGAAAACCGCAGGTATCGATGGTGTTAAATCCTTAATACCAAAACAAAGAATGGCACTTGCCAATAACCTAAAACTTGGCAACAAATCAAAACCAACCCGCCGAGTATGGATACCCAAATCCAACAGGGACGAAAAACGACCTCTAGGAATTCCAACCCTGTATGAACGTGCTTTACAAGCATTAGTAAAACTAGCGTTAGAACCCGAATGGGAAGTTAAGTTTGAACCTAACAGTTATGGATTTAGACTAGCACGTTCAACCCATGATGCCATCGGAGCAATATATTCATGTATCAATAAAAAGGCTAAATATGTCTTAGATGCTGATATAGCCAAATGCTTCGACAAAATAAACCATCAAAAACTGTTGGCAAAATTACAAACTTACCCCAAGTTGAGACGACAAATCAAAGCTTGGTTAAAATCTGGGTTCATGGATGGAAAAAAACTGTTCCCTACCAACGAAGGTACGCCACAGGGCGGTGTAATTAGCCCATTATTAGCAAACATAGCCTTACACGGTATGGAAGAACATATCCTGCAATACGCAGACAAACAAAAATGGAAATACCCAAACGGTAAATCCATGTCAAA
>JGI12210J13797_10022546_pt1 | contig 11277 bp, 7 predicted proteins | sample ElkSlonscriptome_3_FD_13797 | JGI IMG/M metagenome (IMG submission 13797) | reverse complement strand
GCCTCGAAGTGCGGGATGACCAGGCTCAGCTCTCGGCCCCGCAGCGCGCCCGGATCGACCCGGGTGCGCAGCACGTAGTGGGTGCGCTCGCGGGGGAGGTGCTCGTCGAGCTGGGCGGGAAGCTCCACCGGCACCTCACCCGGCTGGCCCTCGACCTCGAGCGTCCACTGGGCCAGCGGGAGATCTGGACTGCCGCCGCAGGCGGTCGCGCACAGCAGCGCGACGACCATCAGCAGCACCCGACCGATCGATCCCATCCCGTGAATTCTAGATCGAGCGGGCCGGCCTCGGGGACCCGAGGCGTTCACGCGCCATCGAACCGCGCCGCGTGGGGAGAACCCTTCGAATGTCGCATGCCCCCACATGTCGTGTGGCGTGCTCGAACGTAGCGTGGTTCGTAGGCTGATATCCTACGAAGCATGGGGGATGCCGCGCTGCGTCGAGGGTCGAGCACGAGGGCGTGGGGATGGGCTGCGGCCGTGTTCGCGACCGCGTGCGGCTCGGATCCGCCGCCCAGCGAGTCCGCGTCGGCCACCAGCGAGGTCTCGTCGGGCGCCGAGGTGTCCTCGACTGGGACGGGTCTGGAGCTCGACCGGCCCTATGGCGCGTGTGCGGGCGCCATGGCGTCCCGCGAGTGCATCGACGCTGGTCCCGAGCACGCCAGCTGCATCGAGCGCAGCGATCCTCGAGGGATCCCTCATAGTACGTGCGCCGTCGGCTGTGCAGAGGACGGCGACTGTCCGCCGGTGCAGGGCGGCAACACTTCGCCGGTGTGCACGAGCGTGGAGGGGGGATCACCTCCGCGATGCGTGGTCCCGTGCCGCGTGGGGGGGGTCAACAGCTGCGCCGAGGGCACGCGATGCGTGGCGGGCGATCCCGCGGTGTGCATGTGGGCGGCCGAGAACCCCGGGCACCCCGACGCCGCGAGCTTCTGCGAGACCGCGTGCGGCCCCTGCGGATCCGCGCTGCTGCTGCCGTGGACCGACGACTGCGCGGCCGAGTGCCTCGCCGATCTCGACGACTGCTCCGAAGGCGAGCAGCAGGAGATCTTCGCGTGCACCGGGGGCGAGGGGTGCCCGGCGGGAGGGCAGACGGTGGCGAGCTGCTTGATGCCGATCGCGTGCGTCACGGGCTGAGAGGCCGCGCCCCGAGCGACGAGCGCTCGCACCTACCCGCGCGCGACTGCTTCCTCGACGAGCGTTCGGCCGTTCATCTGCTCGAGTCGCTCGAGGGGACTCGTGGAGACGTGAGGCCGCGACGCCCTGCGAGGGGCGCCATCGCGGTCGTGAACGTGAACCCGAATACACGATGCGCCGCCCCTGGGGGCGCGCAGGACCTTTTCGAACTCGAGCTGAGCCGTTGTGCCGACTGGGGACACTCGAACGATAGCCCCGCTGGCGCAACACCGACGACGACCTCGTCGGGCGCTCGCGGCGTCCCTGGCCCGGCTCACTCCGGAAGAATCCGCTCCCGCGTGGGCCCGGCCGATCCTCGAATCGGCCCGAGACCAACAGATGATGACGACTGTACTCCCCATGCGCCGTCGATGGAGCGACCGCCCGACCGCGAGCTGCCTGCTGGCGTGTCTGCTGGCCGGCACCGGATGCTACGAAGGCGCGCGTGACTTCGACGGAGACTTCGACAGCGACGGCCCGCCGTCCGACGGCTCGGACTCGCCCCCCGGAGCCGAAGACTCGGACGACGTGCCGGGCTCGACCGCAGCTCCGGGCCGGCTCCGCCGTCTGACCCGCTACGAGCTCGACCACGTCTTCGAGGACCTCCTAGATCAGCCGGGGGTCGCCATGGACGGACTGGATCTCGATCCTCAGTCGGGCGCGTTCTACAACGGTTACGAGGACCTGTGGGCGGATCGCACGTTCCTCCAGCGCTACATGGTGGTGGCAGAGCAGGTCGCAGAGCAGGCGGTGCTCGACATCGACGTGATCCATCCCTGCGAGTGGGCGGCCGAAGACATGGTCGACGACTGCGCCTCCGGCTTCTTGTCGAGCTTCGGTACTCGCTTGTTCCGCCGGCCGCTCACCGACGCCGAGTACACCCGGTACCTCACGCTGTTCGAGACCACCCGAAGCGCCTACTCGACCTCGGAGGCGCTGCACTCGCTGCTCCACGCGATGCTGCTGTCGCCCGCGTTCCTGTACCGCGACGAGACTCGCCTGGGCACGGCCGATGACGCCTACCAGATGGCGTCGCTGCTCTCGTTCACCTTGTGGAGCACCACGCCCGACGACGAGCTGTTGGCCGCCGCCGCGGACGACGCGCTGCGGACCCCGACGCAGGTGCACGCTCAGGCCGAGCGGATGCTCGCCAGCCCCCGGGCCCGCGCCGGAATCGGGCAGTTCTTCGAACAGCTGTTCGACCTGCCGAAGTATCAGCGGATGGAGAAGGACGAGGCCGAGCATCCGGACTTCTCGGGGCCGATGGTCGACGCGATGAAGCAAGAGCTCCGGGACTTCGTGGGCTACGTGGTCTTCGAGGGCGAGGGCACGCTCCGAGAGCTCCTGACCGCGCCCTACTCGGTCTTCGACGAGCGGCTCGCGTCGATCTACGGGGTGACCCCCAGCTCGGACCCCTCCGCGCCCACGCCGCTGCCCGCCGAAGAGCGCGCGGGGTTGCTGACCCAGCCGGGCTTCCTCGCCGCGACGGCCCCGGCCTCCGGCACCAAGCCGGTGACCCGCGGCAACTTCGTGCTCGATCGACTGCTGTGCATCGACCTCCCGCCTCCCCCCGAGGACATGCTCATGCTTCCTCCCGATGTCGCCGAGGCGGATCTGTCGACTCGCGAGAAGTTCGAACTCCACATCGAGCGGCTCGACTGCGCGAGCTGTCATCAGTACCTCGATCCCATCGGCTTTGGTCTCGAGCAGTACGGGGGGCTCGGGCAGTTCCGAACCCACGAGGACGACTACGAGATCGACGCGCAGGGCGAGCTGCTGGGGGCAGGCTCGCAAGACGGCGCGTTCGTGGGCGGTCGGGAGCTCGCCGAGCGCCTCGGCGCCAGCGAGGTCACCCGCAACTGCTTCGCCCGGCAGTTCGTCCGCTTCGCCCTCGGACGAACCCCGAGCGCGGACGAGTCGCTCGCGATCGCGGCCCTCGTCCCGTCGCCAGAGGCCGGCGAACTAGACGTGCAGCGCTTGCTGCTCGACTTCATCAGCTCTCCGATGTTCCAGTCCCGCGCGAAGCGGTAGCGCCGAGGTGACCCATGTCCCTGTCTCACATCCATCGACGACGATTCCTACTCAACGCCGGGTTGCTGGCGGTCGCGGCTCCCTTCGTTCACCGCCTCACCGCTCACGCCGAGGAGCCGTCTGCGCGCCGGCTGGTGATGCTGTTCCACGGCAACGGCCACCGACGGGGTCAGTGGGCCACGCGGTACTCGGACGAGGACTTCGAACTCCACCGGATCGCGATGCCCCTGGAGCCGTTCCGCGATCGCATGATCCTGTTCTCGCGGCTGCATCACAACGTGATGTCGCGCTGCTCGTTTCCCACCACCAAGCACGGGCTCGGCTCCGGCATCGCCTTCACCGGGCGCCCGGTGGTGGGCAACGGGTGGCCCACCGGCGAGTCGGTCGATCAGTTCCTCGCGCAGCGGCTGGGTGACACGACCCCGCTGCGCTCGATCCAGCTCGGCGCGGGCGTCCACGACACCAACGTCTACGGTCGCGTCAGCTTCGGGCCGGGGGGGATGGCGCTAGCCCCCGAGCAGAACCCGGCCACCGCGTACGCCAACCTCTTCGCCCCGCTGCTCGGGGGCGGGAAGGACGGGCCGAGCCAGGAGGCTCGAGATCGCCTGCAGCGGCGGCTGAGCGTGCTGGACATGGTCGCAGATGACGTCTGCGCGCTCCGCTCGGAGCTCGGCGCCGACGATCGGATCCGGCTCGAGGCCCACTGCGACGGCATCCGCGAGATCGAGCAGGGGCTTTCGGGGTCGCTGGACGGGGCGCACTGCGAGCCCCTCGAGGGGCTCATCGACCAAGACTGGGGCAGCGGGAACTACGAGCAGGTCCTTCGTGACCACATCGCGCTGACCCGCCTGGCGCTGAGCTGCGACCTGACCCGCGTGGTCACCCTCCAGCTCGGGCAGGCGCACGGCGGGGTCACCGACGACTCGCTCGGGGTCTCCGGCGGGCACCATCACAACTCGCACTACGCGACGGCGGCGGGCTCGGACGAGCCCTACATCGAGATCAGCGAGTGGTACACCCAGCGCGTGGTCGAGCTGCTGACGGAGCTCGACGGGGTGAACGAGGAGGATGGCACCCTGCTGGACAACACCATGCTCATGTGGGGCAGCGACATCTCCGACGGAGAAGAGCACGGCGAGCACGACGTCCCGTGGGCGGTCTTCGGCGGGAAGAACCTCGGAATTCGGGGCGGGCGAATGCTCGACGCCGGCGAGCGCAACGTCAACGACCTGCTGGTCTCTGCCTGCCACGCGATGGGTCAGTCCGACGTGGAGAGCTTCGGAGAGCCCGATCTCTGCGCCGGGCCGCTGCCGCTGGGCTGACGATCCGCGGCCGGCCGTCGCGGCCCGGGGAAGAAAGCGCGCGGTGTCGCGGGGCTGGAATCTCAGCCGTCGGCGGGCATGGCCGCCGGCGGGGCGGAGGGCGGTGGCTTGCCGCCGCCGCCCTCACCCCCGTCGTCGCCCACCTGCACCAGCATGCCGAACATCAGCAGCGCGCACGCCTTGGCGACCGGCCCCGCGCACCCCTCGTGCTTCACCTCGGGCACCGCATCGGCCACGGGGTTCACCGTGACCGAGCCGTCCTCTCCAAAGGACATGGTGATGACCCCGCCGCCCATCGTCACCTTGCCGCCGCCCTCGACCAGCACCAGGCCCACCGGGCGACCGCTCGAGGTGACCGTGCCCTCGGGGCCGACCTCCAGCACCACCGTGCCTCCGGGTCCGGTGAGCTTGCCGTCGGCCGAGAGGACGGCCAGCGGCCGGCCCGAGATCGCGATCCCCCCGTCGGCGTGCAGTTCGAGCACCTCGTCGGGCTTCTTCACCTGGATGAGCTTGGCCGCGCCGAGGGTCAGCACCGGCGGTCCGTCGGCCTTCGTCGGCGCATCCTCGTCTTCACCCTCGACCTCGACCACGGACTCGACCGCGTCGGCCCGGGCCTGAGCCAGGGCTTTGGCCCGGGCCCTGGCTTCGGACTCGATGTCGGGCGTGGTCTTCGTCTTGGCGGCCTCGGCCTCGGCTTCGGCCTCGGCCTTTCGCAGGCTCTGGGTCCCCTCGCAGGCGAGCCCCGGGAGGGCGAGGGCGATCGCGAGGGCGGCGAGCGAGCGAGCGAGCGCGGGCATCGACCGGAACCATACCGTAAGTGCCCTCCCAACCGCGGGTAGCGAGGCCGGACCGAAGCGCTGGACCGAGGGCCGGTGATGTCGAGGTCGGCGCGCGCGACCTCGGCGTAGCGACGGAGACCACGCACCACACGCTTCTCGATCTCGTCGGCCATGAAGGTCCCGGCCCCGTTCTCGTGCTGAAGACTCAACATGACGGTATCGACGGCCTCGATCATACCCTGCCGGAAGAGCTGCACGTAGCCGGACGCCCCGAAATCCTTGTCGAGCTCGTCGTGGAAGCAGAAGCCGTCGAGGTTGAAGTGGTGGCCGTACCCACGGCTGCCGTCGTCGTAGAGGGGGAAGATCTGCCGTGAATCGGCAGCCGCTGGATGCTCGTCAACCTGGCGCGGCACCGGTACTGAGCGCCTCGGAGCGCTTCGGAGCGCTCGCGGAGCCGCGCTCGTCGAGCCGCCCGGGCCGGGCTCGTCTCCTGGTCGCGAGCGAGCCCGAGGAGCGCTCGATCTCGCGCGTTGACAGCCCGAGGGGCGCCCCCCGAGGATCCCGCGGTGCGAGCTTCATGGGGTCCGTCGTCGTGGTCCGTCCTCTTCCTCCTGCTCGGGGCTGGGTGCTCGGACCCGATGTCGTCGGACGGAGACGGTTCGAGCGGTGACGCCACGGGCGTCGACAGCGACGGCAGCGACGGCAGCGACGGCGACACGGGTGCGGACGACACCGGGGGCGCGGTGTGTGGCAACGGGGTGGTGGATCCCGGGGAGACCTGCGACGCGCAAGGAGAGTCTCCGCAGTGTGATGCCGACTGCACCGAGGTCGCCTGCGGCGACGCGACCGTCAATGTCGCGGCCGGAGAGGAGTGCGAGGGCGACGAGCTCGCCGGTGCCACGTGCGAGGGGCTGGGCTTCGACGGCGGCGTGCTGTCGTGTGAAGCCGGCTGCACCTACGACACCAGCGGATGCACGGCCCTGCCCGAGATTCCCCAGATGCAGCTCGAGATCGCGAGCATCAAGGTGTTCGGCTTCGACTGGGCGAGCGTGGCGGGAGCGGACTACTACCAGCTGCTCGAGAGTCGCTGGCCAGGGGATCCGTTCGTGCAGGTCGGCGAGGACGTCACCGGAGAGTCGCTCTCGATCGAGGTGCCGCTTCACCACCGAGCCGAGGCGAGCTACGTGCTGCGGGCATGCAACGACGCGGGGTGCACGGACTCGGCCCCGGTGCCGGTGACCGGAACGCTGGACGAGGCCATCGGATACTTCAAGGCCGCCAACCCCGGCTCGTCGGCCCAGTTCGGCATCGAGCTCGATCTCAGCGCCGAGGGTGGCCTGCTCGCCGTGGGGGCGCACTGGGAGGACAGCATGGCGACCGGCATCGACGGCGATCAGACCGACGAGTCGGCGTCGAGCTCGGGGGCCGTCTTCGTGTTCGGTCACGACGGACTGGGGGCGTGGTCGCAGCACGCGTACGTCAAGGCCTCCAACACGGACGCGGGCGACAACTTCGGCCGGAGCGTGGCGATCAGCGCCGATGGGAACACGCTTGCGGTGGGGGCGACCGGTGAGCGCAGCAATGCCGCGGGCGTCGACGGCGACCAGGCCAACGACGCCATGAACAACGCGGGAGCCGTCTATGTCTTCGCTCGGGATGGCGGGGGAGGATGGTCGCAGCAGGCGTACGTCAAGGCCTCCAACACCGGCGCGGAGGACTACTTCGGCAACAGTGTGGCGCTCTCCGCCGACGGCAGCACGCTCGCCGTCGGGGCGCCGAACGAGGACAGCAGCGCCGAGGGGATCGACGGGGATCAGGCAGACGCGGCCGCGGAGGAGTCCGGTGCCGTCTACGTCTTCACGCGCGACGGCGGGGGAGGGTGGTCGCAGCAGGCGTACGTCAAGGCCTCGAATCCTGGCGCGGACGACCGCTTCGGCGTCTCCCTGGGGCTTAGCGGCGACGGAGACACGCTCGCGGTCGGTGCGTACGGGGAGGACAGCAGCGCGGTGGGCATCGACGGAGACCAGGCCGACGACTCGATGTCGGACGCGGGCGCCGCCTATGTCTTCGTGCGCGATGGCGGGGGAGGATGGTCGCAGCAGGCGTACGTCAAGGCCTCGAACACGGGCATCTTCGACCGATTCGGCAACAGCCTGAGCCTGAGCGACGACGGCAGCACGCTGGCCGTGGGGGCCGTGAGCGAGCGCAGTGGTGCGACCGGCATCGACGGCGATCAGACCGACGATCGTGCCACCGGGGCGGGGGCGGTCTACGTCTTCATGCGCGATGGCATGGGGGCGTGGTCGCAGCACGCTTACGTCAAGGCCTCCAATACCGGCGCCGTGGATGCGTTCGGCAACGCGGTGGCGCTGAGCGGGGACGGCCACCACCTCGCGGTCTCCGCTCGACTCGAGGACAGCGAGGCGACGGGCGTGGGAGGGGCGCAAGAGGGGGGAATCACCAACTCGGGAGCCGTCTATGCGTTCGTGCTCGGCGACGACGGGGCGTGGACCCAGCGGGGATACGTCAAGGCCATCAACACCGGCAGCTACGACGCGTTCGGTGACGGCCTGGCGCTGAGCGAGGGGGGCGAGACCCTCGCCGTCAGCGCTCCGTCCGAGCAGAGCGCCGCGACGGGCATCGGCGGCGATCCGTTCCCCGACGATGCCTTCGCCGCGGGGGCGGCCTACGTGTATTGAGCCGCTGGGCGGGCGGGGCCGCGCCGGAGGAGGGCGAGGCTTCGCCGATGCCCGGACGCGGGACGCGGGGGCGAACCAGGACGACCGATCCGGTGTCGAAGCGACTAGGAAGCACAAGCGAGGAATTCAGAGGGGTGTCGATGTACGCAACCCTGCACGCTGACCCCGATGCTCGGCCAGCCGGAGGTCAGTGCTCCGTTCGGGAAGCTTGCCGCAACTCGAGGCGAGCGCCTCCGTCCCACGTTGGACCTGCGCGGTCCGCAGCTTGACGGATCTCGTGGCTATCGGCGAAACGACACCGCAGCGGGGCGGGCATCTGCGCAGTGATGCGGGTCGGAGACCCGGAGGCGAGCCCCATTGCAGCACACCGCCGGCGGACCGGTCGGCGGTTCGAGAGCGGGGCGGGCCCGGAGGCGGCTCATGGACGGGGGAGGTCGGGGAGTCGCTGCGTACGGTGGCGATCAGAAGCACAGCGCCTCCATCCAGCCTGGGGAGTCGATGTTCCGGACGAACCGGGCGACGTAGTGGCCGGGCTCGAGGTCGAGCCACCGTCCATCGACTCCGCTCACGGCGGGCACGATCCATTCTTCGTAGAACCCCGGGCAGCCGATGTCGCAGCGCATCAGCTCGATCCGGCTCACCGAGGGAGCCTCGGCCTGCTCCAGGAAGCAGCCCGAGGTCTCCACTACGTCGAACGCGACCCACTGCCACATCTCGTGCGGCTGCTCCGCGGCGATCGAGAGCCCGCGGGCATCGGAGCCGATGGTCACGTCGTCGGAGCAGTCGAGCGTGAGGCGGATGTCGATGTCGAGGTCTCGGCTCGTGTCGATGGTCCCGAGGGATGGTAGGGCGGTGCACGCCCAGACCGCCTCGGAGTAGACCTTGGAGTGGCACTCGGGGTACTCGGCGTAGGCTGCGGTGATGCCGTCGATGTCCTTGCCGAACACGGAGACGAACGCGCTCTCGAGCTGCTGCTCGGTCGCGTCGAGCTCCGTCATGGCGATGACGTCGAAGACCGAGGTCGTGCCGTACTCCGCGAGCAAGTAGGAGACGAAGTGCCCTGCTCGGCCGTAGTGACGGTGGTCGAACGGCTCTGACGAGTTCCTCAGCATCTCCGTGATATCGCCAGCGAATGGTAGATCCCTCGGAATGGCCGGATCCCACGCCTCGGCGATGCCTTCCGCGAGGACCCTGTCGCCATAGCCTACGGGGTCGTGAAGAACGGCATGGACCAGCTCGTGCTCGAGCGGGGCCGACCGTCCGAACGCAACATTGCCGCGCGAGCAACCCCACGAAGTACCTGCGCACAACTCGGAGCTCCAGCCCTCTGGTGCGAGGTAGTAGACGGCACGCTCCTCGGGGTCGGCCTGGGCGCGGTCTTGGATGATGCCCACGAACTCGTCCAGGTAGGGCAGCGTGCCGCCACACAGGCGGGGAACCTCCCCGATCTCACCGTAGTCGAGGTGATCCCCGCTCCACGTGATCGGCGGGAGTGGCATCGGTTCCTCGCAACCCGCCAAGCCCCCCAGGGCGGGCAAGATGGCGAGCAGCCTCACTGCACGAAGGACCAGCGGGTCTGGCTGATGGTGAGATCCCATGCTTCGCCTCCAGCGTCGATGTATCCGATCGAGAACGGCAACACGTACCATCCCGAATCGCTCTCTCGGAGCGAGATCGTCGAGGTATTCGTGGCACGTAGGCTCGCACCACTTCCAGCCCCCTTTGCCCCCACGACGAATCGTGCACGGCCTGCCTCGATTTCGTAGAGACCGTGGCGGGGGGAGACCCCGGTCACTCCCCGTTCGAGCGCGATGTTGTAGGAGTCCACCGTCATCGTGGTCGATCCGTTGCCGACCTCTGCGGGCGCGGCTCCATATAGCCACAGCCCGGTCAAATCCCACGTGCCGTCCATCCAGTCCTGGAAGCGGGCGTTGGAACACTTGCCAGGCCCGCATCCCGTCTCGAGGGAGCGCAAGCTTCCGTAGCCGCTGATGGGCTCACCGCCGAGCTCCGGTCCCGCCAGCATTCCCACCCCATCCTCGAGTATCATCTTGATCTCGCCCGGATCTTCGGGCTCGACCTCGAGGAAGCTCACCCCTTCGTTGAAGTCCTTGGGGCCAGTGCACTCGAGCGCGGTGCCGTCGTTCGGAATGTAGAGATCGACGATCTCGGCAGAGCTGAGCGTGATGAAGGCGTCGGTGATGTCAGGCCAATCATCGTTGTTGGGGATGTGCCACGTGGTCTCCAGCATGTCCGTGACGTCGACGGGATCACAGGTGTCTTGGTGGGGAAGGCCCCAGATGCCGGTATCTTTGATGAAGGCTTCGTGGCACTTCTCTTGATTCTCGTTCACCCAGTTTGCGAGGGCAAAGATCTGGCTCGTCCCCACCGCTGCCATCTCGCCTGCAGCATTGAGCCGGTGAACCAATGAGATGCACATTGTCTGCACGAGATCCAAGGTGCAGGCATACTCGTATCCGTCGGCACAAAAACTGTGAATCGCAGGATCGAACGGATCACAGCACGCCATGACGAGAGGTTCCGAGTAGCTGTCCTGATCATAGTCGAACCCAAAGATCTCCGTCTCCTGCTCCATGCCTCCTGCTGCACCAAAGATCACGGTCACGTTGCCCTTGCACTGGTGAGCGAACCGGGACTCCGTAGTCGATTCCAGGAAGAGGCAAGCATCTCTAGAAGGGGCCGACCCCGTCGAGTCCAAGGCGTCATCTTCGCCCGCCCGCGCCGGATGCCGAGCTGACTCCCGTGACGTCCCCACCCCCGAATCCTTCGGTGGGGTTTACGTCTGGTGGCGCCGGAACAGCGGGTTCGCCACAACCCGCGGCAACGCCAACGACCAACGAGATCCTGCGCGGGAGCGATGCTCGGGCAACGAGAGAGGAGGGCTTGGGGGCCACATCGTCGAGGCTATCCCTCCGCGTCCGTCCTCGTCCAACCAAACCATCCAAATCGCCAGGCCCGACGGACCGACTTCCACGGAGGAGATGGAATCGTCGGGACGGCGGGCCGAGCGGACACCATGCACCGCCCCGTGGTCGCCCCGCCCCGCGATCGACTGGTCCTCCGTGCTCATCGCCCGACGACCTCACGCCACGGCCGTCTGGCCGCATGCGTGGCTTCGCACCCTCGGGTATGCTTCACTCCGCGCGGCCTGCTGCCGCGTCGGATCCATCATGTCATCCGCCGGCGCATCGGTCTGCACGTTGCCGCCTGGAATCCCAGACGGACGCCCGAGGACGTCAGCGGCTCGCGC
>JGI12210J13797_10588932_pt1 | contig 11282 bp, 6 predicted proteins | sample ElkSlonscriptome_3_FD_13797 | JGI IMG/M metagenome (IMG submission 13797) | reverse complement strand
CTAACCTATCTGCGCATTGCTATACTCCTTTTTTTGTGAAACGGATAAATCCGTGTTATCACAGAGTCAAGGGTGCTGGCTTACGTATGTGTTGGATACCGCCAATGGGTATTCATAACAAAATTTCAAGAGTTCTACCGTTTTTCTCCAACACAATGGACGTTCATAAAGCACTGCACCTCGTTGACCAATTGGTCTTTGAGAAAACTGGACAGTATCTAAGCGATCTAGAACGCCGAGTCTTCATCGGATCGTGGAATGGTCAGACCTACGAAAAAATTTATCCTGAAAATCCTGAATATGTTGAAAAGACGGTTGGTTATCGTCTTTGGCAAAAACTTTCAGATGTTTTAGGCGAAAAGGTTACAAAAAAGCGGCTTCGAGGAGCAGTCGAACGGTTAATGCTGCGTCAGGAGCAATCTCAGTCCAATGTACTTATTAGCTATCGAGGACAGGGCGTTGATCGAGAGGTAGCTCTCAAGCTTAAGTCTTTGTTGCAAGACGTTGACTACGCAACTGTTGTTAGTAATCTGGACGAAATTTTGCCGTCGCCACGGCGAGCCAACGCAGTTAATCAAACGAAAATTGACTTTGAACTCAAACGCTGTCAGGGATTTGTTCTTGTCCTCTCTTCTAAGAGTGCAGTGAGTGAAATGTTGCTAGAGCAGCTGAAGCGTTTGTACGAATGGCGAGGCAACCCCGATGAAACGATGCCTTGGTTGTTAGCTATTTCGGTCGATCCTTTTGAAACGTTGCCGCTGAGTCATGACTTCCGTCACTATTTAGAAGACTTTACTATTCAAGCCCGGTCTTCCCTCTCTGATCCTCAGGTCATAGTGGAGTGGTTCCAGAGTCATTTGCAGAGTGTGGGTACTGACGCTGATGTGTCTTTGAAGTCGGCGTTACCTCAGCCAACTATCGTCGGATCCTCTTCTCATTCATCAGTGTCAGGATCAAAGTTTCCGATGCCAACCGCAGAGCCAGAAATTCCCCAGGGACAGGTTCGTCTGGCTTCAGCATTCTATATCGAACGACCTCCTTATGAGTCTCAATGCCATGAGGCGATCGCCCGTCCGGGGGCACTCATCCGTCTTAAAGCTCCACGACAAATGGGTAAAACTTCCTTGATGGCGCGGATTCTCAATCAGGCGGCAGAACGAGGCTATAAGGCCATTCCCATTAGTTTTCAACATGCGGATCGAGCTGTTTTTCAAGACCTGGGTAGTTTACTGCAATGGTTTTGTACAAAAGTTGCTTTTAAGCTTCATATTGCTCCCCAAATTGAAGAACACTGGGTGGATATCTATGGCAGCAAAGACAACTGTACAGCCTACTTTGAAAACTACATTTTGCCAGAGATCAAAAGTCCACTCGTCTTAGGTTTGGATGAGGTTGATGCAGTTTTTCAACATCCAAAAATTGCCGATGACTTCTTCGGTCTACTCCGAGCTTGGTATGAAGAAGCAAGTTACGGAAGCGATGACAGCAAATTATGGGAGCGACTGCGCCTGGTCGTTGTCCATTCTACTGAAGTTTATCTTCCTTTAGATGTCAATCAATCTCCGTTTAACGTAGGGCTCCCTATTGAGTTACCTGCTTTTACTCAAGCTCAAGTAAGCGATCTGACAAAACGCCAGGGGCTAGAGTGGACAACGCAGCAAGTCGAAACGTTGATGACACTTGTTGGAGGGCATCCTTATTTGGTTCGTTTGGCTCTTTATCACGTTGCTCATCGTCATCTGACCCTTGAGGATCTGTGCCAAACTGCTCCAACCGAAGCAGGCATTTATGGAGATCATCTCCGACGGCACCTTTGGCATCTGGAACAGCATCCAGACTTAGCTCTGGCTTATCAGGTCATTCTCAAAGCGTCCGAGCCAACTTCACTTGATTCAGAACGGATGTTTAAGCTTCATAGTTTGGGGCTGGTTCATTTGCGAGGCAACGGCGCAATTCCAAGTTTCGAACTGTATCGTCAGTATTTTGGCGATCGCCTCTAACCTCTACTCCTACCTCGAATTTTAAATTTGCCATCACTCGCCCCCACTTACGATGCCAAACTTAGCTCACAGCGACTACCGATATAAAGTTGGCGGCCACTTATCTCTAGATGCGCCTAGCTATGTGGTTCGTCAAGCCGATCAGAAACTCTATAAAGCCTTGAAAGCAGGAGAATTTTGCTATGTTTTGAATTCTCGACAGATGGGCAAAACCAGCTTACGTGTACGGACGATGGCTCAACTTGGAAAAGAAGGTATCCGATGTGCGGCTATTGATCTGACTAAAATTGGCAGTCAAGATATCACTCGTGACCAGTGGTATGCCGGCGTCATGCGACGACTGGTTTTCAGTTTCAACCTTTCACTTGACTTAGGAAGCTGGCTTCAAGAGCATCACTTTTTATCGCCAGTCAATCGGCTCTGTGAGTTGATTGAAGACATTCTTTTGAAAGAGGTGCGATCGCCCATCGTCATCTTTATCGACGAAATTGATGCAGTTCGGAGTCTTCCCTTTGGCTTGGATGATTTTTTTATGTTCATCCGAGCCTGTGACGAGTATGAGCGGCTCACGTTTGCACTTCTGGGTGTGGCAACTCCGGCAGAACTGATGCAGGAACCCGACAGCACGCCTTTCAATGTAGGTCATCCTGTTGATTTGCACGGTTTTCAACAACACGAAGCTCACTCATTGGCGCTTGGGCTTACAGGCAGCGTGCCCGACCCAGAAGCGGCTTTAGCCACGATTCTCGACTGGACAGGAGGCCAACCTTTTCTAACCCAAAAGCTCTGTCAGCTCGTGACTCGCTATCCCAATACGTCGCCCACCCTCGGTACCGCAACCTGGATTGACCAGCTCGTGCAAGACCGGATTATTGATAACTGGGAAGCGCAAGATGAACCGCCCCACTTGAAAGTAATTCGCGATCGCCTACTTTATGCCCCGGAACGTGCAGGGCGAATGCTGAAGCTGTACCAAAAGAGCTTAGAGCAAAACTCTGTAATGGCGCTCAATCTCGACGAACATATCCAACTGCAAATGGCAGGACTTGTCGTCAAACGCGATAGCCGACTACATGTTTATAACCGTATTTACGCAGCAGTCTTTAACCCAGGCTGGATTCGGAACGCTCTTACGGGTCTGCGGTCAGATTTTATGCAGATTGTGGAACGCCAAGAAAAAAAGCTCTTATCTATGCTGAACCTGATGGAAGGGCAGGGCTTTGACTACATTCTCAATGAGATTTTGAGCGAAATTGTCAGCAAATTGGGTGAAATGCTCAGTGTTGATCGCGTCTCTATCTTTTTTGTAGACCGAGAGAACAATGATCTGTGGTCGATCCTTGCGAGAAACGGAGATCGGAGTCATCCTCCAGAGATTCGTATCCTCAGCAATGCAGAAGCGAAAGGCTACATGACAGAGTTCAATCAGTGGCGCTACGATCCGACAAAAGCAGGAGAGAGCAATATTGCCGAGGACGATTATCCGGTTCATGATGAACTGTTTTTGCCGCTGGCCGATCACAACGAAGTCCCAATCGCATTTGTCCATCTTGCCAACAAAATTCAGCCCTCCTTTCCTCCCGAAACGCCTCTCTCAAAAAAGCTGAATCGTCAGGGATTTACCTTTGCTGATGAGCAGCATTTTCGAGAATACGCTGACCCGATTCGTCGAGTGTTGGAGCGATGTCAATATTGCTATCAGATGACCCAGCGACTGCAGGTATCGGAGGCCCTAAACGAAGCCGCCAGTACCCTTTCTCAAAGCGTGCTGGACTCTGATCAAATCATTCATCGCGTGATGGAGTCGGCGAAAAAGCTGATGAACGCCGATCGCAGTAGTCTCTGGCTCCTGAGTGAAGACAAAAGCTATCTGTGGAGTAAACTGCCAAACGACCACGGCGAAATGCAACTGTGGAAAGTGAAAGTGGGTCAGGGGTATGCGGGACGGGTAGCTGAGACTCAGCAATCAATCAATATCCCTTTCGATTTATACGATCATCCTGGTTCTGCTACATCTCGTGAAACTGATCAGCGGACAGGCTACCGTACCTGTAGCTTGCTCTGCATGCCTATTTTTAACCCTGAAGGAGAATTGCTAGGAGTGACCCAGTTGGTCAACAAAAAAAGGTTGGGCAGTTTTCCGGCTTATGACCCGACTCAGTGGCCTCAAGCTCCAAAGTGCTTTATGGCTAGCTTTGACGGAGAGAGCCAGCGCCATATGGAAATCTTTAACACTCAAGTGGGAGTAGCGCTTCAAAATGCTCGTCAGTTTGAGGCGCTTAGAGCGAAGGTGCCAAACCCACATCAAACAGTAGTCAGTCAAACTTTTGCCTTGCTGAGGCAAGTCATGGATACTCAGGGATTTGATGAAGTTCTAAACGTCACATTGCGCTCCATTACTCTGAAATTAGGACGATCGGTCGGCGCTGATCGAACATCGATCTTTTTGCTCGACGAAGAACGGGAAGAGTTTTGGTCGATCATTGCAGAGTCTGATGACGATGATGATGCTTTAGAAATTCGCGTGCCTTCTAGCCATGGAATTGTGCAGGAAGTAGCAACCTGCCAAAGCATTGTGAATATTCCCTACGATTTTTACGACGATCCTCGTTCGGCGATCGCCAAACAGCAGGATCGAAAAAACTATTATCGAACCTACACGCTGCTAGCGATTCCTATGGTCAATCCTCGACGTAGGTTAGTCGCTGTTGTTCAACTATTAAACAAGCTGAAACCCAACCACGACCCCGAGAGACCTCTCGCAGAACGAATTGATCAGGCAGGGTTTAGCGATGACGACATTGCCAAAATCGAAGGTGATGCAGTCGCCATTCAGATGATTTTGGAAAGCTTTTGTTCTTATCACAAGACCGCGCGGGGGCAGCGAGTTGCCGCTTCACTAATGGCTGCAACGCGATCGCTAGAACGAACCAGTGCTGACCCAACAGAACTGCTGTTACGAGTGATCGGCGCGGCGAAAGACTTACTGGCTGCCGATCGAGGCACGTTGTGGCTACTCGACTCTGACCGTCGCGAACTTTGGACTCGCGTATCGACTCAATCTGGACAGCTACAAGAACATCGAGTCAAAATGGGTCAAGGTTTTACGGGACGAGTGGCTGAAACGGGTGAAACCCTGAATATTCCCTTTGATGTTTATAAGCATCCCGACGCGGAGATCGCCAAAGCCGCCGACCGAGTCAACGGCTATCGCACCTGTAGTTTGCTGTGTATGCCCATTCTCAATCTCGATGGAGAACTGATTGGAGTCACCCAGCTGATCAACAAGAAGCGATCGCTAGAACGGAGTCATGCTGCTTTATCAAGCCAAGACGAGGTTCCTTACATCTTCCGCACGAGCTTTGATGAGAGCGATCGCAAATGCCTTCAAATTTTTAACACTCAGGTTGGCGTTATTATCCAAAAGGCCGAGCTTCTAGCTGCTGTCGGAAGCCGATCCAACCCTGGATAATGTTAGCGTCAGGAGACCAACCAGTCTTTTAGTGTTGCTGCAAGTTTAGAGATATAGCGCTACGCGCTGATATAAAACCAATAGTTGATGGAGAAGCCGCGCACCGCGCGGCTTCTCCATCAATATCTGTCCTAACCTATCTGCGCATTGCTATAGCTCAAAAAGTTGTCATCGTTGCTTTTAGTCTTGGAAATGTACATTTAACTTGCGAAGTAATGCGCTTATGTTGTGTGGAAGATAGCCTGTGGCTTGCGGTGGTCTATCGTGATAAGCGACTTGGAGCTGAATTAGCCTTTTCAAAAAGGTACGACCTCCACAGTTTTTCAGCTCTGTTGCAATAGCTATAAGAATGCGATCGCCATCTACATCATCTGTGCCGGGACGCACCAGAGCATGAGTGTGCCACAAAGTTAGTTTTTCCTGATCCGAAACATTTCCTTGCAATAGTCTCAGCAAATCTTGTACAGCTTGGTCAACTAGAGCTTCCGTTCCTTGTTCTAGAATAAGAGGCGGTAGACTAAACATCGGTTCATTTTCTACGAAAGACTTGGAGACGAGCGATCGCCCTTCCAACTGCATCAGTCCCTCAATTACCTGCATCGGATTGGGCGTTGGCATTAGATGAGTCTGTAAACGACTGAGGGCAATTGGCTCTTTCCAAATAGCGAGCCAGTAGAGAATATCGCGCTCTAGAGGAGTGAGTTGTCCCAAAAGTTGTCGGAGTAAGGTGCGGAGGCGATCGCCCACAAATAGTTCGTTTTGACGTAGAAATGCTTTCACATCTCCGCCGAACATCGACTGAATCACTGGAACGGCAAGCTGCATTGCCAAAGGATTGCTTCCGTAGCGCCGAACCAGGGCAATTTTCTCCGGCTCATTTCCCGCAATTTCCCACCCGTTCAAAAGCTGAAGTGCATCATGGCGGTTGAGACCATTGAGCTGGAGAGTGACGAAGTTCGATGCGGTAGCTGTGTCGAGGGGCAGGGGGGGACGGCTCGTCACGAGAATGCAGCTCTGATGGGACATTCCGATCAATGGATTGAGGAGTGTCTGAAGTGAGAGTGAATCGTCGGACATGTCGTTCTGGAGTAAGTTGTCTAAGCCATCTAGCACAATCAGATAGCGACGCTGTTTCAGGAGTCTGACAAGCTGAGGCACACGCTTCGGAAACGCTGGGACTGGAGTTTCTAAAGCTGCAAGCAAGCTTTCGACGAGGTCACTCGGGGATGGGTAATAGAGGAGCGATCGCCAAATTACTCCCTCAAACTGGGTCTGTACCCGATCGGCGAAAGCTAATGTCAACGCTGTTTTCCCAATTCCTGGCAACCCAGTGATAGAGATAAAACGACAGCGATCGCGCAGCACTAACCCTGTAAGCTGCTTCAGTTCGGGCGATCGCCCACAAAATAGAGAGAGGTCAGGAGCTTCGTCCCAGTCGGCAATAGCGAGTTTGGCAGTGGTGACTGGAGAGGAAACACCTGCTTCTGATACCTGTTGCCAGTTGGTAATACCGACTGCGTTACAGATAGCGATAAATGATTCTTTCTGAATGTTTTCGCCACGCCAAAACCGTCGTAGGGTCGCTCGCGACGTATGGGCCTCTTGCCACCAGCGGGCAGTGCTGGTCTTTGTCCAACCGCGTCGTTGTCGGGCTTGATTGGCGATCGCCAACCCTTGTTTGGATGCGCTCAGCGTATCAGCCATGATGAAGTCACGGTTCAGGATTCTAGATAAAGCCTACCCAAACCATAAGAATATGTTCGTCAGGGAAATCGTCAATCTCAATCATGCAGTGGGCGATCGCGCCTTCCCATTTCGGGTCAAATCCTCTTTTGATCCCGGCTTACAAGAGAGTGGATGAACGATTTACGACAAACCAGTTGAGAAGACTAACCCCCAACATGAAATACAGCGCTAAACGAAACCAGAGGGGATGTTTGGGCAATGATTGAGAAAACAGTCGTTGAGACACCGAGCCACGAGAATCAGGAGTAGGAACCATAAAATAGCTCTGTAGAGACGTTTCTTGAGTCTACTGCAACAACGCTGTTCTGAAGATGAACTCCATGTCTGATGCCACACCCTTTATCAATCCGACGTCAACATCGTTATCTGCGAATCTTCCCTTTCCGATGAGGGTCGTAGGACTAATCCCTGCAGGCGGCACCGGAAGCCGGATTTCGCCGTTGCCGGGTAGCAAAGAGCTTTTTCCTGTTGGATTTCAGACCTTGGGCGATCGCTCTGGTTTGCGCCCCAAGGTCGTGAGCCACTATCTGATAGAGAAAATGGCGCAGGCCGGAATGACTGAGGCGTTTGTCATTCTGCGTCCTGGAAAGTGGGACATACCTGAATATTTTGGCGACGGAGCGGGAGTGGGACTCCATCTTGCCTACCTGACGATTCATGTGCCATATGGGGTTCCGTTCAGCCTGCATCAGGCTTACCCATTTTTGCGCGATGTAGCTGTGGCGATCGGTTTTCCAGATATTCTCTTTACTCCTAACGATGCCTACAGTCGTTTGCTAAAGCGGCTATTTGCAGGACAATCGGACGTTGTATTGGGTCTATTTCCAACCGATCAGCCTGAAAAAGTAGGCGTTGTGGAATATGACGCAAGGGGAAATGTTTCAGCCATTTTGGAGAAGTCAACCCGAACCGACCTCCTTTACATGTGGGCGATCGCCGTTTGGAAGCCGAGCTTTACTCATTTCCTCCACAAGTTTGTGCAGACTCGCCTGGATGCCGTGTTGGGCGATCGCATTCCCCAATGGCTCACGTCCCTACCTGAGATGACAGAAATTCCCATCGGTGATGTGATTCAAGCGGCGATCGACGAGGGGTTTCACGTTGAAGCAGAAGTTTTCGAAGAAGGCTCCTATCTTGATATTGGTACTCCTGAAAATTTAGTTCAGGCTGTTCGTTCAGGGTGGTAGTGATAAAGCTGCTTGGGTTTACTGTCCCGATAGCACTTCGCTTTGAGTCGTAAACACGAATGACCCTTCATCCCCTTCGTTGACGACCTCTGTTCCCAAAACAAAAGGTAAATGTCTCAACCCGGCTGTGGATAATTTGAGTCCACTCCCTAGCGATATGCTCATCAGCCTATCCAGTGCAGGCGTTGCACAGCATGGAATGATGTGGAAAGATTCAACTCATGGATGACCTGCTGTAGGGGCATCGCATTGCGATGCCCCTACCAAAATCATTCTTCGAATGTGCAACGCCCCAGTGCAAATCTAAAATCGATAGCCATCCTCTGTTGAAAATCCTGCCACGAATCCTAGCGGTTTTGCACACAACTCGTACTAGTGGAGGAGCGATCGCTCAACTCACTCGTTCAGCGCCAGTGTGGTTGACCCGCTATTCGCTGTGAAAAGCCTTTTGACAGTTTTGGGACGATCGATCGCCCAGCGGCTTACTTCGCCTTGGTTTTGCTGCCTGTTTAGATTAACTGCGCCTACCGGGTAAAAAATTGGCGTTGCGAAATTGACGAATGATATAGAACTTACCAACCCACCAATTGCCCGCTGTACGGGCATGGCATTGCCATGCCCCTCCGACAATCATTCGCCAGTTGGCAATCTCAAAAAATTTATCCATGAGACTTTGAAAAGAGCGGCAATGGCCATCGCAGAGCTGTGTCATTTAGAAGGTTTCATTCACCGTTGCTGCACTTGAAGCCGTTGCTGAACCGGCAGCCAACGAGTCCGAAAGACGCTCGTGTTTGACGATAGCCACAGCCTGACGCAGAGCTGTGGTTCGATCGACTAATAGATTTTGAGAATCGATGCGGGCTAAGATACCCATCTTTTCAAAGCGGCGCTTGATTTGCCCCGTTGCCCCGACCAAGAAGACCTCGCGTCCTTTGTCAATCGCTTCAATGATTGCATTCTCAATGGCTAGAGATGAAGTTACTCCCATATGAGGAACATCGCTGAGGTCAAGAACGATCGCATCACAGTGATGAATTGCGTTGTGTTCGCGGTTGATTGCTTTAGCAACGCCGAAGATCATCGGGCCACTGAGATGGAACAAGAGCACCTTCCCGTCAGCTTCCTCAAGAAGCTGCTTCTCTTCTGCATTGAGTTCAACAACATCATCAGCATCGGTCACAGCTTTAACATTCTGAGAGCGAAGCTGACTGAGGCGATCGATGGTGAGAATGTTGGCAACAAAGACTCCGATGCCAACCGCTGCGATTAAATCAACAAAGACAGTCAGAACAATCACCGCATACATGATCAGCGCTCCTTTCCAGGAGATCTGATGGGCACGCTTGAGGAAGCTCCAGTCAATGATATCGATACCGACTTTCAGGGCAATTCCCGCTAATACAGCCATTGGAATGACTTCGGTCAGGCTACCTGCCCCCATCACCACAACGAACAGAATTAAAGCACGAGACAAACCTGACAAAGCCGTACGACCTCCGGTTTGGATGTTTACCACTGTTCCCATCGTGGCTCCAGCTCCAGGCAGACCGCCAAACATACCAGAGAACAGGTTGCCTAGACCTTGACCAATGAGTTCTTTGTTAGAGTTGTGTTCGGTGCGAGTCAAGCTGTCGGCCACCATCGAAGTCAATAGCGCATCAATGCAGCCCAGCATTCCTAAAACAGCCGCATCAACAAACATCTTTTGGAGTTGTTCAGGGCTAAACATCGGGATCTGAATTTGAGGAAAACCCATAGGGATTTCACCGATGCGCCGAATGCTTTCCATATCAGGAAAAATGAGTAGCGCGATGATGGTACCTGCGACCAAAGCAATCAGCTGAGGTGGAACGAATCGTTTAACTTTAGAGGGCGTAAACCATAGGATTGCAACAGTCAGGACAGCTAACCCTGTCTCTCCCGGATTGATGCTGGTGAGAAGCTCAGGCAAGCTGCCCAAGGTTCCTAATACGCCTCCCTTTGGACTTGATTGACCCAAAAACGGCGCAGTCTGGAGAATAATCAGGATAATCCCAATCCCTGACATAAATCCAGAAATGACCGTGTAGGGCATCAAGGTCACATAGCGCCCTAAACGTAAACTTCCTAGAATAATTTGAAAAATACCGGCCATCATGACCACGGTAAAGGCCATTGCCAAACCGTTTTCAGGATTGGTAGCCGTTAAATTTGCAATGACAGCCGTCATAACAACCGTCATTGGACCCGTCGGTTCTGAAATTAGAGTCGGAGTGCCACCAAAGAGTGATGCGAAGAAGCCGACCAAAACAGCTCCCCAGAGACCAGCTGAGGCACCAGCCCCTGAGGCAACTCCAAAGGCAAGCGCCATCGGTAAAGCGATAACTGCTGCGGTGACGCCTCCAAAGATGTCGCCTTGCAAGTTGTTAAAATTTATCCGATTTGTTAGCTGCATACTCAAGCTAGTGGTAGGAATCTAAAGATAGATAATTATCTATGAATATTATGTTTCAATAGGCTCAACACTATACACCAGAGCATAGCATTGTATGTTCACGGAAAAAAACTGTGTTGAGACTCTATGTTTTCTTGTCTGATGCCTAAGTTTACCTTATGGTCAGACGCCTTTAGAAATCAGAGTAATTGACACATATTTCAACTTTTCATGAGTCTTACTCGTCAAACAACACTGCAAAAGCTGTTGATTTTGAACTTTTGCAATGCTGACAATCGATTCACCAATCATTGGAGATTGCTATATAGGTTTTCCAAATGTTAGATCGGTTTAAGAGGATGTTTGAGAAGTCGTCAATGCTACTTCAGATCCCCCCTAGCCCCCCTTGAAAAAGGGGGAACCGGAATCAAAGTCCCCCTTCTCAAGGGGGATTTAGGGGGATC
>JGI12210J13797_10467622_pt1 | contig 11287 bp, 7 predicted proteins | sample ElkSlonscriptome_3_FD_13797 | JGI IMG/M metagenome (IMG submission 13797) | reverse complement strand
CGCGATCGCCCATTCCCAGCCGAGAAGTCAGCATCGGAGAGAGCGAAGCGTCGCGCGCGTGCGCGATCGCCTAAGGCGATTGCCGGAGACTTTATAGACCAGGTGACGCCGGAGTGACGCTCGCCCTCAAGGAGGGCTGGCCCATTCATCGCGTCTCATCCGCCGACACGCAGGCCACCGGCACGCGCGCTGCCTCAGGGGTGAAGAACAGCGACAGCAGCGCCATGCCCAAGAGCGACGGATTGATCAGGCGCAGGGCCGCTTCATTGCTTGATCGCCGGCTCGCGCGCCCAGTGGCGCAGCTTCCGACAGGCAACGACAAAGCGCGCGGCAACTCCCGGTTCGGTGATCTCGATAAACCCGTCGTCCAGCTCGCGAGCCACTCCAGCCTTCTCCAGCAACGGCATCGCGGCGGGATCGTAGGCGATGAACTTCAGGTGCGCGAACGCGTCGGCGACGAAATCGCGCGCGGTCGGCTCCGCCTTCAGCATATCCGCCCCTTCCGCCGACACCATTAGGGCGACCGCATCGAACATCACCGACGGGCCGCCGTCGATCTTCTCATCGGCCTGCATCCAACGGCCGTCGCTCAGTTCGACGCCGCCGACGGCGGGCGCGACCAAGGCGGTCATTGCGCCCTCTTCCTTCACCGCGGCCAGCAATGCATCGAGCCGCTCCGCGTCGACACCGTCGGTTACCAACACGCCGACCTTACGCCCCTTGAATGTCGAAGGCCCGTTGCGAAGGAGGCTGAGCGCTGGCGATTCAGGCAGCCCATCTTGGGTCGGCTTGGCCGCCTCGGCCGCTTGCGGCATGTCCTTCAGGCGCAGGCCATCCGCGACCTGCTGCGCCAGATCCTGGTCGACGTTGCATAGATGCGACACGACCCGCGCGCGGATCGCCTCGGTTTGCACCTTACTGAGCTCGAACTTGAAGGCGGCGGCGATGTGCCGTTGCTCGATCTCGGTTTGGCTCAGATAGAACTGCCGTGCCTGGCTGTAGTGATCGGCGAACGATTCTGCACGCACCCGCCGCTTGTGACCGTCCTCCGCGGTTGGGTGTGAGCGGAAGCCCTGCTCGGGAGACTCGCGAGGACCCGCGTCGTCGCCACCCCAAGAGTTCGGCTCGTAATTGGCCCGGCCGTGCTGCCGGTTGAAGGCCATGTGGCCATCTTGCTGAAAGTGATGGAAGGGGCACTTCGGCGCGTTCACCGGCAACTGCGAGAAGTTGGGGCCACCAAGACGCTTGACCTGGGTGTCGAGATAGGAAAAGTTCCGCCCTTGCAACAACGGGTCGTTGGTGAAGTCGATACCGGGCACGATGTTCTGGGTGCAGAACGCCACTTGTTCGGTCTCAGCAAAGAAATTGTCCACCGGCCGATCCAACACCAGCCGACCGACGCGGCGAATCGGCACCTCCTCTTCTGGAATCAGCTTGGTCGGGTCCAGGACATCGAACGCGAAGCGATCGGCAAAGTCGTCATCAAACAACTGCAGACCGAGTTCCCACTCGGGGTAGTCTCCGGCCTCCAGTGCATTCCAAAGATCACGACGATGAAAGTCCGGATCCGCACCATTCAGCTTCAATGCCTCATTCCAGACCAGTGACTGCAGCCCCTGCTTCGGCTTCCAATGAAACTTCACATAGGTCGACTTGCCCTCGGCGTTGACCAGCCTGAAGGTGTGCACCCCAAAGCCTTCCATGAACCGAAAAGAACGCGGAATCGTCCGATCGGACATGATCCATAACGCCATATTCATGCTTTCCGGGTTCAACGAGATGAAATCCCAGAAGTTGTCGTGCGCTGTCTGCGCCTGCGGAAAACCCCGGTCCGGCGCCTCTTTGGCGGCGTGAATGATGTCCGGAAACTTGATCGCGTCCTGGATAAAGAACACAGGGATGTTGTTTCCGACCAGGTCCCAGTTGCCCTCGCGCGTGTAGAGCTTGACGGCAAAGCCGCGCACGTCCCGTGCGAGGTCTGCCGAGCCCTTGTTGCCCGCCACGGTCGAGAAGCGCACGAACGCCGGGGTCTTCTCGCCGGCGCGCTGGAAGAGGTCGGCGCTGGTGACGTCAGCGAGCGAATCGAAGCACTCGAAATAGCCGTGCGCGCCGTAGCCGCGCGCGTGTACCACTCGCTCGGGTATCCGCTCGTGGTCGAAGTGGAAGATCTTCTCTCGGAAATGGAAGTCCTCCAGCGCGGTCGGACCGCGGCTGCCGATGCGCAGGCTGTTCTGGTCGTCGGCGACCGGGACCCCTTGTTGGGTGGTCAATACCGGATCGCCATCGGCGGCGACTTGGTGGGTCTCACCGCCAGCACCCATTTCCACCTGTTGATCTGCAAATCGCGCCTTCGCACGTTCTGGTTGGGATGCGTCTCGGGCCATGACAAGTCTCCTCTCGTGTAATGATGGCGGACTGGATTGCCGAGGTCGGCATCCAATGCGCGCAAGACCACCGCGGGGGTGCCGCGGCTGAACGGTGTTGCGCGTCGGCTCACCGGCAAACTAAAGCAAGAGACGGGCCCGCCGAGTTCGCGAGGTCGCAATTCAGAAACAACGTAAACATCTCCGCGATCGGAGAAAAACAGGCGGCTTGCGCAATTCAGCGCGCTTGACGGCTGTGTCTGGGTTAGCGCCAGGCCGCACTTGCGGGTGCCACGGGCGCTGTACGCGCATTGGCAACGGCCGTGAACCGGCGCAACCGGCGGGGGCATAGACCCGTCTCAGCGTGAAATGCACCGCCGGCCGGATGGCGCCTGGTGCTCTGGCGAACAGGAGGGAGTGACGACGGGCAAGGTGCGAGGCAGACGCGACAGCCTTCGGGTTGTCGCGCAATGAACCTTCTGATCTGGCTTGTCTTACTCGAACCCCGCTCCTCGAAACTCGCGCCTGTCCGCAAGAAATCAGCGTGCCTGGTCGCCGGCGCGCAACCACCGGCGGCTCAACCAAGCGAGTCCGCCCAACGCCAACACGCCGACGAAGATGAGCGCGATGGCGCGTAGATCCGCTTGCCGAATCAACGACAGCAACCCCTCGGCGAACACCGTCATGGCGATCACCGCCGGCGCCATGCCAATGACGGTGCCGATCAGGAAATCGCGAAGGCGAAAGTGCACCGCACCGGCAAACAGATTGAGCACCGCGAACGGCGCGACCGGCACGATTCGGACCGTGATGATGGCCAGGATGCCGCGCTTCGCCAAACGTCGACTGAGCCGATCGAACCGTTCACCTGACAACCGCTCGACGGCATCGCGACTGATATAGGCGCCGATGCCGTAGCCCGCGAGCGCCGACAGCGCCGACCCGATCAGAGCCACAGAGGCCCCGGTGATCGACCCAAACACCAATGCCGTGACCAGGATCAGCAGCGTGACCGGGACGGCGACGAGACTGGCGGCAACAAAGCCCAGCAGGGCGACCGGCGGGCCCCAAAAGGTTCTGCTCAATCCCTCGACCGACGCGGCCAGCCTGTCGGGCTCCAGCCAATCGCCCACGGGCGTCCAACGCCAGGCAACCGCCATGGCCACCAACACGAGTACCAGACCAATGCCGACAATCAAGCGCCGCTGAAGATGCGGCGTATGCTCGTCACCACCCACCGCGAGTTCCGCGATCAGCTCCGACTGCAACGGACGGTCAGGGTCGATCAACCGCTCATCCGGCAACTGACGGTCCCATTCAGGGTCGGCCCGGTCCTCGAGATCGGCCAGCCGTACGGCGCCGCTGGCGGCATCGGGCTCCGCCTGTGAAACCGCCGCGCGAATCGCCTCAACCGCCGCAATCAGGCCATGCCCGCGATCTGCTGCCTGCGCTTCGGCATAGGCCACGTCTTCCGGCGGCACCGACAGCAACATGCCGAGCAGGCGGTGGCGGAACGCTCGCACCGCGGCAACATCCTCGTCGGTTTCGACCACCACACAGACATCGCATTCGCTGTCCAGCCCCATCGAACGATTGCTGAGATTCGACGACGCCACACGCAGCAGCCGGTCGTCGGCGATCATCAGCTTGGCATGGATCATCATGCAACCTTGCTGCAAGCCTTGCACGTCCGGATAAAAGACGCGCAGGCGCCCATGCACGTCGGCGTCGCGAAGACGCTTGAGCAGTCGCGCTCGCAGGATATCCATGGTGTGCTGCTCGAACCAGTGGCCGGTCTCGCGCGGCACCACAATCACGATGTCCGGACCCTGATCGCGCGTCAAAGACTCACACAAGGCGTCGCCGATGATGCGCGAAGTGAGATACTGATTCTCGATATAGAGCAGCCGCTCGGCTCGCTCGAGCGTATCCAGATACAGTTGTTCGATCTCCCTGATTTCGTCGCGGCCGTCGAATTCGGGCAAGGTCCGCGCGATGGCGACCGGCTGGTCTCGCAGCATGACCTCCACCTGCTCTGGCCACGGATCATCGGCGTCACCGCCGGTGTCAGCGCCAGCGACAGTGTTTGGCCGCTGGCTGCCGGAAGCCGGCTCCCAGTCCAGGCCCTCGGCGCCAGCCCAGCGCCAACGCGCCGCGAATTGGTCCATCAGCGCCCGCGCCGCGTCTCCGTCCACCAGCATATGGAGATCGTGATAAGGCGGATAGGGCTCACCGCTGGGGTCTCGCCGACGCGGATCATCCGGGTCGTGCGCATTCGTATCCCAGCGCCATTTACTGAGATCCATGCCGCCACAGAACGCGATCTTGCCGTCGACGACCACGATCTTTTGGTGCTGGCTCGCAGCAAATGGGTGGCTGCTGTCGCGGACGAAATGCAGCCGCGGGTGCTCCGGCCAAGGATGATCGCCAAACAAGGCCGGCTCGCGCTCCAGCGCATAGATCGGCGCGTGTCTCCACAGCAACACAAACACCTGCAGTTCGGGCTTGCGCTCCAACAACGTCATGAGCAGGTCGCTCAACAGGGTCGGCAAGCCATCGCCCGGTGGGTCTCGGACCAAGTCCAAGCGGCTGTGGATATCCCACGCGCAGATGGCAACGAAGCGATGCGCCGCGATGCAGCACGCCCGCACGGCACCAAAGTAGGTCTCTCCGTCCACCACCACCGAGGTCCGGCGGGCGCGTTCGATGCGCCAACAATTGCGGCCGGGCTCAAACAGCGACGACCCACCGGCGGTCAGCGGCGCCGGTCGCGCCCCAGCAGCTTGCTCATTCGACATCTTGAACGTCTCCTCAAATCCGGGCCGAATCCCGATCACGGTGGAGTCGGGTACTGCATCACACGCCGAACGACACCGAGGGACGGCGCCCCACGAAAGACAAGCAATAGCCGCGCCACACCAATCCCACGGCGGGCATCATGATCCTAATAATCGCCAGTTGGTTCGCATGTACGGGCGGATTTATTTTTCCAATCAATGGCTTCAGGCGACTGAAGTCGCACCGACGCCAACGACGCAATCCATTGCTCTTGTTTTGGATTATCGACGCGAACAACCGAATCTAAAGATGATAGCCTAGCGCAGCGAACGCCCGTTCCTAACGCGGCCTGGGATTTGCTACAAGATTGTGAGGTCGGGCAACGGCACATCATTCGGTTGCCCACCAATGCCGTTTTTGCCACTCCCGGCCGGCATGCCGCAAGGCCCAAAGCCGGGGCAGACACACGCAGCGCGCCAGCGCTGAGACCCAAACACCGAAACGCCAGAGGCGGCCTCCATTGCCTTGCGGCTGACGGTATCGCTCGAAAACTTAGGAGTCGATTATGAACACCAGTACCACCGGCCGCTCGGCGAGGCCATCCGGGAAGACCTCAGCAACGGCCAAGAAGGCCGCCGATCTCGTTTCTCTGTACAACCCGAAGCGTTGGAAGGAAAAAGGCCTATGGTGGACAGCCGGACTGTTTGTGGCGACCTATCTCGTCGTCGTCGTAATTCTCGGCATTTTTTGGTCGCAGTCCCCGGACGAATTTGACGTGTCCGCGGTGGCGTTGGAATATGCCGAGTCGGATGGCGAGATCCTGTCCCAAAGCGAGACCGAACAGAACCTCGTCACGGGGAGTTACACGACTGCGGTCGGACTCAAGATCAGTGACACCTTGCTGCACAAGTCTGGCGGCTATCTTAGCAATGACCTGACCCCGCCCGGCGTGTATCTCGACAATATCCCGAACTGGGAATTCGGCGCGCTGACGGCGCTCCGCGACCTGACGCACGCGCTGCGTAATCGGCTGTCCCGCGCGCAGTCGCAATCGCAGGAGAACCCGGACCTCCAGATCGCCGAACCCCAGTTCAACTACGATTCCGAGTCCTGGATACTCCCCTCCACCGAGTCCGAGTATCGAAAGGGATTCAAGGCGCTCAAGCGCTACTTTGACCGGCTCTCGCAAACGGGGCAGGACAGCGCTCAGTTCTTCTCGCGCGCCGACAATCTGGCGGCCTATCTTGAGGTTGTCGAGATGCGCCTCGGCGGTCTCGCGAACCGTTTGTCGCAGGCGGCTGGCAAGCAGCAGTACGACACCAGCCTCGCCGGTGACCCCAACGCGCAGCAGGCCGCCCCGATGCCGGAACAGCAAGAGGTAAAGACGTCGTGGCTCAAGATCGACGACAACTTCTTCGAGGCGCGGGGCTACGCGTGGGGGGTACTGCACGTCTTCGAGGCAGTTGAGCTCGATTTTGAAAAGGTGCTCCAGGACAAGAATGCCTCCATCTCACTGAAGCAGATCATCCGTGAGCTGAAGGAAACGCAGAACACGATTTGGACGCCCTGGATCATGAACGGGACGGGATTCGGCCCGATGGCGAATCACTCGCTCGTCATGGCCTCGTATCTCTCCAGGGCGAACGCCGGCGTCATCGACTTGCGCCGGCTACTGCGCGAGGGCTGAGATCCGCTGCAAGCAGCGGCATCCTGGGTCCCTCGCTCGCCTAGTAGGACTTCTTCTCTTCGGCGGTCTTTTCGAGACTGCCGCCAGCACGCTCGAGATCCTTGCCGACGCCCGCGACGGTGTTGCAGCCGCCGAGAGCGAGGATCACGGCCAGCCAGAGCAAGGTGGCTGCCGCGCGTTGGCCTGGGGTCGGTCGGTTCATTCTCAATCTCCGTTGTCGCGAGCGATCGCGTTGGTGGGCGCGCAGCCGAACGCGATGCACTCGGCGGCGGCCCTCGTGGGCGAGCACGGCACACGCGGGCGGCAGGCGCTCGTACGCCCGCAGCGGCCGAATCCGGCCGACCATGCTCTGGCGGAGCCGCTGCAAAACACGCGCCAAGGCAATGTGCTGAGGTGGGATGTGTTAGGGAACCGCGCGCCGCGCGTTTCGAGCCGGAACCGCCGAAGGCGCGGCAGTCTCATGTGGGGCAAATGGCACACGCCGGCTCATTTCCCCCTTCGAGGCGGACCAAATCGGCCTATCCTCGCGAACGGCTCGATGATCTGCAAACGTGCCATCCGCCGCGAGGTGCGGCATGAAGGGCGCGCTGCGCTCAGCACCGGGGCGGCGCGGCGCTGCGAGGCCAGGGCTCGTGAGGGCCGTTCCAACCGAACCTGCGGTCTAATTCTTGCAAGGTTTGGTTTCACATTCACATCGAAAGGCTACAGCGAGACAAGTTTATGAGCTCAAAGAACAGCGACCCGATCGGCAAGGTGGCCTCGGAGATCCATTCCGGGAAAGACTCCCCGTCCGCGACGGAGACCGAGCGCATGGTCAACATCCTGCACGAAGCACTGGATCGCTTCGCCGACCACGCCGGCTCGGCCGAACGCCGTGTCCGCTCGAGCGCGGGCGATGTGCGCGAAGGTGTTCGCGGCGGCGCCGCGCGCGCGCGTGTGAGAGGCAATGAGGCGGCGAACATCGTCGAGGAGTACGTCGACGACCATCCGTGGACCGCGGCGGGTATCGCCTTCGGCGCCGGGATCATCGTCTCTTCACTGCTTCGGCGCTGATGGGCTTGGCCGCCAATGCGCGGCCGTCGTCTTCACCGGCCGAGCCGGCGGCTGGCGCAGATGCGTGTGCTGCGGCAGAGGGCCCGCCAAGGGATCATCCAGATGGCCTCGGCGCCGCGATCGGCACGGTGATCGGCGGTTATCGTGAGACGGCCGCGGCGACCACGGACCTTGCCGTGGCCGAGGCCGGGCTTGCGCTCTCGAGCCTGGTCCGGATCGCCAAGATCGCGGCGCTCCTCGCCCTGTTCTTCACCACCGGATGGATGCTTGCCGCGCTGGCAATCGCGGCGCTCACCGCACCGGCGATCGGATGGCCGAGCGCCCTCGGCGCCTTGGCGGGCGGACACTTCCTGCTTGCACTGTTGTGCCGGCGCTGGATCGCAAGACTTCAGCCGCACCTCGGCTTTCCGGTCTTGCGCACGGCGCTGGCCGAGATGCGTCGGCGGCACGACGATGCCGACGAAAACGACGCGTCTTCTTGACACCGCCACGGGGGCGCGGACCGATGAAATCGATGAACAAGCGAAGTCTTCGCGCGCAGCGGCGCCGGGTCGCTGCCGCCTTCGTACATCTGCGCGCGTGCCGCGACGACGCGGCGCGCCGGCGGGCGGAGCTCGCCCAATGCGTACATGACCGAGTCGCCAGCCCTGAAACGCTCAGCTTGGCGTTCATCGCCGGCCTGACAACGGCGATGCTGGCACCGCAAGGCCGGCGTGGCGACGCACCCGAGCGGCGCCGACCCGCGCGGGGCAACCGGGCCCTCAAAACGATGCTCCGGCTTGGGCGCAGGTTCGCGATACGCCAAGTGATGTCGGCAATCGTGGACTGACACGGCGCTGGTCGAGCCTCCGGGCAGGGTACCGTACCAATGAATCGCGTATAATCGCAGGCCCTGTTACGCAAGCGACACAACCCATTCAAGCCGCACATACAAGAGCAAGCACGTTCTTGTGGGGCCGCAACCCCAGCGCTATGCCCCGAGCACCCATCACGGGGCTTTGTTTTGCGTGGCCGCTATGTGCTAATGGACCCACCGAACAGCGCGAGGCCCACCTCGTCTCGCGTCTCCCTCATGGCCGCAAAACCGCCTGGAGATCCGCCATGCAGGACAGCGATAACGCCTCGTCTCAGCCGACCGTTGTCGGCATCGGCGCATCCGCCGGAGGGCTTGCGGCGCTTAAGCAGTTCTTCGCCCATACGCCGGGGGATACCGGCCTGGTTTATGTCGTGGTCGTGCATCTGGCACCGGACCAGCCGAGCGCGCTCGCCGAGCTGCTACAGCCGTCAGTCACGATGCCGGTGCAGCAGGTCACCGAGGACGTCCCGCTCGAGGCCGATCACGTCTACGTGATCCCGCCCGGCAGCAACCTGTCCACCATCGACAGCCACCTGCGTCTCTCCCGCCTCGAGGCCCGGCGCTCGGAGCGGGCGCCGATCGACCACTTCTTCGACGCCCTCTCGCAAACGCATCGCGAGCACTGCGTCGCGGTGATCCTGACCGGCACCGGCTCCGACGGTAGCATCGGTATCAGCATGGTCAAGGAGCGCGGTGGTCTGACCATCGCGCAGGACCCGGGTGAGGCCGAGTACGATGGCATGCCGCGCTGCGCGATCGCCACTGGGCTCGTGGACCTGGTGCTGCCGATCGACGCGATGCCGGCCCGCATCCAGCGCTTCATCCGCACCGACCCCGGCGTCTCGGCCGCCGAGGATCTAACCGATGAGACCGAGCGCGACAGTCAGCTGCTACAGTCGCTCTTCGCCCAGGTGCGCGCGCACACCGGCCAGGATTTCTCCCGCTACAAGCCCTCCACGGTACTGCGGCGCATCCGCCGGCGCATGCAGGTCAACCACGTCGAAGGACTGCAAGACTACCTCGAGCGCCTGCGCCGCGACCCGGGCGAGGCCCGTGCGCTCGGCACCGAGCTGCTGATCACGGTCACCCAGTTCTTTCGCGACGAAGAGACCTACGCCTATCTCGAGAAACAGGTGGTTCCACGGCTGTTCCTCGATAAGTCTGCCGACGACAGCGTGCGCGTCTGGTCCGTGGGCTGCGCGAGCGGCGAGGAGGCCTACAGCCTCGCCATCCTGTTGCTGGAACAGGCCGGCCGGCTCGAGGAGCCCCCACAGGTCCAGGTCTTCGCCAGCGATCTGCACGAGGGCTCGCTCACGCGTGCTCGCGAGGGGCTGTATCCGGACTCGATCGAAGGCTACGTCTCCGGCGAGCGCTTGCGCCGCTACTTCCACAAGGAGGAAGCGCACTACCGCGTCAATCCGCAGGTGCGCCAGAGCGTCATCTTCGCCAGCCACAACCTGCTCAAGGAGCCGCCGTTCTCGCACCTGGATCTCATCGTTTGCCGCAACCTGCTGATCTATCTGCAGCGCGAGACCCAAAACAACGTCATCGAGCTGTTCCATTACGCGCTCAATCCGGGCGGCCTACTGTGGCTGGGCTCGGCCGAGACCATCGACCGCGCCGGGCTGTTCGAGGCCGAAAACAAGCACCACGCGCTGTACCTGCGCCGCGACGTGCCGGCGCCGGAGCCCAGGCTGCCGGTGTTCCCGACCGCCAGGCGCGGCGCCCGGCTCATCGCAGACCACGGTGGCGCGACTTCAGGCCACCCCTCGGCGAGCTACGGGGCGCTGCATCAGCGCATGGTCGAGCGCTTCGCGCCACCGAGCCTCCTGGTGGATCAGGACCTGCGCGTCGTGCACATCTCCGAGCACGCCGGGCGCTATCTGCGCGTCGCCGGCGGCGAGCTCTCGGCCAATGTGTTCAAGCTGATCCGGGATGCGCTGCGCGTTGAGCTGCAGACGGCGCTGCACCAGGCGCGCAAACGCGGCCTGCCGCAGCGCACGGACCCGGTCGACATGGAGTTCGATGGCGAGCTGCGCCAGGTGGTGGCCCAGGTGCGCCCGTCGCAGGACGAGGAGCTCAGTGGCCTGAGTCTGGTGCTCTTCGACGAGCTGCCGATCGATCAGACGTCGCTCGACGAGCACCGGTCCGCGACGCCGGCGGATCGGGAGACCGCGGAGGACCTCACCCGCACCCAGGAGCGGCTGCGCACCGTCATCGAGCAGTACGAGACCTCCCAGGACGAGATGAAGGCCGCCAACGAGGAGCTGCAGTCGACCAACGAAGAGCTGCGCTCGACGATGGAAGAGCTCGAGACCAGCAAGGAAGAGCTGCAGTCGATTAACGAGGAATTGCAGACGGTCAATCAGGAAAACCGGCACCGAGTCGCCGAGTTGAGCCAGCTGACCTCGGACCTCAACAACCTGATGGCGGCGACCGACATCGCGACGCTGTTCCTGGACCGCGATCTGCGCATCCTGCGGGTCACGCCGCCCGCCGGCAAGCTGTTCAACATCCTGCCGCGCGACCGCGGGCGCCCGCTGAGCGATC
>JGI12210J13797_10820182_pt1 | contig 11289 bp, 11 predicted proteins | sample ElkSlonscriptome_3_FD_13797 | JGI IMG/M metagenome (IMG submission 13797) | reverse complement strand
CCGGCCGCGATCGCGAGCATCTGGTGGCCCAGACAAATGCCGAAGATCGGCACGTCGGCCTCCAGCAATTGCCGGATTACCGGGACCGCATATTCCCCCGTCGCCGCCGGGTCGCCCGGACCGTTCGACAGGAACACGCCGTCGGGCGACAGCGCCATGATCTCGTCGAACGTGGCCTTTGCCGGTACCACCGTCACCTTTGCGCCCGCGCGCACGAGGTTGCGGAAGATATTGTCCTTCGACCCGTAATCGACCGCAACGACATTCGGCTTGTCCGAAGCCGCTTCGCCATAGCCGGCCCCGAGGGTCCAGTGACCGCCCTTCCATTCCTCGCTTTTCTCGCGGCTGACACGGGATGCGAGGTCCATGCCCTCCAGCCCGGCCCAGTCCTTCGCCCGCTCGACCAGCGCCGCAATGTCGAACTTCCCATCGGGCGAATGCGCGATCACCGCATTGGGCGCGCCGTTCATGCGGATGCGCCGGGTCAGCGCGCGCGTGTCGACGCCCGAAAGCCCGATCTTGCCCGCCGCGATCATCCATTCGGTGAAGCGTTCGAGGCTGCGGAAATTGGACGGCTCGGTGACGTCCTCGCGCACGACGCAGCCGACCGCGCTTTCGACCCCGTTGGCAAAGGCGCTTTCGATATCCTCGGCATTGGCGCCGACATTGCCGATATGGGGGAAGGTGAAGGTCACGATCTGCGCGGCGTAGGAGGGATCGGTCATCACCTCCTGGTAGCCGGTCATCGCGGTGTTGAAGCAGACCTCGCCCACCGCGGCGCCAGTGGCTCCGAAACCCCTCCCCCAGATGACCGTCCCGTCGGCCAGAACGAGGCAACCGCTCGCGCCCTTGGGTTGCGCAGGGGAAGTCGCGGAAAGGGCCATGGGGCGCTCCGTTGGAAGAGTTTTACCGGCAATGCGTGCTAAGGCCCATGCGCTAGGGCCACCCGCAGGTGTCGTCAAGCTAGGCGCGGCGCTTCCAATGCGATAGGGCGCGCCCCACATTCATCTCATCCACAGATAACAGGACAGATCGGGGTTATAACCGCAATGATCAGGGACGAAATCAGGGCCGCGACCGTTCAGGCGATGAAGGCCGGCGAGAAGGAGCGTACTTCGACGCTTCGCCAGATCTCCGCCAAGATCAAGGACCGCGACATCGAACTGCGCACGAGCGACAAGGAGACCGATGACGACGAGGTGGTCACCGGCGTGCTCCAGAAAATGGCCAAGCAGCGGCGCGAATCGATCGAGATGTACGAAAGCGGCGGGCGCGCGGAACTGGCCGAGCGCGAGAAGGCGGAGCTCGCCGTGATCGAGGAATTCCTCCCCCAGATGATGAGCGAGGCGGACGTGATGGCCTCGATCGACACGATCAAGGCCGAAACGGGCGCGTCCAGCATGAAGGACATGGGGGCCGTCATGGGCGAGCTGAAGAAGCGCCACGGCGCGGTGCTCGACGGCAAGATGGCGAGCGCGCTGGTCAAGCAATCGCTCACATGAGGCTTTAGGCACAGGGTCTTGCACAGCTGCGCTTGATCGCGCGGGCCTTCGCGCGCATTTTCGCCTCATGACAATCACCCCGCAATGGAAGGACGAGCTGCGGGCGCGGATCACTCTGTCGAGCGTGATCCAGCGCACGACCAAGCTCACCAAGGCGGGACGCGAATGGAAGGCATGCTGCCCGTTCCACAGCGAGAACACGCCAAGCTTCTACGTCAATGACGAGAAGGGCTTCTACCATTGCTTCGGCTGCGAGGCGCATGGCGATGTCATCAGCTGGATGATCGAGCAGCGTGGCCTCTCCTTCATGGACGCGATCAAGGAGCTTGCCGCCGAGGCCGGCATGGAAGTTCCCGCGCCCGATCCCGTCGCCGCGAAGAAGGCCGAACAGCGCGCGAGCCTGATCGACGTGACGGGCGCGGCGCAGGACTGGTTCGTCGGGCAGCTTTCGGGCGAGAATGGCCGCGCTGCGCTCGACTATCTGAAGGGGCGCGGGTTCTCCGGCGCGACCCTGCGCGAATTCGGGTTCGGCTATGCGCCCGAGGACAGGCAGGCACTCGCCCGCGCGCTTTCGCGGTTCGAGGAGGACATGCTGGTCGATACCGGCATGCGGATCCGCACCGATGACGGCACGACGTATGACAGGTTCCGGGGCCGGGTCATGCTGCCGATCCAGGACGCGCGGGGGCGCGTGATCGCCTTTGGCGGGCGCATTCTCGACAAGCGCGAGGGGCTGGCCAAGTATCTCAACAGCCCCGATACCCCGCTCTTCGACAAGGGACGCACTCTTTACAACCTGCACCGCGCCGCGCCTGCCTCGCGCCAGTCGGGCCGGGTGATCGTGGTCGAAGGCTACATGGACGTCGTCGCGCTTGCACAGGCGGGCTTTCCCGACGCCGTCGCGCCCTTGGGAACCGCGCTGACCGAGACGCAGCTCGAAATGCTCTGGCGCATGGTGGAGCGCCCGGTCTTGTGTTTCGATGGCGACGGCGCGGGACGAAAGGCGGCGATGCGGGCAATTTCGCGCGCGCTGCCGTTGCTTCGGCCGTCGCGCACGCTCGGCATCGTGCGGCTGCCGACCGGGCTCGATCCCGACGATCTCGTGCGGCAGAAGGGACCGCAGGCCATGGAAGACCTGCTCGCGCAGCCCGCCAGCCTGCTCGATACGCTGTGGCAGTACGAACGCGATGCGCACAGCCTCGACAGCCCCGAAGCCAAGGCCGGGCTGAAGGCGCGATTGATGGAACATGTCGAAACGATCACCGACAGCGACATCCGCTCGCTCTACCGGCGCGAACTGCTCGATCGCTTCTCCGCCTTCGCCTATCCGCCCCGGCCTCAACGCGCCCCTGCCCAACGCGCCCCGGGCCAACGCGGCTCGGCGCAGCGGAGCCGCTGGCAGGGCGCGCAGGATCGCCCCGCCCCGCTCGCACCCGAGGCGCGAGAGGCGCTGCGCCGGCTGATCGAGGGGGGCGCGCGCAGCTCGCTCATGGCGGCGGTCATGGCAGGCTTCATGCGCCATCCGGGAGAGGTCGGGCGCCATATCGAAGCCCTTTCACGCCTCGCCCGGCATGACCCGAAAGCCGCACCGGCGATCGAATCGCTCATCGAACTTGCAGAGACGCTTGATTCGCACGGGCAAAGCGCCATATCCCTTCCACAAGGCTTTCCCGCCCCGCCGGTCGACAATCGATACGCCTTCCTTCGAGAAGGGACCACACCGGACGAAGCGCGCGAGGAACTGGCCGAAGCTGTTGCGTTGCTGGTCGAACGACCGGCGCTGGAGGCTGCTTTGGCGGCCACGATCGCCCGTTTCGACAGCGATCCGGAAGGATCGTTCGCCGAACAGGTGCGCCTGCGCGAACAGCTCACGACAGTCGATGAACGCCTGAAGGCCTTCGGGCGCAGGAAAGCCGCTCCGGCGGCGACAGACAGGGACCCGGCCGCAGCAGCGGACGGATCGGATGAAACGGCTCTGGCGGAGGATCCTTCCGCTGCGGGCGAGATGGATTGACAGGACCGCATGGCTTCGAGCGCGAAAACTCCGGACACCGATGACGCCCCGCTGATCGACCTCAACGAGGCATCGGTGAAAAAGCTCATCAGCAAGGCGAAGAAGAAGGGCTACGTCACGTATGACGAGCTCAACGAGGCGCTGCCTTCGGGCGAGATGAGCCCCGACCAGATCGAGGACATCCAGACCGCGCTCTCCGAAATGGGCGTCCAGATCGTCGAGAACGACGAGGAAGCCGAAGCCGAGGCCGAAGCCGAGGCCGAGGTCGAGGAAATGGCGGTCGACGAGGATGACGACGAGGACGTCGACGCCAAGAAGGTCAAGAAGGAAACCAAGACCGCCGCCAAGAAGACCGGCACGGGCGAGCGCACCGACGATCCGGTCCGCATGTATCTGCGCGAAATGGGCGCGGTCGAGCTCCTGAGCCGCGAGGGCGAGATCGCCATCGCCAAGCGGATCGAGGCGGGCCGCGACATGATGATCATGGGCCTGTGCGAAAGCCCGATCACCTTCCACGCGATCATCCACTGGTCCGAAGCGCTCAACAACGAGGACATGCAGCTGCGCGAGATCCTCGATCTCGACGCGATGCTGTCGAAGGAACCCCCGGCCGACAAGATGGCCGATGATGCCGACGACGACGATGGCGAGATCTCCGAGGAGACCGCCGGCCCGACGATCCGCGACGACGACGAGGAAGACGCGGACGAAGAGAGCGGAGAGGACGAGGACGGCGAAGGCGGCTCGTCCAAGCGCGAGGAAGACGACGAGGAGGACAACACCCTCTCCCTTGCCCAGATGGAAGCGGCGCTCAAGCCCGAGGCGATCGAACGGTTCGCGCGCATCACGAAGCTGTTCAATTCCTTCGAGAAGCTTCAGGCCGAACGCGTGGATACCCTGGCCGCTGGCGGCGAATTCCCCAAGGCCAAGGAAAAGAAATACGAACAGCTCGGGGAAGAACTGACGGCCGAAGTGGAATCGATGCAGTTCCACGCCACCAAGATCGAATTCCTGGTGGACAATCTCTACGCCTTCAATCGCCGGCTGACTGCTCTTGGTGGTCAGATGCTGCGCCTTGCCGAACGCCACAAGATCAAGCGGATCGACTTCCTCAAGGGTTATGTCGGTAACGAGCTCGACGACGCCTGGATCAAGGAACGTGCGAAGAAGGACAAGAAGTGGGCCGCCTTCCTCGACAAGGAAGCCGACGCGGTCGAGCGCATCCGGCTCGAGATCGCCGACATCGCCGCGTCCACCGGCATGGCGCTTCCCGAATTCCGCCGCATCGTCAACATGGTCCAGAAGGGCGAGCGCGAGGCGCGTATCGCCAAGAAGGAAATGGTCGAGGCGAACCTGCGCCTCGTCATCTCGATCGCCAAGAAATACACCAATCGCGGGCTGCAATTCCTTGATCTCATTCAGGAAGGCAATATCGGCCTGATGAAGGCGGTCGACAAGTTCGAATACCGCCGCGGCTACAAGTTCAGCACTTACGCGACGTGGTGGATCCGGCAGGCAATCACCCGCAGCATCGCCGACCAGGCGCGCACCATCCGCATCCCGGTTCACATGATCGAGACGATCAACAAGCTGGTGCGCACCTCGCGCCAGTTCCTCCACGAGGAAGGCCGCGAGCCGACCCCGGAGGAAATGGCCGCGCGGCTGTCCATGCCGCTCGAAAAGGTGCGCAAGGTGATGAAGATCGCCAAGGAGCCGATCAGCCTCGAAACGCCGATCGGCGACGAGGAGGATTCGCATCTGGGCGATTTCATCGAGGACAAGAACGCGGTCATCCCCGTCGATGCCGCGATCCAGGCCAATCTCAAGGAGACGGTCACCCGCGTCCTTGCCAGCCTCACCCCGCGCGAGGAACGCGTGCTGCGCATGCGTTTCGGCATCGGGATGAACACCGATCACACGCTCGAAGAGGTCGGCCAGCAGTTCTCGGTCACCCGCGAACGCATCCGCCAGATCGAGGCGAAGGCGCTGCGCAAGCTCAAGCATCCGAGCCGGAGCCGCAAGATGCGCTCCTTCCTCGATCAGTAAGGCCACCCCGCGTGACCGGAATGCTGCTCACCAGCGCGCTCGCCCTTGCCGCGACGTGCGCCGTGCTCGCCCCGCCCGGCCTCGCCGCGCAGGACACTTCCGCCGCCGAAACCGCGACACCGGATGCGCGCTCGGCCGATCTCGCGCGGGAGATCATCGCGCTCGGCATGCCGGAGGAGGACCGCGAGACGGTCTTTTCCGCGACGATGGACCAGATGCTCTTGCAGATGCGTGAGGCCCAGCGCCAATCGGGCATCGCGACCGACGACCCCCAACTCGAAGCGATCATCGACGAAAACCTCGCCGAATTCCGTGACGACGCGGTGGAGGTGATGCGCAATCACCTGCCCTCGATGATGGAGGCATGGGCGATCGCCTATGCCAACATCTTCACCCATGAGGAGCTGCTCGCGATCCGCGAATTCGTTCGCACGCCTGCCGGGCAGCGCTTCTTCCAGCTTAGCCCCGTCATCGCCGCAGAGCCCAATTTCGCCGCCGCGAACCAGCTCTACATGAACGATGTCATGGCGATGCTGCCGGGGCTTCAGGAGAGTCTGAAGGAGGACATGGTCGAATACTTCGAGACCAGGCAGGCCGAGGGCGAAGTCGAGGCGAGCTGAGGCGCGCTAGATCCATCGCCGCACGCTTGCGAGATAGACGCGGTATTCCTCGCCGAACCGTTCTTCCAGCGCGCGTTCTTCGGGGATGATCTGGAAGCGGGTCATCCACCAAACGAACAGCGCGATCACCGCGATGTGCCCCCACGCGAAATCCCATGCGGCGATCGCTCCCAGCAACATCGTCATACCGACATACATCGGATTGCGGGTCGCGCGGTAGAGCCCCTGCACCACCAGCTTCTCCGCGCGCTCCGGGTGGATCGGATCGACCGTGGTGCGTTCGCGCGAGAAACGCACCGCCGGGGCGAACAGGAACGACAGCGCCCCTGTCGCCAGCAGCGCCGTGAGCCAGGGAAGCTCGATCGCGGGGGCGGGCGCGACCTGTCCGATCCCCGCCATCAACGCGATGGCAAGAGCAACCTGCACGACCGGTGGGATCCGCAATTCCATAGTCGCTGCCCTAGCAGGTTGTGCCGCGAGCGTCAGCCAGCGGGCGGCGAGGCGCAGCCCGGTAATGCAGGCGTCTCCGGCCGCGCTCGGCGGGTATTCGCCGAAGCGCCGTCATGCAGCGGATCGCTCCTCTCTTGCGCATAAACGGCCTTATCCGGGGTGGAGTGTTGCTTCGAGTGCCTCTATGTAGCGTGCATGCGCATCGCCATTGCTTCCGATCACGCCGCGACCGACCTCAAGGCAGAGCTTGCCGAATGGTTGATCGACGAAGGCCACGACGTCGCCGATCTCGGCCCGGACAGGGGCGAGAGCGTCGATTATCCCGATTACGGCTACAAGCTCGCCGAAGTCATCGCGGAGGGCACGGCCGAATACGGCATCGCCCTGTGCGGGTCGGGCATCGGCATCTCGATGAGCTGCAACCGCCACCCGCAGGTGCGCTGCGCGACCGTGTCCGAGCCGCTTTCCGCAGCGCTGGCGCGGGAACACAATGATGCGAATGTCATCGCCATGGGCGCGCGGCTGATCGGGATCGAAATGGCGAAAAGCTGCGTTGCGACGTTTCTGTCGACCGAATTCGCCGATGCCGACGAACCCGAAGGCCGGCATCGACGCCGCGTGGCGAAGCTCGGCATTCCGCCCTTCGTGGCCGACCGCATCGAAACTCATCAGTAACGCCCCCAAGGAGGCCCCGCCCATGAGCACCGCTCCCGCCGACATCGTCGACACGCCCGAAATGGACGGGTTCTGGAACGACGACCTTGCCACCGCCGATCCCGAAATCGCCGAGGCGATCGAAAAGGAACTCGGCCGCCAGCGCGACAAGATCGAACTGATCGCGAGCGAAAACATCGCGAGCCGCGCCGTGCTCGAGGCGACGGGAAGCGTCTTCACCAACAAGTATGCCGAGGGGTATCCGGGCAAACGCTATTACGGCGGCTGCGACTATGCCGACGTTGTCGAAACCCTCGCGATAGAGCGCGCGAAGGAGCTGTTCGGCTGCGGCTTTGCCAATGTGCAGCCCAATTCCGGCAGCCAGATGAACCAGGCGGTGTTCCTTGCAATGCTGCAACCGGGCGACACCTTCATGGGGCTCGATCTGAATTCGGGCGGCCACCTCACCCACGGCTCGCCCGTGAACATGAGCGGCAAGTGGTTCAATCCGGTAAGCTACGGTGTCCGCGAGGGCGACGAACTGATCGACATGGGCGAGGTCGCGAAGCTCGCGCGCGAGCACAAGCCGAAGCTCATCATCTGCGGCGGCACCGCCTATTCACGGACCTGGGATTTCGAGGCCTTCCGCCGCATCGCCGACGAGGTCGGCGCTATCCTGCTGTGCGACATGAGCCATATTTCGGGCCTCGTGGCAGGCGGGGCGCATCCCTCGCCCTTTCCGCATTGCGACATCGTCACCTCGACCACGCACAAGAGCCTGCGAGGGCCTCGTTCGGGCATCATCCTGTGGAACGACGAGAAATACACAAAGCCCCTCAACATGGCGGTCTTCCCGGGCCTTCAGGGCGGCCCGCTGATGCATGTGATCGCGGCCAAGGCAGTCGCATTCCGCGAGGCGCTGACCCCGGAATTCAAGACCTACGCCCACCGAATCGTAGAGAATGCCCGCGCGCTCGCCGCGAGCCTCGAGGAGAATGGCCTTCGGATCGTCTCGGGTGGCACCGACAACCACTCGATGCTGGTCGACCTCTCGGCCAAGGAGGTTACCGGCAAGGACGCGGAGAAGGGCCTCGACCGGGCCTGGCTGACCTGCAACAAGAACGGCATCCCGTTCGACACCCGCTCGCCCTTCGTCACCAGCGGCATCCGGCTCGGCACGCCCGCGGGCACGACGCGCGGTTTCGGCCCGGGTGAATTCCGCAAGGTCGGCAAGCTGATTGCCGAAGTGGTCGAAGGCCTCTCGAAGAACGGCCCCGAAGGTGACGCGCAGATCGAGGAAAGCGTGCGCGCGCGCGTATCCGAGCTGTGCCGCGCCTTCCCGGTCTATCCCGGCATGTGACGCCCGCGGCCGCGTTGAGAACGACAAGAGAAAATGCGCTGCCCCTTCTGCGCTCACGAAGAGACCCAGGTGAAGGATTCCCGGCCCGCCGAGGATGGGAATGCGATCCGTCGCCGACGGCAATGCTCCAAGTGCGGGGCGCGCTTCACCACGTTCGAGCGCGTCCAGCTGCGCGACGTCACGATCGTCAAGGCCGGGGCCGACGGCGCGTCGCAGCGGCGTGAACCCTTCGACCGGGCGAAGCTCGAACGCTCGGTTGCGCTCGCCTGCCGCAAGCGCGGGATCGGACAGGAGCAGATCGACCAGCTGGTGAGCGGCATCCAGCGCCAGGTCGAAACGGCGGGAGAGGCGGAAATCGCTTCCTCCCGGATCGGCGAACTGGTGATGGACGGCCTCAGGCAGATCGATTCGGTCGCCTATATCCGCTTTGCATCCGTCTATCGCGATTTCTCCGAAGCGCGTGATTTCGAGGAATTCGCGAGCACGGTGTCCAAAGTCGGCGAGACCAAGAAGGACTGACTGCGTGAACGAGACGACCAACCGGCCGGTGATGGTGCTGGTGCGCCCGCAACTGGGCGAAAACATCGGCAAGGCCGCGCGCGCCATGCTCAATTTCGGCCTCACCGAGCTGCGCCTCGTCGCCCCGCGCGACGGTTGGCCCAATCCTTCCGCAGGTCCGGCGGCGGCGGGGGCGGACATCGTCCTCGATGGTGCGAAGGTGTTCGAGACCACTGCCGAAGCGGTCGCCGACTGCGCCCATGTCTATGCCACCACCGTGAGAAAGCGCGGCGTCACCAAGCCGGTGGTCGGCGCGGACGGGGCAGCGCGACTGATCCACGCGAACGAAGGCCGCCATGCGGTCCTGTTCGGGCCCGAACGTTCGGGGCTGGAAACCGAGGACGTTGCGCTGGCCCGGCATATCCTGACGGTCCCGATCAGTCCCGAATTCGGCTCGCTCAATCTCGCGCAGGCGGTGATCCTCGTCACCTATGAATGGTCCCGGATCGGGCGCGAAGCCGGCGCGGCGCAGGGGCGTGCGGCGCCCAACCTCGTCCAGCCTACCGCCGAGGACGTACTTCCCCCCGCCCCGCAGGACGAGCTCGATGGCCTGATCGCCCATCTCGAGCGGATGCTGGAGCCAAAGGGCTATTTCCTCCCCGAACCCCGTGCCGGGGCCACCCGGCGCACGCTGCGCAGCGTGCTGACCAAACCGGGCTGGAACCACCTCGAAGTCCGGACCCTGCGCGGCATATTGAGCACGCTCGAACGCGAACCGAGGCAATAGGGGGAAGACCCCCGCGGGCCGCCATGGACAGCCCCGCCTGCGCCCGTTAGAGCGTTCGCGTCGCCCTTTCTTCTCCTAAATACACGGATTTCCTCATGAATCTTGCCCCCGTTCGCCTTGCGACCGTCGCCGCCTGCGCCCTGCTTGCTGTCCCCGCTCTCGCCGCGGCCCAGAGCGCGGTCGAACCGGAAGCCGAAGCGCAGTCCGGTGAAGAAGTGGCTGCCGAACCAGGCAAGGCCGAGCCAGAAACGAATGCCCGAGCCAAGGAGGCCAAGCGCATCTGCCGCCGGATCCGCACCGACATGTCGAGCCGCCGGGCCAAGCGCGTCTGCCTGACGGCGGACGAATGGCGCGAATTCAACCAGCGCCGCTGATCGCGATGCAGGGGCGCGCGAGCGCCGGTGTCCTGCTTCCAGCTTGACGGGGCGCGCATTCCTGCTACGAGCGCCCCTTCGCAAATGGGCCCCGCACCCCGGTGAAGCGGTGGCCGCGTCGAGGATAATGCCTTGGCGGTGCGATGCCGGGTTGAATGTCCACCGCTGGGGTGGATCAGCATATTTGAAGGACACGACTCATGTCGAAGCGCAAGAGCGCCAAGTACAAGCTCGACCGCCGGATGGGCGAAAACATCTGGGGTCGCCCGAATTCTCCCGTGAACAAGCGCCAGTACGGCCCCGGCCAGCACGGTCAGCGCCGCAAGGGCAAGATGAGCGATTTCGGCCTGCAGCTGCGGGCGAAGCAGAAGCTCAAGGGCTATTACGGCGACGTCACCGAAAAACAGTTCCACCGCACCTACAAGGATGCGACCCGGCTCAAGGGCGATACGGGCCAGAACCTGATCGGCCTGCTCGAACGTCGGCTGGACATGATCGTCTATCGCGCCAAGTTCGCGCCGACGATCTTTGCCGCGCGCCAGATCGTCAGCCACGGCCACATCTATGTGAACGGCGTCAAGTGCAACATTGCCTCGCGCCGCGTGGACGTGGGCGACGTCATCAGCCTCGGCAGCAAGGCCAAGGAAATGGCGCTGGTGATCGAGGCGCAGAGCCTGCCCGAGCGTGACATCCCCGACTATGTCGCGCCCGATGGCACCGACAAGGTGACCTTCACGCGCGTGCCCAAGCTCGACGAGGTTCCCTATCCGGTCACCATGGAACCGAACCTTGTGGTCGAGTTCTATTCGCGCTGATTTTTCGCGATCTACGAAGAGAAAGGGCGGTCCTGCGGGGCCGCCCTTTTCTTTTGCGCTTCACATGTCCGATGCGGTTTGCGATCACTCCCGGCAAAGGGGGATCTGCAAACCATGAACGTCCTGCTGATCGACGGTCATCCCGATGAAGGGCGGCTCACGACCCATC